>Ga0075163_10001652_pt1 | contig 30177 bp, 22 predicted proteins | sample JI1023141ADNA_FD_71478 | JGI IMG/M metagenome (GOLD analysis project Ga0075163, IMG submission 71478) | Wastewater effluent complex algal communities from Wisconsin, to seasonally profile nutrient transformation and Carbon sequestration -... | ecosystem: Engineered > WWTP > Effluent > Algae...
TATTTTTCAGGGCATAAAGATTCTTTAGAAAAAGAAATTCAGAATTGGACTGATTGGATTGCTTTAAGAATGGAGGAGACTCGTTCGATTTGCGAAAAAGTTTCTCTATTTATTTCTCCTTCGCGATACCTTAAAGATAGATTTATAAAAGATTTTTCAATTCCTGAAAACAAAATTCTACTTCTAGATTATGGATTTAAACTAGAAAGATTTAAAAAGTTTTACAATTATAAAGTAAAGACATTTACATTTGGTTATATTGGAACACATATTCCAGCAAAAGGAGTTAACTTACTATTAGACGCTTTCTTAAAAATTGAAGATGAAGCTATTTTAAAAATATGGGGAAGAGACAATGGCCAGAGCACAAAGGCTTTAAAAGAAAAAGCAAAACTTTCTAAGAATAAAATAGAATTTCTGGGAGAATATAAAAATGAGAACATCGCCAAATCAGTGTTCGGCGAAATAGACTGCCTGGTTGTTCCTTCTATTTGGATGGAGAATTCCCCTCTAGTAATTCATGAAGCTCAGCAATCTAAAATTCCTGTCATTACTGCTGATGCAGGTGGAATGAAAGAATTTGTAGCGGATAATGTTAACGGCTTATTATTTAAACATAGAAATGTATTGTCTCTAAAAGAAAAAATGGAAAATGCAATTAATAGTCTATTCACTATGAAAGATTTAGGTAAAAAAGGTTATCTTTTCTCAGACACCGGTGATATACCGTCTATTGAAGAGCATGTAGATGAACTCTTATTAACTTATTATCACCTAGTTAATTATAAATTAAAAGGCTAAGAAATATTTTAAATAATGAGTTCATTAAATAATTTTTTTAGAATCACAATCGATACAAATCCAGAAGACTGTAACCTACACTGTATTATGTGCGAAGAGCATAGTGAATATAGTAATTTTATAGCAAATCTTAAGAAAGAAACTGGAACAAGTAAGAGAAGAATGCCAGTAGAATGGCTCGAATCGATTTTTCAACAAGCGAAAGAATTGGGTGTAATAGAAATTATCCCGTCTACGATGGGAGAACCCCTTCTCTATTCTGGATTTGAGGAAATAATTTCACTTTGCCAAAAATATTCGATTAAATTAAACCTGACAACCAATGGAACGTTTCCCAAAAAAAGTATAGAAGAATGGTCTAAACTTCTAATTCCAATTTGTTCTGATATTAAAATTTCCTGGAATGGCGCCACAGCGAATATTTCTGAAAAGATTATGAAAGGAATTTCTTTTGAAAAGAATTTATCCAAATTAAACAAACTAATTAAATACAGAGACGAGTATTTCAGAACGAATTCTTATTATTGTAGAATCACTTTACAGCTCACATTTTTAAAAAATAATATACACGAACTTTCCGACATAATTAAATTAGCCGCTAGTCTAGGCGTCGATCGAGTGAAAGGTCACCATCTCTGGGTGCATTTCGATGAGATAAAGAATTTATCCATGAAAGCGAACATAGAAAATAGAAACCAATGGAATGAATATGTCAAAGAAGCAAACGAAACAGTAAATACTTATCTAAAACCAAACCAAGAGAAAGTCATCCTCGAAAATATAATTCCTTTGAGAGAAGATGTAGGGCATGAAATTCCAGCTCATTACAATTGTCCGTTTCTCGAAAGAGAATTATGGATTTCTGCTACTGGAAATATTTCTCCCTGCTGTGCGCCGGACTCTTTGAGAAAAACTCTCGGTGATTTTGGAAATATACAAAATCTAACTCTTCAAGAAATTTTAAACAGTAGCACATACCAAAATCTTGTAGAGAATTATAAGTCTTATCCGCTTTGTCAAATTTGTAATATGAGAAAACCATGAATTGGGAAGAATTTGAAATAACACCTTCCCGCAATAACTTCACCTATAATGGAATAAAATTATTTGACGAAGATTTCTCTGAAGTGCTTGAATTCCAGTCGCCTGGAATAGCCGCGGTGAAAACTCAAACCGGTTGGTTTCATATTCGTCCAGATGGCAGGCCGCTCTATGAAAAAGTCTATGAAAGAGTGTTTGGATTCTATTTCAATCGAGCGGTTGTAAAAGAGAAAGGTTTTTACTACCATATAGGCTTAGATGGATTAGCCGTATATAAAGAAAGATTCTTGTGGTGTGGTAATTTTCAGGAGAAAATTTCTGTGGTAAAGGACTTTAAAAATAATTACTTTCATATAGATCTAAATGGAAATAGTCTTTACGGAGAAAAATATCTTTATACCGGAGACTTTAAAGAGGGAGTTGCATGTGTTTGTGCGGAAGATGGCTATTATACTCATATTGATAAGAAAGGAAATCTACTTCACAATAAATATTTTCAACTACTCGATGTTTACCACAAAGGATTTGCAAGAGCCAAGGATTACGAAGGCTGGTTTCATATAAACAGAAACGGAAGTCCAATTTATAATAATCGGTTTTCTTTAATAGAACCATTCTATAATGGACTTGCTTTCTGTGTTACATTAGTTGGTAAACAAGTAGTTGTCGATGAAAAAGGAAATGTAAGCTTTCTTTAATAATATTTCTTACTTTACATTAAATCTAATTCCATTCTACCCCGATTAGGGTGATATCATCTTGCTGTGCTTCATTTCCTAAAAATTCATTCATTTTCTTAAGGCATTCTTCTAAAATGATATCAATTTTTTCTGTTGCAATTGATTTTACTGAATGATGGAGTTTGTCCTCTCCAAATTCCTCTTCTTTTTTATTGAACTCTTCAAAAATTCCATCTGTGAATAACAACAATTTGTCGCCACGGCGAAACTTCATTCTTACTTCCTGGAAGTCTGCATCTTTCATCACCCCTGGAATTTTACCTGTTCTTTCAAGAACTTTTATATCATTTCCGCTAATGAATAATTGCCCCGAATGACCAGCAGATGTATAAGTAATTGTTTCATTTTCCATATCTATATCTACAATAAAACAAGTAAAAAAAGAATACAAATTACTGTATTTAGTAAAAAAGAGATTATTAAACTTTTTCATTAACTGAGAAGTGGATGTAAAAGATTCCTTTAAGACTTCATATTCACTCTTAATAAGCATTGTAACTAACGCACCCTGCACTCCATGCCCGGTTGCATCTGCAATAAGAATTCTTACAATATTGTTTTCCAGTTTTGCAATGTCAAAAAAATCTCCCCCTACTTCATCCATTGGAATATACCGGGAAACTATTTTTAAGTTTTCTACCTGGAAGGCTTGACCGGGTAACAACCTGATTTGTATTTTCTTTGCGAAATTTAGATCTTGCCTGATTAAACTTAATGTATTATTTAATTCACCAGTCCTTTCTTTTACTTTTAATTCTAATTCATAATTTGACTTCTCTAAATTTGCCCGGACTTGCTCTTTTAAAATATTGACCTTATCTGCAAGGGCAAAGGAAAATATCACCGCTTCTAACGCATTCGCTAATTGGGTAATATAGATTATCTCCATTCCTAACCTTTCTATAAAACCAAAGATTCTTAGAATAAAAAGATTGATTGCAATAAAAAAAGGTAACCAGGCTATTAGAAATAATCTGGCAACTTTATTTCCTTTGCGCCAGACATAAAAACCAGTCATAGGAAGCGCTATCGAAGATATAAAGCCCAGGCTAGAAATTATTCTATTGGCAATTAAGGAAGGGGCAAATGTCAAGTATGCGAAAAGGAACGGATAAGTATAAAGGATGTACTTATATAATTTATGAATCCGTGGTGTATACAATTTGGCATCTAAAAATGTTATACTAAAAAGCACCACGGAGAAAACCATTGTAAGAGCTGTTAAATAAATTAATCGACTTTGCAAGAAAGGACTATTAGGCCAGAGATATTCATATCCATATCCCATGAATGTTGCAATATAAAATAAAACGAAAAAAGTAAACAAAACATAATACAAGAACACTTTATCTCTAAGACTAGTAAAAATAAACAGATTGTATAAAATCATTATTATAAGAACACCGAAATAGCTTCCTGAAAACATCTGCAGGTAATGATCTTTTGCCCGAATTGAGTTTTCTGTTCCAAGATAGAGAGGAACTATCGTTGCACTCGTTGACTGCACAGACATATATATTTCAGAATCAAAATTAAAATCTTCCGGTAAGCTTGTATTTAAGAACCTGATTTTTAATTCCCTTTCATTAAAAACTAAAGTATCTCCGATTCTCTTTTTAAATATACTTCCATCTTTTAAGACGAAATAAAAACAGACGATATCTAGTTGGGGGTATTCAATTACAAAAAATAATTTAGAAGAAGGAATACTTGTTTGATTTTCAATTTTAAATTTAATCCAAGTTGCACCGGGTTTTATTCCAAAATTTATATTTGCTTTCTCATTCTGAATAAAAGTTTTTTGTTTTATTTCTTCGTAACTTAAAGAATTTGTTTTATCTTCTAGAATGGAAGTATAAGGTGCAATTTCATAATTTATTTCTTCTTTAAAAATAATAGCTTTCCTATTTTGACTTCCCTCCTGCGAAAATAAAAAATTTGAGGGTAATAGTAATAAAACTACATAGAACAGAAAATGGATAATTTGCTTTTTCATTTAGTCTGAAGATTTGGAATGATTCTTACATATCTTGAAGTGCTATCGCTGACTGTCACTCGGTTTTTCAGATTCGTTTTTTCACTTGACATAAAAGTTTATTTTAAAATTCTATTTGTCCTTATCATGCCAAATCAACAAACGGGAAAAGAAAATTTTTTAAGACTTGAAATTACAAAAGAAGGAAACAATTTTCGCTTGCAATTGTTTTTTGCTACAGATGAAAGAGGCATTGTTTACCGCGTTACAACAGTCTTATATGCAAATGAATGGAACATTCTAGGCGCTAACATCAGAAGTCTAGAGAATGGAAGAATTGAAGATGAGTTCTTAATTCACAATTCAAACAGAAATGTTCTTGATGAAAACGAATTACTTAAACTTCAAACCGAAATGCAACAACTCTTCCGAGATGAAGTTTCCATTGCATCGTATATGATTAAGAAAGGTAAAAAAGCAAATCTCGAAAAAGGAAATCCAAATGCAAAGATTACTTTTGAGACTGTAACAAACCAGGACTCTACTAAACTTAGAATCCTTACAAAAGATCGGTCTGGTTTATTGTGTGATATTGCACGGATGCTTTACTTAGAATGTATTGATATTCTTTCAGTTGAAGCCAATACAAGAGGAAGTGAAGTAGATGATATTTTCGAGATAAAGTCAGAGTCAGGTCATAGTCTTGACGAAGGAATGCAACAAAGACTGGTAAGAAATTTAAAATCTATTTTGTAAGAGACAGGCTTAAACCTGTCTCCTTTGAAATTTATTGTTTTGCTGGAGCTGGAGTAACTGGCGTAGAAGCTGGAGATACTGGCGCAACGGAAGCAGGTGCTGAATTTGACCCTGTTGGATTACTTGCATTATCCGCAGGTTTTGGTTCTTCTTTAGCAGGAGTAATTTCTGCAGAAGGAGTTGGAGCCTCAATGATTACTTCTTCTTTTTTTGCAAAAAGAAAAGATAATAACAATGACAATACGATAAACGATATCGCAATTACTCTTGTGGCTTTGGTTAATACATCTGCACTAGATGAACCAAATGCAGTTTGACTTGCACCGCCCATCATTCCACCTAATCCACCACCTTTACCTGCTTGCACTAAAACTAAAAGTATTAGAAAAAAACAAGCTATCACAAAAAAAACTAAAACTGTTCCGATTAAAAATCCCATAGTGTTACCAATTTCTTAGAAGTTCACTTCAAGTCAAGCGATATGAGTTTATAGAAGTGCTAAATACGAATCCCATTTCTGACTCGCTCCACCTACTAAACCACCATCGATATTTGGTTTTTCCATAAGCGATTTAACATTATCCGGCTTAACAGATCCGCCATATAAAATGGAAATAGATTCACTTGTGCTAGCGTCATATAAAGAAGTTAATTCTTTTCTAATAAACGCATGAACTTCTTCTGCTTGCTCAGGTGTTGCCACTTTTCCAGTTCCAATTGCCCAAACTGGTTCGTAGGCTATAATTACTTTTTTTGCATCAGAAGCGGTTACACCCTTTAAGCCTTCTAGCACCTGACGCTTAACAACGTCAAAGGTCTTGTTAGCCTCTCTTTCTTGCAAGGTTTCTCCAATGCAAAAAACAGGGACAAAATTTGCTTTCAAAAGAAAATGAATTTTTTGATTTAGAAATCCATCCGTCTCTCCTAAAAATTGTCTTCTTTCAGAGTGACCGACAAGAGCATGCGAAATTCCTAAGTCTTTTAATTGATCAGTTGCAGTTTCACCGGTAAATGCTGCTAGTCCTGATGGATAAATATTTTGAGCTCCAACAGAAACGGATGTGCCTTTTAAAATTTCACTTACTTTTTGTAAATGAACAGCAGAAGGAAAAACTAATAACTCTAAACTTGTTTGTTTTGAACTAAGCCCTTTTTTAATACCTTCCGCAAGCTCTGTTGCTTGAGCCAGGTTTAAATTCATTTTCCAATTTCCAGACATTATTTTCTTGCGCATAATTCTCCTTATTCGCGATACAAACCAATAAATACTTTTTAAGTTCAGGACTTAGATTTAAGCAGGAGGTTTGTTATCGCAACTATCTATATAATTAATCTTTATTGTTTTTTAGAAGTGCGGCTACACCCGGTAATGTCTTACCTTCTAAAAATTCTAATGAAGCTCCACCACCTGTAGAAATATGAGTGATTTTGTCTTCAACACCCGCTTTATTAATAGCAGCAATGGAATCTCCACCGCCAACTACTGATTTTGCGTTCGACTTAGCAATTGCTTTTGCAATTTGGATTGTTCCATTTGAAAACTTGTCCATTTCAAAAACACCCATCGGGCCATTCCAAAGAATAGTTCCGGCAGATTTTATAATTTTCTCGTAGGCGGATACGGTTTTAGGACCAATGTCCATACCCATCCAGCCATCAATGATTCCCATTTTATCTACAGTCTTTATCTTTGCTTTTTCGCTGAATGAATCGGCTATTACATGATCGATAGGCAGTTGAAAATCAACATTTTCATAAGCAGCTTTATCGATAATTTGAAATGCTTGTGATTCAAATTCTTTTTCTACTAAAGATGAACCAACAGGAACTGCACGGGATTTGAGAAATGTATAAGCCATTCCTCCACCGATTAACATTGTATCTACTTTGTTGAATAGATTGGTTAATATTTTTATTTTACTAGATACCTTTGCACCGCCAATGATAGCAACAAATGGCTTTTCTGGTTTTGTGATTAGACCAGTCAGCATTTCAATCTCACGATACATTAAAGTACCTGCATATGATGGGAGATAATGAGTAATACCCTCAGTCGAAGCATGAGCTCTATGAGCAGCACCAAATGCATCATTAATATAAATATCTGCTAGAGAAGAAAGTTTTTTCGCAAACTCTGGATTATTCTCTTCTTCTTCTTTGTGAAAGCGAAGATTTTCTAAAAGTAAAACTTCTCCATTGGCTAAATCATGAGAAATTTTTTCAACATCGGCTCCCACAATTTGCTCAGAAAACTTTACCGGCTTTTTTAGAATAGCCGCAAATGCTTCTTGAACAGGTTTCATCGAATACTTAGGATTAACCTTTCCATCAGGCCGACCTAAATGACTTGCTATAATGAGTTTTGCGCCTCTGTTTAAGAGTAGCTCAATGGTTGGAAGAGTCTTGATGATCCGTGTATCATCGCTCACTTTTCCATTTTCTAAAGGGACGTTAAAGTCGACGCGTAAAAATACGCGTCTTCCTTTAACATCAATATTTTCAATACGGGGTAGATTCATCTTATCCTTTTTTTACCATAAATCGAATTAAATCGAGTACTCTATTTGAATAACCCATTTCATTGTCATACCAAGAAACAAGTTTAAAGAAGTTTGCATTTAATTCAATACTAGCATCTGCATCAAAAATAGAAGAAAGAGGATCACTAGTAAAATCAGTTGAAACTACTGCTTCTTCTGTATATCCTAAGATTCCTTTTAAGCTTCCTTCCGATGCTTCTTTCATTTTTTGTTTAATTTCTTTTAAAGAGGTTGGTTTCACTGTTTTAACTGTTAAGTCAACAACAGAAACGTCAGGAGTTGGAATTCTAAATGACATACCGGTTAACTTACCAGCAACTTCAGGAATACAGAGACCAACAGCTTTTGCGGCACCGGTAGAAGAAGGAATAATATTTTGAGCAGCACCGCGACCTCCTCTAAAATCTTTTTTAGAAGGACCGTCAACGGTTGGTTGAGTTGCAGTCATAGCATGAACAGTAGTCATCAAACCTTCCGAGAATCCAAAATTGTCTAGAACTACTTTTACGATGGGAGCAAGGCAATTAGTTGTGCAGGAAGCATTAGAAACAATGTGCTCGGTAGCTGGGTTGTATTTTGATTCGTTTACACCCATTACGTAGGTTGGAACATCTTTATCTTTTGCAGGAGCGGAGATAATAACTTTTTTTGCACCGGCAGTTAAGTGTTTGCCTGCGCCTTCTTTATCTGTAAATCTACCTGTTGATTCAATGACATAATCAACACCCATTGATTTCCATGGGAGTTTTTCAGGCTCTTTCTCAGCCAAACATCTGATTTTTTTTCCATTAATTATAATATTTTCAGCATCGTGCTCGACTGTTCCTTTAAATTTTCCATGAGTCGAGTCATATTTAAAAAGATAGGCTAAATTATCTGGTGTTACGAGGTCATTGATTGCTACAAATTCTAAATTTGGATCCTCTAAACCAACACGAAGAACAAGTCTTCCGATTCTACCAAAACCATTAATTGCAATTTTTGTCATATAAATGCTCCTACCCTAATCTCATACCTAAAATTAGAGTTTTATTTCTATTTGATAACAAGGTAAAATTCCCATTTCTATGAGTCAAAAAGTAAAATAAGAAAAAATAAAAATTATTCTATTCTTTTTTGTATAATCATATATTATATTAAGTATGAAGATAAAGATTTTATTAGTTCTCTATCTCACCGTTCTGGTTTCTCTTGCAGCAAAAGAGCGAATGACTTATACCTTCAAGACTCATAACTTTAGGATTGAACTGCCCACTCACTGGGAACTTAAAAAATCCTTAACCGACCACAAGCATAAACCAATCCTTATAGCACAAAGCGAAGAGGATCGAGTCTATTTAGAAATTTTCGTTTATCCAAGACAAAATAATGATTTGAAACTCGGGTTCATTCAAACCTTAAAAAAACTTCAGCTCTGGGCAGAGAACTATACTAGCTTAGACCAGGAAGCAGAATTCCCCTTGTATCATCTTGAAGGCTACTGGGCTAAAACAATGGGCTTCAAAAACAAAAAGAAAATGTTCGGTTATGTTGTATATGCAAGTGATGGAGTCAATCTTTTCGTGATTCACACCTATACAAACGCAAATCTTTTCCCAAAGAACTTTAAAACCTTAAAAGATATTTTCAATGGATTTTCTCTTAATCGAAACTATAAAGATGAATGTTGCAATGAATGCACTATGCTTTTTCCAAATGACGCAAACCCTGCAAAAACAAATTGTTCTGATTATACAGAAACAGATGAATGCATGATTTACTTTCAAAATAAACGACAGACAATTAGTCAATGCAGGTAATATTAATTTTGTGTTCTTAATTTTCCATCAAAGTCTTTCATGGCTTTGTTTAAAGATGGGGTTAATTCCTGTTCGTCGATAGAAAATTCATGCTTCCAGAGAATCTTTCCTGTTTCCATGTCGATATTTCGAATGGAAAATTCTACGAAAGTATCATGGCGGTTAACTTCGATTATCTCCCCCATAATTAGGTTAGATGCGTTTAGCATATTTCCAATTTTAACCTGGTCGGAAACAGTAAGTCCGGATTGAGAAAGTTTTAATTCCTTTAGAATTTCATCTAGCTTTACTCTCTCAACAACGGTATAATTCTTATTCACAAGAACAGTTTCCACTTTATCGCGTATGGCGTTAGCCACAGCTACATCTTTCGAATATTGATATTTTATGGGAAGAATTGCGACACGTGATTTAGTTGAATTGTTTCTTTTTATATTTTGAGAGATGGCTTGTTCAGAAAAATTTCCGAGAGACAAATCTTCAACAAAATCTCTCTCAAAACGATTTGCAATAAACTTCTGCGGATAATCAAACATATGCAAAAAACTATGAGAGAAGGAATCGTTTGAAAAAAGAAGTAAGCTAATCGGAATTGTAAGCCAGGAATTATAAGTTCTTTCGTCAATATGATAAGTATAGTCTTTTACAACCTGGTTTCTTTGCGTATCTATGACTTCTACTTTAATATCAGCATCAATTTTTTCAAAGACTGGAATTATTCCTAAAGTAAAAATCCACAAAAAGACTGTAGGAGCGTAAAGCAAATCGTCCTTAACCGTTGTTTGATATTTTATCTTTAGATTTGCATTTTCCTCTATTTCAATACAGCAGCCATTACGCATATAACTATAAATAGCCGCAGAATTATAGCTCTGCGCAATTGAATTATCTTTTTTGGAGTTGTCTTCGGGAGGATTTACTCTTTCCAAAAATATTTTAGTCTTTTCTTTTTTAGTAGGAGATTCAACAATTTGAACATGCTGATTTCCGAATTTATAATAATGAAGAGTGCAGTTAATAAAGATGGGTACCACACACAGAATCTTTAAAATAAGCCTTATTATACTCATCTATTTTTCCATTCTAATAAAAATTAAATTGCAAATGGAATCTCTAGAGTGAAATTTATTAAAACTCCTTTGTTTGGCTCAATGTGGTTTTTTAAATTGCTAACTCTTACTTTTCCTTTATGATTTCTTAAAATTCTATCAACGGTGCATAGTCCCAACCCAAAATCAAGAGTCGGATAACTTTCATACACATATCTTGAAATTCTAAAAAATGGTTCAAAAATAATACTTTGATATTCAGGTTTAATTCCTTCGTGATCTTTTTGTGTGGAATCCGGATAATTTAAAATTGAAATTAAAACGTGATCTTTTATAACCTCAAATAAAATAAATATCTTAGTGCCTTCTTCGGAAAATTTGAATGCATTAAATAATAATTCGTGAATAGCTTTTTTTAAATACTCACGGTTAATTTGAATAGTTTTAGAATTTGAATCATGCAAAAGCTTGGTCAACACTATACTATGACTTCTGATTGACTCAAACTTAGATATTTCCTGCACGATATCTTCCACAAAACGATGCAAGTCTAATACAGAAACCGTTTCCATAGGCAAATCGGTATTAATCACATAATCAATATCACCTATTGCCTGGATCAATCTATTTAGAAATTCCGCATTGTCAAAGAGCATTTGCAAAAGTTTTTTCTTAACTAAAAACTCCTCCCCTTCAACCTTTGCAGATTTTTTAATCATCTCAATGAGTGGAACTAACGCACCTATACCGGAACCCTGTAAAAAGCTGGTTTTTATACCATCAATTAAACTGGTATCTGATTTTGTAATTTTTTTAACAGGTGTTGTGTCTTTAAAAATATTCCAATTGAATTGATGCTCAAATCGAATTTCTCTTTCTTTTTGCATGTTCTCATTTAGTATTCTTAACTCTGCTAATTCGTAGGCTTTATTTACTTTCATTACAAGCTCATTTGAAGAAAAAGGTTTTATTATATAATCATGAGCGCCACTCTTAAATAAATCAATAATGGTTCGACTATCATTCATCATAGTTAAAACAATGACTAATGGCTTGTGACCCGATTCGTATAATTTTAGCATAAAATCTTTACCTGACATTTCAGGCATAAGTAAATCTGAAATTACTACATTGGTGGGATCTGTTTCATAAATATGAATTGCCTCTAAAGGATTGCCCGTAGCGGTTACATGGTATTTTGCTTTGGTTAATATATTTTTAAGAGATTCTAATATAACAGGATCGTCATCGACGACTAAAATTTTATTCATAATTATTACAGGAAAAAATTGATTTTGATTCGCAAATAATTTTTTCAACTCCTTTCATAGTAGGAAAATTAAGTATTTAAAGGATATAATTGCTGTACACTAATTTTGAAGTAAATACCTTTTCCAAATAAAACTGCTTATTTTTCAAAACTTTATTTGCAATAACTCAAACCAAGTTTATCAAAGCAAAAAAATTATATCAATTCTATTACTTTCACATCAAGATGCACTTTGCTGAATCTTGCGAAGTGCGTTAATTTTAGCCTGAGTAATACGTCTTAGCTCAATAATTTTATCCAAATGATATTTTAAAATTGTATCTCTGTCTAATTGCTTTTCCAAATCTTTCAAAATATTTCGGATGTATATTAAATCATCAAGCATTGATATTTTGGAAGTCTGGACTAACTTTTTTACAACATCGAATTCATATTTGCGAAAATGAATTCGAATTAAAAATCGAATCGAAAACTGATTGACTGCTTTTGACCACTTACTATTACCGGGATCAATGTACCGGCGTTCGGATGATGAAGAGTAGCCGCTCGCATTATCATCCTCATATTCAATATCGTAATTCGGTTCTTCTTCTCTGTAGAGTTTATAGAGTTTTTCTTTTCGCCAGGAATCGGTGTATTCAAATGCGTTAGTAGCAATCAAGCGAATGTATTCATCTATCATGATTGCTTCATTTAAAGTTCTTCCCAATTGAGTATTGTTAAATTCTTTAATCTTGGGAAGTAATTCTCGAATAATTTGAAAGCCTGATTTTCGTTTATAATAGGTGCTTTCATAAACCTGTGCCAGTCTTTGTTCGGTATAATGTTTTAACTCGCTAAGAATAGATTGGTCAGCATAAACATAAGAGTCAACTCCCTGCACAAACAAAGCAGGATCGGAAGCAACAACATTGATGATAAAAATATAATGCAATTCTTTTAGCTGCTCAAGGTAAAACTTAATATCCTCAGCACTCTTAGAATGAAGAGTCATCATTCTTTTGATCAAAGATTCAGAAGAAGGAATTCTCTCGCGCCCGCGCACGTTTTCTTCTTTAATTTGATTTGCGATATCTTGTAAAATTTTTATATTTGAAACAGACATAGAGCTAATTTAATTTTCGGTAATCCCAATCATTCATAAGAAAGGATTTCTCGTAAACTCAATTTTTTTAGCATGAAAAAGGGGTAAAAAGTCGCCAGAAACGAAACTATTGGGATAGATGCCAGGCAAAATAGAACCAATAAATAGGGTATCTGAATTGAAAGAGTCCATCCGAATGCAGTCTTATTGATTACGTGTATGATAATTGGACTTAAAAGAAAAGAAGATACAATCCCCATAATAGTGCCGAAAAAAGTTAGAAAGAAATTCTCTGCAAAAGCTATTTTATTTAGTTGTAAAGAGCTTGAGCCGATTGAACGAATGACTCCAAAAATACGAAGCTTGTCACCAAGGTTATATAAAATCGAAGAAAAAAGCGAGACAAATGCAATTACAGCTGCAGTATACTTCAAGGATTCTAAAACCTTAAAAACTTTTTTCACACCTCCAATGTAAATTTCTTTTAGGTCTTGTGAGTTGATCATTCTAAGATTGGGGTCAAATGATATTAGCTGTTTGATATTCTCTTCCGTTTCTCTTTTTTTAGTTTTATCTAAAAGATTGATTCGAACGGCACGGTAGGCGTCGATTCCAAACAGATTCTTAAAAATTCTATAATCCATCATGATAGTTCCATTTTCGGAAAAAAAATGCTCCCTTGTTCCTGCAATCTTAAGTTCCTTAATTCCATAACTTGAGTTAAGGCTTAAACTATCTCCAATGTTTAACTTGTTCAGATAAGCCATATTAGCCGAAACCAGAATATCCTTTTCATAATCCAAATCAGGATAAGTGGAAATTCCTTTTTTTTCTTCACGGGCTTTTGCCAATTTCATATCATAGGCATGTATTGTAAAAATTTTATCTCCGACTTCCGCTTTCGTATTTAAAATAAACACATCAACTTCTTCGATATTTTCTAAGCCTTTTATTTTTTCTGGAAGAGAAAGGGAAACTCCATATTCAGTTCCCGTTTCTAAATCTGTATAATTAATAATCGAATAGTCAAAAGGAAATTCTCTTTCTGTCCAATCTAGAATTGACTTTTCATAACTTCCAGTTAAAACAGAGAGGGAGATAATAAGAGAAACCCCAAGCATAAGAGTAGCCGATGTAAGAGTATTTTTAGTTGCATTTTGAACAATTTCTTCAAAGCCAATTCGTAGCTCAATAAAAGCATGATCAAATTTATTTAGAATCCAATTGATAAAACGATTGAACAATTCCATGAGAAAAGGAAAGCAAAGAGTTTGTCCGAGAATTATCATACCAATACTCAATAACCCGAACACCGGGATAGATATATCTATTTGAATATTAGAAAGAAAGTAGGCAATGAAAATGATACTAACACCCAAAAGAAAAAGTTTTTTAAAATCAATGCTTTGAATTAAATTCGGGTCTTCCCTTACAATCGTTATTGGTTGTAAACGCGAAGATCGTATTGCAGGAAAAAGTCCTGATAAAAAAGAACCCAGGACACCAATTACAGAACTGGCTAAAATAATCTTTATTGGAATTCTTGAATAAGATATGGATTGATTCATATCGGTTAATGTCGATTCTCCGCTAAAGAAAGAATATTTAGAAAATATAATTCCCAACTGAATTCCTAAAACTGTTCCAAGAACTCCCAAAATCAAAGCTTGCATTAGAAATAAAAATAAATTTTCGAACCGACTAGTTCCGAGACATCGCAGTATCCCAAGCTCTCTCTTGCGGTTAATAAAGATTCCACTCATTGTGTTTGAAACCATAAAAAAAGCAATGAGAACAGAAATCATGGAAATGATAATTAAATTTAGATGAAAAGATTTTAAAACATTTGCAGCGCGTGCTTTGATTTCTTCTACTGTTTCGATAATTATACTATTGTCTATTTCACTAAGGAAAGACTTGAATGTAATTAGATTTTTAGTTTCATTGTTTGAAATTACGAGTAATAAAAAGCTATAATTTGCAAGTCCAAATCTCTCTTTTGCATAAGACAAATCTTCAAGAATGAAAATTCCACCTTCAGAATTTAAAACTTCTGCATCTTTTACTGAATATTTTTTTCCTTCAAATAAAAAATCAAAACTTCTACTTCCCATTTTTAAAAATAGAGCCTGGCTAATAAAAGTATTTGAATTCTTTTTTTCACACTTTGAATCAGAACAGTTTCCAATCAAATCTTGAAAATCAGAAGCCTCCTTAATAAAATCAATTCCCTGGTAGACTACGCTTATAGTTTCATTCCCGTCTGAAATAAGAACTGATTTTTGAATTCTAGGATGAATCGAGTCAATAAATCTAAGGTCTTTATTGTAAAATATTTTTTCTATCAATTCATCTGTAATTCCAATTCGATCATTTTGATTTTTTATCTTTGCATGAAATTTATCACCAAAATAGCCGAGAGAAAAATCAACTAATGTCTTCTCGGCTCTCTCTCCGTTAAAAGTCGTAGTGACAAATAAAGCTACACTAAGAATAATTCCCAGAAGAGAAAAAATCGTTTTTACTTTGTGAGTTCTAAAGTATTCAATTAAAAATAAATACGTTAAGCGATAACTCATACTAAAAGTCCATCTTTCATCTTTAGCTGTATATCACCCATTGCTCCAATTTCTGAATTATGAGTCACCATCATAATTGTAAATCCGCGATCTTTTTGTAGAGATTTAAGAAGCTCCATAATTCGATTTGAGTTTTCTGTATCTAAATTTCCAGTAGGCTCATCAGCAAAAATAATTTCTGGTTTATTTGCAATTGCTCTTGCGATGGCTACTCTTTGTTGTTCTCCACCGGATAATTCATACGGTTTATGAGTGAGGCGATTCGCAAGTCCAACGAGGTGTAGGGATTCTTCTGCAAGTATATGTGCTTCTTTTTTTCCTTTACCTGCCAAATAAAGCGGCAAAGAAACATTTTCCACACTCGATAGATAAGGCATTAAATTAAAAAATTGAAAGATGATACCAATCTTTGAACGCCTGTACTCTGTTATTTTGTCTTCACTGTATGCAGAAATTTCTTCTTCGCCAAGAAAGACACTTCCCTCTTCTGGTTTATCAATTCCTGAAAGAATATGCATTAAAGTTGATTTGCCCGAACCGGAAGGTCCCATAAGGGTTACAAGTTTACCAAGAGGTAATTCTGTATTAATCCCTTTTAATACTTCTATTTTAGTTTTGCCAAATTGATAGGACTTCTTCAGATTTTGAATTTTTATTGTTTTGATATCTTTACCCTTTCTAAATTTCAATTTGTTAGAAAAGAATCAGGATGTCAACAGATTGTAGTTTAAAATATAAATTAAAAATTATAGCCGAGAGTAAACCAAATATTACGTTTTTCTAATGGATGCATCGTCGGGTAATAGGTTCCTGTTGCAGAGCGAATTCCTGGATCAAAAAATTGTTCATTGAATAAATTATTTATATGAAGCTGAATATAAGCGCCTTCGGTAATAAAATTTTCCTTTCGAATATTTAATTTAACCATCTTATACCCATTCACAGTTCTTACTGGATCTGTTGAAACTGTTCTTCTAATATCTACATAGTTAATTCCAGTATAAATGGATAAATCAGGCATAGGAATAAAAGTGAACCCGGCATTGATTTTATTAGGTGAAATGTTTGGAATTTGTCCGGAACCGGGAACTGTATTTTGCCCGTTTGGTCTCTGGGGCGTAATCGTTATTTGCCTGAAAAGCTCGGAGTAAATATCGTCTGCGGGATTGTCTCCTGGTCGTCCAGTCGTCGCAGGGGATGTTTGAAGCGATGGAGGTAAACGAGAGTATTCCCCTTTTGTATATGTATAATTCAAAAATAAATGAATTTGCTCGGTCAGTTGCATATTTGTTTCGAATTCAAATCCGTAAATGTTTGCAATGCCAAGATTTTGATATTGTTGCCATGGATTTTTAGGAGTGATCCCGTTTATGACCGATGTATCATTTGTTGCAAACTCTAGAATTAAATTACTCACCCGATTGTAATATCCCTGCGTTGATAAATAATACTTTTTTAGAAACCGGTAACCAATACCAATCTCATGTGATCTCATCATCTCAGGGCGTAGCGCAGGATTTGGTTTTCTCTGAACGGTTTGCGTAAACAATTCTTTAGCCGATGGCTCTCTAAATCCAGTTCCTAAAAGAAATTTGAGAGTCAAATCACTATTAGGCTTAACAATTAAACTAAGTCTTGGATTTGTTGTATTTCCATAAGTGGTAGAAATATCATGACGAATGCCTGCAGTAATAGCAATCATTTCAACCGGTTTATAAAGCTGTTGGATATAACCGGAATACGTATTGTAGGTAAATCGTTCGTAGCTGTTATAATCTTTTGGTGTAACAAATTGTCGAATTACAATACCAGTCGTCGTAACCATTTTTTCGCTTTGTATAAAGTGAAGCTTTTCTTCTAGTTGGTAGTTATTATCGGGTCTCGAATAAGTTGAACTTCCCTTAATAGATTTTGCTCCAGCTGCGGGGCTAACATCATTTGGTCGGTAGTATGCAAATGGATCGGTGACATTTGGATAAAATTCATTGCTCGAACTTAATACCTGTGAAGAGCGTGTTACAAATTCACTATCTAAATTTAATCTCTCCGAAAATTTATGTAAATAGCCAGTCGTTACACTGTTATTTTTGAAATCCCAGTGAGTTCCGCCAAATCCGGCTGTTCCTATGTTTTTGGGGTCATTTAGAATTCCATAAATTCTAGCCAAATTTCTGGAATCAAATTTTCCAGTTTCAAGACCTCTTTGGCTACTATCGATTTGCTCTGTTCCATTGCTAAAAGTTCCCTGCCCTTGCAGATACTGCCAGTTAACCGTTTGAAATCGAAATCCACCCTTGCTAAATTTTGCGGTTATATTGTAAGTTTCCTCTTTCGAATTATTGTAGGTTGGTGACCACCAATGTCCTATAGATTTTGCGTTTGGCAGGCAAACTCCACCACAGGCTTTAGTTTCAATAGAATTTTCAACATCATTTTGATTTGCCCGATTCTGAAAACCGGGTCTATCTAACCTCCCGGTGTTTGAGAAATTAGGTCCATCTGTTTTATAATAATAACCACCTACACTGTATTGAATATCACTTGCGTTTACTCCCGAATTGCCGCGAGCAGAAAAACTTGCACTATATCCGGGATTGGCTAAATTTTTTTCCCATCCACCGTAAGTGAAATCTGCATGATTTCCGGGCTCTTTTTTTCCATCTTTTGTTATAATATTTATAATTCCATTAAATGCATTCGCACCATAAAGAGCAGAGGCAGGACCGGAGACTATTTCAATTCGAGAAACATTGTTTAGTGGAAATCGAATCGTTCCAGCAAGAACTGCATTTTCATTAATGTTATTATCAGGAACTCCATCTATATAGACAAGGGTTCGATTGTTTTCTCCAACTAAGCCTCGCTGATGAATCAACTCGGGATAAGTACCATAAGTATGTTGAAAATCAAATCCAGGAACATCATGGAGTGCATCGACTAATGTTCGATAGCCTCTCATTCGAATTTGTTTTTCAGAAATTACATAAATGGCTGCCGGAGCCTCTGATATTTTTTCAGATTTTCTAGAGGCAGTTATCACAATATTATCTTCTAGTCTAAAGAAATCTTCTTCTTTTATTTTTTTTTCTTTTGATTGGGGATCTCTGTTTGATTGATTTTCTTTAATTGAATTATTTAAACTTTCAATCTTTTCTTCTAATTTTTTCTTTTTTTGGTCTAGTAAGTCTATTTCTTTTTCTAAGGCTTCTTTTTCCTTAGATATTTCTAAATCCTTATCCGATTGACTGAGCAAGTTTAAACTTGAAAATATTAGAAATGTAAGAAAATAAATAAAACGATTCATATTACATTTTTAAATAACTATATACCGAATGACGCATTTTCTATTTACAAATGTGCGATTTACATTCACAGTAGATATATTTTTATAAGTTAATCTTTCTTTCGTCAAGCATGTTTATTAAACTGAAATAAATAAAATTTAGTAGCTAGAGAAATGTAATTTTATTTAGAGTAAACTTGATACGGCTAACTATCATAATTCGCTCACTTAGTTATAAACTTTTTTTAGTCAAATTTTTAAAATTAATTATCAAGACCTTGAATGAAATTTCGCAAAGTCTCTGCTGCTTTAAACGGACTTTCCTGGCAAACCCAGAGTCCAATTTTCTCATAGCCTCCAATCAACTGGGTAAATGGTAGAAATTCAATATATAGTCCTGCCCCCGGACCGTTATTTACAGTTATATTATAAGCTTCTTCTCTTTTAAGATTCTTTAAAATGAGAAGTATAATACGAGTTGCCTCCTGCCAGGCCCGCGCTACTATCTCTGTCTCTTCTTCATCCAAATCATGTAAAAATTTCTTCGAGGTATCCTTTAGAATTAAAAACATATCAAATGGTCTTCTCATAAAATAAGGAACGACTAATACTGCTTTGCCGTAATCTTTAACAACAAGCTCTTCTGGATTTTCCTGCAATAAGAATTTAGTAAAATGAATGCCGTGTCTTTCTTGAAAACTCCAATTATTAAAAAATTGTTTCGGCATTATATTGGAAGAAACAATTTGCTGATGACCATGCGCAAGAGATCCACCTGCTGCTTTTCCATAATTTTTAATGATAGAAACATAGCCATAGGTTGGCTTTTTTTCTTCAGATGAAACAGAGCCGGGCATTATATTTGCTGACTCAATTAATAACTTCTTTTCTAGTGCGGCTAATCTCGATAATACGATAACCGCGTCCTTTAAAGAAATGTTATGCCAATCTCGATTGTGAAAAGAAGATGTCCACTGTAAAAAATGAAGACCGAAGGAGACTGAACCCATATTACTCAGTGGGTCATTTTCATAGGGAAAAAATATCGGGAACATATTCTTATTTATAAAGCTAAAGCCTTCACTCATATGAGTAATATCCATTATCCCCGTAGTCTTTCCAAGACAAATCGGGCAATGCTCAATTTCTTTTTGAATTTCTGCAATGTCGGGAGCACCGGAACTGGGTCTTGTTGCCCTCGATGAATTGTAAACAATGAGTTCCCCATTTCTCGGATCAATTTGGAAAATTGACTCGGGCTTATAATTTGAAATAGAAGTTTCATTCAAAAATAAATTTGAAATTTGCTCCATGTTCAAATCTTCGAGTGAGTTTGATTGAAGTATTGCCTCAACCAATTTATAATCTAATTGTTGCGAGTGACTCATCTTTTGCCTTCTTTATACCAAACGCCAATAGAAATTACCTATTTTGAAATTAGAAAAGTGCGTTTGGTCTAAACACTTCTTAGTGTTCCCGCAAATCAGTTGGTGCGGTATACCAAATGCTATTTAAATAAAGTCCTTGTGGGTAATTACTTTTGTAATTTGGTATATTTCAAAAATTCTAATAAGCATTCCTTTCCAATGCAAACATTTTTTTCAAGAGAATTCTAGAAAAGTGTAAGAAGTAAAAGAACTTCACATTATGATTCGACCTAAAGGAGAATCATTGAGTTTTAGCCGCAAGCCGCTAAGGCTTTTTTGAACTCAATGAAGGTGTGCCCACTTTCATTCATCAGGCAATCCAAACTACTTTTTTTTGAATTGCAGTTTTTGAATTAAAATTCCTAATCGGATTCATGAGAATATATTTTTTACTAATACTCCTCTTAACACATTGTGCGAGCTACCCTCCTGTGATTGAAAAGGAATTGGATGTAATAACTCACCTCGCCATGCAAGATAAAATCAAAGAATGGATTCGCGCCGATTGTGGAAGTTGTCATACTTCAGGGCTAACAACTGCTAACCCCAAAGCACTCCAAGTTTTCGATCTGAAGTTCACTGATTGGATGAGTCGAATGAACAAAAAGCAATTGGAAAAAACTTTTGTAGCAAGACTTGGCTCAACTGTCGCTGCGGAAAACAGGCAGTATGTGTCAGATGCTTTAGGCGCAGAATTATATAGAAGAAATAGGTCAAAGCCTTATTAGAATTCAGAAAGAAATACAAAGTTTTAAAAATTATATTGACATATTTTACTACTATTCACTTTATTAGGAAAATATCGTGCTTTAGGAGTTCAAATGAAATGGAAAACAAACACAAAATAGGGAAATACATTATCCCACTACTTATAATTTTTACACTTTTTGTTATCGACTGTAAAAAAGAGAAAAAACAACCTATCGTAACCCTCCTTGGGGCTCCTTCTTCAGTTTCTACGGTTCCATCTGACTTAATATTCAGTGGAAATCCTTTTACTTTTATACAGGCAACTCCAATTACAAAAATCATGCCATCTGTTTCAGGAACTGTGACAAGTTGTTTTGCTAGTCCAACTCTTCCCACTGGACTGAGTATTGATAAAACAACTTGTGCAATAAGTGGAACACCAACGACATTACAAGCTGCATCAGATTACGCCATTATAGCAACTAATTCGGCTGGAAGCAGATTTACAACAATCAGTATTTCCGTCGCTTCAAATGCTGGTTCGACAACCTCTACTTCAACTTGCACAGGAACATCTGTCCCAAATCCAGCAATCTCTCTGGCATCTGGAGTTTATACAACACTCCAAACAATCGCATTCACCTCTGTAAATGGAGGACAGGTTCGTTGCACTACTGATGGCTCAGAACCAACGGCTAGTTCAACATTATATTCGTCGGCTAATGTTTATCAACTTGCAGGACTCACAGTAAAATGCAAAAATTTCTTGAATGGAGTTTGTTCTGATACAGTCACAAGAGAATATTCTTATCCACCAATCAAAACAGGACAAACAACTGTTTACCAAACAGGTGACAATGGAACTAACCAAACAGGTCTTGCAAGAAGCTATACTAACAACGGAGATGGAACAGTGACAGACAATTACTCTGGATTACTTTGGCAAAAATGCAGTATTGGCTTAAGTGGTGCTAGCTGTGAAAATGGAACTGCAACAATAGGCACTTGGGTTGATCATGGAACTTATTGTTCTGGTTTAAGTTTAGCAGGAAAAACTTGGAGACTTCCAACTGTAAACGAACTTTCAGATTTAGTAGATTTTACTTCTTATAGTCCTACAATTAATGCTACCAATTTTCCAGCCACAAATGGTTCTTATTATTGGAGTTCTAATACCGTATTTATCTATGGTACAACCTCTAGTGCATGGCTCGTTTCTTTCTTTTCTGGCAATGAAGAATTTTATAGTAAAACGACCTATAACGCTTTTGGGCGTTGTGTATCAGGACAGTCCAATAATACATTATCATTTGTAGATAACAACGATGGAACAGTTCGCGACAAAAAAACTAACTTAGTCTGGCAGAAATGCAGTGCAGGTTTAAACAATGACTCAACTTGTTCTGGAACTATAGTACAATATACTTGGACTAACGCAATTTCTTATTGCAGTGGACTTAGTCTGGCAGGAAAAGCTTGGAGATTACCAACAATAAATGAATTAAGAAGCATTGTGGATTATTCGAGAACTCTCCCAAGTATTAACATTAGTTTTTTTCCTGCTACATCAGATACTCGCTATTATTGGAGTTCTACTAGCTTCATCGGTAATCCTATCCTTGCGTGGGTCTTAAATTTTAGAGAAGGCTACACCTATAGTAACGAAATAATTAAGACTGGTAATAATTTTGTCCGTTGTGTATCTGGACCGTGATTACCTCCCACTGAATTGGTGAGTGTAAATGTGTTAATTAGTATATCCCCTCTCCATCGCAAAAGCAACAGAGAGGGGAATCAAATTAATTTACTTTCGTATAATAACTTAAATTTTATTTTTTCTAATTAAATTTCTTTAAAATGAATTTTAATATATATCAATATTACTTCTTTATTTTCTTTATTATTATCTTATATGTCCTCATTTCTATGATGAGGATAATTGGAAATTTCTCTATGATGATTCGCATTTTACCTACGAATTATTACAAGCCCTTCTCTTGATTGCCACTAAAATGAAAGTTATCGTTTCAGATGTCATGTAATCGTTCCTTTATTTGAATTAAAGAATCTTCATAGGCATACCATTCTTCAAATGATTCTTTTACTGCTGTTTCAATTTTCTTCTTAAATTTTGTCAGTGGTAACGATATACCTAAAGAATAAATCTTTACTATAAATTAAGTTAGTGCACAATGAATAAAACAGTTCTTGCACAGAGTTGAGGCTAACAATGAAAAAATGGATTAATATTCAAAGAGATATTTTGAAAGGAATTAGAATTGGATTTGGTTTTTTTCTAGGGATTGGATTTTCAGGTTTATTTGCTGTTGCTGTAACTGGAACATTTAATAGCTTCACCTCAGGCTCCCTGATTCGATCTGCTGATATCAATACAAATTTTACAACACTAAAGACTGCAATCGAAAGTATAGATGCTACCATTCCTCCCGGAACGATAGTAGCCTATGGGGGAACTACTACACCAACAGGCTGGCTAATCTGTAATGGATCCACAGTAAGTCGTACGGGTAACGCAGCATTATTCGCAGCGATTGGAACCAACTATGGCAATGGGGATGGTTCGACTACGTTTCATCTGCCGGACTTCCGGGGTAGATTTCTGCGAGGGGTCGATGGTGGAACCGGACGAGATCCGAATGCAGGAATAAGAGCACCATCAAATGGTGGTAATCCTGGAAATGCTGTTGGTAGTGTTCAGGGTGATGCATTTCAGGGGCATTGGCATCAGGTGCAAGAAAATGGAACAACAGGTTCTCTCGGTAACACCAATGGTACTAATAGTGGAAGCACAAACATGGCTGCTATGGGTTTAGGTCTGCCACTTTATGCATCAGGCCTACTCACTGATACCGTCAATGGAACTGGAACTCCAAGATTCTCTTCTGAAACAAGACCAGTCAATGTATATGTAAACTTTATCATCAAGCTCTAAGAGAATTCAAATTTCTTCTATGATTAAACCAAAGATGAATAGCTCTGTAACCTGGAAAGACTTGCGGCTAATTCTAATTACCTTTCTTTTATTGACTTGCGCCTATCCACTCTTAGCCGATGTTGTTGAACTTAAATCTGGTATAGTCTACGATAATGTAAAAGCCTCTCTGACTAAAGAATCCGTGCAATTTCTCTGGATGGATAAACAAATGAGCTTTGAGAAAAAATTGGTAAAAAAAATTAAATTACGATCCATTATTTTTAAACCACCTGTTACCGAAAAAGAAAAATCAGAAGCAGAAGCCGAGCGAGTGAGAGTTGCTGAAGCTTTACAGTCTGCAACGGATTGGGAAATTGATCCAAATGCCAAGCCAATTGTAGGTATTGTATTATTTCGAGCGGGTAATGGTGTTAGCCTCTCGGAAGCTGAGAGTGTAACAAACCTAATCCAAACCGGTCTTGTTAAAACAAAATTATTTACTGTAATTGACGTTTATGCAATTTCAAAGAGTTGCACAGAAGATGAAAAGGATTGTGCAAATAAAATAAAGGCAAAAGTCAAAGTCAATAAAATTGTATCCGGAACAATCACAAAACTGGGAAATAAATTTCTAATCAATGGATATGTTGTGGATACTAAAGATAATTCTCTCGACTTTGCTGAAAAAGAAAGAGCAGATTCTATTCAGAAACTAGAAGAGACAACCGATTATTTTTCAAAAAAAATTGCCGGTGGAATAATGGAATATTGGGACGAAGCAGTGACTGCAAAAGAAACAGAAGCTTTAAAAAATATAAAATACATCTGGAAGTCAGCTCTAATACCGGGACTTGGTCAATGGCAATATGGTCAGGATAAAAAAGACAATGCATCTATAGTAAATGGATATACGATAGGCGTCCTATCAATCATTCTAATCAGAAATCTTTCTATCCAGGAATCAAATAAAATCGAAAATAAAAAAAATTACGAAAATAGTTTTAATTTATTTTTACTGGCACCTAGTGGATCGGGATTAGAAGGAATTGCTTTTTTAAACCAGTGGAATACATTTCAAGACTATGATAGAGCTGCTGATAATACCAAAATCGCGGCTAGCGCACTCATTGGTTTCTATTTATTTAACTTAATCGATACCTCTTTACTCGGAACAAATTTGTTTCCAAGAAAAGACAAAACTTCCAGTCTTTTTTTTATACCGACTAGGGTTGGAAGTAGTGCAATGAGAGAAAATAATTTCTCTATCGGACTTATCATTCAATTTTGAGGCTAATCATGAAAAACAAAGTATTCATTCTGACACTCGCAATTTTTCTTCAATGTAAATATTTTGAAGATGCAAAAAGCAAATCAAATTATTTTCTAAAATTTCTCGGCATCGCAGGAGCTAACAATACATCGCTCAGCGTATCCTCTGTGTATCCAAAAGATAAATCTACGGATAATTATTTGAATACAAATGTATTTTTAGTGTTTAACAAAAACATTTCAGGATTTACAAATAATAATTTTAAAATAGTAACGGAAGCAAATATAGAAGTAGAGGGAAGAATTGAGATGAAAGAAAAAATTCTTTCCTTTTATCCAAAAAATAATTTTTCCTTAAGCAGTGCTTATAAAATTGTATTGAAAGCAGAAAATGGATTGGACAGCGAAAAAAACTATACCTTTTCAACAGGTTCAAAAACAGATAGCACTCCACCCAGTTTAGTTAATTCAATACCAGGTAATGCAGAAAAAGATATTCCAGTTAATATTTCCATTAACGCTACAATTAGCGAAGAATTTGATCCCAATAGCCTAACTTCAAATGTATACAAAGTGATTGATGTAGACGGCAGTTTGAGTTATTTAGAGCGGACAATCGTATTTACCCCCAGGGCAAATTTACAACCAAATTCAAATGTAATTGTCGTATTGAACCCCGGACTTAAAGACATGGCTGGAAATGTAATGACGACACCGTCCGCCTGGATTTTTACTACAGGCGAACTTCTTGCATCCGATTGTTTGTATGATGTTAATTACTACAATAATTGTAAATTAAAATAGTCGAATGTAAATCCCCGGTCTCAGCGGCAAATCTCTCCTTGGGGACTGTGTAAAAGCATGAATTTCTCACAGAGCACACTGAGAACACTGAGTAAAGAATCAATAAAATGAATACTCTCTGTGACCTCTGTGTGCTCTGTGAGAGATATTTTCTTTGCTTTTACAAAATCCCTTATAAATTCCTTACTCCACTACATAATCCTTCAAGCTTTGCACTTTAAAACCTGGATCGCATTGTTTTGGCTCTTTTCCATTTTTGAATTTTTCAAAAGTCATTGTAGGATAATCTCCACCGCTTGTAGGAACTAACATTGCTCTTACTTCTTCTCTGGCAAAATTTCTATTGGAATAGTATTCCTTATCTTTAATTTTTTTACAAGCGACAAACTTTGGTTTGCCTACAGGACATTGACCTTCAAACTGTGGCTCTGATTCTGCTTTTTTCTTGTCAGCAGCTGTTGCAATGTATTCAGGAGAACAAACTTCTTCGAAGTTTATTTTTATATCTCCATTGACTAATTTCCATTTGCCCCGATCAAATCCCTTTCCTTCGCAATTGATTTGATCACCACCTACTGTTAAAGCGATTCCCGATTTACAGAGGTAAAAATATTCCGGCTGTCTTGGTCCTTCTTCTGTAATTTTTCCTGTGAGCGTCGTCTCATCGTAATTTGCTTTTGCTTTGATTGATTTTAGCTTTGCTTCCCAATCAGGTTGCTTACGTAAATTTGCCATGTCTGAATCTTTTTTGATAAATTCAAATGCGTTATACCCTCTCTCAACTGCACTCGCCAAATATTTATATGCATTGTCAGGTTTATTCATAAGACTATAAGCACAGGCAATATTATAAAGAGCAAGCTCCGGACGTGGAGGATCAAGCTTCAGAGCTATTTCATAAGCTTTGATAGCATCTTCGTATCTTTTTACATTGGATAGACTGTTTGCATAATTATAATATATCTCTCCACTTGGTAATGCATCAATCGCTTGTTCATATTTTTTGATTGCTTCTGCGTCTTTTTTAGATTTGTATAACTTAAAACCTTCTGCATTGAACTTATTGGCGTTAGCCGTAACAGTCCCCTGCTCTTCACTTCGAGTAGACCAAAATTTATTTATTGAATAGCGTGTCCAATTGTAAGAAAGATAATCTTTTTTTACTTCTTGTGCGGTTAATCCCTGTAAGGCGATTGTGAATAATAAAGCGTTTAATAGATGTTTCATGTTTATGTTTTCCTATATCTAAGTAGGGCTTTAAGTATTTGGAACCTAACCCCAACTTTGCATTTCTTGTATTACTTTTACTATGAAATCCCCTTCCCTTAAGGGAAGGGGCTATTTCGGAGTATTCTACATTGCTGTAAAATACGGGGTTAGGTCAAAAGTTTAAGTAAGAAGCGCGAGTGTTGCTTTTTTCTTTCTGTTGAAAATTTCTTCTTCTGTTTCTTCTACAATTACTTCGTCTGGTTGAACTTTAAAGATTGGTTGTCCTTTCGAAATAATTTTTCCGTCAGCATCTTCCATAAATCCTTTCACTACCGTTCCACTGAATGGAGCCACGATCTTGTTAAACATTTTCATGACCTCAATGATGAATAGCGGCTGACCGGCATTAAACTTATCACCCACTTTTATCATCGGTGGTAAATTTGGAGCTTCCCTGGAATAGAACATTCCACCCATAGGAGCAATGATCTCATCTGACTTAGCCTTTGGAGGAGGAGCAAGAAATTTGATAAGTTTAGTAATATTAGCCGGATCAGTAAACTGCTCGGGTATTACAGCGTCTAACGTTTCATTCATTCGAATTTCAAAGAATCCAGAAGCTTTACCGATAGTTGGAATTATTTTAATTAAATCAAGTCCAACCTGGAAAGCAGCATGTGAGCCCATACATTTTTCCCAAACATCTGCAGGAATTTTATCTGGTGCAGGATTCTTATTATTACGAAGAGCATCATCAAAATAAGCAAACGATTCGTCCTTACCGGAAATTCGTTTCAAGTCTGCATAAAATGCTAAACCTTCTTCGATGATTGCTTCATCATGATCCCAAATTTCTTCACAGGGAACTTTGCCTTCTGCTCTTTCTAAATCAAGATATTCGTATAACTCTTTTAGAATTTCAAGCGGGTTACGGGTAAACTCTGCTTTGCCGTCAACGATCTTCCAGGATCTATGGCGATTGTATCCAATACAACCTGCTAATAAATGCGGGCTATTAAAGAGTAATTTGATCGGGCGGGTAATGAGTGTTACCTTTCTGGAAAGTGCTTTACCCAATGCAGGATCTTCTTTGGTAGTTTTTTTAACAACTTCAGTCCAGAGAATATCCATATCGATGTCTCTCAAAAAAGAAGCGAGCGAACCAACTCCGGCAAGGTAGGATAACATGAATTTTGTGTTCGGTTTAAACATTACATCATGTCCGAGAATCCAGTTAATGAGTCCGTAGTGAACTGGCATATTGGTTTGCAAATCACTACCACGCATTTCTGCAATCTTGATGATATGGCGAAGTCTCTCTAAATTTTCTGCTCTACTGCTTCCGTAACTTACAAGAAGAGCAATGTTAGAATCATAAGCTCCTGCAAGACGATAGTGGATAAAGGCTCCTGTATCTGGATTTCGAATTCCAATACCCTGGTCATCTCTGATTTCGTATTCACTCACCTTTGTCCAGTTTTGGATAAGACCGCCGGCGTGTGGTTGAAGGGCCTGGTTGGTTGCATTGATACGAACTTCTGCACCGGAAATATTTCTTAAAATTCGAGTTGGCTTTGGAACACGTTTCGCATGAACGGATAACAACGCCATAGCCTCAATTAAGCTTTCTACAATAAAGAAATCATTTGCATTGGAAGGATTTACAAATTTTAATTTGTAAGCCATCTCTGTAACGCGATGCTCTACTTGAATACGAGTATTCATTTCCATGAAAAAGTGATTGGTTCCTTCTACAATTGATTCGAATGTAGATACACTATCCAATTTTACAGCAGCACCAAATCTTTCTGATTGCTCTTCCATTTCTGTGAGAACTTTTAAATCACCGCGGAGAGTTTCCGCTCGCTTTGGATCTTTAGATGCTGCAATTTCTTGCTCGAGCATTTCTCTTGTATTGGAAATTTCTAAAAGTTTTTGCTCGTGCATTTGAAGAGAACAATCACGTCCACCAAGGGCTAACGACCATTCTCCGTTACCGATAAGCTGAATTTCATTGTGACGGGTATTTTCAATGTTTAACTCGATGAGGAAGTTTCTGTTTGAACCAACACCTGTGACTTTTGATTCAGCTAAAATTTCCATTACAGCAGCTTTGGCTTCCGATTTATTACTAATAATTCTTTGCCCTTTTCCACCACCACCACCGATGTATTTAAAACGAATTCTGTTCTTTGGATATTTTTTCCAAATTTCTTCCGATTCAATTTCTGCCTGGATTTGTAAATCTTCTACTGTAATAATATCTATATGTGCTTCATACGATAGTTGTAAAAGCTTATCCGCATTTTCAGATTCAGAGAGATTATTGTCATAAGAAAAGTTTAAATTGTTTTCTTTTGCAATTTTGGCTAATCCATCTTTGCCGCCAGCTTTACGAACTAGCGTGAGAGCAGTGATATTGTCAATCCCCGGTGTTACAGATACTCCGAGTCTACGAGCGATTATCTTAGCGGCATCTTTTGCACCGGCTTGTTTTGCAACGTAAGAAGCAGGACCCATAAAACGAACACCTGATGTTTCAATCGCTTCAATGAACTCGGCATCTTCTGCCATAAATCCATAACCAGCAAAAATATGAGTGTAATTGTTCTTTACCGCAATATCAATAATCTGTTTTATAATTTTATCTTTTTCTTCTTTTCCCGCACCCATATAATCAGAGATGCGGTGGATATTGTTGATAAAACGGAAGTTTCTAAGCTCGGGAGCAAATGCCATTGGATAAACAACACTATCTTTTTCAGAAAGCAAAATTCCATATTCTTTAATTCCAATTTCATCGAATACATCCATCGCTTCTTTACGAACGGGACCACGACAAACGATCAAACATTTAATTCCTGTTAGATCAAACGAACGAATCCATTCAGAAGAAGATTCGTGAAATTTTATTTTATTTCCTTGG
>Ga0075163_10001653_pt1 | contig 30171 bp, 24 predicted proteins | sample JI1023141ADNA_FD_71478 | JGI IMG/M metagenome (GOLD analysis project Ga0075163, IMG submission 71478) | Wastewater effluent complex algal communities from Wisconsin, to seasonally profile nutrient transformation and Carbon sequestration -... | ecosystem: Engineered > WWTP > Effluent > Algae...
CGCGATGCCGACCACCTGCACGAACGGCGGCTTGCCCTCGGCCTCGATGTGCAGGCGCTGCAGCGCGAGCTCGGTGTCGTCGCGGCAGGCGACGAACGCGACCCAGCCGGGCCCGCCCGCGAGCGCGACGGTCCCCGACATGACGAAGTTGGTGTGCGCCTCGCTCTCGGCGGTCGCCGGCGGCCCGAGGTCGAGGAGCCGACCCTCGCCGTCGACCACCAGCGTGCGCTCGCCACGAAACACGAGCGGCCGCAGCTCGCCGCCCGCGGCGAACGGGCGGTGCGTCGTCGTCCGGCGGTGCGAGGACCGCCGCGAGACCCTGCGTTGCAGCAGCGCGACGTCGCCGTCGACGATCAGCGCCGCGGGGCCGCGGTGAAGCCAGCCGACGGCCGCCGGCGCCTGGCCCTTCTCGGAGAAGTGCAGCTTCGGGCGCCCGACGCCGCCGCTCGCCGAGTGCGGGATCGGGTAGGCGATCACGCCGCCGCCGCGGGCGCCCGCGAACACCTGCTCGCCGCACGCCGAGATCACGAGGTTGGTCACCGGGACGCGCCGCGTCGTCACCCGGGCGCCGGCGACCGCCGTGGGCGCCCGCGGGAACGGGTCGCGGATCAGCCGCACGCAGCCCGGTCCGTCGGGCAGCGGCAGGCGGGTCCGGGCGACGCGGCCGTCCGCGCCGCGGACCGTGGCGATCAGCTCGCGCACCTCCGCGGCGATCGGCTCGCGCACCTCGACCGAGCCGACGCGCGGCCACCGGCTCGCCAGCGCGGCCGACTGCCCGACGATCCACACGTCGGTCCACCCGTCCTGCTCCGCGCGCGCGCGCCAGGCGTCGAGCTCGCGCTCAGCGACGACCGCGGCGGAGCGCCGCGCGAGCAGGGCCTTCACGCTCGCCGGGATCGCCGCGCGCTCGAGCGGCTCGTCCGGCCGCTGCAGCGCGCCCCAGGCCAGCGACGCCCCGCCCGCGTCGGCGCGGCGCAGCAGCGCGATCAGGGCCGCGATGTGGGCGATCCGCGGGCTCCCGAGCTGCGTCGGCCCGACGTCGAACAGCGCGACGCAGGTCCGCGCGCGCGCCGGCGCGCGCCGCTCGACCCGGAGAAACGCGTGCTCGCCCATCGCCGCCCGGCGCATGAACTCGTCGGGGGCGACCTCCGCGAGCAGCCACTCGCTGATCAGCAGCCGCTCGTAGCCGCCGCGCCGGTCGAGCCCGCCGAAGCCGTCGGGCTCGCCCTCCGCGGCGACGGTCGGCAGCGCCAGCGGCCCGATCGCGGCCGCGAGCCGCTGGACCAGCGGACCGAGCGTCCGCGCGTGCGCCTCCGGGAACAGCCCGAGCCACGCGGCCCACGGCGCCAGCGCGGGCGGCAGCGTCGCGACCGTCACGCGCCCTCCAGCCACGCGCGCAAGCGCGCAGACGTGAGCGGCCGGGCCGCGGCGAGCCCGACCAGCCGCGGCGGCGCGAGCAGCACGGCGAGCGGGCCATGGGGCGCGCGGGCCAGCAGCGCCCGCTCGAGCAGCGCGGGCGGGACCGACGGCGCGAGCGCGGTCGGCAGCAGCAGCGCGGGCGCCCGCTCGTCGCGGCCGAGGTAGCGGGCCCCGTCGACCCACGGCAGCGCGTCGGGCTCGCCGATGAGCACGATGAGCGCCGCGCTGGCGACCCCGCGCAGGCGCGCGAGCGCCCCGGGCGGGCCGGCGAGCAGCCGCTGCGCGAGCCGGCGCGCGGCCTCGCCGACGGCGGCGACCGCCGCGGGCGCGAGCGGCTCGTCGCGCGGGTGCCACGTCACCGCGACGCCGCCGCTCACGCGCCCGCGTCCCCGGCGAGGCGCGCGACGATCGCCGCGCGCACGCCGACGATCGCCGGCGGGAGCTGGTCGGCCGCGAAGCTGGCGTCGATCTCCCGCGCGATCGCCTCGAGCTTGAGGCGCCAGCCCTCGCGCGCCTGCGGGTCGTCCGGCGCCGGCCCGGCGAGCAGCACCTCCGCCGCGGCCGCGACCCGCTGCGCCCGCGCCAGCGGCCCGCGCGAGGCCGCGATCGCGGCCGACCCGAGCACCTCGCTCTCGGAGCGCTGCAGCAGGTCGCGCAGCACGTCGCGGGCCTGCGCCTGCTCGGCCGCCGTCGGCACGACCGAGACGATCGGCCACAGGTCGCCGTCGCCGGCGCGCGTGCGGCCGGCGAGCACCGCCGCCGCCGCGATCAGCTTCTGCGTCTTGACCAGCCGGCGGTCGGTGAGCGCGACGCCGGCGGCGCGCAGGCGCCGGATCGCGTGCGCGAGGGTCGGGCGCACGCCCTCGAGGTCGACCTCCCGCGCGGCGCGGGCCAGGGCGTCGACGTGCGCGAGGCTCGTCGCCCCCTCGCGCCCCGGCGGCGCCGACCAGCCCTGCTCGAGCAGCTCCTCGAGCCGTGGGTCGGCGATCGGCTCGACGAACACGCGGACGAGGAAGCGGTCGGCGAACGCCGCGAGCCCGTCCTCCTGCGGCAGCGCGTTCGAGGCCCCGACGCACACGCGCAGCGGGCACTCGATCACGGTGTGTCCGCGCCGGAACACGCGCTCGGCGAGCAGCCCGAGCAGCGCGTTGAGGATCGCCGTCGAGCCGAGGAACACCTCGTCGAGGAACGCGAGCTCGGCCTCGGGCAGCATGCCGCGGGTCTCGGTCTCGACCCGGCCCTCGCGCAGCTTGCGGAGGTCGACCGGCCCGAAGATCTCGCTCGGCTCGGTGAAGCGCCCGAGCAAGTATTCGAAGTAGCGCCCGCCGACCGCTCGCGCGACCCGCCGCACCGCCTCGCTCTTCGCCGTGCCCGGCGGGCCGATCACCAGCACGTGCTCGCCCGCGACCGCCGCGAGCACGATCAGCTCGAGCAGCGCCTCGCGCTCGACGAGTCCGCGACCCGCGACCGCGAGCGCCTCGCGCACCGCGGCCGCCGCTTCCGGGAGGGTGGAGTCTGCCACGCCGGGAGCTTACGCCAGCGGCCGCGCGCCGGGCAGCGCGAAGCCTGGCCGGCCGCTCGGGCGCGGTGATAGGCTCGCCCGGTGAGCCTCGACCTCCCCGCATACCTCGCCCGCGTCGGTCTCACGGGCGCGCTCGCGCCCGACCTCGCCACCCTGCAGGCGCTGCACCTCGCCCACACCGCGGCGATCCCGTTCGAGAACCTCGACATCCACCGCGGCCTGCCGATCCGCCTCGACCTGGGCAGCATCCAGGCCAAGCTCGTGACCGACCGCCGCGGCGGCTATTGCTTCGAACAGAACGCCCTGCTCGCCGCCGTGCTCGAGCAGCTCGGCTTTCGCGTCACCCGCCTGTGCGGGCGCGTGCGCCTCGGCCGGCCCGCCGACGCCCCGGTGCCGCCGCGCACGCACATGGTCCTGATCGTCGACCTCGACGAGGGCCCGCACCTCGCCGACGTCGGCTTCGGCGGCGCCACCCTGCTCCACCCGATCCCGCTCGTCGCCGACGTCGTGCACGAGCAATTCGGCTGGGGCTACGCGCTGCGCCGCGAGGGCGACGCCCTCGTGCTGCGCGGCCGCATCCCCGGGTGGGTCGACATGTACGCGTTCACCCTCGATCCGCAGCACCCGATCGACTACGAGGTCGCCAATCACTACACCTCGACGCACCCGACCTCGCACTTCGTGCGCTCGCTGACGGTCCAGCGCGCCACGCCGGCGGTCCGCCACGTCCTGCGCGACCGCACCTACGAGCAGCTGCGCCCGGACAGCCGCACCCAGCGCACTGTCGCCGACGACGACGAGCTGCGGACATTGCTCGCCGACACTTTCGACATACCGCTCCCGCCGGGCACGCGGTTGCCGGCCGCGCTGTCATAATATGATGATATGGACGACCCGGACGACGACCCGGGCTGACGGCGCCCGGCCGTTCTCGCGCAGGACGGGCCCGACGGTGCGGTCGCCACGACGGCCGCGGATCCTCGCGGCGACGCCCGCGCGGCGTGAGACGCCGCGCGCGTGTCGCGATGGAACACCGTAATCCAGGTGCTAGGCCAGCGTCCGTAATCCCATGACTTACCCACGGCTCAATTCCACGCTCCTCGGTTACACCCTGATCGCCGGCGCCGCGCTCGGCCCCGCCGCCTGCGGCGACGACGACGCTGGCACCGCCAGCGCGACCGTCAGCCCCGACAGCAGCAGCGACGGCCCGACGACCGCCGGACCGACCACGCAGGACCCGACCGACGGCACGACGACCGCGACCACCGATGGCGTCGATCCGACGACCGGCCCGACCACCACCGACGCGACCACCACCGACGCGACCACCTCGACGAGCGACGCGACCACCTCGTCCACCACCGATGATACGACCGACTCGAGCACCGGCGAGCCCGTGACCTGGCAGCCGCCGAATTGCGACTCGGTCACCGGCACCGGCGCGGTCACCTTCAGCCACGACCAGGGCGCCACGCTCGCGCCGATGGATCAGATGATCCACCCGGTGCACTACACCTTCGGCCTGGTCGCGCTCGGCAAGCCCGGCGCGATGCTGGCGGGCTCGGGCGAGGTGCTGCTCGCGTCGTCCGACGCCGGCTGCTCCTGGCACGAGATCGGCCCCGGCGCCGGCCCGAACACCCCGGCGATGCGCCTGCGCGCGGCCGGGGACACGCGCGCGTACGCGTTCGGCGACAACGACTCGGTCATCGTCCGCGTCGACGACGAGGTGATCACCAAGCTCTCCTCGCCCGCCGACAAGGAGGGCATCATCGGCCTCGGCGTCGACCCGGCCGACCCCGACCACGTGCGCATCGGCGACACCGCCGGCCGCCTGTGGGACTCCAAGGACGCCGGCGTATCGTGGTCCCCCCTCGGCGTCGCGGCGTTCGCCGACTCGCTCGGCTACCGCGTGGCCTTCGACCCGGGCGACATCGACCACGTGGTGTTCGGGGCGCTCGGCGTCGGCGTGCTGGTCTCGCACGACGGCGGCGCGGCGTGGGACAGCGCGGCCGGCCTCGGGCCCGGCCAGGCCAACGGCTTCAACGTGGTGGTCTCGCCGGCCGCCGGCGACGTCGTGTGGGTCGAGGGCCTCGACCTCGCCGACCCCAACGAGCAGACGCACCGCCACATCTGGCGCTCGGAGGACGGCGGCCTGAACTTCACGGCGGTCGTCGACAGCGACGAGGCGACGCTCTACAACGGCAACCATATGTTCGCCCACCCGACCGACCCGGAGGTCCTCTACTTCGTGTACGGCTCGAACTTCGGCAACTACGGCACCGACCTGTTCCGCTACGACCACGCGAAGGACGAGATCTCGCTGACGCACAACGCGTGGCACGACACGATCGTCGAGTTCCTGCCGGGCGACCCGTCCTGGATGTATCTCGGGCTGTCGATCGAGCCGGGCGGCGGCTGAGGTCGGCGCGCGCCCCGGTCGCGATGCATCGGGCCGGGCGCGGGACATGTCCTTACAGACAGGTGGTGTGCTTCACGCTCGCGACCCGGGTCGCGTCCGGGTGCGCGCTGCGCACGGGGGTGGACGGCGCGCCCTGGCGCGGAGCGGCGCTCGCGTGGGCGGCGAGGCACGGAGAGGTGTTGCCGGGGCGGGCAGGTGGCCGCACGGATCGGGGACGATGCGACGATCGCGGCGGGACGGGCGCGGGTTCATTGTGGCGCTCGTGGGGGTGTTCCTGGCCGGGTGCGCGAACGCGCGCTATCGGCCGGGCCCGCCGCCGGCCCTCGCCGGCTGCGCGATCAAGCCGACGTGGAAGCCGGCGGTCGGCCGCTTCGGGGTCGTGGCGGACTCGCAGTTCAACACGCTCAACACCTCGTATCGGTCGATCTACCGCAAGCGACCGGCGGACATCTTCATCGACGTGGCGATCCGGCCGCCGGCGCTGGACCTGAGCTCGCACTATCTGCTGCGGTCGATCCTCGACAAGCAGGTGCGGGCCGGGGCCGAGGTGCTGTTTTACCTCGGGGACGGGGCGAACAACGGCTGTCAGGACGAGCTGGTCGGGCGCCGCGAGGTCGACGGCATCGACGGAATTTTCACGGTGCTGCGCCAGGCGCGGGCCCGCTTCGCCGTCCCGATCTACTTCGTGCTCGGCAACCACGACTACCTCGGCGCCGGCAACACCTCGGCCTGGCTGTCGACGCGCCACGCGCTGTGCAACACCACGCGCTCGGGTCGCAACGCGCCGCTGACGAAGTTCGAGGTCATGCAGGTCGTGCACGAGTTCAACGCCGAGAGCGCGGCGCTGGACGACCGCTGGAAGTACACCGATAATTGGGACGCCGGCGCGCTGGCCCGCGCGTGCAACGGCGGCGATCGCCGGGCGCCTCGCAACCAGCACATGCGCCGCGGCTGCTACCTCGCCGGCCGCGTCGCCGACGCGCGCGGCGGGACCGAGTATCTGCTCGTCGACTCGAACGACTACGCCGACGTCCCGGCGAGCATGTTCTTCGCCGGGCGCCGCGGCGGGGCGTCGTTTCGCCGCTGGCGCGGAGGGACGCCGCAGGTCGACTGGCTGACGCGCGCCGCCGACGAGCGCGCCGGCGTGCGCGTGATCCTCTCGCACTACGACCTCGACACGATCAACGCGCCCGACGGCCAGGGCGTCGCGCACGCTCGCCTCGCGCGCCTGGCCCTGCCGCGGCGCACGTTGTGGCTCAGCGCGCACACCCACAACCCGACGATCCAGCGCATCGAGCACACCCTGAAGCCGGCGCTGCGCGCCGCCCCGGTCCGCTTCCCGGAGGCCAACATCGGCTCCGCCACGGACTGGCCGGCATACGCCCTGGTGGCCGAGGCCGCCTACGACCCGACCGCGAGGGAGGCCGGCCTGTTCGCGCCGACCACGATCTTCGCCATCACCCCCGAGCGCTGCGAGCCGACCCTCCACGCGCTCTCGCAGGTGACCGCGGGCTCGCAGTACTTCCCGTTTCAGCGCCACACCCGCGGCCTGGGCCTGTTCGGCCTCGACTTCATCGTCGACTGGGCCTTCGCCAAGAAAGAGTACCGCACGCGCCGCTGGACCCGCGCGGACGACCAGCACGTGCGCGACAACATCCGCACCTGGCTCGACGAGCACGCGCCCGAGGCCGACCGCGACCGCTGCGGCTGGCCGTCCCCCGAGCGCCTCACCGCCGGCGCCTGCATCGGCCTGTACGCGTCGCTGCAGGAGGGCGTGAAGCACGGCTGGGCGCCGGTGTCCTGCGACCGCTGCGCGCCGACCGGCCCGCGACGCCCCCGGGCCGTCGATCGTGCCAGCGCGCGCAAGCTCCAGGACATCCGCTGATCAGGCGAATTGGGATCCGCGCTCAGCCGGCGATGTTCTTGCTGTTGTGCCACATGGGGTCGCCGACGCGGCAGACGTTGCGGCCCTCGAACTTGACGTCGAACGAGTACATCAGAAACTCCGCCTCTTTCATGTTCGAGCCGCTGATGACCCCGCCCTTGACGCCGGCCTCGTCGCCGGACGTCGTCGGGTAGGTCGCGGACTTGACCATCGGCATCGCGCCGTCGACCGTCACCGTCAGCGCGCCGCCGGTGGTGAGGGCCGAGGTGCCGACGTTCGGATAGGGGATCGGGAGCGGGATCGGCGGCGTCAGGCACACGTCGGGGAACACCGTGTGGATGTCGCCGCTGGTCTTGTGGACGATCGTGCGGGCGTTGGCCTTGACGGTCTTCGGCATCAGGGGCTCCTGTCGTCGGGGTGGTCGTCGAGGATCGTGGCGGCGCGCAGCGGGCCGTCGGCGGCGCACCACAGCAGGATCGGTGCGCTCAGCGTCCGCTGCTCGAGGCCGATCGCCGCGAGGGCCACGGCGGTCGGGGCCATCGCCGCGCCGGCGTCGCCCAGGCAGTCCGCGGGGTGCTCGACGCGCAGCCCGGCGGCGAGGGCCTCGCTGCTGCGCAGCGCCGCCACGGCCCAGGCGCGCGCGCCGTCGTGCTCGCCGTTGAGGCCGGCGTGGACGGTCGGCACGCTCGCGGGCGGGCGGCCGCGCAGGGCCTCGCGGACCGCGTCGGCCAGGCCGTCGCCGCGGTGCGGCACGTCGCTGTGGCGGTGGCCGGGCTCGTGGCCGAGGCCCGGGAGCGACAGCGTGACGCGGGCGCGCACGCCGGCGCGCTCGCGTGCCCCCGAGAGCAGCACGAACGCCGCGCCCTCGCCGGGCGCGAAGCCGTCGCGCACGCCGACCGCGGTGACGCGGCGCTCGCGGTCGAGCTGCGCGAGGAGCCCGGCGTCGAGGTAGGTGTCGACGCCGCCGACGAGCACGCAATCCACCGCCGGGTCGCGCAGCAGCGCCGCCGCGGCGGTCAGCGCCGCGAGGGCGCCGGGGCGGCCGGGAGGGGCCAGCGCGCTGCGCTCCAGCCACAGCGGCGCGCCGGTCTGGAGCGCGAGGTCGGCGAGCAGCGTATCGGTGAAGGCGGGCGCGGGCAGGCCGGGGTGCGGCTCCGGGGTCGCGAGCAGCAGCGGCACGCGGTCGGTGGCGGCGAGGTCCTTCGTCGCCTCGCGCAGCGCGTGCGTCGCGAGGCGGAGCATGCGGCGATGGCGGGGCGGGAGGTCGGCGCGGGCGGCCAGGGCCGGTGCGAGCGGCGGCAGGGCGGAGTCCGGGACCTCGGCGGTGATCATCGGGTCGCCGTTGCCGTTGATGAACGCGCTCTCGCGGCGGCGGCTGACGCCCGCGCGCACCGCAGCGGCCGTCGTCGCGGCCGTGTCGCCGAGCGGGCTGGTGACGCCGAGGCCGTGGATCCACAGGAGGCTGGGCTGCATGAGGTGTCCCGAGGGTCAGGTCCGATGTTCGCGCAGATCGACGGTGACCGCGTCGATCTCGAGCTCGCGGCGGTCGACGGCGAGCGTGGCCCGCCACAGCATGGTCATGCGCTGCGCGTCGGGCTCGAGCAGCACCGTCTCGAGCCGCGGCGCGAGCGGATGATCCGCGCCGGCGATCGTCGCGCGCAGCGCCCACGCGAGGGTCGGCAGCGCGAAGCGCAGCGGCTCGGGCGACGCGTGGGTCAGCGCCAGGACCTCGCCGCCGACGAGCGGACGGGCGCAGATCTGGTCGGGCGGCGCGGCGTGGAAGAACCGCGGGTCGAGGTCGTCCGGGAGGTACGGCGCCCGCGCGCGCCGCCACGCCGCGTCGAAGGTGCCCGCGAGCTGCTGACGCGGCGACCAGTGCGGGGCGAGGGCCGCGAGGCACATCGGCGGCGCGCGCTCGCCGTGCTCGACGTACGGGCGCCGCGGATCCTCGAGGTTGGGCAGCGGCGCGCCGGCGAGGTCGCGACCCTCGCGGCGACCGACGCCGACCGGGTTGCGCGGGTCGTCGGGGCCGCCGGACGCCCGGGAGTACACCAGCGGCATCGTCGTGAACGGCTCGGCCGCGGACGCCTGCGATGCGCCGCGCTGCCACCGGCGATCGCCGTGCACGCGCACGGTCTTTCGGACATCGGCGAGCTCGAGCGCGACGTCGAGGGTCGGCACGGCGCGCAGCTTCGGGGCGTGGGCGCTGCCGATCACGATCACCGCGGTGCCGGGGCACGCGAGGTGGCGCTCGCCCGGGTAGCGCAGCGCGGACGCCGTGGGGTCGCCCTCGTACTCGTCGATGGCGCGGATCGGGACCTGCACGTCGGCGACCTCGAGGCGCGGGCCGACGCGAAACGTCGCCTTGAGCGCGACGTGCAGCGTCGCCACGCCGGCGCGATCGGGCAGCACGTCGAGCGCGGCGTGAAACGGCGTGGGGTTGACGATCGTGTGCATGGGCGGCTCAGGCGAGCGCGAGCGGCAGCGCGGCGGACGGCTCGAGGGCGGCGAGCTGGCGGCGCTGACGGGCGATCGGGGCGAAGGGTCGCAGCCGCGCGGCGCCGCGGACCGGCGTGTGTAACTCGAGGTCCTGGACCAGCGCGGCGCGCCGGCGCATGGGCCCGCGGGCGAGCGCCGCGTGCAGGCCGGCGCGCGTGCGCGGGGCCCCGCCGAGGTAGCGCTCGCCGTCGCGAAACTCGCCGCGGCGCTGCGTCCACCAGCGCAGCACCGCCATCGGCTCCGGGCGCGGCAGGGCGTCCTCGGGGTCGTGCGCCAGCGGGTTGCGGTCGCGGCGCGGCTGCGCCATGCCGGCCTTCACGAGATCGACGCCGGTGACCGCCGTGAACACCTCGCCCGCGAGGTGCCCGACCGCCGCGTCGTCGAGCCACTCGAGGCTCGCGTCGACCGCCTCCGGCGTGCCCAGGAAGCCGAGGGCCCACAGCGCGGCGGGGCGGCGGCTGCGGCGGGCCAGCGCGGCCATCAGCGAGGCGACATCGCGGTCGGCGAGGGCCAGCAGCAGGAGCGCCTGGCCGCCCGTGCGCTCGCTTGCGCGCGCTCTCGCGTGCGCCCACGCGGGGGCGAGGCCGAGGCAGGCCCCGCTGAACATCGCCGCGTCGGCGACCGCGGGCTCGGGGTCGGCGAGCGCGGCCTGCAAGGCGTCGAGGTGCGGGCCCGGGTCCCGCGCCTCGGCCACCGCGCGCGCCGCCAGCACGCGGGCCGCTGGATCGTCGCTGGCGAACAGCCCGGCGAGCTCGTCATCCAGCGCGACATCCTGCAGATGCAACGCCCCGGCCGCGGCCGGCCACGCGGGCCCGCCCGACAGCGCGCGCAGCCGCGGCGCGAGGTCGGCACGCTCCGCGCAGGCCAGCGCCCGCGCCAGCGCGGGTCGCTGCTTCGGCAGCTCGCGCAGCGCCGCGAGCACGGCGTCGAGGCCGACGTCGCCCGGGCCGTGCAGCAGCGCCGCCGCGGCCGCGGTGACCTGTAAATGCTCACCGGTGGCGAGCGCCGGGATCAGCAGCCGCGGCGCGACCCGCGGGCCGTTGACGACCAGCGCGGCGAGGTGCGCGCTGAGCCGCGCCTCGGGGCCGCGGGCGACGTCGTCGGGCGTGAAGTCGGGGGCGCGCAGGCCGTGCTCCCACATGCCCCACAAGAACTCGGCCTCGTGCAGGTGCTCCTCGACGATGTCCCAGCGCGGTTCGGGCGGGCTGTACGGCATGGCGACGGGATCAGTTGAGCGCGATCGAGGCGCCCTTGACGGTCACCGCGCCGCTGGCCGAGATGTCGAGGCTCGCCGCCTTGATCTGCACCGCGCCGGCGCTGGTGATCGTGACCGTCGCGGCGCCGCACTGGATCGTCAGCTTGTCGCCGACGACCACCGCGGTCTTCGCCCCCGACGAGATGTTGACGTTCTCGCCGGTCGTGATCGTGAGGTGCTTGCCGGCGTCGAGGACGATGTTCTGACCCGAGCTCGTCGTGATGTTGCCGGTCACGCGGGTGGCCATCGCGCCGCTCACGTCCTCGTTGAGGTTGGCGCCGACCGTCACGCGCATGTCGGTCCCGACCTCCTCGCTGAGATTGGCGCCGACCTTGAGCTTCATGTCGACGCCGATCTGCTCGGTGTGATTATTGTCGACCTTGATCGTGCGGTCGTGCTTGATCGCCTCGCCGAGGTCGTGCCCGATCGTCGTCGACGCGTCGTTGAGGACGGCGACCGTCAGGTCCTTCTGCGCGTGGAGGAACACCTCCTCGCTGCCCCTGGCGTCCTCGAAGCGCAGCTCGTTGAAGCCGCCGCCGCCCGGGCTCGACTCGCTCTTGATCGTGCTCTTGGTCTTCTCGTCGGGCAGCGGGTACGGCAGCGCGTGGTCGCCGGTGTACACGCGCCCGGTGATGATCGGCCGGTCGGGGTCGCCCTCGATGAAGTCGACCAGCACCTCGTGCCCGATCCACGGCAGGAACATCGCGCCGAAGCCGTTGCCCGCCCACGCCTGGCTGACGCGCACCCAGCACGAGCTGCTGTCGTCGCCGCTGTCGCGCCGGTCCCAGTGGAACTCGACCTTCACGCGGCCCTGCGAGTCGACGAAGATCTCCTCGCCCGCGGGGCCGACCACCGTCGCCGTCTGCACGCCGCGGATCGTCGGGCGCGGGGTCACCCGCGGCGCGCGGTACGGCACCGCCACCGCCATGCATTCGAAGTCGCAGTGGTACTGGAACGGGTCGGCCGAGTCGCCGTCGAGCGCCTGCGGCTGCTCGCCCGTGTGCGCGAGGCCGAGGACGCGATACTCGCCGTCGTGGAGCGGCCAGCGGTGCCCGGTCAGCGTGAACGCGCAGCCGGCGATCAGGCGCGGGCTATCGGTGGTCCCGAAGCCGCGGCGCTGCGCGGCTTGCAGCGCCTCGAGCCGCAGCCGCGCCTGCAGCTCGCCCTGATGCGGGCCCTTCTTGCCGAGCTGTTGATACGAGCCCGGGTACTCGTAGATCTCGCGCCCGGTGCCCGCGCCCTCGCTGGCCTCGAGCGCGACCGCCGGCGTGTTGAGGTTGCGGTCGCGCAGCGAGACCCGCTCCGGGCGCATGAGCTCGCTGACGCGGAAGCGCGTGACGTGCTCGCGGTCGTGCACGCCGCCGGTCGCCGGCCCCCACGTCAGCTCGACCGCGCCGTCCGGCGGCGGGCCGCAGTCGGGTCGGTCGGTCAACACCAGCAGGTGCTGCGATTCGCTGTGCTCGAAGTGATAGATAATCCCGTCGGCCTCCATGAGGCGGTGCAGGAAGTCGAGGTCGCTCTCGCCGTACTGCACGCAGTAGTCGCGCGGGGCGTAGGTGGCGCGCAGCTCGAGGCGAAACTGCGAGCGGGCCAGGCCGGCGCCCTCGAGCACGCGCGCGAGGATCTGCGGGGTCGTCTGCTGCTGGAAGATGCGGCAGCCGGCGCGCTGCTGCAGGCGCCAGATCCACGGCACGATCGTCAGCTCGTACAAAATGTGGCGCGGGGCGTCGCCGATATACTCGACCTGACACACGAAGCCGTGGATGTGCCGCGGCTCGGAGAGCCCGTCGATCGTCAGCAGCGCGTCGCCGCCGATCAGCGGCTTCTGCAGGGCGTCGACGCAGGCGACCTCGACGCGCAGCTCGAACAGGCTCGACACGCCCTCGTGCCCGCGAAATCGCACGACTCGCAGCTCCTCGTCGCAGCCCTCGACGGTGAGCGTGAACAGGGCGCGATTGCCGAGCAGAGCATTCATCCAGGGTCGCACGAATACCACGCGTCGCCGCGCCGCCACAAGCGCGGCGCCCCGGCCCGATTTCGCCCGGGCGTTCGCTCGCGCTCTCGCTCATTCGCTCGCTCGCTCGCTCTCGATCGCGCTCCGGTGATCGACAACTGCACGTTGATCCGGGCCCGGGTTTGCGGTGATCCTTCCCGTCGGCGCGGTGGGCTGTCCCCGCAGTGGTGTCGACAATGCGCAAGATCGGTGACGTCGTCGCAGGGCGCTACGCGCTGGCCGCGAGCCTCGGCGGCGCCGTCGTGGGTCCGATGTTTCGCGCGTTCGACCTGCAGGCGAGCCAGGAGGTCGCGGTCAAGGTGCTGGAACCGGAGCGCTGCGGCGCCGAGGCGTGGCAGCGCTACGCCCAGCTCGTCGCGGCGGCGACGCGGGCCCGATCGCCGGGGCTGGTGCTGCCGCGGCTGCAGCCCGCGGGCGCGGGCGAGCCGGCGCACGCGGTCTCCGAGCTGCTGGTCGGCGAGGACCTCGAGGCCCTGCGCGCGCGCGTGGGTCCGGTGCCGGCCGAGCGCGCGGTCGAGATCGCGGCCGCGTGCGCGCGGGCGCTGGGCCCGGTGACGACGGCGACCGGCGCGGCGCACCGCGACCTCAAGCCCGGCAACCTCTGGATCTGCGCCGACGGCGAGGTGCGCGTGCTCGACTACGGGTTCGCGGAGCTCGGCGTCCAGCCGGTGCCCCCGCGCGCCGGCGTGTACGTCGAGTACCGGGCGCCCGAGCAGCTCGAGGGCGCCGCCGGCGACGCGCGCTCGGACGTGTTCTCGCTGGCGGTGCTGCTGTTCGAGCTGGTGACCGGCGTGCACCCGTTCGCGGGGCCGTCGGCGTTCAAGGTGGCGCACAGGGTGCTGCTGCAGGCGGCGCCGCGGCCCACCGAGGTCGCGCCGGCGATCCCGATGACCGCGGCGGTCGAGGACGTGTTCGCGCGGGCGCTCGCGAAGCGCCCGGCCGATCGCTTCGCCGACCTGAGCGAGCTGGCGCGGAGCCTCGCGCACAGCCAGCGCTCCGAGGTCGCGCTGCTGCCCTTCGAGGACGAGCCGCCCGCGCCCGCGCCGGTCGCGGAGGACCTCAGCGAGCTGGTCGCCGCGCCGCAAGCCGCGACGCCGGACGACATGTCCACGATGTTGATTTTAAAAGGGGGGCGCGAGGCGAACGCGGCGGTGCCTGCATCGGCGCCGTCGCTCGCCGCGCCAGCGGCGGTGCCTGCATCGGCGCCGTCGCTCGCCGCGCCCGCGCCGGCCGCTGCGTCGGCGCCGTCGACTCCCGCGGCCCCTGCCCTGCTCGCGCCGCAGGTGGCCGCGCCGGGCCTCGCGGCGGCTCGCGGCGCCGCGCCGGCGCCCGCGGTCGCGTCGCCTCCGGCCGCGCTCGCCGGGCCGCCGCCGCTGCCGTTCGGCGACCGGACCGACCCCGACATCGACCCGCGGGGTCTGGCCGCGTCGGCGCGCGCATCATCGCCGCCGCGCCGCGACGCGCCGCTGTTCGACGACGGGCAACGGACGGTGGTCGGGGCCGGGCCCGTGCGCCGCGACGAGCCGCTCGACGCCACCGAGCTGCTGCCCGCGCCCGGGTCCGCGTCGGACATGGCGACCCACCTCGTGCAGGTCGCGGACGACGACACGCCGTCGGTCACCGTCGTCGCGCCGCGGCCGGGCGCGTCGTCCGGGCGCGAGGCCACGCTCGCGCTCGCGCCACCGACGCAGGAGCTCGCGCCGGCCGAGTCCGGGACGGTGCTGTTCGTGGCCGAACCGCAGGCGACGCTGATGCTCGACGCGCCGGGGACGCTGATGCTCGACGCGCCCGCGACGACGAGCGTGCGCCCGGAGCCGCCACGCGAGCCGCCGGCGCGGTCGCACGCGGCGACGCTCGTGGCGATCAACCTCGTCGCCGGGTTGTTGATCCTCGGCGGGATCGCCTGGTGGGTGCTGCGCGGCTGAAGCGGCGAGCTCACGCCGCGGGGCTGTCGGCGAGCTCCCGCGTGCGCACCGCGTGCTGCTCGTACTCGCTGCGCAGCTTGCCGGGCTTCTCGCGCTCGGCGGCGCGGTCCCACTCGTGGGCCGCCTCGCGGTAGAGGCGGGCGCGGGCCAGCTCGTCGGGGGCCTCCTCGGCCTTCTGCTCGGCCGCCTGGGCCTTGGGGACGTAGGGATTTCGGCCGAAGCCCATGCGCGTTTCTCCGGGGCGGACCCTAGCGCGATCGCGGCGCCGCGTCACCTGCATTGCGCGCCACGGCGCGGCCGCGATTCGCGTACAGTCGCGGCCATGAGGCTGCACGCGTTTTTGTGGGGTTCGCTGGTGGTCGCCGGGTGTCGCGCCTCCGCCGCGAGCGAGGCGCCGGTCGCCGCGGCGGATCCCCGCGACGTCACGCGCCCCGGGCTCGCCCCGCCGCTTTACCCCGCCGGCTCGGGCAGCCCGCGCGTGGCGATCACCAGCAACGCCTACGGCGCGTATCGCTTCGCCCCGCAGGCCCCGCAGCTCGGCGACACGCTCACCGACTTCGAGCTGCCGAACGCGCGCGGCGGGACCTACGCGCTGCGCGAGGCGCGGGCGAAGGGCCCGGTGGTCGTCGTGTTCTACCGCGGCTTCTGGTGACCCGCCTGCAACACGCAGGTAGGTGACCTGCAGGACAACCTCGACAAATTCACGGCGCGCGGCGCCAGCGTCGTCGGGATCTCCGTCGACGAGCCCGCTGACACGATCGCCTGGGCCGAGCGCAAGGGCCTGACCCTCGACCTGCTGTCCGACCCCGAAGAGCGGGTGATCGACGGCTTCGGCCTCGTCAACGAGGACCGGCCGGAGCTCTCGCTGCACGCGATCTACATCATCGACCCCGACGGCAAGATCTTCTACCGCAAGATCGCCCGCCGCCGCGCCTACTCCAACGAGCTGCTCGACGCGCTCGACTACCGCACCGGGACCTACCGCGCCGGGACCTACCGCGCCGGGACCTACCGCCCGCCCCCGAAGCCGCCCGCCGCGGAGCCTCGATCCTGAATACTAACGATCGAGATGCGAATACTACCTGGTCTCCTGCGATTCGGAGCGCGTCGGGTCGCCCGGGACGGCGCAGCGCCGCAGCCGCCACATGCGATCGATCGTCTCGCCGCGAACACCGCGCCGGCTCGCATCTTGAGACACAACCACGACTCCCGGTGACCCGGCGGAGACACGCGCAACCACGCCACCGGCTCCACATTTCTGGGAGCCGTGTCGATACCTACCCCCGCGCTCCCCTTGTCGACCCCGCTGGCCGACCTCTATCCGCCGACGCCGCACGTCCGGGACTACGACTGGTTCACGTTTCTGCCGTTCATCTCGGTCCACGTGCTGTGCTTCGGCGCGCTGTGGACGGGGGCCCGGCCGATCGACTGGATCATGTGCGCGGTGCTGTACTTCGTGCGCATCTTCGCGGTCATGGCGGGGTATCACCGCTATTTCTCGCATCGCACGTTCAAGACCAGTCGGTGGTTTCAGTGCGTCCTCGCGGTCGTCGCCGAGAGCACGATGCAAAAGGGCGTGCTGTGGTGGGCCTCGCACCACCGCGCCCACCACAAGTACACCGACGCCCCGCCCGACCGCCACTCGCCGGCCCAGTACGGCTTCTGGCACGCGCACATCCTGTGGCTCGCCGAGCGCGGCAGCGAGGTCACCATGCACCACCGCGTCCGCGAGCTCGAGAAGTTCCCGGAGCTCGTGTGGCTCAACAAGAACTGGCTTGTGCCGCCGCTGGTCCTCGGCGCCCTCGTGTGGCTCACGCTCGGCTGGTCGGGCGTGTTCGTCAGCTACTTCCTCAGCACCGTCCTCATCTGGCACGCGACCTTCGTCGTCAACTCGCTCGCGCACGTCCTCGGCACCCGCCGCTTCGCCACCACGGACACCAGCCGCAACAACTGGCTCCTCGCGCTCGTGACGCTCGGGGAGGGCTGGCACAACAACCACCACCACTACATGGGCTCCGTCCGCCAGGGCTTCTACTGGTGGGAGATCGACGTGACGTACTACGTGCTTCGCGGCCTCGCCTGGTGCGGCATCGTCCACGACCTGCGGCCGGTGCCGCCGGCCGTGCTCGCCGAGGGCCGGGCCCGCGACGCCGCCGCCCGCGACCAGCGTCGTCGCCGCGCCGCCTGACGCGGAGGTGACGACCGGGCCCGGGGAGGCCGACCGCCGCGCGCGTCACAGCCAGCCCGTCAGCTGCTCGCGCAGCGCGGGTCCGTTGACGAGGTCGATCACGAGGTGCACGCGCTCGGTCGCGCCGCGGTTGACGACCTCGTGCTCCTTCGTGGTGTCGAGGTACCACAGCTCGCCGGGGGCCATGACCACGCGGCGATCGGCGAGCAGGAGCTCGACGTCGGGGTTGGTGACGACCGGCACGTGGAGGCGAAGGATCGGGAGCTCCCAGCCGTACTGGCGATCGCGGTGCCTGCCGATGCGACCCCCGGGTCCGAGGCGCATGAACCGGACGCGCAGCCTCGCCGCCGCGAACGCGTCGACGATCTCGCGGACGTGGCCGCAGGCGCGGCCCGCCGGCGTCGGCGCGAAGTCCCCCGCCATCGTCACCGGCACGTGGAGGTCGACGGCCGCGCTGCTGACCGCGCCATATTGCGTGTACAGCGGGATCGCCGACCACTCGAAGTAGCGGTCCTTTGCGGGCTTCTCGATCCAGCGCGCCACCTCCACGGCGGCGGCGAGGTCGGCGAGCAGCCGCGCGACGTCGTGGCGCGTCGCGAACCGGACGGCGTCCTGCACGTCACTTCAGCTTCTTGACGTAGGTCGCGACCGCGGCGATCTCGTCGGCGGACAGCTTGTCCTTGAACGCCTTCATCTTGGTCCCGTCGACGCCCTTGTTGAGCACATCGACGACCTTGCCCTTGCTGTGGCCCTTCTGCCACGCCTTGTCGGTCAGGTCGGGGATGTTGTTCTTCTTCATGCCCTCGGTGCCCTTGCCGTCGGCGGCGTGGCACGCCTTGCAGTGCTTGTCGTAGAGCGGCTTGCCGTCGATCGCCGGCGCGGCGTCCTTCGGCTTGGCGGGCTTCGGCTCGGGCTTGCTGTCCTCGGGCTTGCTGTCCTCGGGCTTGCTGTCCGCGGGCTTGCTGTCCGCGGGCTTGCTGTCCTCGGGCTTGGGCTCGGGCTTCGGCTCGGGCTTCGGCTCGGCGGCCCTGGCCGCGACGACCTTGCCGCCGGCGAACTTGGTGACCATGTGCAGGTAGACGAGGTCGAGCTCGTCCTTGCTCGCCTCCATGCCGTTCTCGGACAGCATGCGGATGATCAGGTTCTTGACCTCGTCGGAGTCCTTCGGCGGCCTGGCGTCGACGTCGGCGAGGTCGTGGCACTGCGAGCACAGCGTCTCGAAGGTCTTCTGCGCCTTCGCGGCGTCGAAGGGCGGGAGGTCGCCGCCGGCGCTGCGGGCCTCGGCGACGACCTCCTTCGCGGCCTCCTTGACCCCGGCGACGACGGCCTTGCGCTGGTCCTCCTCCTTCTTGCGCTCGCGGACCGAGCGCTGGAGGTCGCCGCTGATCGCGATCAGGTAGGCGGTGACGACGTAGAGCTCCTTGTCGGTCAGCGGCTCGGCGAAGCTCGGCTTGCTGGCCATGCGCTCGACGGTCTTCCACCAGCCCGAGGGCGTGCGCGGCTGCACGAGGATCGTCTTGAGGTCGTGGCACACGACGCACTTGCTGGCGAGCACGTCGCGGCCCGAGCCGAGCGCGGCCGGGGTCGAGAGCTGGTCGAGCGGGGCGTCGGGCGGCATCTCGGCCTGCGGCAGCAGCTTGGCGACGCGCTCGCGGTTCTCGGCGCTGTAGACCCCGCCGCCGACCGCGGAGCGGGCCAGCGAGAACTCGCGCAGCGCGAACGGGACGCTCAGCCCCGACAGCAGGATCGTGCACGCGAGGAGGGTCGCGCCGAGCACGGGCATCCACTCCTCAAGGTGCCGGAAGAACCGCAGGATCGAGAGCTTGACCAGCAGCACGATGCCGATCGTGATCCCGAGGATCATGTGCATCACCGTCCGCGGCGGCAGCTCGACCTGATACGCCCACAGCCGCGGCACCATCTGCCACATGATCACGACGTACAGGATCACGTAGACCCAGCCGAGCACGCGATGCAGCCGCATCAGGCTCCGCGGCGCCGCGCTGGTCCGCGTCGCCTTGTCGAACGGATACCCCCACAGGTGGAACATCAGGAACACGGCCGCGAAGCCGACGACCAGGAACAGGAGCCCGAGAGTGAGGGTGTAGGCGAGGGCCATGCGCGGCTAACTTACCAAAGACGGCCGCGCCGCGGGTCAGAAGCGACCGCGCAGCACGAGGCCGCCGAAGCTCGGCGCGACGCGGAGGTCGGCCAGCGCCCCCGCCCGCGCGGCCTTGCGGTCGCGCGCCCCGTCGACGACCAGGGCGAGCCCGAGCAACAGCCCGATCGCGCCGCTGACGGCCCCCGCGGCGAGCACCGTCTCGGCCCGCTTGAGGTCGTCCGCGGCGCCCTGTGCGGTGCTGTCCTCGGCCGAGCGCTTGAGCAGGACGCCGGCCGTCATCGCCCCGAGGCCGCCGACGCCGACGCCCATCAGCACGCCGCCGGCGATCAGCTCGCCCCGCGCGACCCGCTGCGCTTCCCTCGAGCGGTCCGCCGCGCGCGACGGCGACGGCGCGGGCGCCGGGCCCTCGACGACCGCGGGCGCCGGCGTCGGCGCGGGCGCGGGCTCCGGCTCGGGCTCGGGCGTCGCGGCCACCGGCTCGGGCGCGGGCTCGGCCGGCGGCGGCGTCTCGGCCACGGGCTCCGGCGTCGGCTCCGGCGGCGGCGCCTCGACCACCGGCTCGCCCGGCTTCTTCGGCTTCTTCGGCTTCGGCTTCGAAGGCTCGGGCTTCTTCTTCGCGGTGTCCCAGTCGGGCAGCGGCGCGGGCTTCTTCTTCGCGGCGTCCCAGTCGGGCAGCGCCGGCGCGGCCACGACCGGGAGCGAGAACCCGAGGCTCAGCGCCGCGACCAAAACACCCAGGGTGGAGCTCGTGCGGTGCGAGCGGCTTCGAGGATCGATCGACATGGTCGGCTCCATACGTGCGACACGCCGCGCCAGAGCGATGTCTCCGGCGCTGCGCCAGACTAACCCGGACCGGCGCGGCCGGTCGAGCCACGCGCCGCCCCGCACGGGCGGCCAGGACCGCGCGGCGAGGCCGTCTCGTAACAGCGTCACGCCGGCCGCGGTCTGACGTACGCTCGGGCGGATGCCGGTGCCCCCGTCCCGCCTCAAACGCGCCGCCTTGACCGCCGCGATCGCGTCGCTCGGCCTCGTCTGTGTGCTCGCCGGACTCGACCGCGAGTCCCTCGTATGCGAGCGCGAGCGCGGCCGCTGCGAGCTCACCCGCGGCGTCCCGGGCCTGCGCACGACGCAGGAGATCGACCTCGGCCAGATCCGCGGCCGCGACTTCGTGCGCAGCCACGGCCGCAACGGCGCCCGCGGGGTGACCGTGCTCCTCGACGCCCGCGGCGCCGAGCTGCGCGTCGCCGCCGACGGCGAGGCCGCGGCGCGCGAGAAGTTCGACGCGCTCGCCCGCTTCCTCGACGGCGAGGGCGCGCGCGTCGAGATCGCCACCGAACCATCGCTCGCGGTCCTGGTGATCGGCGCGCTGTTCATCCTCGCCGCGCCGCTCGCCTGGCGCTCCGGCCCCGCGGCCGCGCCCGCCGCGACGACATCGCCCGCCGCCGCGGCGTCACCGTCGCGCGCGCGCGTGCTCGTGTTCGTGGTCGCGGCCGCCGTGCTCGCCGTCGCCGGCACCGTCGCGGCGGCGCTGCTGGGCCGCTCGCAGGGCACGCTCGAGCTGCGCTGCACCCACCGCTGCGAGGTCGGCGGGCTGACCTGCGCGGCCGGCAGCGCGACCTCGATGACGCTCCCGCCCGGCGAGCACGAGGTGCGCGTGTTCACGCCCGACGTCCCGGGCTCGTGGACCTCGCGGCGCGTGACGATGGTCGCCGGGCAGGTGACGAACTTCACGTGTGCGCCGTGACGCCGCGCGGCCGCGTCAGCGGCGGCGCGCGTCCCCGTCCGCGAAGTTGTGCCAGTATCGCGGCCATGGACAGCGACGCACGTGATCGCGCGGAGGTGCCGCCGATCGAGCTCGCGGGACGTCATCGCGTCGACATCCGCCGCGGCGACGGCGTCGACGCGCTCGAGCTCGTGGCCCACGACGGCAAGATCTTGCTCAGCATCGAGATCAGCGAGCGCGGCCCGGTGCTGCGCTTCGACGGCCCCGCGCTGACGATCCGGGCCTCCGGCGACCTCGCCCTCGAGGCCGACCGACTGTCCCTGCGGGCCGAGAAGTCGCTGTCGCTGTCGACCGGCGGCGACCTCGAGATCTCCGCCGCCGGCGACCTGCGCAGCACGGCCCGCCAGCAGCAGATCACCGCCGAGCTCGGCGACGTGCGGGTCGAGGCCAACGACGACGTGCGCCTCGACGGCGAGCGCGTCCTCGTCAACTGCTGAGGCGCGATGAAGCTCGAGAACGCAACGCCCTACCCCGCGTACCTGTTTCGCACCGTCATCGACGAGCGGCGCATGTTCGGCTCGCTCGGCGCGCGCGTCACCTACGACATCGTCGACGGCCAGCTGCGACCCGCCGCCGACCAGTGGTGGAAGGTCATGCCGCGCCCGTGGGAGAACGACTACGGCCCGATGCCCAGCGACGAGCTGCTGTACCGCGGCGGCGTCGACGTGCTCGTGCTCGGCTCGGCGCGCGCCCCCAAGGGCCGCCCGACGACGCGGGTCGACGTCGAGGCGCGGATCGGTCCGACGTGGCGCGGGCGGGTCACGGTGCTCGGCGACCGGGTGTGGCGCGAGGGCCGTGACGGCCCGGTCGCGGGCCCGCCGGCGGCCTTCACCGAGATCCCGCTGACGCTGAAGCACGCGTTCGGCGGCAAGGACGAGTGGGACGGCCTCGACGTCCCGTTCACCGACAACCCCGACGGCCGCGGCTTCTTCCTCGAGGAGGAGCGCGCGCTCGGCCAGCTGCTGCCGAACATCGTCGACCCGGCGCAGCCGATCCAGCGCTGGGACGAGCGCCCGGAGCCGGTCGGCACCCAGATCGTGCCGCAGGGCTTCGGCCCGCAGCTGCGCCGCTCGGTCGTCTTCGACGAGCAGACCGGCATGCTCAAGGAGGTGCGCCCGACCTTCTACAACAACGCGTTCCCGCAGATGATCGCCCCGGCCGCGAAGCCCGGCGACCGCGTGTCCGTCACCGGCGTCGCCGAGGCCGGGCCCGTCGCGTTCCAGCTGCCCCCGTGCGACCTGCTGGTCCGCATCGGCATCGGCGCGCACCACTACGAGTTCGAGCCCGCGATCGAGCAGATCGGCGTCGAGCCCGACCGCATGCGCGCGTTCGTGTCGTACCGCTATCCGTTCCGCTACACGCTCGTGCCGCTGGAGAAGCGCTACTGCGAGCTCGTCACCCGCGCGCGGTGAGGGAGGAGTCTGGTGTGGACATTCATGCGGTGATGAAATGCTGGCACCCGATGATCGGGCGCGACCTCCACGTGGTCTGGCCGCCGGGCTCGCCGGCGCCGATCGCCCCGGCGCCGTTCATCACGTATCACATCCTGCTCGGCTTCGGCGTGGTCTGCTCGGTCGCCCCGACCCACAACTCGATGGGCTTCGGGTGGACGATGCAGAAGGGCACCGATATCGGGTTTCTCATCCCGCACGTCGGACCGCCGAGCCTGCTGACCCCGCTCGACATGATCTTCAGCGCGTCGAAGTCGTACTTCGGCTCGTCGCGCTACATGGCCGAGGGCAAGCCGGTCGCCTGCGCGCTGTTCGGCCTCGTCAACTTCAACCTCAACTGCGGCTCGCCGTTCCCGTTCTCCGTCGGCGTCGTCGCCGCGCTCAACACCCACATGGTGTCGATGTCGATCGGCGACATCCTCCACGGCTTCCTGATGTTCGGCATCGAGTTCGGTTTACAGTGCGCGCTGAGCTGGCTGATCGGCAAGGGCGCCGACAAGATCGCCGCGCGCATCGCCCCGGCGATCCTGTCGAAGCAGGCCGCCAAGGCGCTGCTGCGCGGCACCGTCAAGGGCAACGCGATCAACTCCGCCGCGCGGGCGCTCGTCGCCCAGCAGACCGCCCAGTCGGCGCGCTTCCTGCCGTATCTGCCGTCGTTCGTGCGCTCGATCTCCGCGGTCAACCCCGTCGTCAGCAACGCGCTGTCGACCGCGATCGGCTTCGTCGTCGGCGGCCCGATGGGCCTCGACGCCGGGGCCTTCGGCGCGCCGACCCCCGGCGGCGCCGCGACCGAGTGGTCGAACAACCAGCTCAACAACACCGGCGTGCAGGACCTCGGCGGCGGCGGCAACCAGGCCCCGCCGGCCGCGCCCCCGCCCGGCTCGCCCGCCCCGAGCCCCGCGCCCACGCCCACGCCCACGCCGGGCCCGACGCCCGGGCCCACGCCGGGCCCGACGCCGGCCCCGAGCCCCGCGCCCACGCCGACCCCCGCCCCGACGCCCGCACCCACGCCCGCACCCGCGCCCGCCCCGAACCCGGGGCCCGGCCCGACGCCGACGCCGGGCGGCGGCAACTGACAGGACAGCGATGCCCGCGATCGACACCAGCCCCTCCCCGACGGTCCTCCAGGTCTCCGGCCAGTTGCCTGGCGGCGCGCCGATGCTGGCGGTGCTCGCCCGGCGCGCGTACACGGTCGACGCGCGCGGCGTGTGCCACCGCGCCGACGAGCAGAGCCCGATCGTCGTCGAGCCGAAGATGCACCCCGAGCACCCGGTGCTGCTGCAGGCCGACACCGACATCACGCCGTACAAGCTGCGCACCGACGTCGTCGTCCACGGCCACGCCTACGGCCACGGGCGGGCGCGCCGGCTCGAGGCGGTGATCCGCGTCGGCGGCCGCGAGAAGCGGATCGCCGTGTTCGGCGCGCGCACGTGCGCGCTCGACCGCCGCGGCGGCGTGACGATCTCCGAGCCCGCCGCGATCGACCGCGTCGAGCTCAGCTACGTCAACGCGTACGGCGGTCGCGACCACGGCGCCGAGGCGCTGTACGGCAACCCGCTCAAGGACCCGGCGCTGGCCCGCGGCATGGAGGGCGTCGACCTCGACGCCGCCTCGCCGTACCTCTACCCGCGCAACCCCGTCGGCCGCGGCTACCTGATCGAGGCGACGCGCGACGCCGTCGAGCGGCTCGCACTGCCCGCGCTCGAGGATCCGGACGACCTGCTGACGCCGGCGCGGATCGTCGCCGAGGACCCGCTGCTGTGGCACCGCATGCCGCTGCCGCAGTCGACCGGCTGGGTCGACTACAGCTGGTACCCGCGGGTCGCGTTCCTCGGCGTGGTCCCGATCGTCGACTGCTTCGACGAGCCGCCGCTCGAGGTCGAGCGCGGCCTCATCCCCGAGTACCTCGCCGACGGCACCGGCAAGGTGATCCTCGAGGAGTCGGGCTTCGACGCGGCGAGCGGCGCCTCGCTCGGCCTGCAGCTGCCGCTGCTGCGCGGCGGCGAGGTCGTCGAGCTCCACCACCTCCACCCCGCGCGGACGCAGTGGCGCTTCACGGTGCCCGCGGCCCCGCGCCTGCTCACCGACGGCCGCAAGGGCGCCATGAACCCGACCGAGCCGGTCGTGCACACGCTGATCGTCGAGCCCGACGCCGACCGCGTCACCGTGCTGTGGCGCGGCTGCGCGGCGGCGCTGCGCCGCTACGCGCCGCAGGAGCTCGCGACCATGCCGCTGCGCGTCGAGTGGGCCGACTGACGGCCCGCCGGGAGATCGGCTAGCATGCCGGCGATGCTCCCTGGCGCCGACGCGGGGGCCGACGCGCTCGCGCGCCGGCTCGCCGCCGCACACGAGCGCCTCGCCCACGCGGACGACGCGAGCGAGACCCTCGCCGCGGCCATGTGCGCCCTCCTGCCCTACGCGCCGGACATGGCGACGCTCCACGACATCGAGGTCGACGAGCGCGGCGACCCGCAAAGGACCCGTGCGGTCGCCGTGTGGACCGCCGCCGCCGGGTCGCGGCCGCACCACGCCGAGCCCGAGGACCTCGCCGACGACCCACTGTCACGATGCTGGCGCGCCGACCCCGACGTCCCCGTGGTCATCCCTGACACCGCCGACGACCCGCGCTGCGCCGCCGCCGTGGACGCTCACGGCGCCGACACCCGCGCACTCGCCCTGCTCCCGCTGCGCAGCCCCCGGACGGACACGTGGCACGGCCTGCTGACGCTGCGCTGGTCGAGCCCGCGCGCCGCGGAGCCCGAGGAGCGCGACGTCCAGCGCTTCGTGATGTCCGCGCTGACCGCCGCGCTCGCCGGACGGCGGCAGCTCGCCACGCACACCGCCGCGCTCGCCGAGCTGACCGCCCTGCAGCGCCTGTCGCAGCGCATCGGCGAGGCCGCGGACATCCACGAGATGCTGGCCGTGATCGTCACGGAGGCGCCGATCCCGGGCGCGCAGGGCAAGGCCCTCTCCATCGAGACCGACGCCGCGAACGCCCCGGAGGTCGTCGAGATCGTGTCGGTGCACGGCGGCGGACCGACGGCCGCCGCGACCCTCGGCGCCCGCCACCGCGTCGCCGACTCGCCGGCCTCGCCGCTGTGGTTCGACAGCCCGAACGCGCCGCTGATGATCTGCGACATCCACACCGACCCGCGCCTCACCCCCGTCGCCCGCGCCATCCACGTGCGCAGCGGCCTCGTCGCGGTGATCGTGGTGCCGCTGCGCTGGCAGGGCCGCTGGCTCGGCATCCTTCAGGTCGGCTGGCCCGCCGCGCAGCGCCTCACCGCCGCGATTCGCCGCCTGTACGAGCGCGTCGCCCCGCTCGCCGCCGCCGTCCTCGACAACCGCATGCTCGTCGCGCGCAGCGCCCGGGCCGTCGCCGACAACCGGCAGCAGGCGCGCACCCTCGCCGACGTCCTCGAGCACCTCCCGGTCGGCGTGATGATCAACGGCGCGACCGGGGACGAGCGCCGCCTCAACCGCGCCGGCCTCGCCCTGCTGCAGGACCCGGGCAGCGCCGCCCCGCGCCCGCTCGTCCACGCCGGCACCGACCGCCCCGTCGCCCCCGACGAGCGCCTGTGGTGGCGGGCCATGACCACCGGCGCACCAGCCCAGGGCGAGCGCGACCTCCTCGGCCCCGACGGCTCCCGCCGCCGCGTCAGCGTCCTCGCCGCGCCGATCCGCGGCGAGCACGGCAGCATCACCGGCGCCGTCTCCGTGTTCCACGACATCACCGCGCGCCTCGCCCACGAGCAGGCGCAGACCCGCCTCCACGCCGAGGTGCTCACGGCCCAGCGCGACGCCCTCGCCGCGACCGCGACCCCGCAGATCCCCATCTCGAGGCACGTCCTCGTCATCCCCCTGGTCGGCGCCATCGACCGCCGACGCGGCCGCCGCCTCGTCGACGCCGCGCAGCACATCCGGACCGACACGCGCGTCGTGCTCATCGACCTGACCGGCACGCGCGACGTCGACGAGGCCGGCGCGGCCGCGCTGACGGAGACGGCCGCGATCCTGCGCCTGCAGGGGATGCTCCCGGTGCTCACCGGGCTCGCGCCCGACGTCGCGTGGGCGCTCGCGCAGCAGGTGCCGCGCGGGCTCACCACGTGCGCCACGCTGCGCGAGGGGCTCGCGCTCGCGTCTCGCTCGCTGCGCGGCCCGTGATCGCCGGCGCGGGCAGCACGCCGATATGTGTGCACTGTGTCTCTCGGGACAGCCCGCACATAAGCTCAATCCACGAGGCCGAAGCGCCGGGCCAGCGCCACCAGATCGCGGACGATGCGCCGCCGCCGATACTGCGCGCGCCCCTCGGCCGCCTGCGGCAGCGCATCGAGCCCCGCCCACGCCGCCGCGACGAGCGAGCGCGCCCTGCCCTCGTCCCCCGCGACGAGCAGCGCCTCCGCGGCCGCGACGACCGCCACGTCGTCGAAGACGTCGGGCTGGGCGACCGCCGCGAGCGCGAGCGCCTCCTCGGCGAGCACCAGCGCCTCGTCGACGCGGCCGAGGCGGACCAGGGCGCGCACGCGGATGCCGGCCGCCGCGGCCCGCAGCGCCGGCGCCAGCGGTGCGCCGTGGACGGACTCGGCCAGGGCCGCCGCGTCGGCGACGTCGTCGGCGTCGAGGGCGATCATCGCGCTGTAGAGGTTCATCAGCGCCTCGAGGCGGGCGCTGCCGCGGGCCGCCGCCGCGTGGGTGCGGGCGAGCGCGCGGCAGGTCTCGTCCTCGAACGCGTAGAACAGCGCGACCGCGTGCTCGAGCGCCGCGAACAGGGCGAGGTACGGCAGGCCGAGGCGGTCGATCGCGGCGCGGACCAGCTCGAGCTCGCGAAACGCCTCTTCCGGGTGGCCCGAGTGTGACAGCGTGCGGCACTCGAAGATGTGCATCAGGCACGCGTGGCGCAGCACGCCGGCGGCCTCGAAGTGCTCGCGGGCGCGGCGGAACAGCGCCGCGCACTCGATGCGCACGCGGTAGTACGGCGTCATCTCGGCCTGCACGCGCGTGATCCAGCCGCACGCGAACGGGCCCGGGTGGGTCGCGGCGGCCAGCTCGTCGAGGCGGGCCCGGTACGGCGCGGCGCGGGCCAGCGACACGTACGCGAGCTGGCTGATGCCGCGGGCGAGGCACACGAGGTGGGCGTCGGTGGCGCGGTCGGTCTGGACGTCGGCGGCGCGGCGCAGCCACGCCTCGACCTCGTCGTTGCGGCCCTGCTGGCCGCGCGCCAGCATGATCGCGCTGACCGCGTTGAACCATGGGTCGCCGCCGGCCTCGTGGCGGCTCGCGGCGCGCAGCGCGTAGACGTGGGCCGCGTCCATGTCGCCGCGCCAGTACCACGCGTCGGCGAGCACCAGCTCGAGCGCCGCGAGGGCCGGGCCCTCCGCGCCGCGGTCGAGCGCGCGTCCGGCCAGCTCGATCGCCGCCGCGAGGTCGTTGCCCTCGAGCGCCTCGGAGGCCGCGACGTGGTACCAGCGCGCCGCCGAGATCGCCGCGCCGCCGCGTTCGAAGTGCTCGGCCAGCGCCCGCGCGTCGCGCTCGCCCGCCGCCTCGAGCCACGCGCCCGCGAGGCGGTGGCCGGTCACGCGGTCGACGTCCGTCAACATCGCGTGGGCCGCGTCGCGCACGAGGTCGTGGCGAAACGCGTACTCGCGCTGGTCGGCGAGCTTGCTCTCCGCGCGGCGCTCGACCAGCTCCGCGGCGCACAGGCGCTCGAAGGCCTCGGCCAGCGGCTGCCCGCCGAGCAGCGCCTCCACGCCCGCGAGCCAGAAGCTCGAGCCGAACACGCTGGCCGCGCGCAGGGCCGCGCGGGCCTGCTCGCCGAGCGCGTCGAAGCGGCTCTGAAGGATCGCCAGCACCGTGTCGGGCACCTCGCCGACGAGCGACGAGCCGGCCGCCGCGGCCCGGATCAGCTCCTCGAGCAGGAACGGGTGGCCGCCGGCGCGCTCGACCACGCGGGCGACCAGCGCCGGCGCGGCCGCGGGCCCGAGCACCTGGCGGGCCAGCTGCTCGGCCGTGCGGGCGCTGAGCGGGCCGAGCCGCAGCTCGTGCACGCCGCGCTGCGACCACAGCTGCGGGAACAACGTGTGGACCTCGGGACGGCCGGTCGCGAGCACGAAGATCGGGCGATCGGCGAGGACCCGCAGCGTGCTGTCGATCAGGCGCACGCTCGGCAGGTCGCCCCAGTGCAGGTCCTCGAGCACCAGCACCACCGCCCCCGCGTCGCACTCCGCGGCCAGCCACGCGCGCCACGCCTGCGCCATCGCGTCGCCGAGCAGCACCGGGTCGCCGCGGAGCTGGCGCAGCGTCGCGCTGCCCTCGTCGTCGCGCCACACGCCCGCGAGCTCGCCGAGCAGCTCGCCGGTCCACGCGGCGCCGGCCGCCGGGAGGCGCAGGCGCAGGCGCGCGAGCAGGGCCTCGCGCGGGGCCGGCGCCCCGCCCTCGCCGCGGACCAGGCCGCGCAGCGCCCGGCCGACGACGCCGAAGGTCGAGCCCGCGCTCATCACGTCGCAGCCGCCGACGACCACGCAGCCGAGGTCCTGCCGCGCGCGGACGCTGCGGACGAACTCGCTGGTCAGGCGCGACTTGCCGGCGCCCGCCGACGCGGTGATCAGCAGGACCGCGGCGACGCTGTCCTCGACGCAGCTCGACAGCGCGGCCGCCAGCGCGGCGAGCTCGCGGCCGCGGCCGACGCAGGCGGTGACGCGGCCGAGCAGCGTGCGGCGCGGCTCGTGGGCGTCGTGCTCGGCGAGCAGCGTGCGGCGCCCGTGCTCGTCGACGACCTCGAAGCGGCCCTCGAGCAGCGACGCCGTCGCCGCGTCGAGCTGGATGCCCGCGCCGCCGCCGGCGAGCAGCGCGACGGCGCGGTCGATGACGTCGCCGATCGGGAAGCGCCCGGAGATCTGGCCGCGGCCGGTGGCGAGCGCGATCGTGTCGGCGCCGAGCACCGTCGCCAGCGCGAGGGCCAGCGCCGCCGCGCGCGCGGCGTGGTCGCTCGGCGCGCCGGCGCCGGCGAACAGCGCGAGGAACGAGCCGTTGGGCAGGCTCTCGACGCGGGCCCCGCGGGCGACCGCCAGCGCCCGGACCCGCCGCTCGAGCTCGCCGGACTCCTGCGGCAGCAGCGTCGCGTTCGAGTCGGTCGCCGGCCGCGTCAGCACCACCGACGCGATCCGCTGCTCGGCCGAGGTCAGCGCCGTGCGCGGCAGCGGGACCGCGACCGGCACGCGGCCCGACCACGCGTCGAGCGCGGCGAGCAGCGCCGCGGCGCTCGGCGGGCGGTCGGCGGGGTCCTTGGCGAGCAGCGCCGCGAGCACCGCCTCGAGCGCCGGCGGGGCCGCGACGCCGACGTCGGCGAGCCGCGGCGCCTCCTCGAGCAGCATCTTCGCGAGCGCCGCGATCGGGTGCTCGGCGAAGAACGGCGAGCGCCCGGCGAGGCACTCGAACAGCAGGCAGCCGAGCGAGAACAGGTCGGAGCGGGCGTCGACGGCCTCGCCGCGGGCCTGCTCCGGGGCCATGTACGCCGGCGTACCGATCGTCACGCCGGTGCCGGTCAAGCTCCACGAGGGCGCGTGCTTGCGCGCCACCCCGAGGTCGAGCAGCTTGACCGCCTCGCAGGCCCCGCCGACCAGGAACACGTTGCTCGGCTTGATGTCGCGGTGGACCACGCCGTGGCCGTGCAGCACCGCGAGCGCCTCGGTG
>Ga0075163_10001655_pt1 | contig 30164 bp, 50 predicted proteins | sample JI1023141ADNA_FD_71478 | JGI IMG/M metagenome (GOLD analysis project Ga0075163, IMG submission 71478) | Wastewater effluent complex algal communities from Wisconsin, to seasonally profile nutrient transformation and Carbon sequestration -... | ecosystem: Engineered > WWTP > Effluent > Algae...
TTGCGAGTGGTGGTTTCCGAGTGAGTGCGTGCATACTGCGTTGTCACGCTGCCGCCGGCTTCGAGCAGGGTTCGCAGGAAGGAAACCATCGGGGCTGTCAGCTTGTCTGGGTTCTTCATCGTCGCCTCAGATCCCCGGCACGAGCAGCGCCCTCTGGGCAGCAGTCAGCACGATATCCAGGCTCAGAGACGAAGGCCCCGCCATCGGGCTTCCCACGATGCCACCCGGCCCGTTGATGTTCCCGCCCCATCCCGGCTCGCACTTGGAGATCTCCGAGAGGAAGGCCTTGAAGTCCATCTCGTAGCCAGCTTTCCGCGCACCTGGATGGGTAGCTACCGTGAACTTTCTTCCTGTCCATCCCCGCCCGGCGAAGTCCTCACACATCGCGATGACGATCGGGGCGAGCTTGTAGCCGATGCCGCACGCGCCGCGACCGCGAGAAATCTTGCCCTGGTTGTCGAGGCGGACCACAGCGATGTCTCCAGTCGCTTCGCCAGCGAGCCCGCTCCATGAGCGCGTCGGCCCACGACCCAAGCCGGCGCAGATGCCGCAGCCGGGCATGCCGCCGCAGATGCAGGGGTCGCAGTACGCCTTATAGGTGCAGATCTTCGCGTGGGACCGTCCGTCTTCCATCTCGATCGTCGCCACGCCGGCCGCGTGTTTGACCGCCTGGATAGCGCTGGGCAGGCCGCTCAGCCAGCACCGCATCAGCGTGACCTTGACTCGAATCGACAGCTTGTCCTGCACAATGTAGGCCATCCCGCGCAGATCCGGGTGACTACCGGCGTCCACGAAGGCTTCGCCGGGCTTCCACGGGATAAGCTCCAGACCTCCCCGGTCCGCCTCGTCGATCATTGCAACCTTCTCGCGGGCTACCGAACTGATGTGCCGTCCGTCGCGTTCAAGCTCTAGCAGCGCCGCCGCGCACACCGAGTCGAGGTCGGGCTTCTCAATGAAAACCTTCAGCTGGTCAGCTGGCAAGCCGAGCGTCCACTTCAGCACGTAGGCGGCGGCAGACTCTCCGTCTGGCGGGCTCCAGCCGGGAAGCCCCTTGTGGTGTCCGTGCTGCGGGTCGATGTTGGCAGCCAACTGGTCGACCAGGGCGGGCGTTACGACTTCGATCCCGATCGCGTCTCGGGCCTCTTTGGGGTTGTCGGTGAAGTTTAGCATGGGAATTTCCTTGGGCGGTTCGCCATTGGTTGCCAGAGATGGGTAAGCCTGCGCGAACCAGGACAGGCTTCTCTGGGGTCCCCTCGCTGGACGGGGGCGCGGGCCAGCGACTAATATACCCGACAATGAGGACCGACGGTTTTCAGTTCTAGACGAAACTCAGCAGCCTTCCTCTTGGATCTTCAGCGCCCGGCAGATCATCGCCAGCCCTTCGGCGTGCTTCCCGAGCGTCTTGCACGAGATCGCCACCAGCATGGCACCTTCCAGGGTATTGGTGCTCTGGTTGCTGTCCTGCCCATCGTAGTAGACATGAAACAGCGCGTGGGACTCGACTTCACGGGGAAGCCGCCGGCCGCGCTCATCGACCGGGGTGCCGCCGCTTTTGTAGGGGTGGTACTCGACGATCTGGTAGGGGCCGATCTCGTGCGAGTCCACGACCTTCCCCCAGGTGAAGGGGTGGATGTTTGCGCGGCGCGTAACGACAGCGGAAGTTGCCGGGGCTGGGGGATTCGCTGGTAAGTCCAGACGGGGCAGCTGTTCGGTGGTGATCTCGACGTTTGAGACCGATGCGCGGGCCTTCAGCCGCTGCGTGACCTCGTCTTCGGGCAAGCCGTCGGGATCAATCAGTCGGACATCGTTGAAACCCAGGCCTCGCAGAAAGTGGGCAATCCCGACAGCCATCGTTGCTTTGCCCTCGCCGGGCTTCGCGCTGATCTTGATATTCATGGGCTCGTTTCCTTTTCGTCTCCGAGAATGCCTTCGCCCAGAGCTTCCACGAGCTGGGCCAGGCGGGTTTTCGTGGGGAACTGCCGGGAAGCCTCGTACTTCCAGATCTGCGCACTGTCCGCGCCGACCAGCTCCCCGAGCTGTTTCAGGGTGAGGCCCTGGCTGCAGCGCGCCGCCTTGATTCGGCCGCCGAGCGTGGTCAGGTCGACCGTCGGGGCTGGGCGTGGCTTGTCCCAGCGGATGCGGGCCAGGGCGCTGCCGATGGATGGGTTGAAGGCCATGACTAGTGGCTAAACTTGAGCCAGGCTCCTTCGCGCTGATCATCGCCTTGCTCGACTCTCCAGCCGGCTGCGACGGCTCGATCGAGCACATGCTTGACGACGTGTGCGCGGTATCCGCTCGGCAGATCGATGACGATCGCGGTTCCTTTCCCCGAGTAGCGCTTCCGAAGTTCTTCGTCTATGTGCGCTTCAAGTCGCTGAGCTTGGGCCGAGCACTCCGCGTCGAACGTTACGGAAAGTTCACTTGGCTTGACCATTTTCAATTTCCTTTCATGCTTAGCAGCGGGGGTCGGTGTCGCCGTCAGGCTTGGGGAGGCGAACCGCCAGAAGGTCTACCTCAACCGTTTCACGGCGCTCCGCCAGCACACCTTCGATTAGCTGGCGAAGGTTCTTCTGATCTGTGACTGCTCGCTTGCGATCTTCAACGGTTGGCACCCGCTTTGGATGGGTAGCGCTGATCGCATCCTTCAGCGAAGCCTGGGCGGCTTGAATGACCTTGGCCATGTGGATGTAGTACGACTGAACATCTTTCTGACTGCGCGAGCGTTGTTCATCGCAGTACAGCCAGGCCTGGTTTAAAATCGCTCCCAGGTGTTGATAGGAAAGCCCTGAGAGCGTGGCCCGGCCGGATGGCTGGTGCAGCTTTACGCGCGGGCTGCTGGTGAATCGTTTCTTGTGCATAGACGTTACGCCTTGATATCGATGATCTGGCCATGCCAGGCAGTCTTATATTCGCAGAGCCCGAGCTTGACGAGCGACTGAGCAACCGTCTTGTGGCAGCCCACGGTGCCGGGCGATATGCCGCGCGAGTAAGTGCCGGGGTACTTGCTCGGCAGCTTCCGCCTGGGCTTTCAAAGAAGCGATCATCTTGCTCTGCGCATCGGTCAGTTTCTTGGTTTCGGTGGTCAGCGGCAGCTCCCTCGTGTGAAGAGAAAGCTAATTCATAAACACTACATGCGCAAGTAGTTTTCTAGAAAATCGACACTCACCGACGACAACCTACGACTCGCTGGTTTCTTCGTCCGCGCCCTGATCGCTATCCTCAGCGGGCGATCTATCGGGCTTGAGCACATCCCAGATCGTGCCGAGCACCGTGCCGGCCGTCTTCGCCGCGGTCTTCACGGTGCCGGTGATGATGTTGCCGAGCGCGTCATTCGCTTCATTGGTGGCCGGCTGCTCGTCGGGAACATCTGGCGGGGCAGCGGCGGCAGGGGCTTCGCCGGAAGAAAGGTCGATGTCGAGGCTGGCGTGGATTGTGCCGTCGGGGTCTACGGTGATGGTGGGGTCGGTCATGAGGGGCGAAGCTAGCACAGAATGGGGGCTAGGAAAGCGCGTCGAGTAGGTGCTTGAGTTCTTCGGCGAGGATCAGACGCCCAAGGGCGGTGATCATGTAGTTACCATCGGGAGACAGGCGGATTAGCGCATCCTGACCGAGCGTTGAAACGTAGTCGATGTCCTCATTGCCTGGACAGAATTTGGGACCGTGGGCAAAGATCTTCATGAGAACGGCCAGCGCGTCGGTGCTGCCCCGGATAGTGGCTACCTTGTGAACCGCGCCATCGGCCGACGAGAATTCGCTTGGTTTTCCCTCGGAGGCGATCTTGAACTCAGGATCAAGCACGCGCCAGGATATGGGGAGACCGTCGTTTCTGCCGACGTAGCAGAACGGCGCCATTAATTCAGGGCCTTCGTACCACTTGATAGCGTCGCGCATGCGAGCTTCTTTCGTGGCCTGAGCCGTTACCTCTTCGGGTCGGAGAAGAACCACCGCAGCGGAGTATGCCTTCCCATAGGCCACCGCCGCCCCGTCGGTCTTCGCCCGGTCTTCGTGTGTCATCCCCACCGCATCGTAGACGCCCTCTGTGGTCAGCCGCTCTCGTCCTGCCAGGCAGTCTTCGCGCCCCATCAGCTCCGCTGCTCGGCGCTGCACCCCGGCCCAGGTGACGTTCACTGGCCGGCTGGAGAAGTGGGGCGTCTGCTTCTCGTCCCAGCCGATGTCCGTCAGCCGATCGAAGATCTTCGGGCGAAGGCCCTGGCGATACTCGGCACCGGGCTTCTCGCTGGCTTCCTTCTGCGGTGGCGAGCCCGTGGCCGGCATGTTCGGATCGAGCAGCGTCCATGAGATCGGCCGCCCCAGAATGTCGATGAACCGAAACGGCCGGCTCTCGGGTGCTTCGAACAGGGGCTTCAGATACTCGCGCCGATCGCCGCATAGCTTGGCTGCTTTGGTGGTTGCCGCGACGGTCACTGCAGAGGGACGAAGGAACTCGACCGCCTGAGAGTAGACTGTGTTGTATTCGATCCGAGCGGCGACGATCTCTGGGCCTTCCTTGCTAGACCCGAACCACGCGGCGATCTGGGAATCCTCCAGCCTTGGATGCCCGCTGATGCAGTGGGCCTTGCCGAGGTAGGGGGCAGCGAGCTTGTAGGCCGCTTCCCAGGTCATGTTTGTTGGGCGATGGCGACTCCGAGGTACGTCGCCGGAGAAGACCCCTTCAAACGTTGCCCTGTCGCCGCTCTCGCGCTCGATCTCCCACTCAATGCCAGGGACCGACGCCAGAGCGATCGGCACATCACCGCCATGCCAAGGCTGCTGCAGATGAGAAACCGCCGCGCCGAACTTGCGCGGCCAGATGATCGAGCCGACCGCGTCTTCCCACTGAAGAACAGAGTCGCTGTCTTTGGAGGAAGCCAGCCGGTAGGCATCAACCCCCTGGCGCATCGCCTCAAGCTCGGCAGTGAGGTTGCCGATCTGCTCGTTCTTTTCGGCGAGCGTGGCGTCTCGGTCCTTGATCGCCTTGCTGGCGAGGTCAAGATCTCTCTGCCGCTCGGTCAGGGTGTTGCGAAGGCCGACGATGAGATCGGCGACCCTGATCAGCTCTTGCTCGGGCGTTTCGGTGGACATGGTATCTTCCTTTACCGCGGCAATCGAGGCTTCATCGGGCGAGGCCGCGCAAAGTCGGCCCGCACCATCATCCGCTTCCCATTGAGCCCGAAGAACTCATGGCCGTTCATGGTATCGATGACGATCCCGGCGTCGCTCGGGCTGTACATGGTCACGATCGCCTGTCCGGTGTGCCGCGTCCGGTTATTGGCGTCGGGAAGCACGTAGATGTTCCGGCAGATGACCCCCGATTCTTTCAGCATCCTCGACAGCAGTTGCGGGATATCGTCCCGACTGACTGAGAAGGGGAGCGCCGAGACGAAGACGCTGTCCTGGGCCGGCTGCTGGCGGGTCTCAGGGAACGGGGTCATGGGGGTGGACATCGACGAGAGGCGCTCGCCCGTCTCGTGCCGGATGCCGCACCAGCACGCCAGGTTCGCTGTGGGGCTCGGCTGCGGGGTTGCTTCCTGCTTCTTGCTGCGGCGCGCCGGCGGTTCCTCGTACTCGTCGTCGAACTTTCTCATTTCGTCCCTCGTAGGATGGTGCCGCCGACCCGGTTCACCAGCGCCGTCAGTTCTTCTGTCGCGGCCTTGGGAATCTGCACGGCGATCGTTTCGGTTTCCAGGCTTTTCAGGTAGCGGCCGATTGCGGCGACTAGCCCATAGGAAGTGCTGTCGGAGATTGCCGCGCGAACCTGGGCACGAGTGAAGATCCCAGGCACCTCGAAGGGCTTAGTATCCCGCTGGCTGAGCGCCTCGCCGAAGTGGATCGTTCCGCAGCTCACCGAGAAGACTTCGCCCGGATTGGTATCGGCGTCGTCGATGCTTGGATCGATATCCGAGTCATCGTAGTAGAAACCTTCGCTGGCCTTCTGGAGAGCCGACCAGAACCCGTCCCACTGCTGTTTGCAGATCTTCATGCCTTCCTCTTAGTCCCGCGTCGCAAGTAACACTACCACATCTTGACCGGTGCCGGTGAACCCGTTCTCGAAGTGTAATGGAAACTCGCAGTGAACGCCCGGCAGAAGCTGACCCTTGTTCTTTGCTCCGGTCGGCAAAACCGAGACAAGCCTTCCCTTGGGAGCGAGCAGTGATGCGGCTGCCTCCAGGTGTGCTCGCCATCGTTGTTGATCAAAAGGCGGGTTCATGATGATGCAATCAAACTGCTTGAACCTGTTGTCGGTGGCCCACTGCAGGAAATCGGCGCAAATCGTGTTGAATCCGCGGCCGATCAGGACATCGCATCGCACTTTGGAGATCTCCACGCACATCGTGCGATCCTTGGGCATCTTACACGCCAGTCCGCCGAGGCCCGCCTGGGGCTCAAGGCACTGGTCGCTTTCTCCGATCTGCGCCAGGTCAACGCAAGCCTGGGCGATTTTCTCCGGGGTGGGATAGAACTGGTGCGCCTTCTCATCTGGGATGCTTCCGTGGGCGATGATTCGGTTAAGCACCGGCTGCGGCGGATAGTCAAACTGCCAACCGTACGTCATCTGAACACCGCCGATCGATTCGAGCACTTCCTCGACCTGGCGGTCTACGGCTTTACCAAAATCCCGGGCTCGGGACGAAGGGGTAAGTGAGTTGATGATCCGTTTGTACTGGTAGGGCTGCCGGAAGTCTCCCGTTGCGATGTACTGTGTCGCTTCTTCGAGACCTACAAGCGCGTGGATGACTTCGAAGGGAAGCAGGCGCTGCAGGAGAGCCACGTCTTTCCCCTTCCGGCGTGGCCGCTCGCGGTGCTGCGGGGCGATGGCCTTGGGATACATGGTGTGAAGGATTGTGTTGAGCCTCCATGCCATGTCGGGATGGACCTCAAGATGCGCGGTGCCTTTCATGTAGAGGCGGATTTTCAACGCCCCGCCGTCCACCGATACCCACTCTCCATAGGTTCCCTTAATCGCCCGAATAAGACCCGAGGTAGCCGAGTGGGCCGGCTCATCGCGGCGCATGAACTTGGCGATCACGCACCGCAGATCGTTGATTATCCCTTGTTTTTGAAAGTCATACATCCCCGTAACCCCGGCGATGATCATGCGTTTGCCGAAGCCCTGGGGCTGGTTCGTCACGTGCTCTCCAGAGAGTCCCCTGAAGATTCCATCTACCCTCTCGGCGAGAAATTTCACGCGACAAGCCATGAGGTCGGCGAATGTGTCCCGAACGACCTTCTCCTCGAAGCGAGGGCACTTTCGATCGCGGATGGCTGTGCCCCAATCGTCGCGGCGCTGCTGGGGCATGAGGTCGAGCAGCCCTGTTTTCTCCATGGCTCGGCCCCAGAATTCGCTGTCCAAGGCAGCGATTGCACCCTCGCGCTGAAATAACTCGCCCGGCCCGACTTGGCGGCTGTCTTTCGTACCGTTCCCGTCAATGAAATACCGCATGGTGGATCGAAGTTCCTTTGACATGAAGGAACAGATCTGGTCGATCGTGGCTGCCTTCGCTTCGTATTCGGCGACCAGGGTGGCGATGGTGTCGTAAGAGGCCAGGGCCTTGGGCGAAAAGAGGTCGTCCAGGATGGCGATCGGATCGGATGGGTCGGTGATGTGCATGTTCTTAGACTATTCGCTGGACCAGGAAACGAGTGTCGCTTCCTGGGTCTTTGTCGGACGGATGCGGTATTTATAGGTGCGAAACATGGATACCGAAGAGAAGACAAAGTATCATAAAATCGCGTTGTTGGTCAAGTGATAGGCGTTCGCCGAAAGGGACAGGTCTTGCACAGAACCGCCCGGCGTGGTCCGTCATCAGAGGTGACGTGCTTGGCCATGTCGCCACCTTAACCGGAAACTGAAACCCAACGCAAGATAAATATTGTTTCCTATCGGAGAGCCAAAAGAAACCCCAGCACTGCTCCGATCACTATCGCGCGCCACAGCCGCCACTCCAACTCGACCTTGAACACGCGTCGCACCCACTGCTGTCCCGCCCACATCGGGTCATCAGCGACGAGTCGGTCATCAGCAAGATCGCGCACGAGCTTGCACCATTCCTCATCCGAAACGATCAAGCCTTCACGCATGCCTGGATCGTCGAGGCAGCCCCACATCCACAGGCGCCGGATCGCCTGCAGCAGCGTCAGATGTTTTCTCTCAGGGCCGCTCATAGAACTCCGGGGGCTTGTCGCGGCTCAGCCGCACGATTTTGCCCGGCTTCCCGCCCAAGCCCAGGTACAGCTCCCACACCGACATCGCGCCGGCGACTTTGATCTCGGCCGAGCGCCGGGGGGAGATCTGGGCGAAGCTGGCTGTGCTCGGGATATCGGCTGGGCTTCCGCCGACAAGCTCATGAGCGGCCTGGATATTCGCGGCGGCCAGGTAGGTTTGTCCGCCGTCCTTCTCGACCTCGTAGATGTTTAGGACGCACCGCTGTAGGTGCTTCTCGGCCGCATCCAGACAAGCGCGCAGGGCAGCGACACCTTTGATACTGGACAGGACGAGCATCGCGCCGGGACCTTCCGCGATGTCCTTCTCGACTGCCGGCTCGCCGGGCTCAATGTCCCGAGCGGCAGGAAGGACATAGAGCACCGCCGTAGCGCCCCACTCGGCGATGGCGCTGATGGTCTGGCCGTTGCCGATGAGCGCTACTAGGCCCTGCCGGGTTTCTCCAACAGGGCCAAGGAAATCGGTCAGCACGACCGATACGTTGTCGATGGGGGAAGCGGGCTTGTCATCCATGGGAGCTTCTCTCGTGAAAAGGTGATTCAGGGTGAACCGTGAGAGTAGAAGCCGAGGGCGGGCGATGTCAACGAGAATTGATCAGGGCGAAGAACTAGCTGCGCGGTCGCCAGCCAGGCGGGGGCGCGCATCCGGAGTCGGCCGGGAAGGCGCTTCCCCCGAGCGGGCTCTCGCCAGGGATCGGGACGCCGGCGCGCTGCAGCCAGTCGCGGGTGCGGTAGTGCAGAGTGAAGACCCCCAGCCGGTCGCCGCGCTTGAAGTTCACCGTGTGCGTGTGGAAATCCGTCGCATCGCCAAAGCCGGTGCCGACCGTGGGCGCTTCATGGTGGGAGACCGCCGAGAGGCTCATGGCCTCCAGCGGAGACTTGGCCCGCGCGCCGCGAAGAATGCCCGCGCCCGGCTCGCGCACCGGAACATCCTCGACGTACACCGCCGCGCCGATGATCCCGACGTTCTTGGCGCCATGGCCCATCAGATCGCTGTAGCTGCTCGACACATCCGAGATGTAGCCGTTGCCAGAGGCGGAAGCGGGCTTGCCGTCCATGATCGACAGGCCATCGACCGACAGCACGACCTCGTAGCGCAGGGGCTTCCGGTGGGCGAGGTGATGGCCGATGCAGCGCGGGTTGTCGCTGTGGCTGCCATGGTGGTCGGTCATGTCGATCTCGATCTGGTACTCGCCAGCGGCCGGGGCCATGATGAAGTGGTTGCCTTCGTGGAGGACTTCGGGGAGGCGCTGGCCGGCGAAAAGAAGGTGGATGGGGTTCTTCATCGGGGGTTTCCTTTGTAAGGGGGGTTGTTTATAGGCCGCTCGGGCTGGTGGTCTGACGTTCTTCGGTCTCGGCTCGCCGGCAAAGCATGTGGACCAGCGGCTGCTCAAAGCGAAGTCCCCGCCGCCACTGCATGCGCGGGAAGTTCTCTCTCAGCCGATCGTCTCTGATGTGAACATGAATGACGCTTTCCACGATGCTTTCAAGTCGCCCGAGCTCGTCGCTGCGAATCCACCCACCTGGCCAGTGGATTGCCATGATCGCATCTAACACAGCGTTTATCCACTCACGCTCAGCCGCTGAAAGCTCCAGCGGCCCCAGGATATCCGTGTCGAGTGTCCGCGGCGGAGGTTCGATCTCGAAATATCGCTCCGGCCGCCGCGACACAAAGAGGTATGCTTCTGCTGGCTTCGCTGGTAGCACAGCTAGTTTTCCTGACCGCTCAGGATCTTGTCCAGCCCGCTCGCCGACAAGTCCTCCAGCGAGATCTTCGCCTCGACCACGCGGGGCACCTCCAGCTGGCGCGCTCGCTCGGCTGCCAGGTTCATTGCGGCCAACTGCTCCTTGGCCTGGGCCAGTGCATTCATCATGATATCGATCGACCGCCCGTCGTGGAAGCGAAGCGAGATCGCCGGACAGTGCTCGAAGTCGAACGGCGTCGGCTCGTCGAGGTCGGTCTTGACGATCTCCTTGGAGAGCGGCGCCAGGGTCAGCGTCACCCGTGGCGGGCTTCCGCCTGGACTCCCGAGCATGACCTGAACCCGGTCGCCGATAGTCGCCCCCAGGCCCCAGATCGTGCGCTCCTTGCCCTCGGCGGTCAGCTTGCCGATGATCGGCATGGTCGGCGGCATGCGCTGATCGGCGGCCGGCTTGCCATGATTGGTGAGCGCCGCGATCTCGTAGACGGTATTGGCGACGTACTGGTAGGCCAGGCCCAGCTGGTGCGTGATGGTGTCTCGAAGGGTGGCGGCGGCTTCTTCTTCGGTCATGCGCCAGCCTTCGCGGACGAGAGCTTCCTCGGCGACGGTAGACACCATGGCGTCATCTGCGGAGGAACGGATCGTGTAGTTTTCCTTGCCATCGACCAGCGCCACCTGTTCGATCTTGGCACGCTCGAAAACTACCTGGGGGCCTTCCTTCACGGCGTGGATGTTGGCGCGAACGATGAAGCTGTCGATTTTGAACGGGGTCATGGTGGGGTTTCTCCTTGGGAGGTGAGCGGTCTACATCATCACTGTACCCGACCGGCGGACCAATGGAGCGGGCTGCAGGGGCTTGGCCGGGGGTTTCGTTGTCGGTGCTGGCGGCTTGGGCTTCTCGGGTGGCGGCGCGCTTGGGGGGGCTGGCTGAGGAACGGGCTTGGCGGGCAGCGGACGCGGCACTGGTTTCTTCGCATGCCCCGGCGGCTCGTAGAACAGCTCGCCGAGTAGGTGCTGATCTCGGTCATAGGCCCTGAGCGCGACCCGTCCATCGGCGTGGCCAAGCAAGGTCAGCTTCGCAGTCGGCGGGATGTGACATCGGTGGATGCCGGGGAAGATCAGCGCCGCTCGCTCATATTCGATCGGTGCGCCGGGGACCTTGGGCGGGGGCTGCTTCTTCTTGGGCGCGATGGGCTTCTCGGCGATCGGACGCGAGGGAACGGCGACGAAGCGATCGACGAGGGCAAAGAGTTTATCGGCGGCTGGGTTCAAGCATGAGAGGCACCCCCGGCGAACCCGGTCACGCTGGCCGCTCCACAGGAAGCCCACTTCCACCATACCCTGGACATCAGGGCCGGAAAGCACCTTGACCGGGAAGGTCCGGCCGCCGCTACTCCAGATCGCTTCCGCCTCGGAAATGTCGTCGCTTGGCTCCACTGCGCTACCGGCCCTCCATCTGCTTCTTGAATCGCTCGCCGATCTGCCGGGCTTCTTTCGGATGAATCACCATGCACGGCAGCTCGGGCACCCGTCCATAGTCCCGGCACACTCGCGGGCGAGCGTCGTAGATCGAGCACTGGCCAGCGCGAAGAAAGGCGCACGTCCCCTTGTCGTCAGAGACGACGATCGAGCCCATGCCGCCGCCCATCGACGACTTGATCGGAAGGCCCGAGACGACGCGAGCGCCAGGCGGGTAGCTTCCCCCGTTGGCCAGGCGCGCCGCTCGAAGCTCGCTTGCGGTGAATCCCGCCACGGTGCAGCATTTCCCGCCGCAGCCTTCACAGGGCAGCTTCTCGGCTTGGAGGACGGCGAGGGTCAGCTTGGGCGGATTCATGCTCACACCGCCCTTAGGTGCCGCGGCCTGGCATGCACCGGGCACTTCTTATCAGCGATCCGCACTTCCTGCCGGCCGCCGCCCGTGCTGTGGAAGCTATGCCTACAAGTGCAGCGGTCGGCTTCGAGCTTCGCCACGGCGGCCTTGGCCTGGATCTCGTCGACATGGTCTGCCATGTCGGGGCAGGTTTCTTTGATGATCTTCGCCTGCAGTGCCGAGATCTCTTTCGCGAGGGCGGCGGCCTGCTTGCGCACCGACGGATCTACGGGTTGCTCAGCATCGCGGATCGCCTGCATGCCCTTTTCCATGTTGTGCAGCGCCGAGTGAACCAGCGCTAGCTCATCGGCGGTCAGGCGAAGGATCTTCAGGTTGTCAGTGGTCATCGCCGCTTCCCGTCTGGCCTGATGGGGATGATCTGCACCGGGCCGCCCCCGATCGGGATCAACTTCATGTTCGCTCGCACCCGGAGCGCCATGCAGACTGAAACCAGATCGCCCAGGCTGGATGACCAGTCGCCGTGGCAGATCGCCAGCACGCGCTCAGGCGACAAGGCTGCTTTCTTGCCGACCTCAGCCAGGGTCAGCCCACGCTGCAGCCGGACTGCGTTCAGGTCTGCGGTAAAGTGGGCGAAGGCGAACTGGTTGGCGGCATCGGCGCGGGCCTTCATGTCGCGGATCTGCAGGCGCGCGACAAGGCCGACAAGCGCCAGGTGGGTGCGCTTGCGGCCGATGCGGGCTTTGCGGCGAAGCTGCAGCGCATGGGACTCTACGCGTTTGAGGCGGGCGGCGCGGTTTTGGTTGGTCGACGTGAGCCGGCGAAGCTGCTTCTCGTTGAACTCGGCCGCGCAAGCCAAGCAGAGCGTCATCAGTTTTCCATCGTTATCGACGGTCTTCAGGTGCGAATAGCAGAAATACTTTTCACACGAGAAGGTCCCCGCACCGTGCATCCCGCCGCATGCGTAGTCGAGGCCGCGGTCTATCTCAGCCTTGCAGCCTGGATGATCGCAGGTCGCCTTGTTGCCGTAGCCGATCGGCCGCCCCTGACTATCACTTCCGCACTGTTCCCAGCCCATATGGTCTCCTACTTCAGCCTCTCAGCTAAAACCCTGTCTTCGATCTGCGCCAGCTCCTGCGACATCACTTCGATCAACGGCTCCATGGGCATCTCGCTCGGCATCAATTCCCAGGCCATCCTCAGAAAACTTAGCTGCGCCTTCTGCAGGATCTCCAGCGAAGTCTCCTTGCTTCGCAGCGCCACCTTGCCGCCTGAGTTCGATCCTTCCGGGTCCGGCAGACAGCCATCGTCCGTGTAGGCGTTGTGGCATAGCCGGCACAGAGGAACGGCCAAGGTATCGCGCACCTTCCGGCCGACCGGGTGCTTCCCTTGGTGGTGCGGGTCGCTTCTCGGCGGAGCCTGGCAGTTACAGCAGGGCCAGGTGCGTATCCACTCCAGGTAGGCGGGTCGCTTCTCGGGGCGCTCCGGCTTGTGCAGCGGTACGATCGGCTTGCCCTCAAGCTCGCTTGCGAAGAACACGGGCGGCAACGTGCGGACGGGGGTTGTGGCCAGCAGCGGCTCTAGAGCCTTCGGCGGCTTGCGAGCAGGGGACGCCAACTTGAGCTTCTTGTCGGGGAAGCGATCTTCGGTTCCATCGGGAAAGACAACGATCGCGCCCTTGGGCAGCTTCTGCTTGACGGTGCCGAGACGGGGCTTTGCGCCGAAACCCTTGGGGGTGGCGTAGACGCTGCAGCCGTCGGCGATCTCTTCGGTGGAACCCTTCATTGCGGCCGGCTCGGGATCTTGCAGACGCGCCGCCCGTCGAGCGGGATCGAGATCCCGTTGCCTGGCAGTATGTTCCCCTCATGGAGATATAGCGGCCCATCCATGAATGGCCGATCGCCTGGACGTTTCTCGACCCAATACCAGCCGTCACCGCTTGGAGAATCCTGCCAGCCCTGCATCGGTGGATCGTCGGGTGCGATCTGGCCTCTGCTGGCATAGGCGGAAGCCTTCAGCAGCTCGCCATGCAGCTTCGCGGTGGGCGATGGGAGGTGAGTCGCCAGCACCATGTAGGCAGCGGCGCGCCCCTTGGCCGTGAGGCGGTCGCCGCACTCTACGAGCTTGTTCTCGGCCAGCGAAGAGATGCTGCGGGGATGAGAAACCTCGCCGCCGAGCAGCACAAGGACGAGGTTCTTTTCAGTAGCTGACAACCGGGCGGTCATGGATCGATCCTCATATGAGAAAGACGGAGATTGCCAAGAAGCACCCGGCAGATCGCCAGGGCGAGATAGCGCGTCGACACCGACCGCCGGGTCTGCACGACGGAATCCTCGAAGTCGATTAACGGAGGATCGGCAGTTGTTCCTTGGTTCACCTTGCGAGAGATTACTTCACCAAGTCTGCTGGCCTGAAGCTCGCGCAAGGACAAACAGAAGCCCGTCTCTCGTCGCATATTGCGCATCGCCTCGCCGAGGTCCGTCACGACGCACAACTCATTGATGATGCGATAGTATGCGCTGGCGGCTATGTCAAAATCCCCGGAATCGTCGTCGACTGAACCAATTTTGACCGTCCGCCAGATCCCCCACGATCCGATTTCGATATAGATGTTTTCCTTGGTTACTCGCTGCGTTCTTGGTGCCCCAGCGGCAGCCTGAATGATGCCGATGAGGTCCTGTGGCGCATCGGGGCTGCTCAGGTAGCTGTCGATCATATCGATCTCGCTCATAGCGACCTCGGTTTCGCAGCGGCCCTGCGTTCGATCTCAGCCTGCCAGTCGCTGGCCTCTTGCCTAGCTGCGTCTGCGATGACGGTTCGGGCGCTGTTGATGCCGCCATATTGAATATCAGCCAGCGCTGTATAGGCGCAGACAAACCCTTCGGGCGATAAAACCCCACCCTCTTGCATCAGCCCCAGGCTAGCAAGTCGGTTCGTCTGTGATGAGGTCAGCTTGAAGTCGCAGAGACGAAGCAAGCACAATGCGGTGTCGTTTCTGGTTGGTTTCATCGTCGCATCTCTCGCATTGTCTTGTGGCTCAGCTTGCGCGTCTGCTTCCCGCTCACCTCCGCCCAGAACTTGGCCACCGCCTGGATGTGGTCATAGCCGACGTATGCTTCAGCCGGCGCGTCCTTCCCGCAGATCCCGCACCACAGCCGCACTTCCTGCTTTTCCTCGCAGCCGCGACAAGGAACCAGCGGACCGGGTCCCTTTGCCGAGAAGCAGGGTCGCAACGAGGCGTTGTACGGGTAGCCACAACACTTCGCGTTGACCGGCGCGGTGATCTGGTGACCGAGCATTAGCGATCTTCGGGATCTGGCGCAACGGTCTGGAAGCTCATCGACCCGAGCGGCCGGTAGAGCGTCGCGATCGTGACGCCGCCGGCCTGGATCTTGGCGGTGGTGTAGTTGCGCGCTTTCTCTTCGGCGCGCAGGATCTTGGTGAGGCTGCCGCCAGATGGCGAGATCCTCACTGTCTTGTCCTTCATGCCGGGATCGCTGAAGACGACACACAGTTGAGCCTCGATCGCCGACTCAACCACAAGCTCTGCTTTCGATGCCGACGCGGTGCTGGCTTGCGGCTGCTTTACGGTCTGGTGGATCGCCTGGGCCGACACCAGGGATGCTTCTTTTGGAAGCTCGCCTTCGTCGACCATCTTCTCGGAGTGGACGAGCAGCCGGCGAACCTTGTCCATAAAGGGGTGCATCACGGGCGTTGGCCAGTCGGCCAGCTTCACCCATCCGAGCGGCAGCGCTCGCTTCACCCGCTCCAGCGAAGCCCCCTTCAGAGAAACCCGAAGCTGGGTATTTCCGAGCAGCTGGCGCAGCATGGCCACTTCATGCTCGGCGAACGCCAGCCCGCCCGGCTCGGTCTTGGGTAGCGAAGCCCGGCGCGCGACCTCCTCAAGGAAGCCTTGGCCCACGATCGTTCCGAGCCACTGCACCACCGTCGCAGCGACTGCGTAATCACGTTCCGATGGATCGGCCTTCCGATCGCCGCCGCTGCTGAGGATGTGCTCAAGGATGTGGCCGGTCTTGTTGATCTCCGCCCAGCGCTCGGCATAGATTCGCTCGATTGGATTGGAGGCTAGGCGATACAGGTGAAGGCCGCGAAAGCCGGAAGGAAGGTTCTTGGCTGGTTCGGACATGCGCTCAGTGTGGATCAATCAAGCCGCGCATGTCAACGATAATTGATCGGTTTATGCGCTGGCCGCGATCGAAGGGTCCGCCCCCGCGCGCCAGCCCCGCTCATACCGGGTGAAGATGTCCATCAGCCGGTCGTAGGCGACTTGGCAGAACGCTATGGGCTTGGGCAGCCGCTGCAGCACGTAGGTCGCCCCCTGGCCCTTCGCCACGTACAGCAGCAGCAAGACGAACCACTCGTCATTCGTCAGCACCTTGTCGTGGCCCGATCGCCCCCCCGGTGTCCCATCAATGTATGTCATGCCGTGGTCGAACCGCGCTTTAATCTGCGAGTACCGGCAGAAGATCGCCTGCGAGATCGCATCGCGCCAGTCGCCGATGATCTGCTTGACTTGGTAGAAGTTCACCACGCCATCCAGAAGAAGCAGGATCAGGTATTCGTCCAGAGTGAGGCTCATGTCGAGGAAGCTGCCCTACGGCGGGCCGGCTGTCAACCGGGGATGCGGGCCATCCGAGGAACGCGAAGGCGCGAGCGGGAACCGAGGTCGGCCGGTTCCTCACCGATGCGGCGGTCGAGCAGGTATTCGGGGCAAGGCAGGCCTATGCGCCGGTAGAACCAGGGCCAGGGGATGGGGCGTTCCTCTTTGATCGGCCGGTGCTCGACCGGCACCATGTCGAGAAGCCCGAGCGGCTCCCACTTCCTTGTGGCTTCCGAGAAGATCTGAATGCGCCCGTCGACCACTCGGAGGTTATGGAGAACCAGGCACACATTCAGAAGCCGGAACTGCCAGAAACCCCCGTGGCTCTCCCAGCCGGCGATAAGCTCAAGCGAAGGGAGGTCGGTCAGAAACGGCGAGCTGTCGGTGTAGCGGGCCATCAGTCGTCAAGAAGGCGTTGTCGCACGTACTGCTCGATCTCTGCCTTCATCTCGTCGAGCGTCGGCCGCCCCGCCGCCGCCGCGCGAATCATGACACCGCCGCTGTCCGCATCTACTCCGACGGCGGTAATGCGGACACGGGCACTGATAACTCCGACCCCCAGTTCCCAGGCGACCTTCTTGGCGCGGCCCCGAAATGAGTGCTCGGCGATGCCCGAGAAGTGCATGGTAAGGAAGGCGGGCTCGCCGTTGGAGTGCAGGTCATAGGATACGACGCGCGCCGGGGCTGGTATCGAGATCGCGATTGGGCGGTCCTGCAGCGCTTCGCGGATATCTTCATCATGAACGCGCTTGCCAAGCTCCGCCTCGTTGACGCCGTCGATCGACAGCACGGTTTCGTTGCTGCCGATGGCGCGGCGCAGTTCTTGGGCGAAGAAGCGGGCCAGCAGCCGCTGCTGATACCAGACGGTGCCAGTGATGGTGATGGTGTTCTTTTCGTAGGTCATGGTTTCCTCTTTAGGTTTACGCTGTCATCGGCGCGGCCCGGTGTGCGACAAGATATCCAGGCGCAGCCAATTGGTGATCTCGGCGATGAAGACCTCAGCCGGGCAGGCACCCTGACGGCGTTCCTTGATAAACCCGATCGCTTCGTCCAGACGCATCCCAGCATACCGGCACAGGTAGGCCGCGACCACCGACACCGATCGCGAGAGGCCAGCGCCACAGTGGACCAAGACGCACCCGCGCTCAAGGCTTGCCGCTATGAGACTCGTCGCTGCGCTCAGGTGCTTTTTAAGCCCGTGTTCGCCGTCGCGCTGGTCGATGTTGAGGATCGTCACACGCCGCTGCACTCCCTGATGGTCGGTGTAGTGGCTGGGGGGCTTGGGCGCGCCGTACTTCTCATCATAGGGATCGCCCGAGAGGATCGAGACGATCGCAACGAAGCCGGGCGTCACCCGAGAAGCGACCGAGCCGATCGCCAGGCGGTCGGTGATGAAGTTGTAGTCGTCGGCGGGGTTTATGAGGGAAGCGGTGTGGATTGTCACCTGATGCGCCTTACTTCTATGCGCCGGCCCTCGCGAACCGCGCGCTCCATGCCAGTCACCATGCCGGACGTTATGCCGAGGTCAGCGTACACGGCGGTCAGGTCTGCTATCTTTCCCCAGGCTAGCCCGGCCTCAATCCCGAGCGTGCGTTCCTCTGGGATCTCGTCGCGAAGCACGCCTTCTTGGGTGTAGAGAAGATGGGAGGCGATCGGTGCTTCACCACGCATGAGGCTATCGCGCAGCGCCTCACGGGCGTAGGCGACATTAGCTGGGATATCGCCCTTGTAGGGGCTCTCGACGATGACTCGTTTCATGCGTCCTTCCAATAAAGGCGTACAATTTCCCTTGACACGGTCGTTATCGTCAACAAATCTCCCGCTCAAGTAGTTTTGTCCGTCAAACAAAGAACCTACCATGACCCGGCCCATTCGAACAATTCCTGAATCACTGGCTTTCGCCCGCCGCCTGGCCTACCTGTGGGTGTGGGGGGTTGCCCGCAAACTCCGCACGTCTGACCAGCATGCGATCCTGAGCGCCTCGGACCAGAGCAGCATCAAACTTCGGTTGCGGGATATCCGGGTCGCGCTGCAGATCGGCGAGCCTTCCTTTGAGATCCCGCCGCTCAAGGTCCTTCATGCCGCCATGCTGGGCCAGGGCGACCGAGCTGCGGCGGTGGATCAGATCGTCGCCGCCGCGCTGTCCAGCCAGCAGCTTCAAGATGCCATGCGCCTCATGCTCGGCGAGGAAGCCCCAGCGGAAGCCGGCCCGGCCAAGCTCGAAGATCGACTGCCCGAGATCAAGCCCGCCAAGGTGGTGGACCCCGGCCCGAGCGGCTTCGAGCAAGAGATCACCGATCAGATCGCCGGCGCGGTCTACCTGGCAGGCCGACACAAGGAGATGATGGATGCGCCGGATATCCTCACCGACCCGGAGAACCCGCCCGAGCCTGAAGTTGTTCTTGAACAGCTGACAGTGGACCTCGTTCACAACTACTACCGGGCCAAGCGCGACAAAGACACGATGCACCTCGCTCGCGTCGCAAAGCTGCTGATCACGGCGAGCGCCACCCGGTTCGCAATCAAGCGGTTTGCCCAGGCAGAAGGCGGCGGGGTGCCAACCGGCTATGACAACGCGCGGGCGCTGCCGCCGATCTCCGTCCCGAGCGCCGAGTAGCCAAATCCGTCCCCGATGAATCTCAGTCTCTCAACGAAGGTCGCCAAGCGCATCCCGCTCAAAGAGCCGGTATTCACCGCGAACCCCGGCCCGCAGTCGGTTTTCGTGCTGTCCAACGTCTTCGAGATCCTCTATGGCGGCCGGGCTGGAGGCGGGAAGGCGCATCCAGAGGACGAGCGGGTAGAAACCTCGCGCGGGATGGTTCCCGTGGGCGATCTGCGCTGCGGCGAACTGCTGTGGAACCCGGTCGCCGGTGGATACCTTCCGCTGGAAGCCCTCATGCCACAGGGGGCCATCCCGACCGCTCGGATCGTGCTCGAAGGCGGGCGCAGTTTGAACGTCTCGCTGGGGCACCTTTCCGCAGCTCGACTAGTACTTCCCGAGATGGCCGGCTCCGACCTCGAAGGGCCAGTGATCGGAAGCCAGCTTCTGACCACCCGCCAGATCGAGCGGGCCATGCGCGAACACGGGCTGGCTGTCTATCTGCCGCTGTCGCGCGGTCAAGAAGTGGTGCAGCGATGGCGCAAGGTCGAGGCGGTGGAAGATCTGGGCTGCCGCGAGTCGGCCTGTCTGACCGTAGCCGGCGGGGAAGGTCTATACGCCGCGGGCCAGGGAATCGCCACCCACAACAGCGCCGGCCTTCTCATCGGAGCCTACCGTCACCTTCAGCAGTACGGCCACGCCCAGCACAACGCGATCATCTTCCGTCGGTCGCATGCCGAGCTGAAGCGAGCCCCGGTTTTTCAGCTGGCGATGACCCGCTTCACCGCCCTCAAGCAAGCCGGTTATCCCGCCAGCTTCAACGGGCAGGACATGGTCTGGGACTTCCAGGGAAATGGCAAGCTGCACTACGGCTACCTGGAAGCAGAGTTTGACCATCTACGCTACGCCGGCCCCGAGTTCATCTATGTGGGCTTCGATGAGCTGACCCACTTCCGGCCCAAGCACTACAAGTTCATGTTTACTCGCCTCCGCGGGCAGACAGGAACGCCGTGCGTGATCCGAGGGGCGACAAACCCAGGCGGCCCCTACCACAAGTTCTACTTCAACCGCTTCCGCCCATGGCTCGACCGCTCCAACGAATACATGGAACTAGTGAGGAAGGGCGCGGCCCCGATCGCCGATCCGGGCCAGGTGCTGTACTTCTTGCCGCCGGCCGATGCGGACGACAAGGCCGACAGCGATGAAAACCACGATACCGCCGTTCCCGAAGGAACCCCCGGATCGCGCGGCCGGACGTTTCTTCCTGCCGGGATCGAGCACACCCCACAGTACGACACCGCGCAGTACAACGAGACACTGGCCTTCGCCGATGCCACCTTACGCAAGCAGATCCGCGATGGCTCGTGGATTGATGACGACGGTGGCGGAACGTTCTTCCAAAAAAAGTGGTTCATCCGCGAGCGCCGCGTCCCCGCGATTCTTTCGTGGGTGCGCTCGTATGATCTCGCCTGGGGCACGTCCGAGGGGGCCAAGTTCACCGTCGGTATCTTGGGTGCCGCTCCGAGGCCAGGGCTCTACGCCGAAAACACAGTGCTCGTCGCCGACATGATCAGCATGAAGTCGCACGAGGCAACCACCATCGAAGCGATCCGGCGCGTGGCCGAGCTGGACTTGGCGTTCATTCGCATGCACGGGGGCGGCCCACTGCTGATTCGGCTGCCAGACGACAGCGGCAAGGCTGGCATCGATATCCGCCAGCGCTTCGTCGCCGCGCTTGCGGGCTACGATGTGCGGCTCATCCCCGACAAGGGGGACAAGTTCATGCGCGCCCGAGCCGTCGTTGCTCAGGCGGAATATGGGAACATCCGACTTCTCGAAGGATGCCACCCAAGTCGGGACGTTGCGATCGAATTGCAGCGCAAGGGGATCGTCACTGAGACGGCGGTTCAGTGGATCGACCCGCTGCTGTCGCGGTTGCAGAAGGTCGACCCGACGATCGCCTACGAGAAGCAGATCCTCGACCACATGGATGCGCTGTCATCGACCTGCTCGCTGATCTGGACGCCGAGCTTTCAGCCGAAGGCGGGGTTTTTCAGGCCAGGGGTGGGTTAGGTAGAAAGGGGCTTCAGGCGGGGCAGGCTGGCGCTGTTCGCGACGGGCCTTCTTGCGAAGGGCATAGCTCGACGATGCTATAGACAGCGCAGAAGCTCATGATGACTGCGATGCCGATGCCCAGGTAGTCCATGCCGGCGAGGTGGTTCATGGCAAAGCCTCTGCTTTTTTGTCGGCCAGCGGGTAGACTTCATGCAGCAGCTTACACGGCGAGCACGTCACCAGCGCCGGAGTCATGACGGTGGCGCTCTCCGACAGCTTGCGCCCACAGCGCGTCACCGCCAGCTTTCCGTCGGGTGTCGTCCCTACCCACAAGTGCCGCCGCTTCATTTCTTATCCCCGACGATCCAGCTGCACTTCTCTTCCGCATCTCGGCGAAGTGTTTCCAGGTTCGTGCATAGAACAAAGGTCCGCAGCAGCACCCGCCCCGTGAGCATGTTTTGGCGGAGATCTTGTCGCCGCCGGTCCATCTCGGTTGCGCACTCTTGGATGCCGCGGTAGAAGTCTCGCTCAGCACCGATGCACCGGGGCAGCTTAGGGATGGTGTTGATGCCGACCGTCCCCACTGCGACCGTGGGCAGCACGCACAGAGCGCCTACGGTCGTCCACCAGGACCAGACAAATCGGCGCTGCTTCACCGTATCACCGCCACCCATCACCAGCACCGGAAGGAGAGCTGATAGGCCCCTGGAATCGCATAGGGGCCACCGATGCCGACATACCACGAGAGACACGACCCGATGAAATCCAAGTCTCGGGGTTTCTGACGATAAGGCGCGCACGCATCTTCGGCACGGATGACGAGAATGTCCTTGTCGGTACACTTGGATGGATCGCCGACGATCCAGAGGTTTCCCTCGGACGGCGGGTTGTCGATGCCGGTATCAGCCGGGCCGCCGCAACCGAGAAATCCCCAGATGGCCGACAGGACGATGATACGCTGCATGAAACTCATGATCGATGTTTTCTCCTCGCCCCCCAGGGTGGAGTCTTACCGCGGGATCTTTTCCAGCGCCGGGTGCGAATCTTCTGGTCGTTCATGGTCGATGTTTTCCTTGGGGGATCTGGGTTTCTCACGCGATCAATATACGAAGCGCAGCGGGCCTATCTGACTCGCGGCGGCAGGACCCAGACTTCTTTCTGGGGTTCGTCGGGGTCGATGCGGATCATCGTCTGATACATTCCGTCCCGCGGCGCACGGGTCGAGACGATGCGGTTCAGGTAGTCGCGCAGACAGAAGCACAACTCAGAGCCAACGAGAACCGGCACCGCGTAGGCGCGCAACATCTCAAGCACGGCGCTCGACCCCATCTGCACCATGACCGTGTTCTGGTTGAGCAGATCCTTCACGGACATCGGGCCATCGCCGAGGCCTAGCTTGCTTTCGATAAGCGCGCGGTGTGCATCGGCCGGCTGCGCGCACTCGACGGGCCTTGCGAAGAACTCGGTCAGAGTTAGGCGGTCTAGGCGTTGATCTTCGGGGTGGGTGCCCAGGCAATTCCGGTAGAGGATGGTCGCAGGTTCCGTACGGCCCATGATGTCACTGACGCGCACCAGAGCACCATCGCAGCGCAGAAAAGAGCCGTCCTTGATAAGACCCACACCGTTCGAGCTGGCATCTTTGGTGACTTCGATCGCGTAGTGATCGCCAAGCGACACAACTCGGTAGAATAGATTGAATCCTTGAACGAACGGAGTTTCTTGGTTCATCGTGCTTGATTGTTTGGTCAAGCCTTGGCGTATGTCAACAATAATTGATCGATGTTTCTTTTTCGTCGTCGCCACATTGTTTCGCTGGATGTTTTCCGGTTGACTTCAGATCGCTGTTTCCTTAGTTTCTGCAAGCACAATGTCAGATCAACATGACCTCAACCCGCCCTTCCGACCGGGCTTCCCCTCCAGGGAACAGATCGCGCAGTGGGAACAATGGGAGGCGAGCGATGGCATCACCAATCGCCTTCGCTACCTCGAAGACCACCCGCACGTCTGGCGCGGTTTCCGCGGGCGGCCCATCGACATCAAACACCCTGAAGCGGCCTGGGATAAGAAGTCCTACCGTCCCGTCGATGGAACGACGCCGCAGCCGTGGTCGGTCGCGCCGCCCAAGTTCATCAGCGAGGTACATCGGCTGGCGAAGTACAACATGACGCCGCAGCAGCTGTGGCTTATGCTCGACCTTGCTCCTGATCGCATGTCGGACCGAGCCGAGGCATGGAAGCTGTACCGCAAGCTCCGAAAGGGTCCCCATGTCGCGGTGTAAGATCCTAGGTATCGTGAAAGACCCGACCGCGCTCCGCAAGCGCTTCGTCGACATCATCGTGAAGTCCCTACGCGAGTTTGGCTACCCGAGCGCGAACGCGCAAAACGTCTTCACGGATCATATCTACTCGGCGATCTTCCTGCAGCAGCTGCGCGAAGGCCTGGGCGGTTTACCCGAGAACAAGGCCAAGACTCGCGAGATCGTGCAGGGGCTCATCGACGAGATCGAGAACAAGGCCAAGGATAGCAAGGACAAGACGCTATGAAGATCAACCGCTGGAAGAAGAACGACAGCCACGAGAAAACCCCAGGCCAGATGGTTCGCTGCTCGCCCCAGGAAGCGCTGCAGATCATTGCCAGCCTGACGCGGCAGCTGGTAGTGGTCGGTTTTAAGGTCGGACCGGAGATCGCGCACCCTCACACGCGCGCGTAGGCCCCGCCTAATCTGAATTGGTTCGATGATGTAACCATGCAGCTGGTCAATTCCGACCCGCTGCGCTGTCTCCCCGAGAATTGCTCACCGTCGGGGAGAGTGTCAGACCTTGAATTATATTCAAGGGTCGAGGTATACCATGCACACACATGACCAAGACAGCGACGGTAAATCAATCAGCATCATGGACTTCTACGGGAGCGACAGCACCCCTATCCTGGGCATGGTGCACGATATGATCAAAGCATATGCCCATGCGCATTCAATAATTACGCGATTGTTGCACGTAATGGTTGAGGGTTTACAAAATGGAACCCAGACAATACCGGAAATACTTATTCTGCTGCAAGCGGTTGTATTGCCAGAATGCACGAACGGAGGTTTTCCAAATATCGCAGCAAGCGTAGAACATATATTACATGATATGAAGTTGAATTTAATTAGCATAAATGAATTTAATAATAAGCTGGCCTATATTCGCAACAGAGCCATGGAGGAAGGCGAGAAACTTATGTTATTCCCCGTCGCTCCAGACGGTATAGAGAAATATAATAATCCGCTATTATTTGGTTCGGATGTAAAAGATAGTTTTCCTGACGCTAATCAGGATATTGTTGAGTCTGGAAATTGTTATGCACTCGGGCAGCCTACAGCTTGCATTTTACATCTCATGAGAGCGCTAGAATCATCGTTGAAGACTTTTGCGCAAAATATGCACGGATTCACATTAGAGCCCAAAGATACCATGGGAAAGATAGTTGTTAAGTTGCAAAAATTAGCACATCATCTGCCCGATGGTACTTTTGATGAAATCAAGCTAAAGAATAAAATACACAAATCAGCATTGCACTTCCATGACATAACAGAAGCTATCCGCAATGAGGCGATGCACACAGGTGCTTTCTATTCCATGGAAGAAGCCAATATGGCATTGGTCAGTGCTAAACTTTTTCTGAATGACTTGGCCAGCGTGATTAAACCACCCGGAGTTCCCAATGCCACAGCGACCAAAACGCCCTGACGTAAACGAAACCGCGTTCGCCGTGGTCATGGCCGCGATCGGCGAGTGTCCCCCGACTCCCAACGCTGCGCCGCCGCCGCCAGCCCCAGACGCCAAGCCAGAGCGAAAAACAGGTAAGCCGAAGTCCGCCCCGAAGAAACCCGCCTAGGTTCTTTTCGCGTCGCCGCTGTCGAGCCAATCAGGCGGCGGCACATCATCGCCGTAAGCCAGCCAGCCCGACGAAACTCCGAGCGCCCGCGCCAGCACTTCGATCGTATCGATCTGGGGCATGCGCCCGCCGGCCTCGATGCCGGTGATGCTCGATAGTGGGCACCCTGCCTTTTGCGCGAGCTTCCGTTGCGTGATGCCCGCACGGTCGCGCGCCATCTTGAATCGACGGCTCAGCCCGCTGGAGTGCGGGGCGTCTGCTGGCGCGCGGGCGGTCACCGTGCGTCAGTAACATTATTTTTGCTCTCAAATTTTGGATCTTAATTTGCCTGCTCCACAATTTTGGAGCAAGGATTGACCTACCCAAAATAACCGGGAGGTCGCCTATGAACGCCGTCGCTGAGCGTAACGCTATATCTATGCCTATCGTCGAGGTTGACGGGGCACCCTATGTAGATGCCGATTGGCTTCAGCATAAGATCTATCGAGACGAAGTGAGGGCGAAGCGGTGGCGACAGGAAGCCCGACGCACGGCGAAGAATCCGCAGCTGCATACCGCATATCTGCTCCATGCGATGCAAGCTACATATCGCGCCGAGAAATGGAAGAAGTGTTTAGCGCAGACGCGGATCGCGATAGCGTCTAATCAGGTAACCGAGCGGCTTTCATTTGGTGCGCTGGTCAAGCAGAGACGGAAGGCCGCGGGGTTTGTTCTTAGTGCATTAGGCGATCGGGCTGGAGTGTGCAAGAAGACGATCCGACATATCGAAAATGCCGCGCATCAGCCTACGCTGGATACGATATCGCGCATTCTCAGCGTCCCCGAGCTTGGATTGACCTGGGACGATGTAGAACCCGCCTTACTGGAACAAAACCCCGCGGACGGTCGAAAGAACCGGATGCGGCGCAAGCCCAGGATCAAGAAGCCAGCCTGCTATGGTCCATGGGAAACAATCTGAAAATATTTTCCTATTCATGCTCACCGACGGGGCGGAATTGTCAGACCCGCGTGCGATATATACGCGCATGGCAAACAAACTACCGACCGCGAAACGGGTTTCGATCCTCTCTGCTCTGGTAGAAGGAAACTCGGTAGCGTCGGTGACTCGGATGCTCGACGTATCCAAGGATGCCGTGCTCAAGCTCCTAGAGGACGTTGGCGAGGTCTGCCAGGCATACCAAGATAAGCACTTCCGCAACCTGACCTGCAAGAATATCGAGTGCGACGAGATCTGGGCCTTCTGCCATGCCAAAGATAAGAACGTCCCCGATGAGCAGAAGAACATCTTTGGCTACGGCAGCGTCTGGACGTGGGTAGCGATCGACTCCGATACCAAGCTAGCGCTGGCGTGGCTAGTGGCGGACCGGAGCGAGATGGCGGCGAAGGTCTTTATCCAAGACGTAAGCGAGCGCCTGTCGCACCGCGTACAGCTGACCACGGACGGATACAAGCCCTACCTAACCGCTGTGCGATCTGCGTTTGAAGGAGAGATCGATTACGCGATGCTGGTCAAGCAGTACGGCAACAATCCCGAAGGGCAGAAGCGCTACAGCCCGGCGGAGTGCTGCGGTGCAAAGAAAGTGAAAGTCAGCGGGAGTCCTAAGACCGCTCGGATCTCGACCTCCTACGTAGAGCGGCAGAACCTCACGATGCGCATGGGAATGCGCCGGTTTACCCGTCTGACGAACGCATTTTCAAAGAAGGTCGAGAATCACATGCACGCGATCTCGCTGCACTTCATGTACTACAACTTCTGTCGGATTCATTTGACTCTGCGCCAGACCCCTGCTATGGCTAGCGGGATGGCGGATAAGAAGTGGACGATCGCCGACATCGTGGCGCTGCTGCCAGATGAGCAACCTGTGAAGCCGAGCGGATTGACCCCAATTCGCCGCGGATAGGTCGGACCTCAAAACCGACCACTGCCCGGCAGCTGATTGAAAGGAACAGCAACGCCAGCCGGCACGAGTTCGATGTGGCCAGCGATGACGGCCAGACGGAATACTTCTCGATCGCGGTGGACTTCGGGGCGGTGAGCGATAAAGAGTCGGCCCCGAAGGTTTCGCTGCGTGATGCTGCGGTGGATCTGGGCAATCACCTGGCCACGTTCGGGATCTCGGTCGACGGCATCGGATACTCGGCGGCCAATAACCAGATCATGGTACGCGTAAAAACGGAGGATGATTGCTCCCTGGTGCAGCGCCTGCTTTGCCATGAAGACGATTCCAGTCCCTGTGTTCACATGGGATACCAGATCGCGTTCTACGTGGGCTGCATTATCATGCCGCCCACATATTGCCAGGTAGGCTAGCCATGGGCGACCTTCTCAAGGAAAAGATCTCCGCCGACCTCGCCGCCGCCAACCGCACCGCAGAGAAGCTGCGGTTTCGAGCCGACTTCTGTGGCATGCTGCGAGAGAACTGGCCGATCTACATGGCCATCGTCTTTGCTGCGGTGGCGCTGGAGGCCGCCCATCATCACGACTTCCGGCCGGCGATCGGGTTTATCTTCGTCGGCTTCTACAGCGCGCTGCATGCCTTCACTGAGGCTTGGCTGAATCGACGCCACGATCGGCGCGAAGCCCTTCACGCCAGAGCCCGCCGAGTCTTCATCGTGCGCCGCCGCCGAGAGTCCCTTGCTAGCTTCGAGCAGCGCATCGCCGTTCAAGAGCGCTACCTGGATGGGCAGCCATGAACGAGATCCGCCAGCCCTTCGCTGACTTCCCTCAGGTGCTGCCCTGCCTGACGCTGTGGCCCGAGTGGGCCTACGCGGTTAAGTATTACGGCAAGCCCGTCGAGAACCGATCGTGGCCCTTCCCTAAGCACCTGGCAGGCGGCTGGCTCGGCATCCACGCCGGCAAGAAGATCGGCGGCGCGGTCATGAACGAGCGCGATGGGATCGAGTGCATGTTGATGACCGCCCAGCATGCCGGCTACCATTTCGCCGACAAGAAGGGGCTTATCCGCATTGCAATGGATCTCGTCAAGGCGGAGTCGAGCCGGCTCGTTGCCGTGGTGCGCTTGTCCAGCGCGAAGCCGCCCGAGTTTCGTGAGGGCGCCATGCGGGGCTGGCGGGACCTGTCGCAGTGGGGCTGGGAGTTCTCCGAGGTCGCTTCCCTGAAAGAACCCCTGCCGATGAGCGGGAAGCAGGGTATCTTCAACCTCACCCCCGATATGACAGCGCGCATTCTCGCTTCCTTGTCACCCCCAGAGCGCAGAGTGAACCCATGATCTACCCCTCTCAGTATTGCGTAGCCACAGGCCAGGGCCGCCGCGACAACCAGGAAGATCGCTTCCTCTGCATGGCCGACCATGGCACATTCGCGGTAGCCGACGGCATCGGTGGGCATCCCGACGGAGATATCGCGGCTCAGCTGACGGTTGATACGGTGCGCGATGTCGTGCTGCACAATGCGGCGACGCCGGCCGATCCTCCGCTGTCGCCAGGTGACATCATGCGCCAGGCAGCGAGCGAGGCAAACAAGGCCGTGTTCGACTACGCCGACCCGATCCTCAATGGCCACCGCACGCCGGGCAGCACGATGACCGCGATTCGGTTCCCTGGCTTCCGCGGGGACAGCGAGGAAAACCCCGATGAAGTGGCCTGCATCAACGTGGGCGACTCTCGGCTGTATCGGCTTCGCGGGGACGGCCACGAGAAGCCCATGACGGTGCAGCAACTCACCGTTGATCAGTCGGGTCCGTGGGGCCTCATGATGCGCATGGGCAAGGCCGCGCACGACTTCGTTCCTGAGGCCCGGCCCGTTCCCTGCCAGCCCGGCGATCTGCTGCTTCTCGCCACCGATGGCCTCTGGTGCCACGTCGATCCGGTTACCGATCTCGGTCGCGAGGTTGAGTTCTGTATGCGCACCCGCGGCTTCTCGGAGATCGCGCAGTGGCTGGTGGACATCTGCGAGCGCAGCGGCGGCCGGGACAATACGACGGTCATCGTCGTGGAGGTCGGCAAGCGGGGCGAGATCGTCACTGACCTGGATGCGGTGTAGGGCCATGCCGGCACCCAGCCCCAAGTTATCATGCCTCGACGTGCGATGCGGCTCGGCGCTGCTGCTCGCCCAGGCCATGGCGGCTTCCTCGGAAGGCCAAGGCGCGGCCGAAGAACCAGCCCCGCGCAAGCTCGTCTCGATCGGTCAACTCGATCTGTCATCCGTCGATCCAGGCACCGTCCGTCTCGAAGCGAAGAACCTCGAAGACAACATGAGCCAGGTCGAGCTTGATCGTGATGGCCGGGTACTTGTCGAGGAAGGGTTCTCCGGAGAGATCACCCTCATTGTCGGCGAGCGTCGGGCCGTGATCACGGTCAAGATTGCCCATCCAGTCGCAGTCCTGCCGATCGTGCTTCGCGCCCCTGAGGATTCCATCTTGGCGGCTGCCTATCCCATGATGATTTCGCCGATGATGTGCGCTCACCTGACCAGTGCTACCCCCAGCCGGCCCAGTTCAAAGCGCGGCGCACGGGCGGCCAGCGGTGACAAGCCCTGGCAGGTGCGCAGCTGGCGCGGCGCGGGCGCGCGACCTGGGAGGCGATAGCCGATGAGCCTTCACCTGATCGAGATCAAGGGAAACAAGCCGGCCGACACGGGCTCTAAACCCGACGCATGGACGGCGCGCTATCTTGTCTGCAGCAGCCCAGGTCCCGGCTCGGCTCGGTCTGCCAGCAAGTCGTACTGGTTTGAGATCGAAGTCGCCCGAGACAGCCAGGGCAAGTTCCTCGCCAAGCTGGCAATGGGCGATATCCCCGAGCAACCTTCCTTCGCCGCAGCGCTGGGCAAACTCGCCGAGTGGGCAATTCAGGTAGCGGCTGGGATCATGGAGTGCGGAAACATCCCCATCGACGGCTTTCCCCTGGAAATGAAGGCCCCGCCGATCGATGGGTTCGGCTTCGATACCTTGGAAGCTGCCGAGGCATACGGCAAACTCTACGATCCACCGCGCGCCCCAGAGGAACGCTACTACGATGCCGACGGGCATCCTGGGCACCAAGGCTATGACGGCGACCGCACCTATTATTTCGTCGAGGTCCCCAAGGTGGGCGGCGTCATCGTCCCAGCCTGGGGCACCGCCTACGCGCCGCCAGCCTATCGCGGTCAGCCCGAGCGCAAGGCCGCGCCATGACCACCGCCGCCGAGACGTTCATGCCGTTCGTCGCTCGAAGGTCGCTTCCTGCCAACCTGTGCGAGGTCGTGGGTTGTGGAGACGAGCGCCGAGCGATCTATCCTCTGTGCCGTCGCATGTGCGGAAA
>Ga0075163_10001656_pt1 | contig 30158 bp, 14 predicted proteins | sample JI1023141ADNA_FD_71478 | JGI IMG/M metagenome (GOLD analysis project Ga0075163, IMG submission 71478) | Wastewater effluent complex algal communities from Wisconsin, to seasonally profile nutrient transformation and Carbon sequestration -... | ecosystem: Engineered > WWTP > Effluent > Algae...
GGCGTGACCGGCCCGCGCTGGCTCAGCTCGGCGACGCTGTCGTCTGTCGCAAAGGACATGGCCTCCGGGACAGGTCGCCAGTGCAGCACGCGCCCGCCGAGCCGCCCGCGCAGCGCCGGCGCCACGCGCAGGAACTCGCGCGCGTCCGCCTGCTGCGCCCGCTCGTCCGGCCGCGCGGCCGCCCGCGCCCGGCGCCCGCGCACGTACGCCTCCGCCCGCGTGACCGCGGCGATGTGGCGCTCGTAGCTCTCGCGCGCGTCGGCGCCGAAGCTGAACAGCCCGTGCCCGAGCAGCAGCAGCCCGTGACAGCCCGGCGCCGCCGCGTGGGCCTCCGCCGCCAGCTTCGCCAGCGCGAAGCCCGGCATCACGTACGGCACCACCGCGTAGTCGGGCCCGAACACCGCGGCGCACAGCGCCTGCGCGTCCGGCTGGTCGACGACCGCGAGCACCGCGTCCGCGTGCGAATGGTCGATGAACTTGTGCGGCAGGAACGCGTGCAGCAGCGCCTCGACCGACGGGTTGGGCGCGCCCGGGTCGAGCAGCCGCACGCGCAGCGCCCGGACCATCGCCTCGTCGTCGAGCGCGGACAGGCGCCGCAGCGCCTGCAATTCGGCGAGCCGCACGGCGGGCAGCCCGGGCGGCTCGATGTCGCCGAGGTCCCAGCCGCTGCCCTTGATGCAGGCCACCGGGGTCGGCGCGCCGAGGTCGTCGGGGAGGGTCGTCTTGACCGACGTGTTGCCGCCGCCGTGGAGCACGAGCGCCGGCTCGCGCCCGATCAGGCGCGAGGTGTACACGCGCAGCGCGAGGTCCTCGTTGCACGTGCCAGGATAACGGGCGGTGAAGTGGGCGACGGCGGCGCGGGCGTCGGCGTCGGACCAGGCGCTGAGCATGGCCCACCTTACTGCGCGCCCGCGCGGCCGACCAGCCCCCGCCTCCTACAGCGCGTAGGTCTTCTCGAGGTACGCGACGATCTCGGCCGATTCGAACATCGCCGTGCCGGTGTTCGGGTCGACGAGGTACGGCACCTGCATCTTGCCGGCGAGCGCCTTGAACTCGTCGCGCTTCGCGCTGCCGCGGCCGACGTTGTGCAGCACGTAGGGGATCTCCAGCGCGCTCAGGGTCTCGCGCACGATCCGGCAGTACGGCGAGCCCTCGTAGCTGTACAGCTCGAGCGGGCCCTCGGGCTGCCGCGACGGCCGCGCCCGCACGCCCTTCGTGAACCGCAGCAGCGACCCCGCCGAGCCGCTCAGCACCGTCAGCGGCCCCATCCGCAGCGACAGCGGCACCGTGCCGTCGCCGTAGCGCTCCGCCAGATACTTGATGATGTCGTCCGACTCGAACATCTCCGTGCCGGTGTTCGGGTCGATGAGGAACGGGAACTGCGCCTTGCCGTGCTTCTCCACCTCGGGCCGAAACCGCGTCCCGCCCTTCGGGCACGGGAAGATCGCCGCGTCGAGGTCCAGCGTCGTCAACATCTCGCGGACCTTGCGGCAGTACGGGCAGCCCTCGAACTCGTAGAGCCGGACCCGCGCCTCCGGACGCGAACCAGCGCCGCGGACGAACGTGCCGGCGCCGAGGCGCAGGAGCGTGGAGACATAGGACGTGGAGACATCGAGGATGCGCGACATGGCCCACCGTGTAGCGCACAGCGACGACCGCGGCCACCGACGCCGCCGCGAGCCCGCGCGCGATCCGGCGCCGCGGGCCTCGCAGATCCCTCCGCACGCCCCCGGCCCCGCGTCGCCGCGGCCTCCGCTCAAATCTCCGCCGCCGCCGCGCCCTCGCCCCGCCGCCGCCACTGCGCGGACTCCGGTGCGTGCGCCGCGTGTGCGGGCCTCGCCCGCGGCGGACCCGTCCGGGCCGAAGTCTCCGCGCCGCACCTGCGTCGCCGCGACTCCCCAGGCGTCCGCGCCTTGTGTCACCATGCGGGCCTGAGAGCCTCGCGCCGCCGCGCCGCGCCCTCACGAAACCGCGCAGCGCCACCACTCCCCGCTCATGCTCAGCGCCCTGCGAGTCATCCTCGAGTACCTGCGGCCGTACCGGGTCCAGGTGTGGCTGCTGCTCGGCGGGCTGCTGATCGACCTGGCGTGGACGGTCGTGTTCGGGATGAGCTTTCAGTACGTGCTCGACGAGGCGATCCTCAAGCACGACGAGGCGCTGCTGTGGACCGTGCTGATCGGCCTGGTCGGCGCCGCGCTGCTGACGGGGGTCGCGGCGATCGGGCGCGACTACCTCTACGCGCGCATCGGCACCAGCGTGATGAACGACCTGCGCCAGCGGATGTTCGACCACCTGCAGCAGCTGTCCGCGGGCTTCTACTCGCGGGTCCAGATCGGCGACATCATGGCGCGCTTCTCGACCGACCTGCTCGCGGTCCAGAACGCGGTGATCCTGGCGATCCCGGAGACCATCCTCGGCACCCTCGGGCTCCTGACGATCGCCACCCTGCTGTTCGTGTTCTCGTGGCAGCTCGCGCTCGTCACCGTGCTCGGCCTTCCGCTCGCGCTGCTCGGCCCGCACTTCCTCGGCCCGCGGGCCGAGCGCGACAGCTACCTCGTGCGCCACGAGGAGGCCAAGATCGCCAGCACCGTGCAGGAGAACGTCAGCGCCCAGCCGGTCATCCGCGCCTTCGGCCTCGCCCCGCTCCAGATCTCCGGCTTTCGCTACCAGCTGCGCAACTTCTACAAGGTCAGCCTGCGCTTCAACGTGCTCAGCTACCTCGTCGAGCGCACCCCCAACCTCGCGTTCCTGCTGCTGCAGATCGCCGTGTTCGGCTTCGGCGCCGTCAAGTGCTTCCGCGGCGAGCTGACGATCGGCTCGCTCGTCGCGTTCAGCATGTTCATCGGCTACCTCAGCGCCTACGTCACCTCGCTGACCCGCGTGATGCCCCCGCTGCTGCTCGCCGCCGGCGGCGTCAAGCGCATCCAGGAATTGCTCGACACCCGGCCCCAGGTCGCCGAGTCGCCGACCGCGGTGGCCATCGCGCCGCTGACCGACGCGCTGATGTTCCAGGACGTCACGTTCTCGTACACCGGCGAGCACCGCAACCTCGACCGCGTCAGCTTCACCATCCGCCGCGGCGCCAACGTGGCGATCGTCGGCGGCAGTGGTTCGGGCAAGAGCACCGTGCTCGGCCTCATCGCCCGCTTCTACGACCCCGACAGCGGCAGCGTCACGATCGACGGCCACGACCTGCGCGCCGCCGCGCTCGCCGCGGTGCGCGGGCAGATGGGCGTCGTGTTTCAGGAGAGCTTCCTGTTCAACACGACAATTCGCGAGAACATCCGCTTCGGCCGCCCGGGCGCGAGCGACGAGGACGTCGAGGCGGCCGCCCGCGCCGCGGAGATCCACGAGCTCGTGGTCAGCCTGCCCGACGGCTACAACACGATCGTCGGCGAGCGCGGCGGCCGGCTGTCCGGCGGCCAGCGCCAGCGGGTGGCGATCGCCCGCGCGATCGTCCGCGACCCCGCGATCCTGCTGCTCGACGAGGCGACCTCGGCCCTCGACCCGACCACCGAGGCGGCGATCAACGGCACGCTCGAGCGCCTCGGTCGCAGCCGCACCGTCATCTCCGTCACCCACCGCCTCGCCGCCACCGTCGCCGCCGACCAGATCCTCGTGCTCGAGCGCGGACGCCTCGTCGAGCACGGCACCAGCGGCGAGCTGCTCGCGCTCGACGGCATGTACAAGCGCCTGTGGGACAAACAGCAGGGCCTCGTCGTCAGCGAGGACGGGGCGCGCGCGGCCATCGACCCGGAGCGCCTGCGCGCGGTCCCGGTGCTCTCGTCGCTGGCCGAGGAGATGCTCGCAAAGCTGGCAAAGATGTTCCTCAGCGAGCGCGTCTCGGAGGACCGCAAGGTCATCCGCGAGGGCGACACCACCGTCGAGAAGTTCTACATCATCGCGCGCGGCAAGGTCGCGGTGCTCAAGCGCCAGCCGGACGGCACGGACCTACAGGTCGCTACCTTGCAGGACGGTGACCACTTCGGAGAAGTGGCATTACTGAAGGACACGCCGCGCAACGCGACGATCCGCACGCTCACGCCATGCATCTTTCTCACGCTGCAGCGCCGCCAATTCAATGAGCTCATCCAGAGCGATCCGCGGCTGCGCAGCCAGTTCGACACCGTCTCGGAGCTGCGCGGCAAAGTCCCTCAGACCTACGCCTGAGAGAGGTAACCGCCATGGACGCCTTCCTTGCACCACTGCTCCGCGCCAAGACCTGGTCGACCCCGAAGATCGCGCTGCGCCCCGGCGCCGACGGCCTCGGGGTCTTCGCCTGCGAGGCGATCTCCGCCGGCGAGATCCTCCTCGCGCTCGCCCACGTCTTCGTCGACCGACCCGCGCGCCACACCATCCAGCTCGAAGCGCGCAAGCATCAGGCCGGCACCGGCGAGATCGACGACTTCCTCAACCACAGCTGCGACCCCAACAGCGCCCTCGACTTCGAGCGCCTCGAGCTCGTCGCCATCAAGCCGATCGCGCCCGGCGAGGAGCTGACCTTCAACTATCTCACCTCCGAGTGGGACATGGCCGCGCCCTTCGCCTGCATGTGCGGCGCCGCCGGCTGCCACGGCCTCATCCGCGGATTTCGTCACCTGAACCTCGCGCAGCAGGAGGCCCTGGTCCCGTGGACCTCGTCGTACCTGCGCCGCCGACTCGCCGAGCTCCGCGCGCTGCGTGCCGCGGTCGGCTGAAGGCCGCCGCGCTCGCACGGCGGCGTGCTTGCCTCCGCGGCCGCCGGGCCTCTATACTCGCGCCGTTCGCGGCCCTCGCCGCCGAAGGTCCGCATGATCGTCCGCAGCAGCGCAGTCCTCCTCCTGAGTGTTGGCCTCACCCTCGCGCCGCTCCGCGTGTCCGCACAGGCATCGACACCCGCATCGCCCGCATCGTCCGCACCGCCCGCACCGGGGCCCGCGCCTGCCACCGGTGATGAGAAGGCGGCGAACTTCAACCGGGCGAAGGAGCTGTACCGCAACGGCGAGCGCCTCTACACCGAGGGGTCCTACGAATCTGCGATCCTCGCGTTTCAGGAGAGCTACGAGTTATCGAAGGAGCCGCAGCTCCTCTACAACATCGGCAACGCCTACGAGCGCCTCGGCGACTTTGGTAATGCGCGGCGCTACCTCGACCAGTATCGGGCCTTCGCGCCGGAGAAGGAGCGCGAGGCACTGTCGCGAAGGATCCAGACCCTCGACCAGCGACAGCGCGAGAAGGAGCAGAAGGAGCGCGACGCCGCTGCCGCCGCCGCCGTCGAGAAGAACAACACCCCCGCGCAGCCGGTGACGACCACCCCCGCCGACCCCGGCAAGCGCGACGCTGGCGCCGCCAAGCGCGACCCCATCTACGGCCCCGCCGCCATCGCCCTGACCGCCGGCGTCGTCATCGGCCTCGGGCTCGGCGTCGGCTTCGGCATCAAGGCCAACGGCGAGAAGAAGACCGCCCTCGACGGCTGCATGGACGGGGCGAACGACGCCCTGTTCTGCTCGACCGCCAGCCAGGACGCGCTCGACAAGCGCAAGACCTCCGCCCTCGTCGCCGACATCGGCTTCGCGGTCGCCGGCGCGGCCGCCATCGGCCTCATCACCGTCATCGCCCTCAAGGCCGTCCGCAAGAACAGGAGCTCGCAGCGCGCCCAGCTCGTGCCTCACGCCGGGCCCCGCGGCGCTGGCCTCACGCTCGGCGTCCGCTTCTGATCCGCTGCGGAGCTGCTGCGGAGCTGCTGCGGATCCGCGGCGCTCGCCCGGCGCCGCGAGCGACTGTCACTTGTTCCTGAACGGGTCCTTCAGGTCCGTCCCGAGCCCGCCGTCATCGTCGCCGGTCTTGGTCTCGGGCGGCTTCGCGGGCGTGTCGTGCTTGGCCGGCGGCTTGTCGCGGCCGGGCCGCGGATGCTTGACCGGCGTCGCGACGGCCTTGGCGACGAGCGACTTCTCGAAGCGCTTGTCCTGGCTGGGGACCATCGTGAAGCGCACGTCTTCGAAGCCCTTGGCGCGCAGGATCAGCTCGATCGACTCCTCGGACTTCTGGACCATGACGCCGCTCGGGTCGTTGGTCATGCCGTAGATGCCCTCGTCGCGGGCGTCGAGGATCTGCGCGTCGACGCCGGGCGTCGTGATCGTGAATTTGACCTTCTCGACCTCGGCCGGGAGCACCACCGGCTTCGGCTCGGGCTCGGGCGCCGGCGGCTCGGGCTGCGCGACGACCACGGCCGGCGGCGCGACCGGGACCGGCTGCGGCGGGTCGGGCCACAGCGCGAACACCAGCGCGCCGACGGCGATGACCGCCGAGAGCACGCTGAGCCACACCCAGCTGCGCGGCTGCTGCTGCTGCTGGGGCACCGTTGCGAAGCGCGCGGTGACGGGCCCCCACGGCGTCTTGATCTCCTCGTCGACGACGGTGACCGGGCTCGCGCCGGTGCCGACGGCCTCGATGGCGGCGGCGAGCTCGTTCATCGACTGGAAGCGCAGCGAGCGGTCCTTCTGCATCGCCTTGAGGATGATCGCGGCGACCTCGTCGGGGATGTTCGGGTGCTTGACGTCCGGGACCTCGAACATGTGCCGGTTCAAGATCTCCATCATCGTCGTGCCGCTGAACGGGATCTTGCCCGACAGCAGCTCGTACATGATCACGCCGACCGCGTAGATGTCGCCGCGGTGGTCGACCGGCTGGCCCCAGCCCTGCTCCGGCGACATGTACTCCGGGGTGCCGACGACCATGCCGCTCTGCGTCAGGCCCTTGCCCTCCGCCTCCTGACCGAGCACCTTGGCGATGCCGAAGTCGAGCACCTTGACGTGCTCGGGGTTGTTGCCGCGCTTGACCAGCACGATGTTGCCGGGCTTCATGTCGCGGTGGATCACGCCCTGGTCGTGCGCGGCCTGCAGCGCGTGGCACAGCTGCAGGGCGATGTGACGCACGCGCTTCCACGGCAAGCTGCCGATGTCGCCGAGCAGCTGCGCGAGGTCCTGCCCCTGCAGGTACTCCATCACGAAGAAGGGTTGGCCGTCGGGGGTTATCCCGAAGTCTGTGATCTCGACCACGTTCGGGTGGTTGATCATCGAGGCCGACCGGGCCTCGCGCATGAAGCGGTCGACGTGGTCGGGCCGCACCGATAGCTCGGGGCTCAGGACCTTGACCGCGAACTTCTTGAGGATCGTGGTGTGCTCGGCGAGATAGACGGTGCCCATACCGCCGTCGCCGATGCGCTCCTGGACCTGATAGCGGCCCAGCAACGCGACGCCCACGAGGTTCGCGCCCATACCGCCGCCGCGGGCCACGAACTCTCCCGTGACTGGCTGAGGCACGGCCGCAGAGGAGACGATCGTCCGCGCAGAGGTGGGTGTGTCGGTGCCTGCCACGAGCTTCAACCTCTAACGCCTGGAGCGTACACGATCCACCCGCACGGTACGAGCCAGCGGCCTGAACCGTTCATGTCCGGCGCACCGCTCGCCGACGCGCGCGGCCCAGCGCGGAGGACCGCGCGAAAAGGCGGCGCGACCGACGGCGCGCAGCGCCGACGCAGTCGCAACATTCGGCGCGCTGGAGCCATGCAGGCCCTCATTCGGCGTCCTCGAAGCCGTCGTTGGTGTCCTTGATCTTCCAGAAGATGACCGGCGCGGTGGTCTCCTCGGTGGCGGGGTCGTAGTCCAGCTCGCCCGAGGCGCCGACGACGTTGATGGCGCGACCGGCCTTGAACTCGCGCTTGACCGTGTTCCAGTTGCCGCCGTTGATCTCGATCTTGAGGCCGTTCGGATCGCTCACCTGCTGCAGGCCGAACGCGTAATTGAGGCCGTTGTCGAGCTCGCCATCGCGCTTGTACTGCGCCCAGGCGGCGCCGTACAGCGCGAGCCAGGTGGCGTCGTAGGTGTAGGAGGAATACGAGGCGTCCTCCGGGTCCTCGCCGTCCCACAGCGCCTTGTAGCTGGCGACGAAGAACTTGTAGACGCTGCCCGAGGGGCCGCCGGGGAACACGCCGCGGATCTTCGGGTAGAGGGCGCTGGCGCCCTGCGTCTTCATCAGCACGGCGTCGTTGTAGGCGGCGTCGCCGAGGAACAGCTGGACGTTCGCGTAGAACTCCGGGTACGCGCTCGCGGCGTTGAGGAAGTCGATGACCTCCTGGACGTCGGAGGCGATGAAGACGACGGCGACGTCGTCGCCGGGGGTGCGCTTGCTGACCTGGTCGACGATGCTGACGATCTTCTTGGGGTCCTCGTAGGCGATGAGCTCGGGGTCGGGATCGAAGTTCTTGTCGAGCGCGAGGGCGATGCCGCTGCCGTACGCGCCGCCGTCGTAGATGACGATCGCGCTGGCGACCTCCGCGGCCGTCATTTTGTCGGCCAGGACCTTGCTGAGCAGCGAGTCCGGCGGGGCGGTGCGCCAGAACAGCCCGGGGTCGCTGCCGTCGCGCGGGTCGGCGTCGGTCAGGCTCGGGCTCGTCGCCGACGGCGAGACGATCAGGGTCGGCTGCGCGTGGTCCGGCTTCTGCAACTCGGCCAACACGACCTGCGCGAGGTCCGAGGTGCCCGGCCCGATGATCGCCGCGGCCCCCAGCTGGTCGACGAGGTAGCGCGCCCCCGCCAACGCCGCGTCCTCCGCCGTGAGGTCGTCGATCGCCGGGTCCGAGTGATAGTCGCAGTGGACGATGCCGAACTTGCGACCCTCGAGCTGCGACGCGTTCGCCTCCTCGATCGCCAGGCTCGCCGAATTGACGAGCTTGAGGTCGCCGTCGCTCTTGTTGTGGTCGAACAGCGAGCCGAGCACGATCGCGTCGGCGTACTCCGGATCCGTGAACAGCTTGGTCGGGTACGTCACGCACCGCGGGTCGAGCGTGACCTCCTCGCACAGCCCCGCCGCGCCGCACACCCACGAGAGCCCGAACGCGCCGCGACAGTCGGTGCTGGCCTCGCAGCTCGCGTAGTCGACCTTCGACACCGCAGAGCACGCCACGCCCGCCGCCGCGGTCGCGCCGACGCCGACGATCAGGCTGAGGGTCAGGCTGAGGTCGGTGAGGCAGGTGCGGAGGGCGGGCGCGCGAGGCATCGGCGGCATATTAGTACCAAAGCCCCGCAACTTCCTACCGCCGCGGGAAATTGCCGGGCCCGCGTCGCGCCGGGCTCGGCCCGCTCGGCCCGCCACAGAACCGCGAGCAAAGGCCCTCGCGAGGCCTTGCGCGCAATTTTCCGGACAGTCGCGTGAAATCGGTGTGCGTCGACCGTCGTGCCCCTGCGGGGGTCTGCGGCCGCGGCGCGCCGGCGCCCGACGCTCGCGCGGCGCGGGTCGTCGGCGCGGCGTGGCTGTCTCTATCGACATGTCCATCAGGACAGGTCGCAATGGTCAGGTCGTATGTTGCCAGCCGCAGCGCCCGCGCGAACGCGCCCGCGCGGGGCGGAGGGTTCGCGGTGATACACTCGCGCGGTGGACCCTCGCGATCGCAGCCGGATGTCGCAGGCGCCGCGGGAGCGCGCGCGGTCGACGAGCGGCGAGGACATCAGCCTGGCGCGGACGGCCGGCGGGAGCTCCCCGAGCAACTTCGGCCCGAACGACCGCGGCCCCGAGGAGATCGGCCACGGGCAGCTGATCGGCCGCTACGTGGTCCTGAACCCGCTCGGGGCCGGCGGCATGGGGGTCGTGTACGCGGCCTACGACCCGCAGCTCGACCGCAAGGTCGCGCTCAAGCTCCTGCACTCGGAGACCGTCTCGCGCAGCGGCGGGACCCAGTCGTTCATCGACGGCCACACCCGGCTGCTGCGCGAGGCCCAGGCGATGGCCCGCCTGCACCACCCCAACGTCGTCGCCGTGCACGACGTCGGCAGCGTCGGCGACCGGGTGTTCATCGCCATGGAGTTCGTCGAGGGCTCGACGCTCAAGTCGTGGCTGCGCGCCCAGCCGCGCACGCGCAAGGAGGTCCTCGCGGTGTTCATACAGGCCGGCCGCGGGCTGCAGGCGGCGCACGACGCGGGCCTCGTGCACCGCGACTTCAAGCCGGAGAACGTGCTGGTGTCGCGCGCCGGCCAGGCGCAGGTGCTCGACTTCGGGCTCGCCAAGGCGACCGGCGACGCGGCCGCGGCCGAGGACCCCGCGCGCGACGAGCTGACGGCGCTCGGCAGCGTGCAGTCGCTGAGCCGCGACCTCACCCAGCAGGGCTCGGTGCTCGGCACGCCGGCGTACATGTCGCCCGAGCAGCACATGGGCCTGCCGACCGACGCGCGCACCGACCAGTTCAGCTTCTGCGTCGCGCTCTACGAGGCGCTCTACGGCACGCCGCCGTTCCCCGCCGACTCGATGGCCGCGCTGGCGCTCGCGGTCTGCAGCGGAGCGGTCGCCGAGGCGCCGCGCGACTCGCAGGCCCGCGTGCCGCTGTGGCTGCGCAAGGTCCTGCTGCGCGGCCTCGGCTCCGACCCCGCGCTGCGCTACCCGTCGATCTCGGCGCTGCTCGACGAGCTGACCCGCGACCCCGGCAGCGCCCGCCGCCGCTGGCTCGGCCTCGGCCTCGGCCTCGGCGCCCTCGCCCTCGCCCTCGCCGGCTACGCCCAGTACCTCGCCCAGTCGTCGCGCCGCTGCGACGACGCCGAACAGAGCCTCGTCGGCGTGTGGGACGACGAGGTCCGCGCCTCCGCCCACGCGGCCTTCCTCGCCGCCAGCGACGGCGCCTTCGCCGAGGACACCTGGCGCCGCGTCGCCGCCGCGCTCGACCGCTACACCGGCGCGTGGGTCCAGACCCAGTCCGCGGTGTGCACGGCGACCCACGTCGACCACGCCCAGAGCGTCGAGCTGCTGCACCTGCAGAGCGCGTGCCTGGCCCGCCGCCTCAGCGAGCTGCGGGCCGTCACCGAGGTGTTCGCGCACGCCGACGCGGCCGCGGTCGAGCGCGCGGTGGCGACGGTCGCGGGGCTCAGCGAGCTGCGCAGCTGCACCGACGAGCAGGCGCTGACGAGCGCGGTGGTCCCGGCGCCGGACGTGCAGTCGCGGGCCGACGTCGACGCGGTGCGGGTCCGGCTCGACGCGGCGCAGGCGCTCGAGCGGGCGGGTCGCTACGCGGCGGGGCTGCAGGCGGCCCGGGCCGCGACGGCGCAGGCGCGCGCGCTCGGCTACGCGCCGGTGCTGGCGGAGGCGCTGGCGATCGAGGGCGAGCTGCAGTTTCAGTCGGGCAGCGCGCGCGAGGCCGAGGCCGCGATCGCGGAGGCGATCGCCGTGGCCGCGGAGGGCAAGCACGCGAGCGTCGCGGCGGCCGCGTGGGTCCAGCTGATCGCGCTGGTCGGCGTGGAGCAGGCCCAGCACGAGCGCGCGCTGATCCTGCGCATGGCGGCCGACGCCGCGATCGCGTGGGCCGGCGGCGAGCCGCGCCTGCGCGCGCGCCTGCTCGCGGTGATCGGCCGGGTGCTGCACAGCCAGGCGCGCTTCGCCGACGCGATCGCCGCGACCCACGAGGCCCTGGCGATCCTCGAGCGCCTGCCCGACGACGCCGAGACCCACGCGCGCGACCTGGCGATCGCCGACGCGCTCGCGGCCCTCGGCACCGCGCACCACAGCAAGGGCGAGTTCGAGGCCGCCGAGGTCTACTTCCAGCGCGCCTTGACGATCCGCAGGGTGACCCTCGGCGTCGACCACCCGGCCGCCGCCTCGTCGCTGCACGACCTCGGCAACAACGACTACGCGCGCGCCCGCTACGACGAGGCGGCGCGCCACCTCGGCGAGGCGCTGACGATCCGCCGGCGCGTGCTCGGCGGCCAGCACCCGCGCGTCGCCGACACCGAGAACAGCCTCGGCGCCCTCGACTACGCCCGCGGCGAGTTCGCCAGCGCCCGCGACCACTACGCCCGCGCGCTGACGATCCGCGAGGCGACGCTCGGCGCGACGCACCCGAACACCGCCGCGTCGTGGATCAACCTCGGCAACGCCGAGCTGATGTTCGGCGACCTCGCCAAGGCCCGCGACAACTACGAGCACGCCCTGCAGATCCAGGAGGCCGCGCTCGGCCCCTCGCACCCGAGCGTCGCCTACTCGCTGACCAACATCGGCGTCGTGCTGCACAGCCAGGGCAAGCCGACCGAGAGCCTGCGCTACTACGAGCGCGCCCTGCACATCCGCGAGCAGGCGTTCGGGCGCGAGAACCCCGACGTCGCCTACAACCTCGACAACCTCGGCGAGGTCCAGGCCGAGCTCGGCGACCTCGCGGCCGCCGTCGACTACCAGCAGCGCGCGCTCCGCATCCGCGAGAAGACCCTCGGGCCCGAGCACCCGCTGGTCGCCGCGAGCATGTACAGCCTCGGCGTCACGCTCGGCAAGCAGCGCAACTTCGCCGCGGCCCGCGAGCGCCTCGCCGCGGCCCTGGCGATCCGCGAGCGAGCGCTCGGGCCCAACCACCCCGACGTCGCGCTGTGCCTCGTCGCCCAGTCCCGGCTCGAGCGCGACGCCGGCGGCGACGCGGTGGCCCCGGCCGAGCGCGCCCTCCAGATCCGCGTGGATCACCCCGAGGCGCTCAAGGAAGATGTCCTCGAGGCCAGATTGTTGCTCGCGCAGGCCCTGATGACCCGCAAACCGGTCGACCACGCCCGCGTCCGGGCGCTCGCCGAGGCCGCGCGCGACGGCTACGCGGCGCTGGGCACAAGCGAGTCGGCGGATCCGCAGCGCGCCGCCGAGGCGCTGCTCGTACGCCTGCCCGCGTCGCGCTGAGGACCGGTGCGAGGGGGTCCCCGGGCTTGCGGACGCACACGAGAGGGCCCGCGGACGGGCCGGATTTTCGGCTAAACTGGCGCGGCGTGATCGACGAACAGCAGCTCCTGACGGCGTGGCGCGGCGGAGACGAGGACGCGGGCGAGGCCCTCTTCGAGCGCTATTACGACAGCCTGTCGCGATTTTTCCGCAGCAAGGCGGGCGAGCAGGCGCCGGACCTGATCCAGCGGACCTTTTTGGTGCTGCTCGAGACGCAGGCGCGGATGCGCGAGGGCACGACCTTTCAGGCGTACCTCTTCGGGGTCGCGCGCAACATCCTGCTCGAGCACTACCGCGGCAAGCGGCGCGACGGGGAGCGCTTCGACCCCACAGAGCGCTCGGTGGAGGACATGGCGCCGACGCCGACGACGCTGCTCGCGCAGGCCCACGAGACCCGTCTGCTGCTGCAGGGGCTGCGCCGGATCCCCGTCGAGTCGCAGATGATCCTCGAGCTTTATTACTGGGAGAACATGACCGCCAAGGACATCGGCGACGTGCTCGAGATCCCCGAGGGCACGGCGCGCACGCGCATCCGCCGGGCCAAACAATTGCTCGAGGCGCAATTGGCCACGCTCGCCGCCTCGCCCGCGCTGCTGCAGAGCACGATCTCCGACCTCGAGAGCTGGGCGCTGCACCTGCGCGACGCGCTCAAGCAGCGCAAATAACCAGCGATGACCGGGCCCGACGATCGCGCGGAGAGCGAGGCGGACGCCCCGTCCGCGCAGCTCGCCGCGACGGTGCGCGCCGGCGACACCGGACGCGGCGACCCGCTCCCGGCGCCCGACGCCGACGACCGCCGCGACCGGGAGCTCGTCAAGGCCCGGCTGTTCCGCTCGCGCGGCGGGCCGGTCCAGATCGGCCGCTTCACCGTGCTCGCCCGGCTCGGCGAGGGCGGCATGGGCGTCGTCTACACCGCCTACGACGACCAGCTCGGCCGCAAGGTCGCCGTCAAGCTGCTGCGCGGCGACGGGCGCCACGACCTGGTCGCGCGCGCCCGCCTGCTGCGCGAGGCCCAGGCGATGGCGAGGCTCTCGCACGCCAACATCGTCGCCGTCCACGAGGTCGGCGCGACCGAAGATCAGCAGGTCTTCATCGCCATGGAGTTCGTGCGCGGCGAGACCCTGGATGCCTGGCTCAAGGGCCAGGTCCACGGCTGGCGCGAGATCTTGGGCGAGTTCATCGCCGCGGGCCGCGGGCTCGCGGCGGCGCACCGCGCGGGCCTCATCCACCGCGACTTCAAGCCGCACAACGTGATCGTCGGCGAGGATGGGATCGTCAAGGTCCTCGACTTCGGGCTCGCCCGCGCCAGCGAGCGCGCGGAAGATGCGGCGGACAGGGTCGAGGCGCCGGCGGCGAAGGAGCGCCTGCTCGACGTGGCGCTGACCCACGCGGGCGCGGTGATGGGCACGCCGGCGTACATGGCCCCGGAGCAGCACGAGGGCCGACCCGCGACGGCGCGCAGCGATCAGTTCAGCTTCTGCGTCAGCCTGTACGAGGGCCTGTACGGGCGACACCCCTTCGACTGCACGAGCCTCGGCAGCCTGCTGTCCGACGTCGCGGCGGGCCGCGTGCGCCCGCCGCCGCCGGGGACGAGGGTCCCGCCGTGGCTGCACCGCGTCGTGCTGCGCGGCCTCGAGGTCGATCCGGCGCGGCGCTGGGAGTCGATGACGGACCTGCTCGCCGAGCTCGGCAACGACCCCGCGGCCCGCAGACGCCGGTGGCTGACGACCGCGGCGCTGACCGGGCTCGTCGGCGCCGCGAGCTTCGCCGCGGCCTCGCTGGTGCCCGCGGGCGCGCCCGCCTGCCCGGACGCCGCGGCCGCGCTGGCGGACGTGTGGAGCCCCGCACGGGCAGAAGCTGTCCGAAAGGCCATGTTTGAAACGAACGTCCCGTACGCCGCCGACGCCTGGGAGCGCGTGCAGCCGCGGCTGGGCGCGTACGCGCAGGCGTGGGTCGCGATGCGCGGCGAGGTCTGCGAGGCCCACCGCGCGGCGCGGCAGTCCGACCTGCTGTTCGAGCTGCGCAGCGCGTGCCTCGATACGCGCCGCGCGAGCCTCGATGCGCTGGTCGACGTCCTCGGCGAGGCCGACGCTGTGGCCGTCGAGCACGCCGTCGTCGCGGCGGCGACGTTGCCCGCGATCGCGGCCTGCGGCGACAGCGAGGCGCTGACCCGGGCCCCGCGCCCGCCCGCGGCGCTGACGGAGCGGGCGCGGGTGCAGGCGCACCGCGAGGCGCTCGCGCGCGCCGGGGCGCTCGAGCGCCTCGGCTGGTCGGCGCGCAGCCTCGAAGTGGTCGGCCCGATCGTCGCCGACGCGCGTCGGTTCGACCACCCGCCGCTGCTCGCCGAGGCGCTGCTGCGGCTGGGCAGCGCGCAGGTGATGAGCGCCCCCGCGGAGGCCGAGGCCACGCTCGCGGAGGCGATGTGGACCGCGATCTCTCTCGGGCACAGCGCGGTCGCGGCCGGGGCCGGCGCGCGCCAGCTCGCGCTCAGGCGCTCGACCGGCCGCGCGCGCGAGGCCCTCGACACCGCGCCGCTGGTCCTGGCCCTCACCCACCGGGTCGCAGGCGACGCAGCCCTCGCGGCGGACGTGCGCGCCGACCTCGGCGCCGCGGCCCTCGCGGCCGGCGACCTCGGCCGCGCGCACGAGCACCTGCACGCGGCCCTCGAGCTCGAACGCAGCCTCGCCCCGGACACGCTCGTCGCCACCCTTGAAGAGCTCGCCGACCTCGCCGAGCGCACCGGCGACCGCGCCGCGGCGATCGGTCGCGCCACGCAGGCCGTGGCCGCCGCGCAGGCCGCGTTCGGGGCCGGGCACCCGCACACCGCGCGCGCGCGCCAGCACCTCGCGCGCCTGAGCGCGGCCGAGCCACCTGTCCCTGCGGACAGGTGATCTCGCTCTGTCCCTTCGGACAGGAGGTCTCAGCCGCCGACGCGGTCGAGCTCGGCGCGCAGCTTGAGGCCGAGCTTGCGGTCGGTCATCGAGATGAACGCGACCATGCCGGCGAGTCGGCTCAGGGTCTCGCCCTCGCGCAGCGGTTTGCCCTGCGCGAGGTTGTGCAGCGCGGCGCGGACCTCTCGCTTGAGCTCGCGGGGGACGCGGGGCGTGCCCTTGCCGTTGACGACGAGGCCGGTGACGCGCTGGCGGCCGCCGGAGCGCGACACGCGGGTCTTGTCGGGGTGGACGACGAAGCCCTCGGCGACCGCGATCGCGCTGATGCAGCCGAGCAGCTTGCCGAGCAGGGGCTTGCCCTTGTGGCCGCTCGGGAGGCTGAAGGTCAGGTCGTCGGCGTACCGCGTGTAGCGCCAGCCGAGCTTGTGCGCCGCGCCCTGCAGGCGCCGGTCGAGGCGCATGCACAGCGTGTTGGTCAGGCCCGGGCTGGTCGGAGCGCCCTGCGGCAGGCAGCGCGGCCCGAGCGCGAGGTAGAACTTCTTGCCGTCGACCTCGGTGACCTGGCGCGGCGCCTCGGTGCACAGCAGCGCGAGCAGCGTGGCGATCTGCTCGCGGTAGCCGGCCTTGCGGAACACGCCCTTGACGCGCGGCAGGGTGACCGTCGGGAAGAAGTCCTTGAGGTCGACCTTGAGCACCGTCTGCGCGTCGGTGTGGACCTGCGCGTTCGAGGCGATCGATCTGCCGTGCAAGAACCCGTGCGCCGCCCCGTGGACCGGCAGGCGCTCGACCACCTCGCGGAGGATCCACCGCTGCGCCGCCTTGAGCCGGCGGTGCGGCGCCCAGATCGCGCGGCGCGAGCCGTCGCGCTTGGGGATCGTGAAGCGGTAGTAGTTGAGGCGGCTGGCCGCGTCGCGGTGGTACGCCAGCACCCGCAGCTCCGCGATGCTGACCTTGAGCGCCTCCGCGAGCTGCCTCGGCTTGTCGAGCTTCGGCAGCTCGTTCTCCGCCTGGCGCTCCTCCGCGTCCGGCAGGTCCCACCTGTCGTGGTCGAGGTCGTCGTTCCAGAACACCCCCTCGCCGAGGTGGACCAGGTGCGCCGCCTTGTACGCCTGCCAGGCCTCCTTCGCCAGGCGCCGGCGCTCGGCCGCCTCCTCCTTGAGCGTCTTCTTGTAGCGGTCGAGCTCCGCCTTGCTCATGTTGTCGGTCGGCTTGCGCTCGATGAGGTAGCCCTTCTCCTTGAGCTGGGCCTGGATGTACTTGTCGCGGCCGCCGGCGGTCTCGATGCTGCGCCAGAGGTCGAGGAGCCTCGTGTAGTCGATGCGGAAAGTCGTCGCCATGCTTTACCCCGCGGTGCCGTCCAGGTAGCCACGCGCCTCGAGCTCGTCGACGCGTTCGAAGTAGGCCGCGCGCGCTTCGGCGACCGAGTTGAAGACCAGGCTCTGCACGCGCAGCCCCTGGCCGCGCGGCCCCCAGCGGACCTTGAGGCGCTGGCGGTCGAGCGAGATCTGGCAGACCTCCTCGGTCTCGCCGTCGCGGCGCGCGTAGGTGCGGGTCTCGACCGCGATCGTCGCGCGGGCCTTGCCGCGGGCCTGACGGCGGCGCTCCTCCTCCTGCGCCTGCGCGACGCGCAGCGCGATGAGGTGCGCGCACGGGCCCTCCTTGAGCTTGTGCTTGCGATAGAAGGTGCACGTGCACTCGGCCGACTTCACCCGGCCGTCGTCGTCGAGCACCAGCTGCGGCCGGTACTCGCGGCGGTCGGCCTCGACCGCGACCTTGCCGGTGACCTCGAGCCCCGTGCCGTAGATCCGGTTCTCGCTGGCGATCTTGACCGCGCCGCGGGCCACGAGGTCGTGCGCCACGCGCTCGCGCACGCTGCGGTACTGCAGGCGCCCGAGGTCGATCGGCGCCTCGGTCAGCGGGCGCAGGCGGTAGACCCCGCGCGCCAGGTCGTACATCACCTGGCCGTTCTGGCAGGCGACCTGCAGCGCGGTGTAGACCTCGGCGGCCGGCTTCTTCGTCGCCTTCGCCAGGTCCTCCGCCGACGCGACCCAGACCTCGCCGAGCTGCTTCAAGACCGCGGCGTGCGTCGCCTTGACCTCGTCGTGGCGGTCGCGCGGCAGCAGCTGGTCGAAGCCGACCGACTGCGACCAGTTCGCGCTGGTGAAGCCCGACAGCCCGAGCGTCAGCGTGATCGGGCCGGCCCGCAGCACGTAGAAGCTCGGGAGCCCGCTGCCGAGCAGGTGGATGTCGACGGTCTCCACAAACGGCAGCAGCCGGCGCAGCAGGCCGAGGCGGCGCCGACCCCAGATGCGGATCAGCGCCGGCGTGCGGCCCTTGTAAGGCCCCGCCCCGCTCTCGAGCACGATCTCCCACGGCTCGATCACCAGCCGCGGCGGCGCGCCGGGGACGAGCTCGATGCGGACCCCGCGTCCGCCCTTCTTCAGATCTGCGTGCAACCGAAGTTGCCTCAGCAGATTATAAAGATCGATCGCGCCGATCGTGACCACGGTGGTCGGCAGGGTCGCGGCCGACTGGACCTGCAGGAACCCGCGCAGCCACGCGTCGGGGACCTGGATCGTCTTCTCGATCACGGGCGGCTTGCCCTCGGTGGCCAGCGCGACCGCCTCCTGGCCGATCGTCAGGCGCGTCGGACGGTAGCTGCGCATGCGCTGCACGCCGTCGAACAGGCCCTTGCTGTAGTCGATGTTGGTCGTGCCGTAGCTCGGCGTGCCGGCGACGTCGAAGGCCGACCAGTCGACGCCGAGCTGCGCGTACGCGCCCTCGTCCTTCGAAAACACCTCGAAGAGCAGGCGGTCCGGGTGCACCGTCACGATCGGGTCGAGCACCAGCCACGCCGTCGGGTCGTTGCGCGCCAGCCACTCGAAGTACGCCTGCTGCGCCTGCCAGGCGCTCTGGCCGGCCATCGACTTGCGCAGCCGCATGTACGCGAGGTACGCGGTCTTGTCGCGCGGCACGTAGCGAAAGTCCGAGCTGACGACCTCGTACAGGCACGACAGCGCCTCGCGCAGCGTCAGCGGGTCCTTGACGGTCGCGTCGGCCTGGACCTTGGCGCGGCGGGTGTTCGAGAACAGCGCGAGCTTCGCGTCGCGGTCGCCGCTGACGAGCTGGCTGGCGCCGGCGTAGGTCAGGGTGATCGGCGTGCGCGGGTCGGAGAGCTGCTCCTCCGGCTTGGTCGACTCTTGCTCGGGCCCGCCTTCGGGCTTTTCGGTCTCTTCGCTCACGGTTGGACCTCCCAGCGGCTGTGCTTCGCGCGCGGTGCTGCGCGCTCGGCGGCGATCCTCTTTGCGCGCCGCAGCGCCCGCCAGGCGGCCTTGCGCAGCTCCTCGTCCTCGGCCTCGAGCGCGCCGATGCGGCGCAGCTCGGCCATCGCGGCGTCGTCGGCGACCTTGCCGAGCGCCTCGACGAGGCCGAGGCGGGCGGTCTCGTGCTTCGTCGCCTGCAGCGCCTTGATCAGGCCGGCGCTGTCGCCCTGCGCGACCAGGTGCACGAGCACCGTGCCCTGGCGGTGGATGTCGCCGGCCGAGCCGCGCAGGGCCGGCTGCGCCTCGGGTCCGACCAGCCGCGCGAGGCTCGGGCCGTCGTCGAGCACGCTCGGGACCAGCTTCGCGGCGTCCTTCGCGGTGCCCTGCGCGGCCAGGCCGGCGGCGGCGATGCTGCGCAGCTCGGCGTCCTGGCTGTCCTTGAGGACAGCTCGGAGCGCGTCGGCCCCGGCCTTGCCGCCGGCGCCGTCGGCGAGGCTGAGCCCGGCCTGGCGGCGCAGCGGGCGGCCGCGGGCGGGCAGCGCGGTGCCGTCGGCGAGGGTGAGCGCGGCGACCAGCTCGTCGGGGGCGACGTCGAGGCGGCCGCAGGCCCACAGCGCGCTGCGGTACGCGGGCTGGAGCTCGTCGAGGCGGTTGGGCTTGCCGTCGACGAGGCGGGCGAACTCGGCGAGCCACGCCTCGCGGGCGGCGCGGGTGACCTCGGCGAGGCGCTTGCCGTGGGCCTTCGCCGCCGCCGCGCCGCCGCGTCCGACGATCTCGGCGGCGACGGAGGCGACGGCCGGGTGGGCCGAGCCGAGCTGCGGCGCCGCGGCGTCGACCGGCAGCGGCGTGCGGGTGAGGAGGATCTGGACGATCGCGGCGCGGTACTCGGCCCGCTTCACGCGGGGCAGCAGCTCGAGCAGGCGGGCCGGGTCGCCCTTCTTGCGCAGGCGCTCGAGCGTGTCCTTCTCGAGGTTGGGCTGCTGGGCCTGCAGGAACACGTAGTCGGGCTCGAGCGAGTCGGCGCCGTCGAGCTTGCGCAGGCTGTGGGCCAGCGCCCCGGCGATCCCTCCGTACGTCTCCTCGCGCAGGCGCTCGGCGATCAGGGCGCGGGTGTGCGGGTCGGCGTCGAACTCGAGCAGGCGGGCGACCGTCTGGCGCACCGTCCAGTTGTCGTCGCGCGCGCGACCGCGGACGATCTGCCACGCCTCGCGGGTGCCGAACCACCGCAGGCCGACGAGGGCCCGCTGCGCCGCGGTACCTGTCCCTGCGGACAGCTTTTGCAGGATGCCGAAGATCTTGTCGGTCTGGCCGGGCTGCTGCTCGGCGGCCTTGCCCATGTGGCCGAGCGCCTCGGCGGCCTCGTCCTGCAGCGCGTGCGCGTCCTCGTTGACGAAGCGCAGCAGCGTGTCGAGCGCGCGGAGGTCCGCGAGCTGGCCGAGCGCCTTGACCGCGCGCTTGCGCAGGTTCAGGTCCGGCATCAGGTCGACGCTGGTCAGCAGCACGCTGACGCCCTCGCCGCGGCCGGCGAGCGCGAGGCCCTCGGCGGCGAGGAAGGCCATCTCCGGGTCGGAGGACTTGAGCGCGGTCAGCAGCGGCTCGGCCGGGCCGCCGCGCTTGCGCAGGCGCCAGCCGATCGCCTCGGTCGCCTTGCGCGCGATCTCCGGCTTCGGGTAGGTGAGCAGCGGCGCCAGGGCGGCGTCGAGCTCGGGGCTGCGAGCCCAGCGCAGCGGCAGCGCGATCGCCTGGAGCTGGCGGTCGTCGCTGAGCCGGCGCGCGGCCTCGGCGATCTGCGCGAGCACGGCGTCGTTGCGCGGGTGCTGCTTCTTCTCCCAGTCGCCCTGGAAGCTGCCCGACGCGGCCGGGGTGCTCACGCGGACGGCGGTGCGGCGGGCCGGGCGATCGTCGTCGTCGTCGTCGTCGTCGTCGTCGTCGTCGTCGTCGTCGTCGTCGTCGTCGTCGTCGTCGTCGTCGTCGTCGCTGCTGCTGTCGTCGTCGTCGATGTCGCCGTACTCGTCGTCATCGTCGTCACTGACGACCGTGCGCGACAGGGCGCCCTCCTCCTCCGGGTCCTCGATGCGCTGGTCGTGGCCGGAGATCGCCATCAGCGCGGCGAAGGCCGCGGCGCGGCGCTTGGGGTTGTCGACGTAGCCGAGCACGCGCGCGGCGTCGCTGGCCTGGCGAAAGCCGCCGACGGCGCGCAGCAGGTCGTCGACGCGGGCGCTGCCGGCCGGGTCGCGGTCGATGCGGTCCATGAACGCCGTCGTGGCCCGCGGGTCGCCGAGGCGCTGCAGCGCGCGGATCGCCTCGGTCTGCTCGGCGGCCTGGTCGGAGCGCAGCATCTCGACCAGCACGTCGAACGCGGCCGCGTCCTTCTTGGTCGCCAATTGGCCGGCGGCCGCGAAGCGCTGGGCGCGGTACTTCGAGGTCAGGGCGCCGCGCAGGGCCTCGGCGGCCTTGCCCTTGCCGCCCTCCTCGTAGTGACCGGCGAGCCCGGCGACCGCGGCCTGGCGCAGCGCCTCCGAGCGCGCGCCGAGCCCGAGCGCGTGCACGTACACCCACGCGGCCGTGCGCGCCGCGGCGGCCTCGGGGGCCTCGCCCTCGCGCGGCTTGCCGCCGCCCTTGAGCTCGGCCAGCAGCTTCGCCGCCTCGTGCTCGAGGCCGTCGTCGCGGGTCAGGAGCACGTCCTCGAGCACCTTGAGGCCCGCGGCGCCCTTGCCCTGCTGGGCGAGGAGCGCGAGGCCGAGGGCGCCGGTGTCGCGCTGGCCGGTGGCGAGGGCCTCGGCGGCGAGGGTGGCGGGCTCCATACCGAGGCCCTTGAGGCCGTCGAAGGCCTGCTTGCGGACGGCCTGCTGGGGGTCACCCAGCGCGAGCACAAGCACGCTCTGGACCGCGGCGATCTGGCCCTCGGCGCCGCCCTTCTTGGACCTGTCCTTGGGGACAGCCACGCTCGCGAGCAGCCGCGCGATCGCGGTCTGACGGATGCGCATCTCGTTGGTCCCGCCGGGCAGGCGCGACAGCGCCGCGTAGGCGCCGAACACCACCTGGCGCAGCTCCTCGGGCGCGTAGGCCGGCTTGCTCGCCGGGCGCTTGGCGGCGAACTCGTGCACGTTCGTGAGGACCCCGGCGAAGCGGCGCGAGAACGTCGCCCACAGGCGGTCGAAGGTCTCCTGCTTGTCCTCGGCGAGCGCGTCGAGCAGCCGGGCCGCGCGGACCTTGAGCTGCGGGTTGCCCTTGCCGTCGCCGAAGGTCACGAGCTCGGCGAGCGCGCGCACCGTCTCCGGCTTGACGGTCCACTTCGGCTTGCCCTCGCCGCGGTCGTTGAACAGGTCGGTGACGAACTTCGCGAAAGCGGCATCGTCGCCGAAGTGCTCGAGCGCCTGGGCGGCGACGAGGCGCACGCGGGGGTGCGCGGACGACAGCGCCGCGAGGCAGCGGTCGGGGACGCCGTCGCCCTCGACCAGCTCGCGCATGAGCACGAGCAGCAGGGCCTTGTCGCGCAGGCGGTCCTGCTTGTGGTCGAGGTAGGCGATGAACGCGTCGTCGTTGCCGAGGGCGAGCGCGGCGAGCAGGCCGAGCTCGGGGGCGGGGGCGTTCTTGCCGGCGGTGAACACGATCGAGCTGCCGGACGCGTCGCCGCAGAACGCGAGGCCGAGGGCGGCCTCGGCCTGCACGGCGGGGTCGCTGTGCTGCAGCGCGGCCTGCAGCGCGAAGATGGCGTTGGCGTTGCCGGGGCGGGCCATCCACGCCAGCGCGGTCGCGGCGGCCTGGCGGATCTTCGGCTCCTTGTGTTGCAGCAGCGGCAGCACGGCGCTCGAGGCCGCCGGGTCGCCGAGCTGCGCGAGCCCGCCGAGCGCCGCGACCACCCGCGCCTGCCACTTCGGGCGCAGCGCCGGGACCTCCGGCTCGACCTCGCCGATCATCGTGACCAGCGGCGTGCGGGCAGCGGCGTCTCCGTGCATCGCCCGCGCGCCCGCGGCCCGCACCACCACGTCGGGGTGCTTGCTCGCCATCGCCGCGGTCAGGGCCGCGTCGCCCTCGCCGACCAGCAACGCGTCGACGGCGAGTTGGCGGACCGTCTCGTCGTCGTCGTCGACCGCCTTGACCAGCAGCTCGTGGGTGCCCGCGGCCTTGCGCTTGGCGAGCACCTTCGTCGCCTCGACGCGGAGGTCGGGGTACTTGCCGGCGAGCGCCACGCTGAGCGGCTCGAGGCCGATGCCCTTGGTGCGCTTGAGCGCGAAGTCGAAGGCCTCCTTGCGGACGCCGGGGTCGGGGTCGCCGAGCAGCTCGAGCAGCAGCGGCCAGGCCCACGGCTGCGAGATCTGCCCGAACACCTCGTTGAGGACCTCGCGGCGGACGTCGGGGAACAGGCTCTTGAGCGCGAAGCGCAGGCTGCCGGCCTCCGGGCCCGCGACCTCGAGGCTGAGCGCCGCCTTGAACGCCTCGCTGCGCACCGTCTTCGCGGCGTCGCCGAGCGCCCGCTCGAGCAGCGAGATCGCGGCCGGCTCGCGGTGCTTCTTGATCTGCTTGACCAGCAGGTCGAGGCCGCGGCGGCGCACGTCGTCGTGCTCGGCGCCGAGGCCCGCGGCCGCGACCGCCAGCGGCACCGCGTCCTCGAGCCGCGCCAGCGCCGTGAACGCGGCGTCGCGCACGCTCGCGTCGGCGTCGCGCAGCATCAGGCGCAGCCGCGCCGCGCCGCGCGGGTCGCCGAGCTCGGCCAGCGCCTTGCACGTCTCGACGCGCACGCTCGCGGTCGACTCGCGGCTGAGCTGCAGCAGCGTGCCGAGGGCGCGCGGGTCCTGCAGCGCGGCCAGGCCGGTCGCGCCGGCGAGGCAGGTGTCGAGGGCGCGGCTCGCCATCGCCTCGAGCAGCGGGCGCTTGTCGGCCTCGCTGACCTCGGTGAGGTCGACCTTCTTGGCCTTCGGCAGGTCGTCGTCGCTGGGCTTGGCGTCCTTCTTGCCCGCGGCCTTCGGCTTGTCGGCGGCGGCCTTGACCTCGGCGGTCGGGTCGGGCGCCGTCTCGATGTCGTGCAGCAGCCGGTGGATCTGCTTGTCGCGGAAGCGCAGCGCGGCGGCCAGCTTCGGGGTCGTCAGCAGCGACACCAAGAACGCCGCCTGGCGCACGCCCGCGTCGCTGTCGGCGCTGAAGCGGCGCAGCGCGGCCTGCACGTCCGACGACTCGAGCATGTCGCGCTGATAGAAGCGGACCAGCGCGGTGCGGCGGATGTCGGCCTGCGTCGCGCGCAGCGCGATCAGCTCGGCCTCCGGCGACTTCGCGCCGTGCAGCGCCTCGAGGGCGACGAGCGCGGCGAGCCGGACCTCGCGGGGATTTCTTCCCAGCGCCTCGGTCAGCTTGGCCAGCGCGAGGTCGTCCTTGCGCGCGAGCTGGGCCAGGGCCTCGACGGCGATCACGCCGACGTCGCGCTTCTGGGCCGCGAGCGCGAGGTCGAGCACGCGCAGTGAGTCTGCGCCCTCGAGCTTGCGCAGGCCCGCGAGCGCCGCGACGCGCACGGCCTCCTCGCCGGCCTGCAGCAGCGGCTCGAGCAGCTTGACCGCGCGCGGGCTGCCCGACGCGCCGAGCAGCTCGGTGGCCAGGACCTTGAGCCCGTGGTCCTCGTCCTGGCTGACGCGCGCGGCCAGCAGCTCGAGCGACTTCTGGTCGTTCCAGCCGGCGAGCGCGCGCAGCGAGACCTCGCGCAGCTTGGGGTCGCGGCGCTTGAGCTCGTACTCGGCCCAGGTGTGCGCGCCGTGGAACAGCTGGACGCGGTCGCCGACCTTGCCGCCGGCGTCGACCGGGAAGATGCGCAGGGTCTGGTCCTCGCACGCGGCGACGAGCGCGGGGCGGCCCTTGAACTCGGCCAGGGCCAACGCGGCGACCTTGGCGAGGCCGTCCTTCTGCGTCGACGGCCGGCGTTGACCGCTGCCGCGGGTCCACGTCTTGATCGTCGCGTCGCGGCCGGACGTGTAGAACTTGTCGGCGACGCCGGGGATGAGCCCGGTCGTGCGGTCGGTGTGGCCGTTCTTGCCGCCGCGGTCCTCGGCCTCGAGCTGGCCGCGCACGTGCGTCAGCAGCAGGCGGTTGTCGCCGCCGACCGACATGACGCGCAATTCCTCCGGCTCGAACAGCAGCCCGGTGACCGCGCCCTCGTGCAACTTCTTCGACTCGGCGGCGAAGAACTTGTCCTTGTCCTCGCAGTCGAACACGCTGAGCGATCCACGGTCGCCGCCGACGACGATCCACACCCCGGCCGGGTCGCTGGCGATCGACGTGCCGAACTCGTTGAGCGGCAGGCGCTGCAGCTCCTTGCCGTCCTTGCGCCCGACGATCACCAGCTCCTTGCCGCACACCGCCGCGAGCCGGTCCTTCGCCGCGAGCGCGAGGGCCACCGGCGCCGGCTCGAGCTTCGGACCCAGCGGCTTCGCCGTCTTGCCGTCGAGCCCCGCGCGGTACACGTGACCGTCGGTGCCGGCGATGTACAAATAGTTGTCGTCGGCGATCAGCGCGACCGCGCCGCCGCCGAGCGGGGCCACCTGCAGCTCGCCGGAGTCGAGGTTCAGGCGGTACAGCGCGGTCGCCTGACCCTCGGGGTGGACGGTGGCGATCAGCACATGAGCGCCCTGCCCCAGCAGCGCCCGCAGCTCGCCGCGGACCTGCGTGTACTTGTCGGTCGTGAACTTGTCGCTCGTGGTCGCGGTCGACATCAGGCAGCGTCCTCCGTCAGCACCTTGAGATCTGCGTGGGCTTGCCCGATGCGGGCCAGCGCCACCATGCAGGCGGCGCGCTCGCTCGCCCCGCGCGAGCCCATGAACTCGCGCAGCAGCGGCGCCGCGAGCCCGGCGAAGCCGCGGTCCTCGAGCGCCAGGTCGCGCATCGCCTCGATCAATGACAACTTGGCCTTGCGCGCCGGCAGCGGGCGAGCCCTGCGTTTGGCCTTCGGCTCATCCGGCTGCGGCGCGCCGTCGACATTCGCCTCGGCGGCCTTGGCGGCCTCGACCGGCAGCTTGGTCGGCGGGATCGAGAACAGGATCCTTCGCATGAACGCCTGCAGCGCCTCGCCGCTGGCGGGGGGCTTGTCCGGCCGCGGCGGCGCGCCGACGCCCTCGAGCGGGGCCGCGGCGACCTCGACCTTCTTCGCCGGCTTGGCGCCCTTGGCCTCCTTGCGCGGCTGCGGCTTCCAACCATCGGTGATGCCGCGATCGCGGTACAGCGACCAGATCGTGCGCACCACGAACGAGGTGACCTGCCGGTCCGGCGACTCGCTGAGGCGAAACAGCTCCTCGGGGATCGCCAGCTTCGGGTAGCGATGGATCAGCTGCATGCCGAGCGCGCGGGTCTCCGAGACCAGGCTCTCGCAGAAGCCGTACACCGCCGTCGGCGTGAGCGTGGCCGGGTCGACGCGATAACGCTTGTGCTCGACCGACTCGTCGGCGAGCAGCGCCTTCGCAAAGAACTCGCGGACCTCGGGGTACGGCGCCTCGGTGACCTCGACGATCTCGTTGATCGGCGGGGCCCAGCGCGCCAGCTCCCAGCGCGCGAGGTCGATGCCGAACTGCCGCACCGGCGCGCGCGCGTCGACCAGCAGCGGCTTGATGCGCGCCCACGTCAGGTAGCTCGCGGGGATCTCGGCGCCAGGGTCGACCGGGCGGTCGGTCTGCGCGAGGCTGATGTCCGGGTGGTGGCGCTTGATGTAGTGGCGGGCGAAGCTCGCCTGCGGCGCGTCCGACGGGCCCGGACCGGTCGCCATCTCCCACAGCCGGTCGCAGCCCGAGGTCACCGCGTCGGCCGTGAACTCGCGCTGCTCGCCGGCCAGCATCTGCAAGAAGGCCGTCTCCGAGATGATCTTGATGCCGGCGCCCTTCTCGACCAGCTTCTCCGCCGCGACCTGCTTGCTGCCCTTGCGGCCGTTGCCGTACAGCGGCGAACCGTCGTCGCCGATCACGAGGTAGTCGAGCTTCGCCGTCACGCTGCCGGAGTTCTTGCCGCCCGCGCCGGTGACCTTGGCCTCCGCCTCGTCGCGGACCATCGTCGCCAGCTTGCCGGTGAACAGGAAGCTCTTGCCGCCGAGGTCGATCGTCTTCGCGGCGGCCGCCCCCTTTGTGTCCTTCTTTGAAGGAGTCGCCTCGGCGACCTTGGGCGCGAAGTCGGCGGGGACCAGCGCCTTGGTCATGTACTCGAGCGCGAACTCGCGGTAGTGCGGCTCGGGGCGCAGCGCGAGCTGCATCAGCCAGTCGAAGCCGAGCTGACCGGGCGAGAACCGGCGCACGTCGCTGAGGAAGCCGAGCGCGGTGCGGGCGAGGTCCTCGCTGAACTTGAGGTCGCGGGCCCACGGGCGGCCGCTGGCGATCAGCTCGCGGACCCACGGGTCGGCGTCCCAGCTCGGGTGGAAGGCGACGGCGCGCCAGAACTCCGCGCCGATGTCCTCGGCCTTGAGCCGCTCCTCGGAGATCCACGACAGGATCGTCGCGCGGGCGTGCGGGTGCAGGACCATGCGCGCCAGGAACTCGCGCCCGAAGTCCTCGCCCGGGAACCGCGACAGCGCGTCGAGGGCGAACTTCGCCGCGTTCTCCGAGACCCGCGGGTCATCCAGCAGATCGCGGAAGAACGCCGGCCCCAGCGACTTGTGGCTGTGCACCTTCGTCAGCAGCTCGCTCGCGAACTCGAACACCTTGCCGCGCTCGTCGAGCAGCCGGTCCGCGAACCACGCCGGCGTCAGCTCGCGCGCCGAGAAGTGCTTGCGCAGCGCCGTCACGGCCAGGTCGTGCCCGTGCTGCGTCCCGAGCAATTGACCCCACGCGTCGAGGCCGATGTCCTTGCGCGGGTCGCGGTCGCCGAGCAGGTCGGCCGCGAGCTTGCGGACCTCGGCGCTGCTGTTGTTGGCGAGGCGCAGCAGCCGGGGCAGCTCGAGGTCACGCGCGTGCGTGCGCGCGTACGCGGCCGCGTAGGTGCGGGCGGCGTCGCTGCTCGAGTCGAGCAGGCGCAGCACCGGCTCGTGCAGGCCGAGCTCGCGGAAGCTGCCCTGCTCGAACTTCGGGACGTTGCCGAGCAGCCACACGACGAACTCGTCGACGGTCGCCGACTGCACGGCGATCAGCCGCACGACCCACGGGGCCTCGACCTCGCGCAGGCTCGCGCGAAAGTCGGTCTTGAGCGCCGCGGCGGCGAACTTGCGGACCTGCTCCGAGCCCGCGCGCTCGAGCAGCGTCAGCACCGGCCGCGGCGTGCGGCGCCACAGCTCGGCGAACGCCCGCTCGGCCAGCGCCGGCGCGCCGGAGCGGTGGAGCTTGAAGTTGCGGCGCGTGTACTTCCTGGTCTCGTGGTGGAGGATATGGTTGTAGACCCACGTGCGCTGGAACGCCGCGCTGTCCTCGTACGCGCGCAGGAAGTCGACGGCGGCGTCGACGTAGGCGGCGGGCAGGCTCTGGCCGGTGCGTCGCAGGTACCGCCACGCGCGGCGGACCAGGTAGCCCATCGTGCGCCGCGAGATCTCGCGGTAGCTGCCGGCCTTGGTCGCGTAGGCGGCGTCGAAGCGGGCCGCGAGCGCGCCGAGGATCTCCGTGTCCCCCTTCTCCTCGGCCTCCTTGAACACGCGCTTGAGCCCGCGCCACGGGCCCCAGCACAGCGGCACCCTGCGGATCACCTCGAGCAGCGCCGCGCGCTCGTACGCGCCGTTCTTCTGCCACAGACCGACGACCACCGAGTGCAGCTGCAAGCGCGGCGGCAGCGGGACCTCGGCCGCCGGGGCCTCGAGCGCCTTCATCGTGTCGATGCGGTAGCGGGCGCGGGCCTGCGGCGCGTCCTTCCTGTATTTGCGGTTCGAGAGCTGCGACGTGAAGCTCGAGAAGCTCAGCGCCCCCTCGCGCGGCGGCTGGGCCGGGCGCGGATCCGCGGCCGTCGCCAGGGTGACGATGAGGTTGGCCAGATCGGGGTCGCGGCTGTCCCACGCGCGCCGGATGTCATCGAGGCTGAGTTCAAGGCCCATCGCTAGCTCCCTGAGGCGAGGCCGACCCCCGCAGGGCGTCAGCCTCAAGGCCGCGAGCATGCCTCAGCCCTTCGCCCGGCTTCAACCGCGGGGCCCGCCGGGTCTCTGCGCTTCACGACGTTTCCTCGCCCACAACCGATCGTCACGCGCGCGAACCCGCTCCATTGTCGTCACCCGCCCCCGGGATCGACACGGCCAGAGCACGCGCCACCACGCGCGGCGTGGCGGGCTCGCTGCATGATAAAACCGCCAGCATGACGACCCTGCGCCCCTCCTCCGCGACCTCCTGGACCCTGCTCGCCGTCGCCGTCACCGCCCTGGCGACCGCCGCCTGCAAGAAGCAACCGGACACGCAGACCCCCGACGACGCGGGCGGCGAGGTCAGCAAGCCCGCCGAAGAGCCCGAAGACGACGCGGCCCCCGAGGTCCTGACGGTCGACGTGTTCGAGGAGACCGTGCAGGGCAAGACCGGCGACGTGACCGACTGCCTGGCCAAGGCCCGCGAGGCCAAGCCCGACCTCGCCGGCAAGCTCGTCTACGACTTCACCATCGCCGGCGACGGCAAGGTCAGCGAGGTCAAGCCCGACCCCGCCAGCACCCTCAAGGACGAGGGCATGAACGCCTGCGTGATCGAGAAGGCGAAGACCTGGCAGTTCCCGAAGACCCGCGACGGCGAGTCGATGACCCTGCCCTACACCTTCAGCATGGGCTGAGCGCCCGCTCGACAGCCTCGGACCGCCTGGGTACGATTTCGCGCTGCGCGAGATCGTGCGCGGCCACGAGGTCCCCATGCAGATCGGCGGCGGCGGCATGGCCGAGGTGTTCCGGGCGACCGACGAGGAGCTCAGCGAAAGGCCCCCGGCTCGCGGATTACAGGGCCGCCGCGAATGTGCACGGGACGCCGACGCGGGCGGCAGCAGCTTGCAGTTCGGGACGCAGCGCCGGCGGGCACGGCGTGACGATGTAGCCGGCGAGCGCGTCGCCGACGCTGGCGATCGTCGCCGGCGAGAACTGGATCAGCAGCCCGACCAGCGCGCACAGGACCGCGTCGATCTCGTCCTGCAGCGCCTTGGTCGGGGCGGCGAGCTCCAGCCGCCGCGCCCACGCCGTGAGCGCGGGGATCCGCAGGTCTCCGGAGATCGCGGCGAGCGCCCGCGTCAGCCCGAGCCAGTCGCCCGGGCTGAACATCCTGCGCACGACGGGGTTGTACTTCAACAAGCGCGCGGCCTGGACCTCGGGGAACAGCCCGACGCTGGCGAGCGCCGGGAACACCTCGAGCGCCCACAGCGAGCCCGGCGCGTCCGGTCGCACGCGCGGGTC
>Ga0075163_10001657_pt1 | contig 30130 bp, 31 predicted proteins | sample JI1023141ADNA_FD_71478 | JGI IMG/M metagenome (GOLD analysis project Ga0075163, IMG submission 71478) | Wastewater effluent complex algal communities from Wisconsin, to seasonally profile nutrient transformation and Carbon sequestration -... | ecosystem: Engineered > WWTP > Effluent > Algae...
CTACGCGCCGCAGGCCATCGAGGTCAAGGCCCTGTGCGCCGGCTGCCGCGCGGGGTGAGTTGCTTTCGATTTACTATCTTATCAATAGCTGTTGACGCAGTATCTGTGCGGGCTGAAGCCTGATTCTTCTTGAAATAGGGGTGGCACGGGGCGGACCCTGATGGAGTCCGATACACGTGGATACGGCGGCGGCGGCCGGCTCCGCTACAACGCGAGAGAGCTCGCGGTCATTCCAGGCCGCGAACCGTCACCCAACCCTCTTCCTGCCTCGCGGAGCGTGCCTCATGAAACACCTGCCGACCCCTATCCGCTGCAGGGCGACCAGGCGCGCGGCATCGCGGGCACCGCCGCCGTCAACGGCGTCCTGCGTGCGGGGCAGGTGAGCGCATCCGAGCGCGCGCCGCGCCGGGCACGTCGAGCAGGCCGCGCGCTGCCGCCAGCAGGCGCGCCAGCGCGCCGGCGCCGCGTGGGAGGCCTTCGGCCAGGCGGATCGCTGATCTCCCTGCGATCAGGGCGCATCCGCATCCATTCCCGGGGCGGCAGACCTTAAAATAAGCGCCGTCACGCGGGGCGAGTTGCTTCAGCAGCCGTCAGACCGCCGTGATCCACCTGAGGGAGTGAGCATGGGGACGAGGAATCGATGGGCGATGCTGGTCTGCATCGTCGGCCTGCACGCCACGGCGTTGGCGGCGCCTTTCACCAACGGCAGTTTCGAGGGCGGCACCTGAGATACCGCGGCGGCGGCGGCGTCGGGCACGGATGGCGGGTACGGCGACTGGCTCAACGTCAACGCGGGTGTGCCGGCCAGCGTCGGCCTGGTGGCCGGCTGGGCGCCGGTGGCGGGCCAGGACTTCAGTTGGCATGTGCTGCCAGACACCTTGACGGCGGACGGCGGCACCCGGGTCGTCGATCTCAACGGCGACGTGCCCGGCGGCATCGAGCAAACCTTCGACACCGTGGCGGGCCGCACCTACCGGGTGGACTTCGCGGCGTCGCGGCACTTCTTGTCGGAGGATGCCATGACCTTCACGGCGACGGCGCTGGAAGGCGGCGGCGGGGCCGATCTCAACAGCCTGGGCGTCACCGTGCCGGACACGGTGGGCACCAGCACCGCGCTGTCCACGCATTGGCAGGACGAAAGCTTCACCTTCGTCGCCAGCGGCGCATCGACCACGCTGCGCTTCGTTTCCTCCAGTGCAACGGACGGGCTGGGCCCCATGATCGACAACGTGCGCGTGACCGACGTCACGCCGGTGGTGGCCGCTCCCGCCCCGGTTCCCGCGCTGGGCCTGTGGGGCCTGCTGGGCTTGTCGGGGCTGTTGGGCGGGCTGGCGCTGCGGCGTTCTCGCCGCGCCTGAGGCGCTTCGCTTCAGGGCGGCCCCTGGCCGTCCGCGTACACCTCCAGCCCCAGCGCCACCACCGTCGCCACCTCGACGCCCACGGCGGCGCGGAACTCGTCCTCGGCCTGCGCCACGGCGGCCCGGAAGGCCGCCAGCCAGTCCAGCCCCGTGGGCGTGAACACGATGCGCCGCGCGCGGGCGTCGCGCGGGTCGGCTTGGCGCGCGACCAGGCCCCAGGCCGCGCACTGGTCCACCAGGTCGCCCATGGCCTGCTTGGTCATCCCGGCCCATTGCGCCAGCTCGGTCAGGCGCGCGCCCTCCAGCGGCAGGTGGCGGGTGATGTGGACGTGCGCGGCGCCCACCTTGTCGCGCGCCGCCAGGTGGGCCAGCGCCAGCGGCGCGTGCTCGCTGGCGGCCATGAGCTGCAGCACGCGCTCGTCGAAGTGCCGCAGCGCATGGCCCAGCAGGCGACCCAGGTGCGTCTGGCGCCAGCGGTCGTCAGGGGTGTCATCCACCATCAGATCGTAAGGCAAACTGACTTAAAAATCAGTTTACGCCAATAAATGGATTGATATACAGTCCTGTTCAGGCATCCAGATTTCCGTTGCCGCATCCGGCAACCCATTGACTCATAAGGAGAATTTCCATGGACATGGCCGTCAAGAACAAAGCCGACCAAGGCGAGAAGGCCAAGGCCCTGCAGGCCGCGCTGGCGCAGATCGAGAAGCAGTTCGGCAAGGGCACCATCATGCGCCTGGGCGAGGGCGAGGCCATCGCGGACATCCAGGTCGTCTCCACCGGCTCGCTGGGCCTGGACATCGCCCTCGGCGTGGGCGGCCTGCCGCGCGGCCGGGTGGTCGAGATCTACGGCCCCGAATCGTCGGGCAAGACCACGCTCACGCTGCAGGTCATCGCCGAGATGCAGAAGCAGGGCGGCACCTGCGCCTTCATCGACGCCGAGCACGCGCTGGACACCGGCTACGCCGAAAAGCTGGGCGTGAACCTGCACGACATGCTCATCAGCCAGCCCGACACCGGCGAGCAGGCGCTGGAGATCGTCGATTCGCTGGTGCGCTCGGGTGCGGTGGACCTGGTGGTGATCGACTCGGTCGCCGCGCTCACGCCCAAGGCCGAGATCGAGGGCGAGATGGGCGACAGCCTGCCCGGCCTGCAGGCGCGCCTGATGAGCCAGGCGCTGCGCAAGCTCACCGCCACCATCAAGAAGACCAACTGCATGGTCATCTTCATCAACCAGATCCGCATGAAGATCGGCGTCATGTTCGGCAGCCCCGAGACCACCACCGGCGGCAACGCGCTGAAGTTCTACGCCTCGGTGCGGCTGGACATCCGGCGCATCGGCACCATCAAGAAGGGCGACGTGGCCATCGGCAACGAGACCAAGGTGAAGGTGGTCAAGAACAAGGTCAGCCCGCCCTTCAAGACGGCCGAGTTCGACATCCTCTTCGGCGAGGGCATCTCGCGCGAGGGCGAGATCATCGACATGGGCGTGGCCGCCCGCATCGTCGAGAAGAGCGGCGCCTGGTATGCCTACGGCGGCGAGAAGATCGGCCAGGGCCGCGACAACGCGCGCGAGTTCCTGCGCGAGAACCCCGACCTGGCGCGCGAGATCGAGAACAAGGTGCGCGACTCGCTGGGCATCGCCGCGCTGCCGCCGGCCATGGCGGCGCCCGCAGCCGGGGACGGCGAGGCGGGGTGAGCGGTGGCCGGGCGGCAATATTTTGATGAAATATGCCAACATCTCGCATGGAATATGCGTCATAAACTATTGAATTAGTAGCATTTTGGGGTGAAGCCGTGGCCACCCAGCCCCTGTCATTGAAGGGCCGCGCGCTGCGTCATCTGGCGGCGCGGGAGCACTCGCGCGCCGAACTGCTGGCCAAGCTCGCGCCCCATGTGATCCCGCCCGACGACGACGCCACGCTGGCGCGTGTGCTGGACGAGCTGACCGCCAAGGGCTTCATCAGCGAGGCGCGCGTGGCGCAATCCGTGCTGCACCGCCGCGCCGGCCGCCTGGGCGCGGCGCGCGTGCTGCAGGAGCTGCGCGCCAAGGGCCTGTCCGGCGAGGTGCTGGAAGACGCCGCCGAGCAGTTGCGCGGTACCGAGCTGGCGCGCGCGCGCGAAGTCTGGCGCCGCAAGTTCGGCGTGCCGCCGCAGGAGGCCGCCGAACGCGCGCGCCAGATGCGCTTTCTGGCCGGGCGCGGGTTCTCGGGCGACGTGGTGCGGCGCGTGGTGAGCGGCGCGGACGACGGGATCGACTGAAGCGGCTACACGCCCAGCATCAGCCGCAGGTTCTGCACCGCGGCGCCGCTGGCGCCCTTGCCCAGGTTGTCCAGGCGCGCCACGGCCACGGCGTGGCCGGCGTCCTCGTTGCCGAAGACGCGGATTTCCAGCCGGTTGGTGTCCTTCAGCGCCACCGCGTCCAGCTTGCCCGACTCGGGTGCGTCCTCCACCGTCACCCATTCGGCGCCGGCGTAGTGGGCGCGGTACGCCTGCAGCAGCCGATCCAGCGTGGGGCGGCCCGGCAGGGTGTCCAGGTGCAGCGGCAGCTCGACCAGCATGCCCTGGTCGAAGTTGCCGACGGCCGGGATGAAGATGGGGCGGCGCGCGAGGCGGGCGTACTTCATGATCTCCGGCAGGTGCTTGTGCTTGAGCCCCAGCGCGTACAGCTCGTAGGGCGGCGCGCCGCCGGCCTCGTAGGCTTCGATCATCTGCCGCCCGCCGCCCGTGTAGCCGCTCACCGAGGGCAGCGCCAGCGGGTGGTCGGGCGGCAGCACGCCGGCATCGACCAGCGGGCGCAGCAGCGCGATGGCGCCGGTGGCGTAGCAGCCGGGGTTGGATACGCGCTCGGCCTGCTGCACGGCGGCGCGCTGGCCGGGGCACAGCTCGGGAAAGCCGAAGGTCCAGCCCTCGGCCACGCGGTGGGCGGTGCTGGCGTCGATGATGCGGGGCCGGCGGCCGTGCAACTGGTCGATCATGGCCACGGACTCGCGCGCCGCGTCGTCGTGCAGGCACAGGATGACCAGGTCGACGCCGGCCATGATCTCGCGCTTGGCCTCGGGGTCCTTGCGGCGCGCCGGATCGATGCTGACCAGTTCGACGCCGGCCATATTCTGGAGCCGGTCGCGGATCTGCAGGCCGGTGGTGCCGGCCTCGCCGTCGATGAAGATTTGGGCCATGGCGGTGGTGTTTCTCGAAGGGTTTCCAGGGGCTGCTGGTCAGGCCGGCGGGGCCCCGATGCGCCGCATCTGGTGCATCGCAGCATGATACATTCGTGACCCGCTATGCGGGCCAAGCGGGTGCCGGCCACCGCGGCCGGGCTTGCCCGCCCATTCCTATTCCACTCCAGAGGGGCCTCATGAAAATCCACGAGTACCAGGGCAAGGAGATCCTGCGTCAATTCGGCGTGCCCGTCCCGCGCGGCATTCCGGCGTTCACCGTTCAAGAAGCCGTCGAGGCGGCGCAAAAACTCGGCGGCCCCGTGTGGGTGGTCAAGGCCCAGATCCACGCCGGCGGCCGCGGCAAGGGCGGCGGCGTCAAGGTGGCCAAGAGCGTCGAGCAGGTCAGGGAACTGGCCGGCCAGATCCTGGGCATGCGGCTGGTCACCCACCAGACCGGTCCCGAAGGCCAGAAAGTCCGGCGTCTGTACATCGAGGACGGCGCCGACATCCAGAAAGAGTACTACCTCTCCCTCGTGACCGACCGCGCCACGCAGAAGGTGGCCTTCATCGCCTCCAGCGAAGGCGGCATGGACATCGAGGAAGTGGCCCACAGCACGCCCGAGAAGATCGTCAAGGTCTTCGTCGACCCGCTGCAGGGCATGACGACCGCCGAAGGGCAGGAACTGGCCCAGGGCGTGGGCATGCCCGCCGACTCGGTGGCGCAGTTCATCGACGTGTGCCGCAAGCTCTACAAGTGCTACATGGACACCGACGCCTCGCTGGTCGAGATCAACCCCCTCAACCGCGACGGCAAGGGCAACATCATTGCCCTGGACGCCAAGTTCAACTTCGACAGCAACGCGCTGTTCCGCCACCCCGACATCGTGGCCCTGCGCGACCTGGACGAGGAAGACCCGGCCGAGGTCGAGGCCAGCAAGTTCGACCTGGCCTACATCAGCCTGGACGGCGACATCGGCTGCCTGGTCAACGGCGCCGGCCTGGCCATGGCCACCATGGACACCATCAAGCTGTTCGGCGCCGAGCCGGCCAACTTCCTCGACGTGGGCGGCGGCGCCACCCCCGAGAAGGTGACCGAGGCCTTCAAGATCATGCTCAAGAACCCGAAGGTCAAGGCCATCCTGGTCAACATCTTCGGCGGCATCATGAAGTGCGACACCATCGCCACCGGCGTCATCACCGCCAGCCGCGCGGTCGATCTGAAGGTGCCGCTGGTGGTGCGCATGAAGGGCACCAACGAGGAGCTGGGCAAGAAGATGCTGGCCGAGTCGGGCCTGCCCATCATCAGCGCCGACACCATGGCCGAGGCGGCGCAAAAAGTCGTCGCTGCCGTCAAGTAAGGAGCCCTTCCATGTCCATCTACATCAACAAAGACACCAAGGTCATCACCCAGGGCATCACGGGCAAGACGGGCCAGTTCCACACCGAGAAGTGCCAGGAATACGCCAACGGCAAGAACTGCTTCGTGGCCGGTGTGAACCCCAAGAAGGCGGGCGAGAAGATCTTCGACATCCCCATCTTCGCCAGCGTCAAGGAAGCCGCCCAGAACACCGGCGCCACCGTCAGCGTGATCTACGTGCCGCCCGCCGGCGCCGCCGCCGCCATCTGGGAAGCCGTCGAGGCCGACTTGGACCTGGCCATCTGCATCACCGAGGGCATCCCCGTGCGCGACATGCTCGAAGTGCGCAACAAGATGCGGGCCAAGGAAGCCGCCGGCGGCAAGAAGACGCTGCTGCTGGGCCCCAACTGCCCCGGCCTGATCACCCCCGACGAGATCAAGATCGGCATCATGCCCGGCCACATCCACAAGAAGGGCCGCATCGGCGTGGTCAGCCGCTCCGGCACGCTGACCTATGAAGCCGTGGCGCAGCTCACCGAGCTGGGCATCGGCCAGTCCACCGCCGTGGGCATCGGCGGCGACCCGATCAACGGCCTGAAGCACATCGACGTGATGAAGGCCTTCAATGACGATCCCGATACCGACGCCGTCATCATGATCGGGGAGATCGGCGGTCCGGACGAGGCCGACGCCGCCCGCTGGTGCAAGGCCCATATGAGAAAGCCCATCGTCGGCTTCATCGCCGGCGTCACCGCCCCGCCCGGCAAGCGCATGGGCCACGCCGGTGCGCTGATCAGCGGCGGCGCCGACACGGCCGATGCCAAGCTGGCCATCATGGAGGAGTGCGGCTTCACCGTCACGCGCAATCCGTCCGAGATGGGCAAGCTGCTCAAGGGCCTGCTGTAGGCCGACGGCGCCCCGCACGCCGCGCGGCGCCGCATTTGCTCAGCCGGACCCCTTGCGCGGGTGATCCGGCTGTATTATTTGCGGCGCTCCCCAATCGCTAGAAAAAGAGACGAACGTGGAAGAACTCCTCACAGCCCATTTTTGGGTGGCCGTCGGCCAGATCATCATGATCGATATCCTGCTCGGCGGCGACAACGCGGTGGTGATCGCGCTGGCCTGCCGGGGGCTGCCGCCGGCGCAGCGCACCAAGGGCATCATCTGGGGCACGGTGGGCGCCATCATCCTGCGGGTGATCCTGATCGCCTTTGCTCTTGCGCTGCTGCAGGTTCCGTATCTCAAGCTCGTCGGCGCGCTGCTGCTGATCTGGATCGGCGTCAAGCTGATCGCGCCCGAGGACGAGGGCGGGCATGGCGACATCCAGTCCAGCGACAGGCTTTGGGCCGCGGTCAAGACCGTCATCGTCGCCGACCTGGTGATGAGCGTGGACAACGTCATCGCCATCGCCGGGGCCGCGCAGGGCGCGGGCGAGCAGCACCAGATGGCGCTGGTGATCTTCGGCCTGCTGGTCAGCATCCCGATCATCGTGTGGGGCAGCCAGCTGGTGCTCAAGCTGATGGACCGCTTCCCGATCATCATCACCCTCGGCGGCATGCTGCTGGGCTGGATCGCCGGCACCATGGCCCACTCCGATCCGGCGCTGGTGCCTTACCTCCCGCAGGACAAGGGGTGGCACTACGCCCTGGGCATTGCCGGCGCGTTGCTGGTGCTGGCCATCGGCAAGGTGGTCCAGAACCGGCGTTCGCCGCCCCCTGCCAGCGCGGCGTGACTTGGCGCCGGGCCCGCCGCCCATGCAATTGGAGCACTGCGCGCTGACCGACGTCGGGCGCCTGCGGGCCAACAACGAGGATGACGTCAGGGTTGATGCCGTCCATGGCGTGGCCGTACTGGCCGATGGCATGGGGGGCTGCAACGCCGGCGAGGTGGCCAACGCGCTGGCGGTGGACCTGATCGCGGGCGATGGAGATCTGCGTGGACAACGCCAACCGCGCCATCTTCGAGGCCGCCAACACCCACGAAGCCTACGCCGGCATGGGCATCACCCCGGTGACGGGCCACGTGGGCGATTAGCGTGGCCTGATCACGCCGCAGGAGGCCGCGCTTTCCGGCTTCGCAGCTTGGTGACGCGCGCCCTGTGCGTGGAAGACACGGTGCTGCTGGACATGCAGTCGGCGATATCCTCCGGCTGTGTTCCGAAGGCCTGACCGACATGGTGCCCGACGAGGACATCGGCGCGGTGCTGGCGGGCGCCGCGCCGCCGCAGGCCAAGGGCCAGCGGTTGATCGACCTGGCCAACGCCCATGGCGGGCGCGACAACGTATCGGTGGTGCTCATGCGTGGCGGCGAAACGTCAAAAAAGTCCGGGGTCATGGCGAAATCGTGGACAAAATAAGCACGGGATGCGCCGCTGACGCGTTATCTTCCGGGGCCTCATCCAGAACTACAAGCCAGCGCACCAGCAGAGTCAGGGAGCTCGTGCGTGCCCAAGTTGATCGTCTCGATCGAATTCACGGATCGCTAGCTCTCCGGCGGCGGCCGGCACGCTGACCCCCGCTTTTAGCGCCGCAACCATGTCCTGGCTCGCAGCCCTCCGGCGCCACCGCTTGCGTGTGCTGGCCACGGCCGCGCTGTCGCTACTGGCGATGCTTCACGCCGCCGGGGCGTGGAGCCTGCCCGCGCTGCACCGCCTGGACGAAGCGCTGTACGACCTGCGCCTGCGCCTGACCATGCCGCGCACGCTGGACGAACGCGTCGTGATCATCGACATCGACGAACGCAGCCTGTCCCAGCTGGGCCAGTGGCCCTGGAACCGCCAGCGCGTGGCCGCCCTGGTGCGCGAGCTGACCGAGCGCCAGCAGGTGGCTGTGCTGGGCCTGGACACGGTCTTCGCCGAGCCGGACCGCAGCTCCGGGCTCCAGCAACTGCGGCACCTGGCGCGCACCGAGCTGAAGGACGACCCCGAACTCGGCCGCTGGCTGGAGCGCCACGGCGGCGCGCTGGATGAAGACAGCGCCCTGGCCCGTGCTGTGTCGCAGCGCCCGGTGGTGCTGGGCTACTACTTCACCGGCGACCGGCAGGGGCGGCGCTCCGGCGTGCTGCCGCCGCCGGCAGCGGGCCTGGAGCCTCCCCCCGGCATGCTGCACTGGGATGGCTATGGCGCCACCATCGCTCCGCTCGCGGCGGCAGCCGGCGCTGGCTTCATCAACGCGCTGATCGACCCCGACGGACGCGTGCGCGCGGTGCCCTTGCTGGCCGCGTTCGATGACGGCCTCTACGAGTCGCTCGCCCTGGCCATGCTGCGTCAGGGCCTGGGCCGCTCGCCGCTGCAGCTGCAGCTTCAGCAACCGGATGGCCAATCGTCCGGCGCCTTGAGCGCGGTGACGGTGGCGGACGGTTCGCGCCGGCTGAGCATTCCCGTGGACGCCCGGGGTACCGCCCTGGTGCCTTACCGGGGGCCGGGCGGGCCGCGGGGCGGCTCGTTCCGCTACATCCCGGCGGTGGACGTGCTGCAGGGCCAGCTTCCCCCCGGCAGCCTGAAAGGCCGCTACGCGCTGCTGGGCTTCACGGCCCCTGGGCTCATGGATTTGCGCGCCACGCCGATCGGCGAAACCTATCCCGGCGTCGAGGTGCATGCCAACCTCATCTCCGGCATGCTGGATGGGCGCGTGCTCAGCCGGCCGCACGACAGCTCCGGCCACGAAGCCCTGCTGCTGCTGGCCTTGGGCACGCTGCTCACCCTCGTGCTGCCGCTGCGGCGCCTGGGCGGTGCGCTGGCGCTGGGGCTGGCGCTGGCCGCCGCCCTGGCCGCGCTCGACGCCGGGCTGTATTTCGGCGCCGGCCTGATGCTGCCGCTGGCGACGGCGCTGGTGCTCACCGCGTCGGCGTTGGTCGTCAACCTGGCGCTGGGCTACTTCATTGAAAACCGCGCCAGGCGTGAACTGGCCCAGCAGTTCGCCACCTACGTTCCGCCCGAGCTTGTGCGCCAGATGCTGCGCCACCCCGAGCGCTATGGCATGCAGGCGCGCGCGCAGGAACTCACCGTGATGTTTTGCGACCTGCGCGGCTTCACCGGCCTGTCGGAAACCATGGAACCGCTGGCGCTGCAGGCCCTGCTGGGCGACGTGCTCAGCCGCCTTAGCCACGTCATCCGCGCGCACCAGGGCACCATCGACAAGTACATGGGCGACTGCATCATGGCCTTCTGGGGTGCGCCCGTGGCCACCGGCGAACACGCCCGCCGCGCCGTCGATGCCGCGCTGGCCATGAGCGACGCCCTGCGCGCCTTCAACCTCGAGCGCGCAGCCACCGGGCAGGCGCCGGTGGCCGCCGGCATCGGCCTCAACACCGGGCTCATGTCCGTCGGCAACATGGGCTCCGACCTGCGGCGCGCCTACACCGTCATCGGCGACGCCGTCAACCTGGCTTCCCGGCTGGAGGGCCTGTCCAGCGTCTACGGCGTCGATCTCGTCGCCAGCGATGCCACCAGGGCACAGGCCGCGCCGGCAGGCCACGTCTGGCAGGAACTCGACCGCGTGCGCGTCAAGGGCAGACAACAGGCGGTTACCATCCACACCGTGCGCGCATCCGCTGGCGGACTCACGTTCGTGCTGAAGGCCGAACTGGATCTCTGGCAGCAGGCGCTGGTTGACTGGCGCGGGGGGGAGTTCCTTCGCTGCCGTGCAAAAGTTCACGACTTGCACCAGCAAAATGCCAACTTTGCCCTTTACCAACTGTATGGCGAGAGGGTAGCCTTCTGCCTCGCATCGCCACCCGGCCTCGACTGGGACGCCACGGCGGTGTTCGACGCCAAGTAGCGCAAGATGTAAGGCAAAGAGGGCTTCACTCATGAAGGTGCGCGTACTGGGCTGTTCCGGCGCCATCGCCCGCGACTGCAGAACCACTGCGTTCCTGATCGATCAGGACACGCTGATCGACGCCGGCACCGGCGTCGGCGACCTCACGCGCGAGGAGATGCTGCGCATCGACGACGTGTTTCTCACCCACGCGCACCTCGACCACATCGCCTGCCTGCCGCTGATGGTGGACACCATCGCCTCGGGCCGCGCCGGCCGGCCCCTGCGCGTGCACGCGCTGCCCCATACCCTCGCCGCGCTGCGCCAGCACGTCTTCAATGACCTCATCTGGCCAGACTTCACTCGCCTGCCCTGTCCCGATGCCCCGCTGCTCACCTTCAACCCCATTGACATCGGCGCCACCCGCCAGGTGCACGGCCGTGACATCGAGGTGCTGCCTGCCATCCACACCGTGCCCGCCGTCGGCTACGCCGTGCGCGAGGCGCGCCATCAGGCGCCTTGGTGGATCTTCAGCGGCGACACCGAGCGCAACCCCGACTTCTGGCGCCGCGTCAACCAGCTCGACGTCGGCGTCCTCGTCATCGAGACCGCCTTCAGCAACCGCGAGAGCGAACTGGCCCGCCTGGCCCTGCACCTGTCCCCCGCCGCCCTTGCGGACGAACTGGCGCACATCGACTCCGCCCGTCGCTATCCCATCTTCATCACCCACACCAAGCCTGCCGAGACCGAGGCCATCATGCGGGAGATCGGGCAGCTCGACCACGCGCACGACATCCGCTGGCTGAGTGCTGGGCATGTGTTCGAGTTGTAGCGCGGTGCTTCAATCCCCGTCCGACTGACCTACCCTCTCGGCGTGCGCGTGGAGGGCTGGCACCTCAAACCCCACATCATGACCACGGCTCGCACGTTGCTCGGCAGGTCTGCCAGGCAGGCCAGCGCGCCGCACGGCCTTGCGCCAAGTTCCAGCGCTACGGACTGCGTTGGGGCGCGGTGCTGACCATGCTCGACTGGAAGTGGGCGCCTCAGCTAATTGCCGCTACTCTGCGGCCAGCTCGAGCGCCACTTGTCCCACGAAACCATCTACACCGCCATCCACGCGCAGCCGCGGTGAGCTGCGCCGCCAACTCATCGCCTGCGTGCGCCAGGGCCGCGGCACGCGCTGCTGGCCAAGATGCAGGACGTCGCGGCGACCTCGGCGTTGGCGGGCGTCATATCCAAGCTCAATTCGATTGCTGGGTCGATGCCTGACCTATGACCAAGGGCAGGAGATGAGCAACCACCGGTAACTGGCGCTGAACACGGGCGTGGAGGCCTATTTCTGCGATCCGCACAGCCCTGGCAGCGCGGTACCTGCGCGAACACCAACGAGAGCAAATGAGCGTTCTGATCGAACAAGAAAGGCGATGCGCTATCAAGCCATCGCCCTTCCTCGTGCATGCCGAAGTTCGGGGGCTTCGGAGTGATTTTCAGCAGTTCGAACTACTTAGTTGCCGCGGCAGGAGGCAGGTAGATATTTTATATCCATCGGATCCGTGGCACCAGGACCACACACCCATTTGAAAATAGTTGCGCCCACATCGGTGTTGGCAAGCGCTGTGGTGTCATTCGCATAGGGCGTGAGCAAAATGGATTTTCCCGCCGCAGCCTTCAAATCAGGTGCGTTCGCAGCGGCGCGCGTCCTAACCGTCACTTTGCCATCGTTCGCCGTTGTGACGTTGAGAACGTATTTGGTAGGGGCGCTGGAATCCGCACCAGCCGCATCACCAGCCTCACAGCCCCATTTGTTGGCATCTGGCAGGGTGGTGCCCTTGACACTTTGAACAGTTTCAGTGACGCTGGTACGGCACTGCGAAGCGGCCAGGATCACTTCAGACACCTTGGCGCGAATCGCGTAATCTTGATAAGCTGGCAGCGCTACTGCAGCCAAGATACCGATGATCGCCACGACGATCATCAGTTCGATCAGTGTAAAACCTTTTTGAATCGCTTCCATTTCTCAATTCCTTCCATGAAGAGTGAGCAGTTCAGACTCGGAGATTTTGCCTGCGTTTCTGGTGCGTCGCCGCACGCCCAGTCTGCTAGCAGGCCGCATGCCAGTCGGCGATACAGGTTCCATGGCAGCAAAAGCGTGAAAAATTGCACACACCCAGAACAGCAAGTGACAATTTGCGTCAGCCGGAATCGGGCAGAGGTGGCGACAAAATGTGTCAAATTTGATGCAAAGACGGCGTTTTGACAAAAATTCTCGCAAGCGGCATGATGGCAATTGAAGGTCTCGACCAGCCGCAGTGCGTGGTAGAGATATAGCACAGCCTTATCCAACAGACTTCTCGAACAGGCACTCACATCGCCCGGGGTATCGCTCGACGAGGCGAATCAGCACGCGGCTTGAGCGCTTGGTGATGAGCAGGTAGCAGGTGTTCACGCAGCGCCATCAATTCCTTGGCCGTGATTTCCGGCGCCAAGTCCATTTCTACCTCATGCGTGCATAAGCTTTGCTGGTCAGCGCGCGCATTCGACACGGCATTGAAACCATCGGCAATTTTTGAAAACAGATTCCACATTTTCCTTCGGCGAAAGAGGCAATTGGGTGGAGGAGAATTTCCCTGCTCATTCTCTCCATGCATGCCGCACGCTTGCCAGTGAGGCCGTCTCAAACCGCGCTCAGCAAAAACCGCACACCGCCGATCATCACCGCGTTGCCATCGCAGCGGCAGCCGCCCGACAGCGCGGCCGATTGGATGGTGCCCATATCCACGACCTCCAGATCGATCTCGGCCAGCCCTTCGCCACGGCCATCCCGCGGCGGGATGAAGCGCAGCACGGCGTTGTCCACGTCCACGCGCCAGTTCCCCGGGCCGTCGCCGTGGACGGGCCGGTCCAGAATCTCGCCCCAGCGCCGCGCGAGCCGTTCGGGGTCGTCGCTCTGCAGCGCCGCTCCGGCTACACGCTTCACGCGCGCCGTGCTCACGTGGTCCTGCCAGTGCGACCCCGCCGGCGCATAGGGGCCGTGCGGGTCGGCGCCGCCGCGCATGGTGTTGATCTCCAGCAGCGCGCCGCCGACGTCGCGCGGGTGCAGTTGCAGGCCCGCGTAGTCGCCGTGGGCGAGGTCCGCCGCGATGCGCACGCCCGCACCGGCGACGCGGGTGCGCCAACGCGACAGCTCGTCGGTGTCGAGGATCACCATGTAGCCCCCGTCGCCGGCCCGGCGTTCCAGGCGGCGGCCTGCGGCGGTGCCCTCGGTCAGAGGAGCCACGACTTCCAGAAAGCCCGTGCCGACGGGCAGTACAGCGTTGCGGAGGCCGAAGTGCCCGACCAGTGGGTCGCGGTGGCAGACCTGCAGGGCGAACACGGCCGCCAGGTCGTCCACGACCGGCTCCAGGTCACGGGCGACGAGGCAGAGTTGGCGCAGGCGAAGGAACATGCGTGTTTTCTTCGGGTGCATTCAGTTTGGCATGCGGCGGTTTCGGCATCACGGGCACTGGCGGCCTCCATTCAGTTGTGAAGCGCGGGTAAAGCCTGTCCTCCGCGCCGCCGCTGCGTTCGTTGGGGGCAGGTGCGCGCCGGTAAAGAGTCCATCCGCCGTGGCGCGCACAGAAAGCCAGGTCCCTATGAACCCCATGAACATTCTCGCTGCTGTCACGCCCCGCGCCCTGGGGCTCGCCATGCTCGCGCTGGCGGCCCCAGGGGTTTTTGCGCAATCGATGGTGAATGCCCGGGTGCTCTCGGCCATGCCGGTCCATGAGGCCGTGCCGGTGGGCGGCTGCGCGCCGGGCACGGGGGCGGCGCCTTCAGGCGTGGGGACGGCCGTGGGCGCGCTGGTGGGCGGGCTGATCGGTAGCCAGCTCGGCAAGGGCAGCGGCCACATCGCGGGTGCCATCCTGGGCACGGTGGGCGGTGCGGCGCTGGGCAACACGGCCGAGGCGCAGCAGCGCTACTACGGCGGCGGCTGCGCCACCCAGTACCAGAACCGCGTGACCGGCTACGACGTGGCCTACGAATGGGGCGGCCGGCAGTACCACACCCGCATGGCGTACAACCCCGGCCCGTGGCTGCAGGTGCCGGCGCCCGCCGACTACCACGGCGAGCCGGGGCCTGACGCGTATGGAATGGACGGCGGCTACGGCGCCACGCCGTACCCGCAGGTGCAGGCCTACCCCGTGACGCCGCCGCCGAGGGCGGGCTACCCGCTGCCGGCCTATCCCGCTGCGGGCGAGTCGTCGGGCGTGGTGACGGCGCCGCCCGGTGCGGTGTATGGCGGGACGTATCCGTATCCGTACCCGCAGCCGGCGTACCCCGCGCCGGGCTACCCGCAGGCGTATCCGCAAGGCTATCCCCCGCCGGTCCACGCGCGCCCGGCGCCGGTCTACGTGACGCCGGTGGGCATCAGCCTGTCGGTCGGCGGCGGGTTCGGCCATCACGGCCGGGGTGGCTGGAGCGTGGGTGTCGGCAGCGGGTGGTGACGGCTGCTCGAATAGCTTCTGTTTTGATAGCTGTTCAAGCAATACGGGCGCTGGCTGAGGCCTGCTTCAGCTTCAAATCTCCTGCAGGCGCCGCCGCAGCCGCGCGACTTCTTCCATCAGGTCGGTGGCCAGTGCGGCCAGTTGCGGGTCGGCGTCGTAGATGTGCTCCAGCTGCGCGATGCGGCGCGCGCGCACCAGCGCGGCGCCCGTGAAGCGCCACTCGGTGGCGGCCTGTCCGCGCTGCGGCTGCAGCACGCCGGCTTCCACGTGTGTCAGCACCCACTCGGTGGTGACGCGGCTGCCGCGCGCCAACTCGTGCAGGCTGAGGGCGTCGTCGTCGAGCAGTTCCACCAGTTCGGCGGGGATGGTGATGGGCGTCGGGGCCATGGTCGAAGCTCTCCTTGCTGTCAGGCGCGGCGCGGGTCGAAGCCGGGGTAGGCGGCGGCCAGCGCGCTCCAGGCCGCCTTCTGCGCGTCGGTGACGGCGCCGGGCACGGCGATGTCCAGCGCCAGGTACAGGTCCCCCGGCGCGCTGGCCGACGGGATGCCGCGCCCCTTCAGGCGCAGCTTGCGCCCGCCGCCGGAGCCGGCGGGCACCGTCACCTCGACCTCGCCGCCGTCGGGGGTGGTCACGGGAACGCCGGCGCCCAGGGCCGCCTCCCACGGCGTCACGCGCAGGCGCTGGGTGACGTCGCGGCCGTCGATCTGCCACCGAGGATCGGGGCGGAAACGCACCTCCAGCAGCAGGTCGCCGGCCGGACCGCCGCCCGCGCCGGGGCTGCCCTGGCCGGCCAAGCGGATCAACTGGCCTTCCTTCACGCCCCGCGGAATCTTGACCTGCAGCGTGCGCTCCTCGGGCACCACGCGCCCGCCCTCGTCCAGCCGCGCGCCGCGCAGGGTGATGTGGCGCTCGGCGCCCTTGTAGGCGTCGATCAGCTCCAGCTCGATGCGGGCGTGGTGATCTTCGCCGCGCATCTGCGCCTGCGCGCCGCCGCCTGCGGCGTGGGTGCGGCGGCCGGCCTGCGCGCGGCCAAACATCTGCTCGAAGAACTCGCTGAAGTCGCCGCTGTCGCCGCCGAACTGAGCGCGGAAGGCGTCGGCGTCCCCGTGGCCGGCGCCGTCCGAGAACTCATAGCCCGTGTTCCAGCCCGGCGGCGGGCGCACGTCGTCGCCCGAGCGCGCGCCGCGCGCCCAGGCCTGCGCGCCCACGGTGTCGTAGGCGGCGCGCTTCTCGGCATCGCCCAGCACGGCGTAGGCCTCGTTGACCTCGGCCATGCGCTGGTCGGCTTCCGGCTCCTTGCTCACGTCGGGGTGGTAGCGGCGCGCGAGCTTGCGGTACGCCTTCTTCACGTCGTCCTGGCTGGCCGACTTGTCAACGCCGAGGATCTGGTAGTAGTCCTTGAATTCCATGGAGGAGTTGCCTTCCTGGCGCCAAAGTCACACCCTGCGTGCGCGGCGCCGCTGTTCCCAGGATGGGGCCGCCGCGCCCGATTTGCAACCGGCCACGTCAGCCTTTCGGTGCCGCCGGCCGGCGGTTGACCAGCACGATGCCCGCCGCCACCAGTGCCAGCGCCGCCACCAGGCCGGGGGTGACGGGCTCTTTCAGCCACAGCGCGCCAGCGGCCAGCGCGAAGATCGGCGTGAGGAAGACGAAGGCCGACACCTTGGTCGCCGGGTAGCGCACCACCAGCCACGTCCACGCCAGGTAGCTGGCGAAGGCGCCGACCACCGTTTGCAGCGCCACCGAGGTGGCGGCGAAGGCGCTCCAGTGCCCGTCCCAGCGCTCGCCCAGCGCCAGCGACAGCAGCGGCAGCGCCACGGCGCTCACCGCCACCGAATAGAACAGCGCCTTCTCGGCGGACACGCGCGCCAGGGCGGTGGCGCGGATGACCACCGTGGTCAGGCCCCACAGCAGGCCGGCGACCAGCCCCAGCAGGTCGCCCTGCCACGAGGCGCCGGCGCCCGGGTGGGTGAAGCCCTCGCGCAGCGTGAACACCACCGCCGCGAAGGCGCAGGCCAGCCCGCCCCACTGCACCGAGCGCAGCCGCTCGACGGGCACGAACAGCGGCAGCAGCAGCGCCACCCAGAACGGCGAGGTGTACAAAAAGACCGTCAGCCGCGACGCCGTGGTGCGCTGCAGCCCCAGGTAGATGGCGGCGAACTCTGTCGCGAACAGCGCGCCGGCCAGCAAGCCCGAGCTCAGCGAGCCATCGCGTTCGAACAGCGCCACCCCGCGCCAGCGGCACCACAGCCACAGCAGCGCGACCGCGCCGGCAAAGCGCACGCCGGCCTGGAACACCGGCGGCAGTTCGGGCAGCGTGGCCTTGACCAGCACCTGCTGCACGCCCCAGAACAGGCAGCACGCCAGCAGCAGCGCCACGGCGCGGCCGTCCAGGTGGTCCTTGCGCGCCGGCGGATTCAATGCCGCCGCCTCACTGCGCGTCCCGCGACCCGCAGCGCACGAAGCCGAACGAATCCGAAGGCCGCGGAGCAGGCCAGGCCAGCGACCGCCGTGGCCGGGCTTGGCCTGGCCAGTGGCGGTGCCCCCTTGCGCAGGGAGGAGGAACAACGCGCAGCGTGTGGAGCCTGGGGGTGGTCACAGCTCATGTTCGGTGTAGAAGCGCCCGCCGTGGAACAGCAGCGGCGCCGCGCCGCGCTGGTGGTCGCAGTGCTCCACCTGGCCGACGAAGATCACGTGGTCGCCCTCGGCGTAGCGGCTCTTGTTGAAGCACTCGAAGTGCGCCACCGCGCCCTCGATCAGCGGCGCGCCGGCCACGCCGGGGCGCCAGGCCACGCCGTCCCAGCGGTCGCCCGCCGGCGCGGCGAAGCGCAGCGCCAGCTCCTGCTGCCCGGCGCCCAGCACGTTGATGGCGTAGTGCGTGCCGGCGCGGAACGCCGGCATCGACAGCGAGCGGGTGCTCAGGCTCCACAGCACCAGCGGCGGATCGAGCGAGACCGAGTTGAAGGAGTTGGCCGTCAGCCCCATCAGCTCGCCCCCGGCGGTGCGCAGGGTAATGATGGTCACGCCGGTGGCGAACATGCCCAACGCGGCACGGAACTCGGTGGGCGAAAACGGGGCGGTCTGGCGGGGCAGGGTCATGGGGCGCGGCCATGATAGCAAGCAGGCCCCGCCCCGCCCCCGCGCGGGCGTACCATGGGCGCATGCCGCCGCTGCCCACCTTCACCACGCTCGGCCACGGGCCGGTGGTGCTGATGCTGCACGGCTCGGGCGGCGGCTTCCGCTCCTTCGCGCCGCAGGTCGAGACCCTGGCCAGCCTGGGCTTTCGCGCCGTGGCCTGGGACATGCCGGGCTACGGGCACAGCGCGCCGGTCGAGCCCTACGGCTTCAAGGGGCTGGCCGAGCGCTGCGTGGCGCTGATCGAGGCGCTGGCGCCGCCCGGCGGCCAGGTGGCATTGGTCGGGCAGGGCATGGGCGGCATGGTGGCGCAGGAAGTGGCTCTGCGCCGCCCCGACCTGGTGCGCCAACTGGTGCTGGCCGCCACTGCGGCGGCGGTGGCCGAGGGCGACGCCTACGACCGCCACGCCGCCCGGTGCCTGAACTGGCTGCAGGCCGGTCCGGACCTGGAGGCGATCGCGCAGACCCTGCTGCCGCGCCTGGTCGGCCCCGGCGCGCTGCCGGAAGGGGTGCGGCTGGCCACGTTCTGCCAGGCCCGGGTGCACGCCGCCACCTGGCGCCGCGCGCTGGCGGCCCTGCGCGGCTTCGACCGCCGCGCCGCGCTGGGCCACATCCACGCCCCGACGCTGCTGGTGGCGGGCGCGCACGACCGCGTCACGCCGCCGGCCACCCTGCGCGTGATGGCTGACGCCATCGGCGGCAGCCGCTGTGTGGCGCTGCATGGCGCGGGCCACTTGCCGCACCTGGAGCAGCCGGAGGATTTCGACGCGCTGCTGCTGGACTTCCTGCGGCACGCCCAGCCGGCGCCGTTGCATTGAGGCGGTGGGTTGAGAATGCTATTTGATTGATAGCTTCCAACGCAGGTTGGACGCTGGCTGAGGCCGGATTTGGCTTGAAATCTCGCCCCTGGCCCGGCCGGCCCCCGGCCGGGGGCGCTAAGGAGGTTCAGCGGATCAGCATCACCGGCACGGTGCAGTGGGCCAGCACCTTGGTGGCGACCGAGCCCATCACCAGGTTGGTCAGCGAGCCGTGGCCGTGCGAGCCCATCACCACCAGGTCGAACCTGCCGGCCTCGGCGAACTTGGCGATGGTCTCGCCGGCGGGGCCGATCTTCGAGGCGGTCTTGAGCCTGACGTCGTGGCGCAGGAGGAACTTGCTCACCGGGTCCAGCACCTTGGCCGCTTCTTCGGCGTAGTAGGCGTCCACCGTCTCCTTGCCGAGGGCGGAGCGGGCGCGCGGCGGCAGGGCGCCGTGCACGGTGAGGGCGGTGAACTCGTTGTGGCCGGCCAGGATCTCCAGGTGGGTGGCCAGGTAGGCCAGCATCTTCTTGGTGTAGCGGCTGCCGTCGACGGCCAGAAGGATCTTCATGGGGCTTCCTCGCAAAAGGTCGGGTTGAGCGCCGACTGTATCGCTCCGACGCGGGGGGCGCGCGTGACGTGCGTCAAATTTCCAGCGCCAGCGCCGGCACGAAAGCGGCCTGCTCGCCCTTGCGGGCGTAGCCCAGCGGGTTGGCGACCACGCGGCAGCGGCCGGCGCGGTAGTCGATGGCGCAGTGCAGGTGCCCGTGCAGCCACAGGTCGGCTTGCGGCAGCAGCTCGTCCAGCGCGTTGCAGAAGCCCGCCGTGCCGGGCGTGAGGCCGTAGCGCGGGTCGGCGCTGCGCAGGCTGGGCGCGAAGTGGGTGACGACGACGGTGCGGCCGTCGAAGGGCTCGGCCAGCGCGGCGCGCAGCCAGTCCTGGCAGGCCAGCGCCTGCTCGCGCACCTGCTCGGCCAGCCAGGGCTGGCCGCCGCGCGTGGTGGCGGCCTGGCGCAGGTAGTGGTTGGCGGCGCGGAAGGCCTTGCCGCGCGCCGCCAACTGATCGCCCAGCGTGGCCGTGGGGCCGCGCGGGACCAGGGCGTCGAAGTCGCTCCACAGCGTGGTGCCGATCAGGCGCACGCCCTGCATCACCAGGGTCTCGCGCTCCAGCCAGACGATGCCCAGCCGGTCGCAGGTGGCGCGCAGGCGCGCGTGCGTGGCGTCGAAGTCGAGGCTGTCGTATTCGTGGTTGCCGGGCACGTAGACCACCGGCACGGGCCAGCCGGCCTGGGTGGGCAGGGGCGAGAAGCGCGCCAGCCCGAAGTCGGCGTCGCCCAGCGCCGGCAGCCGGGAGCCGCGCTGGTACGAGCCGATGTCGCCCGCCAGCACCAGCAGGTCGGCGCCGGGCGCGGGCTGGGGGACGAAGCCGGGGTTCTGTTCCAGGTGCAGGTCGGACAGGAGCTGGATGTTCATGGGACGCGGGGCAAGGGCCGGGGCGCCAGTTTGTCACGCTGGCGCCGTGGGCTGGCTCGATTGGAGTGCAGACTCTAGGGGTAAACCCTATGTTTGATCTAGAATGTCGTCATCGGCCTTGCGCCATTTCAAGAGGGCGCCGACCCGGCAACGGCGGCGCGATGCACATGATGAATCTGTTGACGATCTACCTGTCGGTCTTCGCGCGCGAGTGCGCCGACGTGGCCAGGCAGCGCGTGAGCGTGGCCTCCAGCCTGATGGAGCGTGCCGACGCCTGCGCCGGGCGCGACCCCACGCGCGCCGCCGACCTGCGCAGCGCCGCCATGGCCTACCTGGGCGTGGTGCGCTGAGCCCGATAAGCTGAGAATACTCCTGCTTTAATAGCTATAAGCGAAATCCCCATGCGGGCTTGAGGCCAAAATGGCATAAAAAGACGGCTCCGCGCAACGCGGAGCCGTTTTGCGTTTCGGGCACGGCGAAACCGGCACGGGGCCGGTGCGGCGTCAGGCCGTGGCCGCCAGGCGCTGCTCCATGGCCGACTTGGTGTCGGCCAACCGCCGCGGCAGGCCGTGGGCGAGCTGGGTGAACAGCTCCTCGTGCAGCTTGAACTCCTGCGCCCACGCGTCCTTGTCCACGCTGGTGACGGTGGTGAACTGCTCGGGCGTGAAAGCCAGGCCGGTCCAGTTGATCTCGCCATATTGCGGCGTGACGCCGAACATGGTCTGCTGGCCGGCGACGCGGTTCTCGGCGCGGTCGATGATCCACTTGAGCACGCGCATGTTCTCGCCGTAGCCGGGCCAGACGAACTTGCCACCCTCGTCCTTGCGGAACCAGTTGACGCAGTAGATGCGCGGCAGCTTGGCGCCCGCGTCCTTCAGCCGGTCGCCCAGCGCCAGCCAGTGGCCGAAGTAGTCGGCCATGTTGTAGCCGCAGAAGGGCAGCATGGCGAAGGGGTCGCGCCGCACCACGCCCTGCTGGCCGAAGGCGGCGGCGGTGGTTTCGCTGCCCATGGTGGCGGCCATGTAGACGCCCTCGGTCCAGTCGCGCGCCTCGGTCACCAGCGGCACCGTGGTGGAGCGGCGGCCGCCGAAGATGAAGGCGTCGATCGGCACACCCGCCGGGTCGTCCCAGGCCGGGTCGAGCGCCGGGTTGTTGGTGGCGGCGACGGTGAAGCGCGCGTTGGGGTGCGCGGCCTTGCGGCCGGCCTTGGCGTCCTCGGGCGTCCAGTCCTGGCCCTGCCAGTCGATCAGGTGCGCGGGCAGGCCGCCGGTGTCCTTCTCGATGCCTTCCCACCACACGTCGCCGTCGTCGGTGAGGGCGACGTTGGTGAAGATCACGTTCTCATGCAGGCTGGCCATGCAGTTGGGGTTGGTCAGCGTGTTGGTGCCGGGCGCGACGCCGAAGTAGCCCGCCTCGGGGTTGATGGCGTACAGCCGGCCGTCGGCGCCGGGCTTGATCCAGGCAATGTCGTCGCCGATGGTGGTGACCTGCCAGCCGTCGAAGCATGCCGGTGGCACCAGCATGGAGAAGTTGGTCTTGCCGCAGGCGCTGGGGAAGGCGGCGGCGACGTGGTACTTCTTGCCTTCGGGTGAAGTGACGCCCAGGATCAGCATGTGCTCGGCCAGCCAGCCCTGGTCCTGCCCCATGCGCGAGGCGATGCGCAGGGCGAAGCACTTCTTGCCCAGCAGGGCGTTGCCGCCGTAGCCGGAGCCGTAGGACCAGATCTCGCGCGTCTCGGGGTAGTGGACGATGTACTTGACGCCGGGGTTGCAGGGCCAGCTCGTGGCGTCCTTCTGGCCGGGCTGCAGCGGCGCGCCCACCGTGTGCACGCAGGGCACGAACTCGCCGTTCTCTCCCAGCACCTCGATGGCGCCCTGGCCCATGCGGGTCATCAGCTTCATGTTGACGGCCACGTAGGCGCTGTCGGACAGCTCCACCCCGATGTGGGCGATGGGGCTGCCCAGCGGGCCCATGCTGAAGGGGATGACGTACATGGTGCGCCCGCGCATGCAGCCGTCGAACAGCGGCTCCAGCTTGGCGCGCATCTCGGCCGGTGGCGTCCAGTTGTTGGTGGGGCCGGCGTCTTCCTGGCGCTCGGAGCAGATGAAGGTGCGGTCCTCCACGCGCGCCACGTCCGACGGGTCGGAGCAGGCCAGGAACGAGCCCGGGCGCCGGGCCGGGTTGAGCTTCTTGAAGGTGCCGGCATCGACGAGCTGCTGGCACAGCCGGTCGTACTCGGCCGCGCTGCCGTCGCACCAGTGCACGTGGTCGGGCTTGCACAGGGCCACCATGTCGCCGACCCAGGCGATCAGCCGGGCGTTCTTGACGTAGTCGGGCGTGTTCAGATCCTGGATCTGCCCGGGGGTGAGGGGTGCGTTCATCGAAAAGCTCCTAGTTTGAAAATCGTCTTTCCGAAGGCGGCACCGGCCTTGGGAAAGAGGACTTCGCGTCGGGCCCGTTCGATCGGCGCGGCCAGGGCGTCGCCAGGGAGGCGGCCGGCCGGCCGCCGGTGCCTGGCGGAACGGCTGTTTTGCTATTTATTTGGTAGCTTTTGGCGTAGACGGGATGCGGGCCGCGTCCGGATTTCGCTTGAAAACCGCGGCCTTCAGGCCAGGTTCACGGCGATGAAGGCCAGCAGGAAGATCATGATGGCCCCGGCCACCGGGATGACCACGGGGATGTGCTTGGTCACGGCTTCGACCGGGTCTTCGGGCAGGTGGTCGTCGTGGGCGGGCGCGGACATGGCAGGGACCTCTCGGAACGGTTTCTTGGACGGATGAAGGGCTAATTTTACCGGCTGGGCGGCGGGTCACAGCAGGGCATAGGTGGTGCTGGCGCGGCACACGCTCTTGCCGTTCTGGGCGCCGCGCAGCTCGATCTCGCCGAAGGCCAGGCTCTTGCCGGCGCGTAGCACCCGGGCGTCCACCAGCGCGTCCTGGCCGGCGAGCGGGCGCAGGAAGCTGGTGCTGAGCTGCACCGTGGTGCAAGGACGGAACTGGCCGAAGTGCCGCATCAGCGCCAGCACCATGGCGGTGTCCGCGGCGGCCATCATGGCCTGGCCGCACAGCACGCCGCCTTCGCGCACCAGGGCGGGCGTGAGCGGCAGGCGCAGCAGGGCGCTGCCGGGGCCGGCGTCTTCCACGCGCAGGCCCAGTGCCTGCACCCAGGGGGCGAACAGCCCGGCCAGCGCCGCTTGCAGGGCGGCGGCATCCGGGGCGGCGGGCGCGGCCATCAGGGCTGATCGTCGGCGGAAGGCGGCGTGCCGGACGCGGGCGGCGCGCCGCAGTTCGCGCCCTTGTCGCGGCACAGGCAGTCGGCCCAGCGCGAGGCCAGGCGGCCAGCCGCCTCGCGCCCGCCCAGGCCAAAGGCCAGCGCCACGGCGACGGCCACGGCGCCCAGGGTCAGCCCGAAGGCCAGGTTGACGATGTCGTCGGCGATGCCCATGGCGCGCAGGCCCATGGCCAGCACGATGCCCAGGATGGCGAAGCGCGCCACCTTGGCCAGCACGGTGCTGCTGCCGCTGGCGCGGGCGATGGCCTCGTGCGCCACGTTGGCCAGCATGAAGCCGATGATCAGGATGGCCGAGCCCAGCAGCACGTCGCCGGCGAACTCGACGAAGGTGCCGATCATGTCGCTGAAGCGGTGGAAGCCGAGCTGGTTGCCCGCCTCGACGGTGGCGAACAGCATGGCGAACAGCAGCGCGATGCGGCCGACCAGGGTGGATGGCGCCACCGTGCGGAAGGCCTCCTGCATGCCCAGCTTGGCCGGCACCGTGTCCAGCCCCACGTTGGCCAGCAGGCTGGCCAGCAGGCGCGAGGCGAAGGTGGCGACCATCCAGGTCACCACCAGGATCAGGCCGGCGGCGACGATGCGCGGCACCGCCTCCAGCAGCATCGCCAGCATGTCGGTGGCGGGCTGCGAGATGGCGGCGATCTTGAGCGCGTCCAGCGCCGCGATCAGCGCCGGCACGAACACCACGATGAACACCAGCAGGCCCGCCAGGCTGGAGATCTGCACCGTGTCGGCCAGGCCCGCCTTGTGGCCCACCTGGTCGGCGCCGGCCGAGCGCAGCAGATTGGTCGTCAGGTTGCGCAGCACCGTGGCCACGATCCAGCCCACGCCGCCGATCACCAGCGCCGCCACCGCGTTGGGCAGGATGTCCAGCGCCTTGGTGGTCATCTCGCGCAGCGGCGACAGCAGCCCCTCCATCTGCAGCGCGCCCAGTACCGCCGGCACGAACAGCAGGATCACCAGCCAGAACAGCGCGTTGGACAGGCTGTCGCTGATGGGCGACATGTTGGCGTGCTCCGACAGCTTCTCGTCCAGCGTGGTGCGGTCCAGCAGCTTCTGCGTCAGGCCCCGCACCAGGGTGGCCGCCAGCCAGGCCAGCAGCGCCAGCAGCAGCGCGCCCAGCAGGCGCGGGGCGTATTCGAAGAGCTGGGTGGTCAGCGCGGCGAAGGAGCCCGACACCATGGACAGGTTCAGCGCGTTGAACATCGCCGCCAGGGTGAGCAGCAGCACGATCCAGAACAGCGCCAGCCCCACCACGCCCTCGATGTCCGCCTTCTGCCCCGTGGCGCCGGAGAAGCGCTCATTGAGCCGCAGCGCCCCCAGGCCCTTGCGCGCGCCGGCCTTGACCAGCGCGGCCACGAACCAGCCCACGATGAAGATCGCCAGCGCGCCCAGCACCTGGGGGATGTGGGTGCCCAGGGAACCCTGCAGTGAATCCCATAGCGTGGTCAAGCCATTCATCTTTAGTCACTCCTCGCACAAAAATCAACAAGTCCAGCCGATGATCGCCCGTGAGCCCGTCCGAGTCAACCGCCGGACCGTCATCCGCGTTGACGGCATTTTCGCGTCGGAGCGTGCATTTTGGGCATGGCGCGCCCCGGCCGCGGGCCGGCGCCCGGCGAAGTGGTCTTCCCCCGCCGCGGCGCTTGCGTTATGGTGAAACGCGTGGTGCCCGCTGGGCGCCCGCGCTTTGTACAGGAGGCTGGCATGGTGAAGCGGTCGATTCAGGTGCATGACAAGGCGGGCTTGCTGGCCTCGCCGGGGCTGGCCGGCGCGCCCGTGCTGGACCTGATGTGCTCGCACTTCGTGCTGACCCTGGCCGCGCAGCAGGGCAGCAAGTTCAACGTGCGGCGCGACATCAACGGCCTGATGGCCCTGGCCGGGCGCCACCTGATCTGGCCCGAGCCGGTGCTGCTGCGCCTGCGCGAGTTCCTGGCCCGCCGCTGCAAGGACAACGAGTTCTGGCGCGGCCACGAGCAGTTGCCCTCCGCCGAGTTCCTGGAGCGCCACGGCGTCTGGCGCGGCCCCTACGAGGAAGGCACGCTGTTCTTCTACCTGGACGAGTACGCCAAGGACGCGCCCAAGGACCTGCTGGCGCTGCTGGCCAGCACCGGCCAGTGGCTGCGGCTGGCGCTCAAGAAGCAGTCCACGCTGGTCGAGAAGAACATCGACGCGCTGGCCAACCTGCTGCAGCTCAACAAGGCCGAGCGCGCGCTGCTGCTCTACGGCACCCTGGCGCGCTACCAGCGCGATCTGCGCAGCCTGCTGGTGGAGTTCAAGGTCAACAACGCGCCCGAGGCCCATGCCGCCATCGCCGACTTGGCCGGCGTGACCGCCGCCGAGGTGGGCGAGGCGCTGCGCGCCGGCGGCCGGCTCGAGCGCATCGGCCTGGTCGAGAACCTGATCTCCGAGCACAGCATCACCGACCTGGCCGACCTGATGAAAGTCAGCGAGAAGCTGCCGCCCGTGCTGATGCGCGAGTACCGCGACCGCGCCGAGCTGATGGCCGTGTTCACCCGTCCCGCCGCCAAGAGCGATCTCCAGGCCGAGGACTTCGCCTTCGTCGGCGACGACGTACAGGTGCTGATCCAGTTGCTGCGCCGGGCGCAGGCCACGCAGGCCGTGGGCGTCAACGTGCTGCTCTACGGCCCGCCCGGCACCGGCAAGACCGAACTGGCCAAGGTGGTGGCGCGCCAGGCCGGGCTGGCCCTGTTCGAGGTCGAGTACGCCGACCGCGACGGCAACAGCCTCTCGGGCCGCGACCGCTACCGCTCGCTGCAGATCGCGCAGGTGTTCCTCAAGGGCTCGCAGGAGGCGGCGCTGCTGTTCGACGAGGTGGAGGACGTGTTCCCGCCCCTCAGCATGGACGCCGCCGGCCTGATGGCGCGCCAGGAGCAGATGCTGCCGGCCGCCGCCGGCCACAGCGTCAGCGGCAAGGCCTGGGTCAACCAGATCCTGGAGAGCAACCCCGTGCCCACCCTCTGGGTCACCAACCGCATCGAGCAGATCGACCCAGCCTTCCGCCGCCGCTTCGCCTACCACCTGGAGCTGACCTCGCCCCCGCCCGGCGCGCGCGAGCAACTGGTGCGCCGCGCCCTGGACGGCGTGGCCGTGAGCGACCCCTTCGTCGCCAAGCTGACCGAGCGCAAGGGCCTGACGCCGGCGCAGATCCGCACCGCCGTGCGCTTCGCCGGCCTGGCGCACCCGGACGACGCGCCCGGCGGCGAAGCCTTCGAGGCGCTGATCGAGCGCCAGTTGAAGAACTCCGACGCCGCCCTCGGCCGCAAGCCCGACAGCGCCGCCCAGGGCCGGCGCCCGGTCACCACCTACGACCTGGACATGCTCAACGTCGAAAGCCGCTTCGAGATCCCGCGCATCGTCGAGGCTTTGAAGGCGCGCGGCCACGGCGCCCTGTGCTTCTACGGCGCGCCCGGCACCGGCAAGACCGCGCTGGGCGAGTACATCGCCGCGCAGATGGGCCAGCCGCTCATCGTCAAGCAGGCCAGCGACCTGGTGAGCAAGTTCGTCGGCGAGACCGAGCAGAACATGGCCGCCATGTTCAAGGAAGCCGCCGCCGAGAAGGCCGTGCTGCTGCTGGACGAGGCCGACAGCTTTTTGCTGGACCGCCGCGGCGCCCAGCGCAGCTACGAGGTGACCGAGGTCAACGAGATGCTGCAGCAGATGGAGCGCCACCACGGCGTCTTCATCTGCACCACCAACCTGCTCGACCGCATCGACCAGGCGGCGCTGCGGCGCTTCACCTTCAAGATCAAATTCAAGCCGCTCACCGCCGCGCAGCGCGAGAAGATGTTCGTCACCGAGGCCCTGGGCGGCGACGCCGCGCGGCTGACCGATGACGCGCGCCGCCGGCTGGCCCGGCTGGAACAGCTCTGCCCCGGCGACTTCGCCGCCGTGAAGCGCCAGTGCGACATCCTGGCGGCCGAGTTCTCGGTGGAAGAATTCCTGGAGCAGCTCGAAGCCGAGCACCGCATCAAGCCCGAGGTGCGCGAGCAGCGCTCGATGGGCTTCGTGCCGTGACCCTGGCCAGCCAAGGATGCACTTCACGATTCGCGCGCCGCGTGCATCTGCGGACTCGGGCGGTCTGCGGCGTTGAAAATGCTCGCAATAGCTGTGGCTATTGCTGCGCTTTTCGCCTTGCATCCCATCCCGATCCGCAGCGCCCGCTTTCCGCTCGACTCGTGAAGAGCATCCCTAACGGCTTTTTTGCAGCGGAAGGTACAAGGTGAGCGGCTGGCCTGCAAAGGCCCTGAACCCGTGGTGCTGGTAGAAGGCTTTGGCGACGTCGTTCTTGGCATCGACGAGCAGCGCATAGGCGGCCACCTGTTCGCTGGCCTTCAGGCCGCGGTCCACCGCGCAGCCCAGCAGAAGCCGCCCCAACCCCAGGCCGCGCTGGTCGCCGCGGCAGGCCAGGCGTCCCATGCGAAAGCAGGGCACGGGGTAGCGCGGCAGCTTCTTGCGGTCGGCCTCGCCCAGGCCCGCGGCATCGACTTCAGCGGCACTGAGGGTGTAGTAACCCAGGATGCGGGACGGCTCGCCCGGCGGCGTGAGCACGAACACCGACGTGATGCCGCGCCTGCGGTGCTGGTCGGCGTAGCGCTGCAGGTCGTCATTGAGTTCAGGAACCCCGCAGTCGAACCCGGCCCGGTCGTGCAGCGTGGGGTCGAGCGGCGCTTCCTCGCACTCAAACACGCCGAACCTGCTGTCGGGCCTGCGCCAGGGCTTTTTGCAGGGCGGCGTTGGGGCTGAATGCCGTGTCCAGCGCGGCCGTGAAGGCGGCGAAATCGCGCTGCGACAGCGTGATGCGGGATTCGCGCTCCAGCAACTGCTGCGCCTTTTCCTTGGCCGCCGCGCGCACGAACCCGGCCATGGTCGTGCCCATGAGGGCGGCGGCCTTGGCGATGACGTCCTTTTCCTCGGCGTCCATCTTGAGATCGAAACGGGCGGTGGTGGTCATGCGGGTTCCTGTCTGAATACGGAATTTTACCGTATCAAAGCGCCGATATGGCAACGGCGCTCACTGCCGCACTTTCGCTCGATCACCGCCACGCGCACCGGGTCGGGCACCGCCTCGCCCGGTGCCACGGTGGCGCTGTTGTCGTGCACCTGCACCTGCGCCAGGTGCGGCAGCAGCGCGATCAGGTTGGCGACGGCGGCGGGCCAGCGCGCGCGGATCGTGGCCTCCGGGATGTCGTGCCCGCCCCGGGCCACCCGGGCGCGCACGCGCGCGATGTGCAACTCGGGCGAGGCCAGGCCGCAGAACCACACCAGCACGTCGTGCGTGCGCGCGGCGGCCACCAGCCTGGCGGGCACGGTGCGGCCGCCCAGCGTGTCTCGAAGGCGTGGCTGCGGCCCCGCGCCAGCGCGTCATCGAGCCGGCGCATGCCCTCCGCCCAGGCGGCGGCGTTGGCGGCGGCCGGGTCCCCAAGCCGGTGGCGGCGCGCGGCTCACGCGCGAAGCTGTCGGGGTTGAACCAGGCCAGGCCGGCGCGCGTGAGCAGGTGGCCGCCGACGGAGCTTTTGCCGGCGTCGTTGACGCTGGCCAGCACGCAGAGAACAGGGCGGGTGGGGCGGGTGCTCATTTCAAGCGAAATCGGTTTGTGGCCGGCGTTCGGGGTGCATTGGAGGCTATTAAATTAATAGCTGTCGACATAGTATTCACGCTGGCTCAATGCCTATTTGACCTGAAAAATCCATCGCCGTCGTGCCCCCTGCCGGGCAGGGTGAGCGGATCTGAATCCGACCCATTTCTCCCACTTCCTGACCGCCGGACACCGCCCCGTGCTGCCAGTCCATGCAGCCCGGCGATGCGCCATGGCGAGGCCGAGATCACGGCGGCGATGAGCGATTCGCAGCCCTGCATGGCCATTGCATATCACTGGATAGCGTGAGCGCGTGACTTGAAAACAACGCATCGAATGATCCTGCATCAAGAAAATGCCGCGCCGTCATGTCTCACCGCGCTCCCGAATAATTAAGTCAAAAGCACACAGTTTCTTAAAAACCGAACGCCGAGATCGCGCGGCGTACGCAAGGGCCGCGCTGATCTTGGGGGGCCGTGGCCGGCGACGTGAACGCCCGGGCCACGCACTTCTCCACCCTCTGGCGACCGCCTTCGCCGACACGCTGGAGAGCACGACCCCATCGGCATGGAAGCGGTGCCACCGGGCATGGCAACGGCAGGCCGCGTGAACCCGTGCAAACGTCACGCTCGGCGGCCATTGGTCCACGGCTCCTGTTGCCATGTGTTTCGAATCCATGATAATGCACGTGAATTTTGACAATCTTCTTGTAATAATGA
>Ga0075163_10001658_pt1 | contig 30128 bp, 27 predicted proteins | sample JI1023141ADNA_FD_71478 | JGI IMG/M metagenome (GOLD analysis project Ga0075163, IMG submission 71478) | Wastewater effluent complex algal communities from Wisconsin, to seasonally profile nutrient transformation and Carbon sequestration -... | ecosystem: Engineered > WWTP > Effluent > Algae...
TGTCGGATGGAGCCTACACCATTCAGTGGAACGGCCCCGACGGCCGGGATGCTCAGGTGGTGATGAAGCAAGGTTCCGAGTAGTTCCTATTGGTTGGAGTGCATCCAATGACCGGATGACGCGGCGTGCTCGCGCAATGATGCCCATGTAAATGGATTTGTGATGGATCGTGCTCTAGCTTGCCGCCATGTGGCGACGGTATCTCCTCATCAGCCTGTTCTGTTCGTGCGGTATGTTGGGCAGTGCCCAGGATTTGTTGGTCTACGGCCTTATTCGCGAACGACCTGCCCGTGCGCCCATCGCCGGTGCAACGATCTCCTTGGAGGATAGCTCGCTCGTACCGTTGGATCGCTGGCTTACCGGCGATAGCGGTGACTACGAGTTCTACCTGCAGATGGACCAGATCTATACGTTGCGGTGTTCTGCGCCGGGCTATTTCCCCAAGTCCGTGGTGCTGGATACACGGAACGTGGATGCCAGCGCGGAAGATCGCGAGGGCGGCTGGGGCATGAACATCGACATGACCTTGTACCGGACGTTCGAGGGTGTGGATACGGCCTTGCTTAATGTCCCGTTCGGCTACGCTGCATGGAATTCAGCGGATACCATGTTCGCATGGGACATGCCGCATACTGAGAAGATCCGTGCGCAGTGGGCCGCGATACTGCCTGCTGAGGATGAGGTTGCAGAACAGGCCTCCGTGCGTCCTGCAAAAGCCATGGCACCACCGCCTGGTTGGGCACGATTTGCGGCGGCGCTAGCAGTAGTCCTGCTCGGCCGTTGGGGCTTGGCCTTGCTTTTCGCACGTATTGGCGATGATGTCCGGGCTCGACAACGCATGTTGGTGGCCATGCTCGTGGGCGCGGCGATCCTTGGGTGCGCTGCCTGGCTCCATTGGTCCGGAACGGGCTGGGAGCATGTATTCGCGTTCGGTGCGGGAGTAAGCGCAGTGGGCTTGGTGGTGGTCGCTGTGCGGCAGAGCGGTCCGGTGCTGGACCACGGGTTGGAGAATGGAATACCCATTGCCGATGAAGAGCGTGCACGTGGGCGCAAGTTCCTGAAGGTGTTGACCTGGTCGGCCTATATCCTGGCCATGATCAGCGGCTTCCTCCTATACGCTGTGTGGGGTCGCACGTTGCAAGGTGGGATCCACTTGCTCCACAACGCAGGCTGGGCGCTGGTCCTGCTCGCCGTTCTCTTCCTGCTCTTGCACCGGCCGGTGCGCCGTTGGTTCCTTCACCCGGCGGATCGTGTGCGGTTCTGGCTCGTGCTGGGTGGTGCTTTGCTCGTCATAGTTCCCACGGCCGTGCAACTCATGGATCGCCAATTGGTGGGTCCAGCTTCGGGTTCGCGCATTGCGGAGATCGTGGAGCTCAACGAAGTTTCCGGGCGGCGCGGACGCAGAACCTACCACGCCGTCATATTGGTCGATGGCGTTGAGAAGGACATCGCAATGGACAAAGAAGAGTGGGATGAGCTCACGTACACCGATGCCTTATCATTGACCATCCAGCGTGGCCCGACCGGGATCGATCACATCACCGGGTGGGATGCGATCTACCGAGGGGAGGAGTAGGAGTTAAGTACTTCCCTCACCGCAGCACCGTCACATGCCCGAACAGCCGGTGCCGCATGCGCTCCACGGTATCGCGGGCTTCCAGCTTCCAGACGTACACATCGTTCATGGCCGCCTGCCCGCTCACGCTGCCGTCCCAAGCCATATAAGCATCGGTGCTCGCCCACACCTCTTCGCCCCAGCGATCGAAGATCCGGAGCAGGTAGGTGGTCGGGTCAAGGTCCTTCCAGATGGGGCGCCAGCCTTCGTTGATGCCGTCGCCGTTGGGGGTGAACGCGTTCGGCGTGTAGATGCTGAAGGATCCCTCGATGGTGACGACGGCACGCGCGGTATCCGTGCAACCGTAGGAATTAGCGACCACCAATTGCACCGGGTAGCTACCGGCTTCGTTGCCCGGAAAACGCACGATCGGATCTGGAACAGTATCGGTGGAAGGAGCGCCGCTGGCGAAGGTCCAGGCCCATGACATGACATCAGCGCTGGATGCATCCACGAAGGACTGTTCGGTGGAGAAGACGTCGGTGGGCTGTGGCCCGAACGTGAAGCCCGCCTGCGGAACGCTGTCGACCTGGACCAGTTCCAGCACCGTACTGTCCGCAACACATCCGTTGGAACCGTTCACCCGCAAGGACACATCGTACGTGCCCGGTGTTGTATAAGTATGCACGGGCGAAAGCGTCGTTGACGTGGAGCCATCGCCGAAGTCCCAACGCACGCTGCTGAGCGTATCCGCCGTGGACGTGTTGTTGAAGGTGACCACCACCGGTGCGCAACCGGTAACGGGTGTTGCGGTGAAATGGATCTCCGGTAGTACATCCGGACCGATGGCGATCGCGCGTGTGAGGCAGAGCGATCCGAGGGAGATGCGCACCTGGTACGTGCCGGTGTCCAACCCATCTTCCGAAACATGGAGCAGGCTGTCCGTATTGCCCACCAAGGCCACACCGTTCAGGTACCACTGGAACGTTGCAGCGCTCGTATCCGATGATGCGTGCAGCACCAGATCATCCGTACACCAACCACCGGTGCGTGCAAGGGTTCCGCTCAGGCTGCTGGATGCGAAGAGTTCCAGATCGTCATAGATCGTATAGGGCGAGTTCCCGGAATCGACACTGTATTCCGCCGGTGGATCACACGGTGCCCCGATCATGATCGCTTGCACGGCGAACGGTGCCGTGAACGACATGCTGATCTGTCCCCAGACCGTGTCAGGAACGTAGGGTGCTGTGGCCAAGGCCGTCCAACCGAAATTGCCGGGGCAGGCTGAGGTAGGTCCCGGCGGCCAGGCGGGACATGCGGCCAGGCCCCAAAGGGTGATGTCCACCGGCGGCAACACGGGCGCATACACGAATTGATTGACGCGCGATCTTCCGGCGATATGCATGCGGAAAGTGTAGTCCGTGCCATCCACCAACGGTTGCAGCAAACAGGTGCCCGGGTATTCCGGATCTTCCTGGCTCACGTATCCGCCTACGTAACCGATGCCTGCAGCAGGTGCTGGGATCCACGGGATATTGAAATTGCCGAATTGGAGGAAGTCCGGAGTGCTTCCACTGCCGGAATACCAGTCGTGCGCACAGGCGAACTGCTCGAAGAAGGCGGGATCACAATCGACGACCTCGAACGTGGGATTCGGTATCAAGGAGTCCGTTGCTTCCGGCACGCCGGAACAGGTGCAGGCCACCACATCGTTCAGGTCCACCAGTCCATCGCCGTCATCATCCACACCGTTGTCGCAGATCTCCTGCGCCTGCAACGGCACGGTCAGGAGGAGGGAACACCAAACGAGCGAGCGGACGTTCTTCAACGACATTGCGATGGGGTCTGAGGCCACTGCTTGACGTGCCGAAGGTGCCGGGCGGTGCTTCGCGATCGGGATCTATGCCTTTCGCACAATGGCTGGCGCATCCGGCCCCGTCCGTCACCACATGCATGCTACCGGCGTACAGCGGCACTAGCTTTGGAACACATGTGGCACCTGTAAATGGATCTACCATGAAGAACCTCGCCTCCCTGCTCTCTTTCCTTCTTCTTGTTCCTGCGGTCCAGCTGAGCGCGCAGGACGGCACCTTGGACCCTTCCTTCTCCGGTGATGGCCTGCTCTCGGCGGATTGCGGTGGGTCCAGCTTCGATCAGGGCCGCGCCGTTACCATCCAGGACGACGGGTCGATCATCGTGGTCGGGACTTCCGGCCCATCCAAGTCATTGGATTTCGGTGTTGCCCGCTTCCTGGAGGATGGTACGTACGACGATACCTTCAGCTTCGACGGTGTGGAACGCGTGGCGCCCGGACCAGCGGAAGACCACGCCACCTGTGTGGTGGTGCAGCCCGATGGAAAGATCCTGGTCGGTGGATACAGCTTGTGCAGCGAGGGCAACTGCTTCACGCTCCTCCGGTTCCTGGACGACGGCACCCTGGACCCCGATTTCGGCGAGGGCGGCATCGTGATCACGGAATACACCGGAGGTTATGCGCTGGAGGCAAAAGTGATGGCCTTGCAGGACGATGGGAAGATCCTGCTCGCCGGTGGCGGTGCCGGTGGATTCGCTGCGGTGCGCTACCGGGCCAATGGCACAGTGGACGTTGAGTTCGGGACCGATGGCCTTGCGACCTGCGCGTTCAGTGCGGGTAGCGACCGCGCGAACGGGATCGCTTTGCTGGACGATGGAAAGATCATCCTCTCCGGCTACTCGGCCAACAACGAGATCGATTCCATAGCGGTGACACGTTTGACCAACGATGGCATCATCGATGAGAGCTTCGGATCCGGCGGACGCGTTTGCGCGGCCATTCCAGGTCGGCGCACGATCGGGCAGGCACTCGCCATGGGACCGGCCGGCGAGATCGTCGTGGCGGGCTATTACATCAACCCGCTTGCCGTGGAGCCGCTGGCCATGGTCGCGCGGTTCACGGCGGAGGGTGTGCTTGATACGGATCTCAATGGCACCGGCCTGCGCAGTCTTGCACCTGCGGGGAGTTCAGCCTCGATCCTGAATGCAGCCGTAGTGCAAGCTGATGGCAAGATCATCGTCTGCGGTGCCGTAACCAACGCCAACAGCGATTTCTTCCTCATGCGCCTGAATACGGATGGTTCCGATGATCTCACCTTCAACACCTCGGGAACCACCATCACCGACTTCACCGGCACATTCGACCGGGCCAACGGGATGGCCTTGCAAAGCGACGGACGGATCGTTGTGGTGGGGGAGACCAATGCTGGTACCCAGGACTACAATTTCGCCCTGGCCCGTTACCTCAATAGTGGTTTCACCTCCATCGCAGAGAATGATGGATCGGATCTTCGGCTTCGGGTAACGAACCCCGTCTCGGAGGTGGTCACGGTCACCTTTGCGCTGACCGAGCAGGACATTGTAAGTATGGACCTCTTCGATATGCGCGGTGCCTTTGTGCAACACCTGATGCGGCCTCGAACGGGCGCCAAAGGGGCTAACACCGTGACCTTGCCGGTCGGTCCCGATCTGTGCAACGGGCCGTATGTCTTGTCGCTGCGCGGAAAACAGGTCCAGGCAACGGCCAAGTTGATCGTGGATCGTTAGGCCTTGGCGATCCGTCCCTTGGACTGTGGATCTTTCCGGACACCCTATCTTTTCACTCCAAAGCACACCCATGCGCAGAACATTACCCCTGGCTCTCCTTCTTACCGTTTCCGCCCAAGCCCAGATCGTCATCAACGAGGTCGACTACGATCAGGTGAGCACGGACAACGCGGAGTACATCGAGATCAAGAACATCGGCACCTCGGAATATCCCATGCAGTATGTCACCGTGGTGATGTACAACGGAAGTACCGGCACGGCCCAGGAATACCGGACCATCTCGGACCCGAGTTGGCAGCCACTGGAACCTGGTGGATATTTCGTCATCTGCGGCAATATCAGCCTGACGCCGAACTGCGATCACGCCGCCACGCCTGCGACCAATCTGGTGCAGAACGGTCCACTTGATGCCATCGTCCTGGTCTCCTCCGTCAATTCACAGGTCCTCGATGCGGTGAGCTATGGTGGTAGCCTGGAAGGGTATGTGGAAGGGACCGGCACGAGCGCACAGGACACCAACGATAACGATGGTGTCAGCATCGGTCGCAACCCCGATGGCACCGACACCAACAATAACGATGCGGACTTCTTCCTCATGTGCAGCACTCCCGGTGCGGAGAACCTGATCGACCCCACCGAATGCGACTTGAGCACTGGCGTACGCGCCAATGTGAACGTGGGCAGCTCGTTGCTGGTGTTCCCATACCCGGGTGGCAACAACGTCCTCGTCTACGCGCGGGAGACGGCACCCACCGCAATGCGCCTGGAGGTCTTCGCAGCGAACGGCGCCCTTCTCATGGCCGAAAGCAAAGGCACCACGGCACAAGCGCAGTGGAACATTGATGCCGAAGCGTTGCATGGATCCATGCTGTTGGTCCGGTATACCACCTCGGAAGGTTCCACCACGCGCCGTGTTGTTGTGCCTTGATCCGGTGGGGCGACGCCAAAGCCGCTGATCCGGAGGGAGAAAGCTGTTGCTAGTGCGGTTTCCTGAACGGATCCCACAGACCGCTTGTTGATACTTTCCAAGACTGTTGGCCCGGTATCGACATCGCCTGAAGTCCTTGATCAGCTTGACTTTCATGCAGTCACGGTACCCATGAAACGGATCCTGTTCGTAACCATCACAACAGGGCATTAACGCTGCCGCGAACCCGTCGGACCTTGGCACCATGTCCGCACTGGTGTTCGAAGCCCGTTGGCACCGCATACAGCGGTCCCGGGAACAAGGGTTCGAGGAATTGTCCGATTTCCTCGGTCGTTATGCGTCACTTGGACCGCTCGTTCGCTGCGGCCTCCTGCGCAAACGAGAGGAGTGGAGCGAGTTCCAACGGTACAACGGCTATATCCCCACGGAAAAGGGGGAGACCTTCCTGCTCTACATTCCCGAAAAGGAACTGGTGCTGGTGCGCCCCGGCAAGAGCGCGCCCTTGTTCCTCGAGTTGAAGAACGACCCCGATCCCAAGGCGTGTTTCAAGGATACGTATGCGGAACCCACCAAGGGACAGTTCGCGACAGTGGAGGAGATGCGTGTGAACGCGGGACGCGATGCATGGCGTGTGAAGCGCGCCGAAGTGCTCCGCCAGCACCTGATGCAGGGCTACATGGATATCCGCGCCTTTACCAAACGCACCGGCGCCGGAGAAGGTGGCCTGTTGCGCGAAGGACTGGTGAAGCCGCGTGCCGACCGTTCCAGCGATCAGCTGTTGACAGTGGAAGTGACCAAGGAGGGCGAGCGCTTCCTGACGCCTTTGGACACCTTGGATGTGCTGCTCGTGAACCCGGGCATGGAGTTGGCCCTCTTCAACCGTCTGGAGCCGGACAACGCATCGTACTGGTGCGGTCTGCCGTAGCCTCTAGTCCTTGACCTTCTTCTTGCGGGTATTCGCGGCCTGGCCTGCCCGGAAATAGCCGGTCTCGAAACGGCTTAGCAATTCGGCCACTCGCTTCGCCCGCGTTGGAACGGTCTTTCCGCTGTTGACCCAGTAGCATAAGCTGCGTTGCATGCCGGGCTTCAACTTGTCCCATTCAGCCTTCATTTCGGGGATGAAGTCCAGCGTCTCGGCCAGCTCCTCGGGCACATCGATGCGGTCCGGTTCAGGGTCCAGCCAGAGTTCCACGGTCACCATATCACCGGGTTTCTTGAGGCCTGCCTTCCTGCGCAGGTCGCCGCCCAGCACGAGGATGTGGATCCCGCTTTTCGTAGGCATCAGCGCGCGGTCCACGTGTACGCCATTGATCACGGTCTTCACCCGCACCTCGCCCCGCTTGCCGAAAAGATGCTTCACGTCGTGTGGGAACTCCACGTAGCTCCACGCGAACTGGCCGCTCATCCGCTCCATGGGGGCGGAGAACTTGAAGGTCTGGGGCTTCTTCTTGGGCATGGCTACGGTCGACCCCAGGCGGTTGGGCATTGTGGTTCCTTCGATCAGCGCTGGTAAGCATATGGCAACCCCCAATCGCCAACACTTGCTCCACCTCGTTCCTTCAGCGTGCGCCAGAAGAGTTTCGCGCCAAGGAGATATGGGCTCACGCGCACAACGCTGCCATCAAGCAGATCGAGCAACATGACCTGTTCGATCGAGGAAAAGTGTCCGGTCTGGATCTCACACCAATTGATGGAGCGCGTCCTACCCATTGCGCTTGTCACATGGAATTGCTCGTCCGACATATAGATACGATGGCGAATTCCGTAGAGCAGGCACATCAAGCCGCACACCCCGAAAATGATGAGCATAGGTATGGCGATCGCCCAAGCGCGAACAGGGTCGCCATCATCGAACAAAGGCCAGATCAAGTAGGGGGCGGCAATAATTAGACACACTGCGCCGATGATCGAATAGGCTTTGGGCATTCGGAGGTGTGCAATACCGTTCCCGAGTTCAGCATATCGGACATCCGCCTTTCGGGCGAATACGTCCATGATCATGTTCTCTAAGCCCACCATGGCACTATCCGCCAGCCTTTTTCGATTTGTAGCCTTTCTCCGCAAGGAACGCCAGCACCTTGTCGCGGTGATCGCCTTGCAACAGGATCACACCATCCTTCGTGTTACCGCCAACGCCGCACTTGCTCTTTAATGCGCGACCGAGATCATCCAGGTCGGCATCCTTGCCCACGAAGCCGATGATGCGCGTGACCTCCTTATTGCCTTTCAACCGATCCAGATGGATCCGGAGGTCCTGCTGTTGCGGCGGCAACGTGGCCGGTTCGCGGGCGGTGCCGAGGTTCTTGTTGGTGCTGTACACCAAACCACCAAGACCGCTGGGGGGGCGCTTCTTCATCGGCACCAAGTTCGCAACAACATCGCATCTTGCATATCCATGGAAGCACCTGTGCGGGTGGAGAAAGTGGCCGGACGGGCTGCGATGCGCCGTTTCATCCGGTTGCCGTTCGAACTGGCGGACCAACGTCCCAACCGTGTGCCGCCCTTGCTCATGGACGAGCGGGAACTGCACGACCCGGGCAAGAACCCGCAGCTGGGGCAATGCGATGTGGCGTACTGGCTCGCCTGGCGTGGGAGTGTTCCGGTCGGTCGCATCATGGGCATCATCCACCGCAGCTACAATGCTTCCAAGGCTGAGCACACCGCGCGGTTCTACCAGTTGGATACCGTTCGCGACCCCGTTGTGGTCCGTGCCTTGATCGCCACCGTGGAGCAATGGGCGCGTGGGAAGGGCATGGAGCGGGTCATCGGTCCGTTCGGTTTCAGCGACAAGGACCCGCAGGGTTTCCAGATCGAAGGCTTCGAACATCTGCCCGTGATCGCCACACCGACCAATCCGGATTGGCTCCCACCACTGATCGAAGCTGGTGGATTTATCCCTTTCGAGGACATGGTGAGCTACCGCATGGACATCCCCGCACAGTTGCCGGAGGTGTATCATGCCATCGGTGAGCGGTGTCTGCGCAACTATGATCTTCACCGCGTACCCCTGCGCTCCAAGCGCGAACTGAAGCCCTGGGTGGTGCCCGTGCTGCGGTTGGTGAACGCCACCTACGGCGATCTACTGGGCTTCACCCCCATGAGCGAGGCGGAAATGCGGGCTTTGGCCGCCAAGTACATGTTCATCCTCGACCCACAACTTGTTCACCTGATCGCGGATGCGAAGAACGAGCCCGCGGCTTTCGTGATCGCCAGCCCCGACATGAGCGAAGGTTTCGTGCGTGCGAACGGAAGCCTCTTTCCCTTCGGTTTCCTGCACATCCTGCGCGCCATGAAGCGCTCCAAGCAACTCGATCTGCTGTTGGGCGCTGTACGTCCCGATCTGCAGGGCAAGGGACTCACCGCAGCGCTTGGCGTCTCCCTTTTCGATGCCGCCCGCCAACGCAAGTTCACCCACTTGGACAGTCACCTGATCATGGAACGCAATACCCGCATGCGCGCCGAACTGGAGCGGCTGGGCGCGGTGGTGTGGAAGCGGTATCGGGTGTACGAGAAGCCGATCAGAAAATGAGATGATCAGACGATCAGAAGATCGAGCACCCGCTCGCTCGCACCACGTCTCCTGCATTCAATTATCTGATCATCTGATCATCTGATCCTTACTTCCACCAGGTAATGTGGGGCCTCGTCATCTCCAACCCGAACCGCCTTGCCTCCTCCAGCTTGAACGGCCCGTGCATCTTCAGGTAGATGTCGAAGGTGATGGGCCCTTCCTGGTCGGCCTTGAAGTTGGTGTGCCAGTAGTTGTTCAGGGCATAGAGGTAGATGGTGCTGCTGGAATGCGCCTCGGTCTTCCAGGCCTTGTACATCTCAGCATTGGTGCCGCGCCCCGGGTTCACCTTGCGTTCATCCACCATTTCGCCCACCTCCCAGATCGCGCCTTGCGGGCATACGATGGTGACGCCCATGGTATCGTTGCTCACGTCGATCCAACGCTGGGCGCAGAAGAAATCGTTGTTGCTGCCTGGGATGCGTCCGCTTTCGGGTGTCACGCAGGTATCGCCGATGCCGATACGGACGGTGGCGTTGGGGATTTGGAAAGGAAGGGCAAGGTGGAGCGATTCCTTTTCTCTTACCAATGCTTTTCTTATGGAGTATCTCAATCCGTACTGGGTTGAACCGAATGGTAACCATGGAAAATCGGCAAACACGCGGATGGTGTCTGCACGAACTTTAAGCGCAGCGAGTTCGTCGCTTCGAGCTGGTATTGCAATGACCCGCGCTGCTTCAACATGACCAGAATCAACCAACAATTGCCATCCAGGCGTAACACAAAGGGATTGTGACCGCTTGTTCGCAACCCTGATCTTCTCGCAGAATCTTGGTTGAGGGCGTTCTTCATCGTTTAACGGCTCAGTGACCAGCTTATCGATGGTCCATGAGTGCCCTTTTAATCGGACTTGCTCACACTCACCCAGTGCATTCGGTAAGGTTGAACCTACAGGCCTATCGAACGTGTTGAGAAAGTACTCCGTCTTTCCATCATCATTATTAGGCATCATCCGTTCTTGAATCCACCAAGTGTAATACGACGCACTATCCGCGAACGCCTTCTTCACCCGCCATTGATCAGTGGTAAAGTGCGCATCCGGATCGCTAATGCTGCACCACGCGCCCCAGGTATGCTCGTGCCACATGACGATGCTGCGCTTGGCGCGGTAGAGCAGCTGCGGGTCGATGGGCTTGCCGAGGATCTTCGCCGCATCGATCAAGTTGGAAAGTCGCGCACTAAGCAAGCGCACATCGCCTTCCTCCTTCGCCGTGCTGTACGCGCCATCCTCCCAGTAAGGCGTGAAGTCGCCACTCCAGGTTGGGATCTGCTTGCCGTACTTCTGTTCGAACTGCTGCATCATCGTGCCCGCGTTGGCGATGATCAGGTGCGGTGAACTGTATTTCTCGTTCCACTCGCGCACGAAGTCACTGAGGGTGCTGTCCACCGGCCCGTTGTCGCTTACGATGTTGTAGCGCCATTGCACCATGTCGTAGGGATAGCCCTTGGCGGCCAGCTCGTTCATGTAGGCCGCGATCTTCCGTGTGCCGCGCTCCTTGATGGCCCCGGCGGTGTAACCGTGCCAGCCGCCGTAGCCCTGGCCGGCCGTCCATACGAGGATGCTGTCACGACCGGTCGTGCTCTTCCACCAGTAAGGCTTGTCGCCTTGCTCGCGCAGGGTGCTGCCGATGCGGTCGCCGCCGTCCGGCATGTCGGGGATGTAGTTCGGGCCCTGGCTCAGGTGGCGGATGCCGTGCGCGGCGTAGGCGTCCACCATGCTCCAGTTCATGCCGGGGATGTCGGTCTGCATCGCCATGGTGATCGGCAGGTCGTACCAGGTGCGCAACGAATCGGCGTACTCCACGATCCAGTGCATCTCCTCGGGCGTGCAGAGGCCGGTGAGGATGTTCGCGTAGTTCGCGCTGAGGGCGATGCTGCCCGCCTTCACCGCCGCGATGAAGCGCTGCTTGTCCGTTTCGCTCGCGATGCCCAGGAAGTTCTCCACGGCCCAGAGGCTCTCCACGTTCCACACGAAGCGGCTGCCTTCCGGATAGTCCTTGGTTCGGTCGATCAGCTCCAGCGCCTTCCAGATGTTGTTGTTCTGGATCTTCTCCACTTCAGCCTGCAGATGGCTGTAGCCGATGTCGGTGTGGCTGTGGTGGATGAGGTGGATGTCGCGATGGAAGATGGGAGATTGTTGAACCTCTATTCGTCGTTCATAGAATACCCTAATTCTAGGATACCATTCAAACGGCGCGGGGATCGCTACGTCTATTATCACCGTCGAAGGAGCATTCACGGGGTCAATAGGAACTATGAAAGAGTTCAATCCACGCGAGAGGAAGAGCGGGAAGGGCTCGCTCTTGCTGTTTATCTCGACCATCAGGGCATCTCCATTTCCGAAGTGCATGGCGGTAAGTAGAACCACCTGCTTTCCATCCTTTCGAATGAAGGGGAGCACTTCAGCCTCCACCTTCTCCTCGAAGGTGTATCGGAAGGTCATGAACCAGTCTGGGCTCTCCTGTGCGTGGCCAACAACTTTCAGTCGCAGCGGCTGGTCGGGCTTGACGTACTTACCCGGCACCCGCAGATGCGCGAAGCCGTGCGGATCCCCATGGCGGTCCATCTTGCTGAACTCGAAGACGAGCTTGGTACTGTCGGCTCCGGCGGCGCTCCAGGAACCGGGCTTTGTGTTGTGGTGCGTGGTGAAGGTGAGCGCGAGCTGATCATTGATGAAGAGGTCGAAGCTGCGGTCGCCGCCGGAGGTAGTGCTGTTATGCGCGGCGATCCAGCTGAAGTAGAAATACCGGGGACTCTCGCTCTGCCGGTATTGCGGCACGGCGGCTGTCTCCCATGCGATCGCCTTTTTCCCATCGGTGCAACGCGTGAGCAAGGCCGTGGTCGCATGCTCCGGATACACGCTGAAGTAGGAGAGGACCTCACCTTCGATGTCCTTCGCGTAGCCGTTGATAACGTGTTGCTTGCCGAAGACGGGAAGGTCCACTTGAGCGCAGAGCGATGCCGGGAGGAGTAGGCAAGGCAACAGCAAACGGCGCATGTTCCAAAGATGGAGAAGAATAGGCCTTTCACCGTCGGGTCGCTCCTCGCTTCGCGAGTTACGCCCGCTCCTCCGGAGCTGCGAAGAGCGCCAAGGCCACGCCAAGAAGAAATTGAACATGGCGTAGCCGTTGCGTTCGCTGCGCCGTTGCGGTGAAAATTCAGAACGCGTAGCGCACACCCAAATTCATCACCAGCGAACGGGTCAATCCATCAGGCCGCACGTCGCGGGTGATCACCGGCGTTCCGAAGGATCCTTCCAACGAGACGTTCTTGCTGATCGGCAAACGTGCATCAGCCGTGATGTTCAGTGTCAGCCCTCGCGAACCATCCACCTGTACAAGCCGACTGCCGAATTGGTCGACCTCCGTGCGTTGATCCTCCGTGAGGTGCTGGATGGCCAACAGTCCGGGTTGGAGCACGAGCCGCCCGATCGGGAAGGCATACTGGATCCTTGCCACGGCATCATCCGCACGCACCAGGCCCGCGCTCTCGAAATAGGCTTGGCCTTCCGCAGAGTCCATCCAGAACAGGTGCAGGTAGCCGTTCTTGTTGTTGTTCACCAACACATGCTGGTAGGCCAACCCGGCGGTGAAACGGCGGTTCTTATAGTTGACGCCGAGCAGCAGGTCGCGCGTACCCAAGCTGGTCTGGTAGGGCATCGGCAGTGTACGTATTCTGTCATCGGTCGCCGTGGCTTTGCCGGAGTTGAACTTCGCGCCTACGAGCACATCCAGCCGGACCGCGTCGTGGTGCATGACCGCATAGGACGCCGTGACCAACGGATCGCCAACACCACTGTTATTCCCCAGGTCACCGCTGATGCTCATGAAGGGCACACGCGCCTGTAGCCGAAGCCGTGGCGATACCCTCAGGTCCAGTTCTGGAACGGCCTGAAGGATCACGGTCCCTTGTTCCCCGATGGCATAGCTGAAGGTCATACGCGCAGTATGGCGATGGTCGAAGCCGAGCGCACCGCTGTCGCTTGTGATCGAAATATCACCCAACGGACCTGCTGTACAGACACCGGCATCACTGCAACCCTGGCCCATTGTTGAAGGCGTGAGCCGAAGGATGACGCACACGAGGACCAAGGTTCTGAGGACGCGCATGGGATGGCTTTGACCCGCACAACGTTTCTTGACGGGTTTTGGTGTGTCGCAGGACCGACCGTTTCCTGACCGGTCCGTACGATAGGTCAGCTCCCACACTATTTCAGCAGCTCCAACTTCACGATCCGTAGTGGATCGTTGGTGCCATGCCTTGATCCACCAAATTGGGCGAACCACGGGGTACATTCGCCGCATGCCCGCCCGCGCCTTCCGCATCATGCTCTTGCTGGTCGTCCTCGGGCTTGTGCTTTTCGTGTTGCACCTCCTGGTAGGCCCGGTGCCGATCACTTTCTCACAAGTGGTTACCGGGATGTTCAGCGTAGATGGTGATCCGGGCATGGCGCTGATCGTCCGCAGTGTCCGGCTTCCAGAGGCGATCACAGCTGTTGTTGCAGGCAGTGGATTGGCTGCCTGCGGCCTGTTGATGCAAACGCTTTTCCGCAACCCGCTGGCGGGACCGTCCGTGCTTGGGATCAGCTCGGGTGCCAGCTTGGGAGTGGCCGTCCTCATGCTCGCGCAGCCGCTCTGGTCCCTGCTCTGGATCTCGCCCTCGCTGGCGATCATCCTCGGTGCGTTCGCTGGCGCCATTGGCGTGTTGTTGTTGATCATGGTGGCGGACAAGCGCATGGGCGATGGCGTGGCCCTGTTGATCGTGGGGCTCATGGTGGGTTACCTGTGCTCTGCCATCATCAACGTGTTGCAGGTGGCGAGTGCGGATGCCGCGGTGAAGAGTTTCGTGCTGTGGGGCATGGGCTCTTTCGGAGGCGTGGTCGGCGAGCATTTACCGTGGCTTGCGGTGCCTGTGTTGGCTGGGTTGCTGGTCGCGTTGATCTTGGTGAAGCCGTTGAATGCCTTGCTCCTGGGTGATGCGTACGCAGCAAGCTTGGGTGTTCCCGTGGAACGCACACGGCGATGGATCATGTTGACCACGGGTGTTCTGGCCGGTGCGATCACCGCGTTCTGTGGCCCGATCGCTTTTCTGGGACTAGCCACACCGCACGTTGCAAGAGGACTTTGCCGCACAAGCGACCACGCCATCCTGATGCCTGTGACGATCCTCTGCGGTGCCGTACTGGCGCTTTTCTGCGATCTGTTGATCAAGTTGCCGGGGGCCAGCGCCGGGATCCCGTTGAACGCCGTGACGTCCCTGCTGGGTGCACCGGTTGTCGCATGGGTCTTGTTGAGCGGAAAACGATGGGCACGCTCTGCATGAAACACGCACTCCAAACCCGCAGCTTGGCCATTGGCCATGGCAAGCACCGCTTGATCGAGGGCATGGACCTCTCCTTGAATGCCGGCGAGTTGGTCGCGTTGATCGGTGTGAACGGAGGTGGCAAATCAACATTGCTGCAAACGCTTGCGGGCCTGCTGCCACCACTTGGGGGTGAGCTATTCATCGATGGTACGCCTTTGCCAGCAATGAGCGCATCGCTGCGGGCGCGCCACATTTCCCTTGTGCTTACCGGAAGGCCGCAAGCGGGTCTATTGGATGTGCGCACCTTGATCGGTCTGGGGCGCCAACCGTGGACCGGTCATTTCGGGCGCTTGTCCGCAACGGACCTGGCACTCGTTGATGAGGCCATGGAACTGACCGGTACCAGCACCTTCGCGGATCGTTCTTTGCACCAGCTGAGCGATGGTGAGGCCCAACGTGTCATGATCGCGCGTGCCTTGGCGCAGGATACATCGATCCTATTATTGGATGAACCAATGGCCTTCCTCGATCTCGTGAACCGCGTTCGGATACTTCGCCTGTTGCGCGATCTGGCACACACGAAGGACAAAGCGATCCTGCTTTCCACCCATGATCTGCAGACCGCTCTGGACCTGTGCGATCGGGTGTGGCTGATCGACAGCAAAACGGTCTGGTCCGGCACAACCGACGAGGCGCGCTCGTCCGGCATCCTGGAGCGCACCTTCGCCGCGGAAGGGCTGCGGTTCGATCCTGCTTCCGGGGCGTTCCGATCGGTGTGAATGAAGAAGCCCCCGGGAACACCGAGGGCTTCTGTTCATTGCTTGTAAGTTCCTACTTCTTCAGCGCATCGCGGATCTCCATCAGGAGTTTCTCCTCGTTCGTTGGTCCGGCGGGTGCTGGTGCGGGCTCGGCCTTCTTCATCTTATTGACGGCCTTCACCACCATGAACATGACGAAAGCAACGATGATGAAATCGATCATCGCTGTAAGGAACATCCCGTAGCTGACAGCCACCTTGGCCGTTGTGACCGCACCGTCAGCACCAACCACCTCATCGCGCAGGATCCATTCCATTTGATCGAACCGGACGTTTTCCGTGAGCATGCTGATCAACGGTGCGACCATGTTCTGTGTGAAGACGGTGACGATCTTGGTGAATGCCGCGCCCATCACGAAGCCGACAGCGATGTCGATCAAGTTCCCCTTCATGGCGAACTCCTTGAATTCCTTTAACATACCCATGCGTTCTGGTTTTGGTGTGGCGGCGAAGGTAACGGTCGTTCAAAATAGGCAATCAGTTGGCCCCGAATGTGCTCCACGTCCTGATGTGCACCCCTTGTGGGCGGAGGGTCGGTGCAATGCGCACCAGAACTTCTTTCGGCACACGCTGATCGCGGACCAAGGCCATCGGAAGAAGCGTGTAGTGCAATGGGCGATCACGTTCACGCGGGTCCAAGCGGATGGGTGGGGCCAGCGCGACGGTATCCCCTTCGCTGAAAACAACACCGATCACTTCAATGCCGAGTGCATGCACGTTGGCCACGGCTATCCCATCCGTGGCGTTCTGGGCATCACGTATGTAGGCCAGTGCAAGTTCCTTGGGGTACAAGGCTTGTCGGATCACCGTGCGGTCGTGGTCAATGATCTTCAGGTCCAGATCGATCCATGGATGTTCCGCATGGATCACCTTGCGCAACGGTTCTATTCGCGCGGAGATCCGTGCCAATTCGGCCTCCCACCAACCCGGGGTGGAGAATGTGTCCAGATAGCCGATGTACAAGGCGTTGATCTTGGGGTCTGCGAGCGCCCGCATGGTGATCTCCCGCCCTTGTGCGACGGACCGCCGCGCTCCGGCCGGTCCCTCGGCGAACAGGGAACTGATCGGCGCGTGGGTCGTGATGTGGAGCGGAATGGGAACAAGGCGCTCGCTAACACTGTCGACAAGGAAACGGAGGTCCCACCAATCCATGGCCGATTGTACCCCCAACAGTTCTGACAAAGCCAACGCACGGGCGAAGAGATGGGCATCAAACACCTCCGATGCATCCATTTCGCCGGTCCGGAACGCTTCCAGTTTGCGGATGGCGCGTTGGCCACGACGGGCTGCAGCTTGGTCGCTTTCTACGGAGTGCATCAGGAGCGGCGCGGAGAACCAATCCCCTTGCGGCGGCGGCGTGCTTGGGAACATGCGCTGCGCCATCAGCGAACGAGCATCCAGCAGCAACGCATCATCGAAGCGGAGCACCGGTCCATTTCCCCAGGACCATCCGGCCATTGTGGTAGCATCCGGTCTTCCATGGAGGATGCAAAGCCCCTTGGCTTTTCCGTTCAAGGCCACCTCAGCAAGGGCACTGTTCAACCCGGCATTTCCTTGATCCATCAGCACCGTGTGCAGCAGCATCGTCCATAGAGGTGCCTCGTCCACGACCGGGATAACATCGAACGTCTGCATGCCCAGTACAGTGTCACCCGGCAAGGCACGAACATGCAACGGCCAATGTTTCGTGGCTCCGGGCAAGGCTGGTCCTTCCCGCAGCGCGATCACCACAGGGACCGATCGTTCACCTAGCCGGAGTTGCCCTGCGAAGACCGCCTTTCCATCGTGTAGCACCCGCCGTTCCTGCAAGGCCTGTTCGCCCATCTTCGTCAAACTGTCCATCGCAATGGAGTCCACCACGAGGTCGATCTCCGCTACCGGAGGCGGCTTCCTGCGAAATGCGTTGAGGACGGGGTCGCTCAATTTGTGGAACCCCGGGTCGATGACCTCACGGACGAATCCGGTGCGTTCCGATCGGATGCCGAGGTAGAAGACCAGGCCGATCAGGACCAACGCGGCGATCTGGACCAATGGCCCGGAGACCTTATGCGCCGTGTCCTTCCACGGTTTCCCCATCACTGAACGGAACCTGTGGCAGACGTGCTGCGACGCGAGAAATGCAAACGGTCGGTCGTGGTGATCCCTTTTTCCTTGCCTGAAACGGTCACGTTCCAATGGTCCTTGTCGACCGGCACATAGACGATGCGTTGCGGGAAATCATGCTCCGGGTTTGTGAACACGAGACTGTCCTGATCATGTACCAATTTGAACAGCACGGCCTCTCCGGAATTCTGGGACCTGATGGTAGCGGCGTAGTGGGTGGCCCCGTCGAACTGCACGATGCCGAGGTGCTCAATGAAGACCGTGTCCTGTCCGGAAAGCACGAAGCCCAAACCGACCAGGATCCCGCTCTCGTTCCGCTCCCAGTTTTCGTGGAAGACCGTTTTGCCACCGTCCTGCACATCGTGCCATTCGCCAAGGAGGCCGTCGAGTTCCACTTTCCCGATGGACGTAGGGGCTTCATCGGTCGTGCTGGGCGCAGGATCATGTTGTTGCCCGCACGCGGCCAATATGACGGTCAGGATGGGGAGTAGGGTGGGGCGCATGAGGGCAAGTTAATCCCCTTGCAGGGCGGTGATGGCTGCGCGGATGGCCGCAGGGATAGGGACCTTGTGACGTTTGTTGTAATCGTACATCACCTGCACGCTGGTGCCGGTGGCAATGACCGCATCAAGATCGTCCAGGATCTCATAGGCCAAGGTGAAACTGGTATTGCCGATGGCCGTGCAACCGGTTCGGATGGTGAGTTCCATGGGCCATTCCACCGGCCGTTTGAAATCGCATGTCGTGCTTGCGAGGATCACGCCGATGCCCTGTTCGTCGTGCGATCGTAGCACACCGATCCGTTCGAGGTAGTGCATCCGCACGTTCTCGAAGTAGCGGAAATAGACCACATTGTTCAAGTGCCCGAATGCATCCTGCTCGCCCCAGGCGACAGGGATGTCGATGCTGATCACGAACGTGGCGCGTTCGACGCTCACCGCAGCTCCTTCAGCAGTTCCTTGTGCTGACCTTTCAGGCGCTCCACGTCGCGACCCAGCTTTTCGATCTTCTTCTCCATGTCCTTCTTCATGGCTTCGCCGCTGGCGCTCTTGAAGTTGAACATGCCCATGTTGCGCTCCATGTTGCGCATTTCGCCCTCCAACTCCTCGATCTTCCGCTTGATGAAACGGCTCTCCTTCTCGATACGGTCCTTGCCGTCCGGGGCGTTCTTCAGATCATCAACGCGGTCCTGGAACTGGGCGCGGCGACGTTCCTCGCCCTCCATCTTCAACTGGTTGTAGTTCTTGTCCAGTGCGGCGCGATACCGTTCGCTGTACGTGTCGTACAATTTGGGTGATACACGTCCGGAGTTCATCCAGCGCATGGAGAAGGCCTTCAACGCCTCGATGTCCTTGGTGCGGTCACCTGTTGGTGCGAACCCTTCGATCTCCGCCAGCAGGGCTTCCTTCGCCTGGGCGTTCACGGCTTGCTCTTCATCCAACTTCTCGAAGGTGGCTTTCCGGTTTTGGAAGAACCCGTCACATGCCTCACGGAACTTGAGCCAGAGCCGGTTCTCATCGCGCGGACCTGCGCTGCCGGCCTCTTTCCACTGCTGTTGCAGGTGCTTCAGACGATCGGCGGTGTTGCGCCATTCGGTGCTGTCCTTCAACTTGACGGCTTCTTCCAAGAGTGCGAGCTTCTTGTCCCGTACTTCCTTGAATTGGTCCTTCAACTTATCGAAGTGCGCTTTCTTGGCATCGAAGAAGACGTTACAGGCGGCGCGGAATTCCTTCCAGATCCGTTCGTTGTCCTTCTTGGTGGCGAAGCCGATCGCCTTCCAGGCGTTTTGGTACGCAAGTACCTGATCGGTGAGCGTTTTCCACTCCTTCGCACTGGTGGCCTCGAGCTGGGCGGTCAGCGTGGTGACCTTTTCCACCAAGGCCTGCTTGGCCTGGAGGTTCACCTCATGCTCCGTGCGGCGGGCCTTGTAGTACTCGTGGATCTTGTCGTAGATGGTGCGTGTGGCCGTCGAGAACCGGTCACGGATCACCTCCCATTCCTCGCGGACGACGGGACCGATCTGGTGCCATTTCTCCTGGTACTCCCGCACCGCATGCTCCAATTCCTTGACACTGTCCTTTTGGGCAAGGCTTTCAACGTCGCTGATCAACGCCTGCTTCAACGCCGTGTTCTTCCTCAGGTCATGGTCCCGCAGTTCCTTGTAAATGCGGATGTGGTAGAAGAACTCATCCCGCAGGTGCGAATAGTCGTTCTGTAGATCGCGGTAGGTCTGCTGGGGAACAGGACCGATGGTCTTCCACTTCTCCTGCAATTCCGCGAAACGCTGGAAGGCCGAGCCGATGTTCTCTTCGCCCGCAATAAGGGATTTGAGCTCATCCATGATCGCCTTTTTCTCGGCGAGGTTGTCGGCTTCCTCCTTCAGCTTCTTGCGGCGCAGATCATTGACACGTTGGTTGAACGCATCCAGCAGTTGCTTGAACCGCTTGTCCTCCTCATCCAGCAATGGGGCGGATTCGATCGCCATGGGCGTCGCTTCCGTTTGCACCGCAGCCCCTTCCAAGGGGGCACCATCAGGACCAACGGCCTCGTGGACCGGTTGCTGCTGGGCGGCCGCCACCAATGCTTCGTACGATTCCTTGAGGCCTTCTATCGTCTCGGATGCGAGTTCCACATCCTCCAAGGCCATTGTTTCCTCGAGCCGCGAGATCAGCTCTGCTTTCGTTGCCATGCGCACGTATGACGGCCACTACTTGGCCTTCTTGCTCAAAGATAGGTGGACGCTACGATCCACAGGCTATGCGCTAAACTGCGAGACCGAGCATACAGATATCGTCCACCTGCTCCGCTGCGCCTTTCCAATCCAGGAACGCTCGGTCCAGGACGATGGCCTGTTCTTTCAGTGGCAGATGCTGGTTCTTCGTGATCAAGGTGTGCAGGCGCGAGGTCATGAACCGTTTGCGCTCCGGCCCCCCGAACTGGTCCACATAGCCATCGCTGAACAGGTAGATGCGGTCGCCCGGTGTGTACGCGAGACGATGGGACGTGAATTTTCGCTCATTGTCCTGGTGCGCACCACCTACGGGACGGCGGTCACCATTGATCACGCTGAGTTGACCCTGATGCAGCCAGTACAAGGGGCGGTAGGCACCAGCGAAGAGGATCTCGTTGTTCTTGCGGTCCACACGGCAGAGGGCCACATCCATACCATCACCGGCACCGCGTTGTTTGCCCTGCTGGTTCAAGGCGGATACCATACGCGTGTGCAGGATGGCAAGAATGTCCGCTGGGTCCTTGTCCGCATGCTGTGGAACGATCTCGTTGAGCAGCGAACAGCCGATGGTGGCCATCATGGCCCCGGGAAGGCCGTGTCCGGTGCAGTCCGCAGCGGCCACGTAACAGGTCTCCCGGTCGATACGGTGCACCCAGTGGAAATCGCCGCTCACGACATCCTTGGGCCGGTCTATCACGAAGGAGTCGGGGAAGATCTCGTCATAGATCAGGGCCGCGGGCACCAGCGCACGTTGGATCTTGCCGGCGTAAGCGATGCTGTCGGTGATGTCGTCATGCTTCTCCTGGAGACGGTCGTGCCGCTGTTCTTCGTGTTTCAGCCACCGGCCCACGTAGCGGAACAGCAGGATCCCTGCAACGCCGAACAACAAGAGGGCTATGCCGATGTTCCGGAACAGTGCGGCCATGGCCGTGGCACGTGCGACATGCGCCGGGCTTCGCGCTACGATAAGACCGACCAGCGTACCATCGTCGGTGCGCATCGCGTCGAAGGCGATCAGCTCAGCATTTTGCTTAGTACCGATGGTCGTTGTTCCGGATCCATCCACAGCTGCGAGCAATGCCGTTGCATCGCCACGCCACGGGGTCCGGAACGTGGGCACTTCCGCCGAGGTGACGATCACCTGCATCTCCTGTTTGCGGTCGTCGTACGCGATCACCTCCAGCGGGGTCGGCAATTCGTTGCGTTCTGCAGCCTTGCGCAGGCGTTCGTGCATGACGTAATACCACGCGTCCTGCGTGTTCTTGATGATCATGCCTCGGGAGTCGTACCGTTCGCGCAGGTCGCGCACGTGCCCTGCGTTGAGCTGCTCGGCGAGGGTGGAGGTGATGCTGCCCAACTGCGTAAGGCTGCGCGACCGCTCCGCTTTTTCCTCGCCGTGGTGGACGATGGCGATCACGACCGCGCATAGTCCTACCAGTGTGCCGTAGACGGCATAGAGGACCTTGTGCTTGGTACGCTTTGGACGAAATTCCACGGGCTACGCGCCGGGGGAGATTTGAGGTTCCGGCGTGCGTTCCTACGTGGTTGAGGGTGAGAAGGTTGCTAGGAGGAGGAGGCAGCAGGCAGTTTGCAGTAGGCAGTGCTGGGATCAGCTAATACTGCCTACTGCAAAATGCTTACGGCCAACTTGCATTCACCCCAAGAAAGGATACCCGTGCTCCGTGGGCGGAACGAAGGTCTCCTTGATCGTGCGTGCGAACCTCTCCGTCGAGGTTGAGATTAGTGTTAGTAAAGCTCAACGGCTGTTACGATCCGGATCAATGCACCCAGTGCCCCGCCCTTCGCTTCGACCAAATCCCATCTTCTTGCAGGAGGATGATATGCCACGCTTCGTCGGCGACGCTGTTGCGAAGGCGAACTATAGAGATCAACATCAGTCGGCCATTGCGGCTTTCGATTGGTGGTGCAATACCATAGTGAAACTGGCCAGGCATCCTCGTGGAAGTGATCGACGTTGTATCCCATTGCCAAATTGGGCTATGGGCTTGTGCGCGCATCCACTTCAGGTCTTTTTGCTCGATGAGGTTTCGATACCTGGACTGTCTGTATTGAACCGCGAGCTGGTTGATGGTAGCATAAGGCGTTTGGATCGGCATAAAACCCAATTTGGACAAAGAGTCCCCATGGACAAGCAGAAGTGCCAAGACTTCTTGTGAACTTAGTCCAGAAGCCGATGTCTTGAGGGCTCCATTTGTCCCTTGGGCAATCGCGCAATCGAAGCACAACATCAACACGAGCAGTGCAAATCCAGACCCGAGACGAGTTCTTCCTGATCGGATCGCCCGGATCATGGTGCTCTTACCCTAAGAACGGATACCCATGCTCCGTCGGCGGCACGAAAGTCTCCTTGATCGTGCGTGGGCTTACCCAGCGGATCAGGTTGAGGTAGCTGCCGGCCTTGTCGTTGGTCCCACTACCGCGTGCGCCGCCGAAGGGTTGTTGGCCTACCACGGCACCGGTCGGCTTGTCGTTGATGTAGAAGTTGCCCGCTGCGTTGCGTAACACGTTGGTCGCTTCCAGGATGCTTGCGCGGTCATTGCTGATCACCGCGCCGGTCAGCGCGTATTCGCCTGTGGCATCCACGAGTTTCAGCGTTTCGGTCCAGCGGGTGCTATTGTACACGTAGATGGTGAGCACCGGTCCGAAGATCTCTTCGCACATCGTCACGCTCTTCGGGTCCTTCGTAACGGCCACAGTCGGCTCGATGAAGTAGCCCGTCTTCTTATCATACTTGCCACCCGCGATGATCTGGATGTTCTTCTTGTCCTTCTTCAGCGCATCGATGTAGCCCGCGATCTTGTCGAAGCTCTTCTCGTCGATGACGGCACCGATGAAGTTCTTGAAATCGCGCGGGTCGCCCATCTTCATTTCGGCGAGGTCGGCCAGGAGTTCTTTCTTCACTTGTGGCCAGATGGTCTCGGGGATGTAAGCGCGGCTCGCAGCGCTGCATTTCTGCCCTTGGAATTCGAACGCACCACGGCTGAGCGCGGTGGCCACCACTTTCGGGTCGGCGCTGGGGTGTGCGATCACGAAGTCCTTACCGCCCGTTTCACCCACGATGCGCGGATAGCTGCGGTACAATGGCAGGTTCTCACCTACGGTCTTCCAGATCTGGCGGAACACACTGGTGCTTCCGGTGAAGTGGATGCCGGCGAAATCCTTGTGCTTGAAGATGACGTCGCCCGCCACGGCGCCGCTCACGTGGATCAGGTTGATCACACCCGGCGGAAGGCCGGCCGCCATGAACACTTCCATGATCACCTGTGCGCTGTAGCACTGCGTGTCCGCACACTTCCACACCACGGTGTTGCCCATGAGCGCACAGCTACTGGGCAGGTTGCCCGCGATGGCCGTGAAGTTGAAGGGCGTAAGAGCGAACACGAAGCCTTCCAGCGCGCGGTATTCCAATCGGTTCCAAACGCCGGGTGAGCTCACGGGTTGGTCACGGTAGATCTGCTGGGCATAAGCCACATTGAAGCGCAGGAAGTCGATCAGTTCGCACGCGCTATCGATCTCGGCCTGGTAACAGGTCTTGCCCTGCGCCAGCATGGTGGCCGCATTGATCTGTGCGCGATACGGTCCGGCGAGCAGGTCGGCGGCCTTCAGGAAGATGGCCGCACGTTGCTCGAAAGGCATGCTCTCCCAGTTCGCCTTGGCCTTCAACGCGGCGTCGATGGCGGCGCGAACGTGCTTGGCCTCACCGTGGTGCGACGAACCCAGGTTGTGGGCATGCTTGTGCGGTGGGCTCATCTTCCGCAGGTCCTTCGTCTCGATCGCGTGCCCGGCGATCCACATCGGGGCGTCGATGCGTGCACGCAAGCGGCGGTCCACTTCGGCTTGCAACGCTGCGCGTTCCGGTGTGCCCGGCGCGTAGCTCTTTACAGGTTCGTTAACTGGGACCGGTGCGTGGAAGGTGGCGTTGGACATGTCGTTGGTGCCTTTGTGCAAGGCGCACAAAGATACCGAGCAGCCCAACGCCGCCCGCCCAGCCGGGACCGGTCAGACCAGGTTCGTGTACCGGTCGATCGGCTCGATCTCCGAGCCCGCATCCATTTCGATCAGCGGCTTCACGATCCCGTCGCTCAGGCGGTAGACCCACCCATGCAAGTGAGGTCCACTTCGCTGGGCCCAAGACCGTTGGATGATGGCCGTCTTGGACAGGTTGGCCACCTGTTCCATCACGTTGAACTCCACCATGCGGTCGAACCGGGTCTCGGCATCCTGTGCTGCGTTCACCTCTTCTTCATGCAACCGGTACACGGCTTTGATGTTCCGGAGCCAGGTGTCGATGATGCCGATGGACTGGGTGCCCATGGCAGCTTTCACACCGCCGCAACCGTAGTGGCCGCAAACGATCACGTGTTTCACTTTTAGTACCTCAACGGCGTATTCCAGTACGCTTAACATGTTGAGGTCCGTATTCACCACCATGTTCGCGATGTTGCGGTGTACGAAGATCTGGCCGGGTAAGGTGCCCGTTACCTCGTTGGCCGGCACGCGGCTGTCGCTGCACCCGATCCACAGGAATTCGGGGTGTTGTACATCCACGAGGCGTGCGAAGAAACCGGGGTCCTTGGTGGCCATGTCCTCGGCCCAAGCCTTGTTATTGCGCAGAAGTTGGTTGTAGGAATCCATCGTCAGGATGGGATTGGGTTGTTAGTGGATATTGTTTCGAGCTTAGGCTGGCCTCAATTCGTGTTGGCGAATTTGCGCACGGCATTGGTGAGGTCCGTAACCCGTAGCGGCTTCGCCACGAGCTTGTCATAACCCAGGAGTTCATATCGGATGTGCCGGGCCTCAGCACCATCCAGGAAGTCATCGATGATCTCGCGAACGTCCGGGTCGAGGTCGACCGTTCTGCTGGCGTCGATCACTACGCGGCAGTCGTTGGGTAGCTCGCCCAGGGTGCGTTTGATACCGGCCTTGTTCAAGAAGGTGACATCCTCGCTCAACTGGATATAGATGGGCATGCCCGGCTTGTATTTGTACGGATCGAAGTGGTACGGCACCCGATAGTTCTTCCACAGGATGTGTACCACTGCCACGGCAAGGCCAAGGCCAACGCCCCACAGCAGATCGATGAAATAAACGCCCAACACAGTTATGATGAACGGCACGAACTGCATGATCCCCGCATGCCACATGATCTTGAACTGTGAAGGTTGGATGAGTTTGTACCCGACGAGCAGCAGGATGGCCGCCAGGCAAGCATAGGGGATACTCCGCAGCAGGTCGGGGAGAAGCAAGGCCGACCCCACGAGCATGAGACCATGTGTCACGGCGGAAAGCGAAGTGCGACCACCGGACTGGATGTTCGCGGAACTGCGAACGATGACCTGGGTCAAGGGGAGTCCGCCCAGAAAGCCGCTTACGATGTTGCCACCGCCTTGGGCCATCAACTCCCGGTTTGCCGGTGTGGTCCGGTTGTACGGATCCATCTTGTCCGTGGCCTCCACGCTCAATAGGGTCTCTATGCTGGCCACCACGGCGATGGTGATGGCGACCTTCCAGACTTGCCATTTACCGATATCTCCGAAGTCGGGGAAGGGCAGATCGTGGAGGCTATTGATGTCCGGCAGCGCAACGAAATGTTCAGGTCCGATCGAGAGCGCAGGTATCCCACTGAAGATCTTCGATAGTACGATGCCGATGATCACCGAGAGCAACGGACCCGGGACCATGCGCAGCACATGGTTGTTCTTTACCCATGGCCGTTCCCATAAGAGCATCACTGCGACGCAGGTCAGGGTTATCACGATCGCTCCATAGCTGATCGCATCCACCATATAGAAGAGTTCGTTCCACGTGTTATGGTGATCGGGTTGTTCGAAGCTCTCGTCGCCCATGAAATCAGCATCGAAGCCAACGGCATGCGGTATCTGTTTCAACAGGATGGTTATGCCGATACCGGCAAGCATGCCTTTGATCACGGCGTTGGGGAAGTAGTATGCTATGATGCCCGCACGCAAAGCCCCGAAACCGAACTGGATACAGCCCGCAAGGATCACGGCCAGCAAGAAGGTCTCATAACTACCCAGCTCCGCAATGGCCGCGATCACGATCGCCACCAGGCCCGCTGCAGGTCCACTCACACCTAGAGGCGAACGGCTCAACAGACCTATGACGATGCCACCGACGGCACCGGCCACCAATCCACTGATCAGGGGAGCACCGGAAGCCAAAGCGATCCCCAAACACAAGGGCAAAGCGACCAGGAAGACGACTACGGATGCAGGAAGATCCTGCTTCCAGTGTTGGAACGAGAACTGCGACTTCATGAAGTTACGGAACAAGCTGAGGTTGTGACGTTGGCTGGTGGCGGCCATTTGCCGCACACGATATCAACCGTGGACCTCGGTCCTACGGCAACGTCAGGCCCAGGGTGGTGGGTGGGGTACTTCGCCGTGCAACGTGTGCAGCAGTAACTCCGCCCAGTGTGGTAGCTCCAGCTCGTCGGCATCACCGGGGGCATGATGCACACCAGCGGTCATCAGAGGGGGGATGCCGGAGTGGTGGATCTCTTCTTCCTCGACAAGCGAGAGCGGGGCCGTTCCATATTCGGCATTGAGGGAGAGCATTGTGCTGGAACAGATGATCTGTGGCAGCACGAACAGCCAGAGGGCCATGAAACCAGAAAGGAAACGGAACAACATGGATCGGGACACCCCATCCATTGCCGACCTATGATCCTTTGTGCAGGGCATGTTCCGGTGCCAAACTACTGTTCATGGGGGCGACGCGGCGATGTGTTCACGGCTTTTAACACCGAGCGTGCGGCTTAGTTCGCCGCGTACGGATAGTGTAGCTGGAATTCGGGAATGGTCACGTCGAATTCTTCGCCGTTGTCGATACGGACCATGCGATAGGTGCCTTCCATGCTGCCGAAGCCGCTGCGCAGGTCGCACGCACTGCTGTAGGTGAATTCTTCATCCGGCTTCAACACCGGCGTTTCACCCACCACACCGGGTCCCTCCACGTCGCGGGTCAAGGCAAGGCTGTCACGGATGGTCCAATGCCGCCGTTGCAGTTGCACGATCGTGCGCCCTTTGTTCGCGATCGTGATGCGGTAGCTGAAGATGAAACGACCCGCTTTCGGATCGCTATGGACCGGCTCGAATCGGCTGCGGACCGTGACACGTATGTCGTGCGTTACCGTGGTGCTCATGGTACAAAGTTCTGCTATCCGAACGGACCCGGCAGGCATCCGCTCTTTTGGTGAACGTAACAAGTGACCTTAACCCGGAAAGAACAACGATGAACGAGGCCAAGGTCGTGTTCAACGGTCCCATTTGGTGCGGACCCCGCGCAACTTCTTGCCCACCACGTGTTGTGGAAAGTCGAATTCGGGGGCTTGCCTTGCGTTGGCGGTGTCGGGTACCTTGCCGCCCCATGATCCAAACCATTGCTTTCCTCCGCAGCCTGGCCTTTTTCTGTGTCGTATCGATCTTCGGCGGATGCGTTTCGGCCCAGTATGATGGACCCGAGAGCGTGGAATACGATCCGATCGGGGACCGCTATTTCGTGAGCAATACCGGCAGCGGGCTGATCCGGATACAGGATCAAACGGGCGCGGTCACCACGCTGGTTGATACCGAGGGTTCGCCCTACGGGATGGAATTGCTCGGTGATACGCTGTTCGCTTGCATCGATGGCGGTATCAAGGGGTACTCCACACAGGACGGTGAATTGGTATTCGACCTGGACCTCGGCGGCGGATTCCTCAATGGGATCACCACTGATGGTACCTATCTGTACACAACGGACTTCGGCGACAACAAGATCTTCAAGGTGGATGTTGCGAACAGCAGTTCCAGTGTTCTTGTGGCAAATACGAGCGGCACGCCCAACGGCATCGTTTGGGACCCGATCGGCGAACGGCTGGTCGTCGTGTTCTGGGGCACCAACGCACCCATCAAGTCCTTCGATCGCAGTACGGGAGCTGCACAGACACTCGTGGCCAATAGCGGTGTGGGTAATATAGACGGTGTGGCGATCGATTGCTTGGGGAATTTCCTGGTCGCATCATGGAATCCCGATCGTATCACACGCTTCGAACCCACATTTACCATGGCAGGCGTTAATACGGGGATCACCGGTCTGAACAACCCGGCCGACATGGATCTTGATGGAGTGAACAACCGCCTCTGCATCCCCAACACCGGCACGAACTCCGTGATCTTGGCCGATGTGAGTTGCACCAATGGGATCCCTGAACAGGTGAAGTACACCATGCGCACCATACCGAACCCGACGGCCGGTCTCGTGCGTCTTGATCCGCCACTCCGCTCCACCGAGCCCTTCATGGTGCTGGATGCGCGTGGGCTGCTTCAAGCTACAGGGAGCCTGCGTGCCAATGCCCTCTTGGATCTGGGAGATCTGCCTGCAGGCCTGTATTCGATCCTATTCACTCGCCTCGCTCACCAGGTGCGCGTGGTGAAGGAGTAGGGACCTTGCGCTGGTCAATTCCGATACCTTGCCGCACCATGATCGATACCATCGCAATCCACCGTGGTCTGATGTTGCTCTGTGCGGTCATCACATTCGGCGGATGTGCCGCCCAGTATGATGGGCCCGAGAGCGTGGAGTACGATCCTGTCGGTGATCGCTACTTCGTGAGCAATACGCAGAGCGAACTGATACTGATTCAGGATCAAGACGGAGAAGTTTCCACCTTCACCAATACTTGGAACGCACCCTATGGCATGGAGATACTTGATGGAGTGCTTTTCGTGTGCAGCCAAAGCGATGTTATTGGATTCTATTTGGACGGTAGTTCTAGTAGCTTCCCCTACAGTTTTGGTGCTACTTTTCTGAACGGAATTACAACAGATGGAGAGTTTCTTTACGTTACGGACTTTGCTCAACGACGTATTTTCAAGGTTGATCCATGGAGTTTGGCATCTAGTGTTTTGGTAGATGACGTCGGCGGAACACCGAATGGAATCGTTTGGGACCCCGTGGGTGAACGGTTGATTGTAGTGTATTGGCAGAGCAACTCTCCAATTCGATCATTCGACAGGAATAGTGGAGCTATGACTACGTTACTGAGCAGCACCGACCTTACTAACCTAGATGGAATAACCATCGATTGCGACGGAAATTTTTTGGTCTCGTCTTGGAGCCCCGATCACATCACGAGTTTCGAGCCCACATTCACCCAACCTGGCGTGAACTTGGGCATCACCGGGCTGAACAACCCCGCTGACATCGACTTCGATACGGTCAACAATCGGGTTTGCGTTCCTAACAGTGGCTCCAATACGGTCACTATTGAGGATGTGGATTGCAGCAATGCGATCCAAGAGAGGGATACCTACACTGCACTTGTAATGCCAAACCCGACTAACGGTCTAGTACGTTTCGAACCATCGCTGAAGCGCGCGGAACCTTTCATGGTGCTGGATGTAGGCTTCCCTTGTTTTCGGTCCAATCATAACTGGAGGTTCCAAAGGGCTGTTCATGGTTGAGTTTGCGCCGGTGATCGGTAGCCGAGCGCTTTGTGAGGTCTGTGATTGTTGTAAT
>Ga0075163_10001659_pt1 | contig 30083 bp, 29 predicted proteins | sample JI1023141ADNA_FD_71478 | JGI IMG/M metagenome (GOLD analysis project Ga0075163, IMG submission 71478) | Wastewater effluent complex algal communities from Wisconsin, to seasonally profile nutrient transformation and Carbon sequestration -... | ecosystem: Engineered > WWTP > Effluent > Algae...
GCATTGAGGATGACGATGTCGCGCGCCGCACCGTGCTGATTGTCCAGCACATCCAGCAGTAAAGCCCGCGACTGATCGGGCGTTTCCACCTTGAGGGCGCGGTTGCTGGCCATGGCCAGGCCGAAATCCTCGGGATGGATTTCGTACTCGGTGATCTCCCCATCGCGCAACTCGCCCACCATCGTGGCGGCGCCCAGGCTGACCTCGTCCAGACCATCACGCCCATACACCACCACGGCATGCTCGGTGCCCAGGCGCTGCAGCGCACGCACTTGGATGCCCACCAGATCCGGGTGAAAGACGCCCATCAGGATATTGGGCGCGGACGCCGGGTTGGTCAAGGGACCGAGGATGTTGAAGATGGTCTTGATGCCCAGCTCGCGGCGCACCGGCGCCACGTTCTTCATGGCTGGGTGGTGGTTGGGTGCAAACATGAAGCCGATGCCGACCTCGTCGATGCAGCGCGCAATCGCCTCGGGCGACAGGTTGATGTTGACGCCCAGACTCTCCAGCACATCGGCACTGCCCGACTTGCTGCTGACGCTGCGCCCGCCGTGCTTGCTGACCTTGGCACCCGCCGCTGCGGCCACGAACATGGAACAGGTGGAGATGTTGAAGGTGTGCGAGCCGTCGCCCCCGGTGCCCACGATGTCCACCAGATGGGTCTTGTCGGCCACATGGACCTTGGTGGAAAACTCGCGCATCACCTGAGCTGCGGCGGTGATTTCCCCGATGGTCTCCTTCTTCACGCGCAGGCCCGTGATGAGAGCGGCCATCAGGACCGGCGACACCTCGCCCTTCATGATCATGCGCATGAGATGCAGCATCTCGTCATGAAAGATTTCGCGGTGCTCGATGGTGCGCTGCAGCGCTTCCTGCGGGGTCATGGGCATGGGAGGCTCCTCATGGTTGGGGGAATTCGGAAAAAGCGAGTTTCAGACCAAAGCCGACAAACATTGCACCAGCGATACGGTCGAGCCAGCGCGTGGCGGTATTGAGCCGCTGTTGCACGGTGCCCAGGCGCTGGCGGGCCCAGGCCGCGGCCATCGCCCAGCCCAGGTTGACCCACAGGCTGTTGAAGTTGAACAGCAATCCCAACAACAGGAAGGCCAGGGTCTGGTCCGGCGACTGCGGCGCAATGAATTGCGGCAGGAACGCCAGGAAAAACAGCGCCACCTTGGGATTGAGGGCATTGGTCCAGAACCCCTGCAAGAACACACGTTTCAGGCTTTTTTCGCCATTTCCCAGCGTGGATAGGTCATTTTCAGCTATCGAAACAGGATTTCCGGGCCGGCCGGGGCGCAGCATCGAAAGCCCCATATAGAGCAGGTAGGCTGCCCCCAGCCATTTCAGCAGGCCAAATGCGGCGGCCGAGGCCGCAATCAGCGCGCTCACGCCGACCGCAGCGGCGACGATGTGCACGAAGCAGCCTGCCGTGATACCCAACGCGGCCACCGCGCCAGCCCTGGCGCCCGCGCGCAGCGCGTGGCTGACGATGTAGAGCACATCCGGCCCCGGCGTCAGGTTCAGCAGCAGCCCGGCGGCGATGAACACGCCAAGGTGGTCGAGGTTCGGCACGGTGTGGGCGCTCCAGGTCAGGTCAGCGACCGAAGAAGGTCCGGATGGCGGCCACGGCGCGGTCCACGCCGGCCGCATCCACGTTCAGGTGGGTCACGAAGCGCAGCCGGTACAGCCCCGTGGCCAGCACGCCGTGGCCCGCCAGGTGCCGTAGCAGCGCACCCGAGCGTTCACGCGCATCACCGGTGAGGTCGGCAAACACGATGTTGGTCTGCGGCGCCTTTACCTGCAGACCCTCAATGCCCGCCAGCCCGTCGGCCAGTCGGCGCGCCAGTGCGTGGTCCAGCGCCAGACGCTCGACATGGTTTTCCAGCGCGTACAGAGCCGCCGCCGCCAGCAGGCCCGCCTGGCGCATGCCACCGCCGGCCATCTTGCGGATGCGGTGCGCCCGCGCGATAAAGTCCCTCGAGCCGCACAGCGCCGAGCCGACCGGCGCCCCAAGGCCCTTGCTGAAGCAGACCGAGACGCTGTCAAAGCACGCGGCGACGCGACGCGCCTCAAGCTCGGCACTGGACTTCATGAGCGCCGCCTGCGCCACCGCCGCGTTGAACAGCCGCGCCCCGTCCAGATGGCGGGCCAGCCCGCGGCTGGATGCGAGCGCGGTGGCGGCTTGCACATCGTCGAACGGCAGAAGGCTGCCGCCCAGGGTGTTTTCCAGCGCCAGCAGCCGGGTTCGGGCGAAATGGGCGTCGTCTGGCTTGATCGCGGCCTCGATGTCGGCCAGCGCCAGCGTGCCATCGGCCTGGTGGGCGATCGGCTGGGGTTGCACGCTGCCCAGCACCGCCGCGCCGCCGCCTTCCCACCGGTAGCAATGCGCCATCTGGCCGACGAGGTACTCGTCACCGCGCTGGCAGTGGGCCAGGATGGCGCACAGGTTGCTCTGGGTGCCCGTGGGCACGAACAGGGCGGCTTCGAAGCCGAGCAGGCCGGCAATTCGCTCCTGCAGCGCGTTGACGGTGGGATCGTCGCCAAAGACATCGTCGCCCAGCGGCGCGGCCATCATGGCCTCGCGCATGGCACCGGTCGGGCGGGTCACGGTGTCGCTGCGCAGATCCACGACCTCCAACGGTATTTCTTGAATCATATTGGCCTCATCCCAGCGTCGAAGGGTCGTTGTGTGCTACTGATTCAGGATCAATTTCAGTCGACGCGCACGAGGAAGTTGCGCAGCATGGCATGCCCGTGCTCGGTCAGGATGCTCTCCGGGTGGAACTGCACGCCTTCGATGTCCAGCGTCTTGTGCTTCACGCCCATGATCTCGCCGTCATCGGTCCAGGCGGTCACTTTCAGGCAGTCCGGACAATTGTCGCGCTCGATCGCCAGCGAGTGGTATCGGTTCACCGTGAACTGCTTCAGCAGCCCGGTGAACACGCCTTCCTGCGTGGTGGTGATCACGCTGGTCTTGCCGTGCATGAGCTGCTGGGCCCGCACGATCTTGCCGCCGAAGGCCGCGCCAATGGACTGGTGCCCGAGGCACACGCCCAGGATCGGCAGTTTGCCCGCGAAATGCTGTATCGCCGCCACCGAGATGCCAGCCTCGGCCGGCGAGCACGGGCCGGGTGAGACCACCAGCCGGTCGAGCTGGCCGGCCTGCAGCCGGCCTTCGATCTCATCGAGCGTGATCTCGTCATTGCGGAACACCTCAACCTGCGCCCCCAGCTCGCCAAAATACTGGACGATGTTGTAGGTGAACGAGTCGTAATTGTCGATCATCAGGAGCTTGATCTGTTTCGTCATGATTCACTCCAGCCCTTCTTCGACCAGTTCCGCGGCGCGCAGCAGCGCGCGTGCCTTGTGTTCGGTTTCCGTCCACTCCATCTCGGGCACCGAGTCGGCCACCACGCCGGCCGCGGCCTGCACATAGAGCGTGCCATCCTTGATGATGCCGGTGCGGATGGCGATGGCCACGTCCATGTCGCCGGCATAGCTGAGGTACCCACAGGCGCCGCCGTACAGGCCGCGCTTGGTAGGCTCGAGCTGGTCGATCACTTCCATCGCATGCACCTTGGGCGCGCCGGTCAACGTGCCGGCCGGGAAGGTGGCCTTGAGCACGTCCATGCTGGTCATGCCGTCGTTGAGCAGGCCCTCAACGTTGCTCACAATGTGCATCACGTGGCTGTAACGCTCGACCGTAAAGGCCTCGGTCACCTTGACACTGCCGATCTTCGCGATGCGCCCGATGTCGTTGCGCGCCAGGTCGATCAGCATGACGTGCTCGGCGCGCTCCTTCGGGTCGTTGACGAGTTCCAACTCGGCCGCCTTGTCCTTTTCGGGCGTGGCGCCGCGAGGCTTGGTACCGGCGAGCGGCCGGATCGTGATCTTCTGACCCTCATCGGTCTGTTCCTGGCGCACCAGGATCTCGGGCGAAGCGCCCACCACATGGAAGTCCCCGAAGTGGTAGTAATACATGTAGGGGCTGGGGTTGAGCGAGCGCAGCGCGCGGTACAGCGACAGCGGGCTCTCGGTGTAGCGCTTCTTGATGCGCTGGCCCACCTGCACCTGCATGAAGTCGCCGCCGGCGATCAACTCCTTGGCGCGTTCCACGGCGGCCAGGTAATCAGCCTTGGCAAAGTCGCGCTCGGCCGGATAGCCCTGGCTGGGCTTGACCACGGGCGCGCTGACCGAGTACTTGAGCTGGTCCTTCAGGTCGCGCAGGCGCTTCTTGGCGTTGCTGTAGGCCTCGGGCTGCGCCGGATCGGCATAGACGATCAGGTAGAGCTTGCCGGAGAGGTTGTCGATGACGGCGAGCTCCTCGCACTGCAGCAGCAGGATGTCCGGGCAACCCAGCGTGTCGGGCGGGCAGGTCTTTTCGAGCTTCTTCTCGATGTAGCGCACCGTGTCGTAGCCGAAGTAGCCGGCCAGTCCGCCGCAAAAGCGCGGCAGGCCGGGGCGCAGCGCCACCTTGAAGCGTTTCTGGTAGTCGGCGATGAAGTCCAGCGGCGTCTTGCAGGAGCCGGCTTCGGCATGGCGCACGGTCTCGACGACCACGCCGTCGCGCACGACTTCGGTCACGGCCTGCGGGCCGAAGCCACTCGCCCGCACCAGCGTGCGCGCGGGCAGGCCGATGAAGCTGTAGCGGCCAAAACGCTCGCCACCCACCACGGATTCGAGCAGGAAGCTGTACCGGCCGCCGTCTTTCGAATGCGCCAGCTTGAGGTACAGCGACAAAGGGGTTTCGAGGTCCGCAAACGCCTCGACCATCAAGGGAATGCGGTTATAGCCTTGACCGGCCAGGCTTTTGAATTCGAGTTCGGTGATCATGTTGAGCCTCCACGCTCAGCACCACGCGCTGGGTGCATCTGTTTCATCCATCGCCGCAGCCGGGGTAGGGGCCGGGCACCTGGCGCGGGAGGACCGCGCCGCTCAGAGTCGCACGTTTGCTGGCTTGCGCCAGGGCCAGGCTCCCCGGCCCTGAAGACCTGCGGAACCCTTCGGATGGATCGTGCTTGGGATGAACATGATGGGCGCAGTGTAGCAAACCGCGCCGCGGTGTCTTGAGACCGGTCAAGCCTCCCACTACGGCAAAACCCTGTAACGCCCCGGTAACACCCGCACGAGAATGAAGACTTCCTTCTGCCCTTCTCATCCCTGAACCACGAACCGATACTGGAGCGCACCACTATGAAACGAATTCGCAATTTGATGCTGGGAGCCGCATTGAGCCTGCTGACCGCGGTCAGCATGGCGGCAACGGTTGATGTGTCCGGCGTCAAGATGGAAGACACCATTGATTTCCGGGGCGCCAAGTTGGAGCTCAACGGCGCCGGTGTGCGCTACAAGGCCGTGTTCAAGGTCTATGCCGCCGGCCTGTACCTGACGAAGAAGGCCAGCACCGCCGAGGAAGTCATGGTCGCAACCGGGCCCAAACGCTTGAGCATCACCATGCTGCGCGAGATCGACTCCGCCGAACTCGGCAAACTGTTCACGCGCGGCGTGGAGGACAACAGCCCCCGCAGCGAGATGTCCAAGCTCATTCCGGGCCTGATGCGCATGAGCCAGATCTTCAGCGACCAGAAGAAACTCTTGCCCGGCGAGAACTTCCTGATCGAGTGGGTCCCTGGCACTGGCACGGTCATCACCGTCAAGGGCAAGGTGCAGGGCGAACCTTTCAAGGAGCCCGAGTTCTTCAACGCGCTGATGCGGATCTGGCTCGGCCCCAACCCGGCCGACTGGAAACTGAAGGACGCCTTGCTCGGCAAGTAAGCGTCAGTTGCGCCGCGCCAGCAGAGCGACGAGTTCATCCAGCGAGTCCAGGTAGCCGTCGGCATCGACCGAGCGCACCGGCTCGCCGTGGTTGTAGCCGTAGGTGACCAGCACCACCGGGCAACCGGCCGCACATGCGGCCTGCGCATCGTTGCTGGAATCCCCGATCATCAGGGTGCGGGCAGGCTCGCTGCCCAAGGCCTCACAGGTCTTGAGCAGCGGCAAAGGGTCCGGCTTCTTGCGATCGAACGCATCGCCACCGAATACTTCACTGAAATATCCGTCCAGCCCCTTGGCCTGCAGCAGGGGCCGCGCAAAAGCGGTCGGCTTGTTGGTCAGGCAGGCCAGTCGCAGCCCCCGCTCCCGCAGCGCCAGCAGTCCCTCGCGCACCCCCGCATACACCGCGCTGTACCGACCGTTGATCAGCAGGTAGTGCTCCTGATACGCACGCCAGGCCCGATTGACGAGATCTTCGGGTGCGACGAAATCAGCGACACCGCGCTGCCGTTCCACATGGACCAGCACCGAACGGATCAGGTGCTCGGAGCCTTTGCCGACGAGTTGCCCGATCACGGCGCGCGTCACCGGTGGCCGGTCGAGCGTCGCCAGCATGTGATTGAGCGCAACTTCAAAGTCACCGAGGGTATCCACCAGTGTGCCGTCGAGGTCGACGATGCACGCCTGCAACCGTCCGGCCTCAGACAGATTCATTTTCATCCACCGTATTCACATTGACCGTATTCACGTTTGCCCGGTACACCGGGGGGTTCAATCGCAGTATGCTGCGCGACTTGTTCTTTCCCATCAGGAGACCCCCATGCGACGCCTTCTTCATTCCTTCCTGGCCCTGATCGGATCGCTGCTGATCTGCGGCGCTGCGCTGGCGCAGGACAAGGTGGTCTACCACATCGACAATGCCGAGGCCCAGGCCACCAAGGGGTTGCGCAACATCCGCAACCATCTCGATGTGGCGCCCGAGACGAAGATCATCGTGGTCACCCACGCCGATGGCGTGGACTTCCTGATGGACGGCGCCAAGGACAAGAAAAACCCCAGCATCGACTACGCCTCACTGGTCAGCGCACTCAAGGCCCGCGGCGTGCGCTTCGAGGTCTGCGAAATCACCCTGAAGAACCGCAACCTGAAGAAAGACCAGTTCAGCATGGATGCCGAATTCACGCCCTCTGGCGTGGTGCGCATCGGCCAGCTGCAGACGCGCGAGCAGTTCGGCTACATCAAACCCTGAGGCGGCGCCCTGGCCCTTTGGCAGGGGCACTCAGCGCGCCAGCTCCGCGCGCATGGCGTCGATCACCGCCCTGTAGTCGGACTTGCCGAAGATTGCGCTGCCAGCCACGAAGGTGTCGGCGCCGGCATCAGCCACGCGGCGGATGTTGTCGGTCTTGACGCCGCCGTCCACTTCCAGACGGATGTCACGGCCCGCCGCGTCAATGCGTTTGCGCGCCGCCTCGATCTTGCGCAGGGCGCTGTCGATGAAGCTCTGCCCGCCAAAACCCGGGTTCACCGACATGATCAGGATCAGGTCGATGTCGTCGATCACCCAGTCCAGCACATCCAGCGGCGTGGCCGGGTTGAACACCAGACCGGCCTGGCAGCCCTTGCCCTTGATGGCCTGCACACTGCGGTGCACATGCGCGCTGGCCTCCGGGTGAAAGCTGATCAGGTCGGCGCCGGCGTCGGCAAACGCCGCGGCCAGCGCATCGACCGGCTGGATCATCAGGTGCACATCGATCGGCACCGGCGTGCCGTCCGGCTTTTTGGCATGGGGCTTCAGTGCCTGGCAGACCATCGGTCCGAAAGTCAGGTTGGGCACATAGTGGTTGTCCATGACATCGAAATGAACCCAGTCGGCGCCGGCGGCAAGGACGGCGCGGACCTCCTCGCCCAGGCGGGCGAAGTCGGCCGAGAGGATCGAGGGGGCAATGCGGTAGGTGGTGCTCATCGCCGGATTGTCGCAGTTACCATTGCCTCATGAGCACCCCCGAGATTGACGTCCGCGTCGAACCACGCTACCTGCCCGAGGAGTCCGATCCGCTGCAGGAAACCTACGGCTTTGCCTACACCATCACCCTGTCCAATCATGGTGAAGTGCCCGCGCAACTGATCTCGCGGCACTGGATCATCCTGGACGCCGACGGCCACCGCGAAGAGGTGCGCGGCCTGGGCGTGGTGGGACATCAGCCCCTGCTCAAGCCGGGCGAAGGCTTTGAGTACACCAGCGGCTGCCGGCTGCGTACGCCCACCGGCACGATGGAGGGCACTTATTTCTTCGTCAAGGAGGATGGCGCGTCCTTCGAGGTGCCCATTCCCCGCTTCACGCTCGACGCCACCGGCCAGACCGGCGGCCGCGTGCTGCACTAGGCTGCGCTCCGCCGTGCCGCAACGCCTTCCCGACCTGACCCATCTTCTCGAAGCGCTGGATCCCGGCGCGTCACGCGCCGAGCGCCATCTTTGGCTGACGGCCCTGCTGGAGTGGGTCCGCGCCGGGATGGGGTCTGGCACGGACCCTGCCGGTGCCGTGGCCCGCGTCAACCTGATGCTGGATGCTGTTCAGACCCGCCCGCAGTGGCGGGAGCGTTGGCGCGCCTGGTGGCGGTTGTTCAAGGACACGGTGGACCCGGCGCCCCTGCTGGCCGACTTTGGTTTCGCGCCGCGCACCGCCTTCATGAGTGCGCTTGGCGAACGGCTGCGGCGCAAGCTGCTGCCCATCACACCCGACACCTATGACCTGATCAACCTGTTTGACTTTCTGCTCCCCGATCCGCGCGACGCGCTGTGGATCAAGGCGCTGGACGGCGATACGCTGGACCGCATGCAGTCCTTGCTGTTCGAGGCGCCCAAGGACGACATCTGGGGCGATGGCGTTCTGATGGACGCCCTGACCTACAGCGTCGGACAGGTCAGCGCGGCCGGCTTTTCGGCCGAGATCCGCGCGCGCATGGCCCATACGGTGTCGCAGGCCCACCCCTACCATTCGCGCCCTTTTCATGCCCTGCCCGGGCAGTTCGAGGCGTTCAAGGCCGCGGTCAAGACCGACGGTGCGCGCAGTCCCACGGCACTGGCCGCCGCCCAGGCCTTGCGCGAGCAGCTCGATGCCTGCCGCCATGCGGCCTATACGGTCTACGCGCATCTGGACGAGAACGGCATCTCGGTGGGCATCGTCTTTCGCCTGAGCCAGCTGCGCGAGCGCATGGTTCGTATCCGGCAATTGCTCGACTGCCTGCAAAGCGAGCACCCGGCGCAGGCCACAGCGCGCCTGCTCGCCCAGCTCGCGCTGGTCGGTCAGGCCAAGCGCAGCATTCGGGCGTTGATCACCAGCAGCACGCACCTGACGGCGGCCAAGGTGGCCGAGCGCAGCGCCGAGAGCGGCGAACACTACATCACGCGCAACGTCGCCGAGTACCGCCACATGCTCGCCACGGCCGCTGGTGGCGGGGCCGTGCTGGCGTTCACCACCTGGGCCAAGTTCGCGATAGTCGGCCTGGGACTTTCGGCTTTCTGGGGCGGCGTCGGCTTCGGCCTGAACTACGCGACCTCGTTCGTGATCGTCATGCTGCTGCACTGGACGGTGGCCACCAAGCAGCCGGCCGTCACCGCCCCGGCCATGGCCGCGCGGCTGAAAGACATGAGCGCGCCGCACGCAGTCGGCAACTTCATTGACGAAGTGGCGCACCTGCTGCGCTCGCAGATCGCGTCCATCATCGGCAACCTGGGCCTGGTGATTCCCGGCGTGCTGCTGATCTGCGGCGCGCTGCACCTGGGCGGCTTGGGCAACATGGTCGATCCCGATTACGCGCACCACGTGATGCACGACCAGAGCCTGCTCGGGCCCACGGCCTTTTACGCCGCCTTCACCGGGGTGCTGCTGTTTGCCTCCAGCATCATCGCGGGCTGGGTGGAAAACTGGTTCGTGCTGTACCAGCTCGAATCTGCGATTGCTTGGAACCCGCGCTACACCCGGGTGCTGGGCACGGAGCGAGCCCGCCGCTGGTCGAAATGGTTGCGCGCCAACATCTCGGGCCTGGCGGCCAACATCTCGCTGGGCCTGATGCTGGGCCTGGTGCCCGCCTTTACCGGCTTTTTCGGCCTGGAGCTGGAAGTGCGCCACGTGACCCTGTCCACGGGCCAGGTGGCCGCAGCGGCCTACACCCTGGGGCTGGGCGTTCTGGCGACGCCGGAATTCTGGTGGGCCGTCGCCGGCATTGCCGTGATCGGCCCGCTAAACCTTGCCGTGAGCTTCTTGCTGGCGTTCCGCCTGGCCCTGGCCGCCCACAGCGTCGCGCCGGTGGAACGCCGGCACATCCGTCAGGCTTTTTTCGAACGGGTGCGCCAGGCGCCGCTGTCGTTCCTGCTGCCACCGCGCGATGCGCCCCCTGGGGGCGGCGTTGGCCCAACGTCCTCCTGAAGCACCGTGGGTGAATTCGAGCTGATCGACCGCTATTTCAAGCGCCCGGCGCGACGCGCCGCACTGGGTGTGGGCGATGACTGCGCCTTGCTGGCACCCGCGCCCGGCATGCAGCTGGCCGTCTCCAGCGACATGCTGATCGAAGGTCGGCATTTCCTGTCCACCGTCGATCCGTTCAAGCTGGGCCACAAGGCGCTGGCCGTGAACCTCAGCGACCTGGCCGCCTGCGGCGCGAAACCGCTGGCCTTCACGCTGGCGCTTGCCGTGCCGCAGGCCGACGAGGCCTGGCTGGAGGGCTTCTCGCGCGGACTGTTCGCGCTGGCCGACGCCCACGATTGCGAACTCATCGGCGGCGACACCACGCGCGGCCCACTGGCCATCTGCATCACGGTGTTCGGCGAAGTCCCGCCGGGAAAGGCCTTGCTGCGCAGCGGGGCGCACGCCGGCGACGACCTCTACGTGAGCGGGACGCTGGGCGACGCGCGGCTGGCGCTGGAAGTGTTCCGCGGCACCCGGTCGCTGCCGCAGCCGGCTTTCGATGCGGCCCGCATCCGCATGGAAACACCCACGCCGCGTGTGGCGCTGGGCCTGGCGCTGCGCGGCGTGGCCACGGCCGCAGCCGACATCAGCGACGGACTGGTCGGCGACCTGGGCCACATCCTCAAAGCCAGCCGCGTGGGCGCCAGCATCGATACATCAATTGCAATCAACTTGATAGCAAATAGAGGCCATTTGACGCTGGGAAATGGTCAATTTGATGCAGAAACTGCGCTGGAATGCGTGCTGGCCGGCGGTGACGACTACGAATTGGTATTCACGGCGCCCCCGAGCGCGCGCAGCCGGGTGAAAGCAGCTGCCTCGCAGTCCGAGACGTCCGTCACCCGCATCGGCGTGATCGAGGCTGCCGGCGGCTTGCGGCTTGTGGACGCCACAGGGCAGCCGGTCAACCGGCGCTTTGCTTCATTCGATCACTTCGCCAGCTGAATCATTCACGCCGCTGTGACCGGCAAGGTTCAGGCTCCGCGGCTGCACACGTACTGGAGCACCTGGGAACCCGTGGCGGGATCGGACGACACCACCACCCAGTAGCACTTGACGCCGTGGCCCTGACTCCCGCCACGCGCGGCACTTGCGGGGCCAATGAGGCTGAGGGACAGCAGGCTGGCGCCGATGAGGGTCAGGAGTGCGCGGAAGGTGTTCTTGAGGTTCATGGTGTTTCCTTGAAGGTTGATCGTGCCCGGCGATCCGCTGCCATCGTCGTGGCGGCAAGACCGGACCGTTACTAAATCGCATGATCCGTGCCAGAGGAAAACTCCGAGCCGCGTTGGGAAAACCTTTGATTCATAAGGATTTATTGGAAACCTCTCATTGCGGCATGGGGGACTCACCCCACCCAATGGGTGATATCCCCCACGATTTCAGCCGGCACAACCGGTTGCAGAGGCTGGTCACCGTTCAGCGCCAGGCCGGGCAGGCGGCCAGCATGGCGCCGTGATAATCCAGCCATGAACACGCCCGACGAGAACGATCACAGCGCCTCGCAGGCCGGGGCACCGGCGACGTGGATCGATCCTGTCCGTCCGTCAGCACCGCAGCGACCCACCGTGCGCTTCATGTTCTCGCACCCGGCACACGCCATCGCGCTGGGCTTCGGATCCGGCCTGTCTCCCAAGGCGCCGGGCACCGTCGGCACGCTGTGGGCCTGGCTGGCCTGGCTGGTGCTGTCGGTGTGGCTGAGCCCGCTGCAGCTGGGTGTGCTGATCGCCGGCTCCACGCTGCTCGGCTGGTGGGCCTGCACCGTCACCGCCGACCACCTGCGCGTGCTCGACCCCGGCAACATCGTCTGGGACGAGGTGGTCGCATTCTGGCTGGTGCTGTGGCTGCTGATGCCCACCGGCTTCTGGGGCCAACTGGCGGCGTTTGCGTTGTTCCGCTTCTTCGACGCGGTCAAGCCCGGCCCGGTGCGCTGGGCCGACGAGGCGTTTCACGGCACTGGCTGGCGCGGCGGCTTCGGCATCCTGCTCGACGACTTCGTGGCCGCCTTCTGCGCGCTGCTGGTGATTGCGCTGTGGCGTGCCTGGTGAACCCGGGCTCACTCCTGATTCAGTAGCACCTCATGACCGATCCACGCTGGGAACTGGCTGAAATCCTTCAGAAAAAAGGCTGGACAATGGCCACGGCCGAGAGCTGCACCGGCGGACTGATCGCCGGGGCTTGCACCGACCTGTCCGGCTCCAGCGCCTGGTTCGAGCGCGGCTTCGTGACCTATTCGAACGACGCCAAGACCGAACTGCTCGGCGTGGACGCGGCGCTGATCGAGGCCCACGGCGCGGTGAGCGAAGCCGTGGCCCGGGCCATGGCCACAGGCGCGCTGCGCCATTCCCGCGCGCAGGTCAGCGTGGCCGTCACCGGCGTGGCCGGGCCCACCGGCGGCAGCCCCGACAAACCCGTCGGCACCGTGTGGTTCGGCTGGGCCACGCCGGCCGGGGTCTTCACCGAACACCGTCGCTTCGACGGCGACCGCGCCGCCGTGCGCCAGGCCACGGTGGCCCATGCACTGGCCGGCCTGCTGGCACGCCTCTGAGCCGCCCGCCCCACGCCGAAGCCCCCGATGGCCGAGCCGTTCAAGAACCTGATCAATGCGGGCACCGTCGCCCAAGTCGGGCTGCACCTGAAAACCGCCTGGCCCGCTTTTGACCGATCGGAATTCGAATCGCTGGCCAGCACCGGGCTGGACGCGCTGGAACTCAAGGCCCGCGCCATGCACCTGGCCGATGCGCTGGTGGCCACACTGCCGCAGGACTTCGCGCAGGCGGCCGACGTGATCGAGGCCAGCCTGGCGCCGCCGCTGCCGCTGGACGCGTTGGGCGAGCCGGTTGCGCTGGGCGAGGCTGAACGAGACGCGGGCATCTCCGGCTGGGCCATCTGGTCCTTCGGCGAATTCGTCGTCCGCCATGGGCAGGAGGATGTGCCGCGCGCCCTGCGCTGCCTGCATGCGCTGACGCAGCGCTTTTCGGCCGAATTCGCCATCCGCCCCTTCATCGTTCAGCACCCGCAGACCACGCTGGACACGCTGGCGCGCTGGGTGGACGACCCCAGCGCCCATGTGCGCCGCCTGGTCAGCGAAGGCAGCCGCCCGCGCCTGCCCTGGGGTCTTCGCCTGCAGGCGCTGGTGCGGGACCCGACGCCGACCCTGCCGCTGCTGCGCGCGCTGCAGGACGACGCCAGCGCCTACGTGCGCCGCAGCGTGGCCAACCACCTGAACGACATCGCCAAAGACCACCCCGCGCTCGTGACGCACTGGGTGCGCGAGCATCGGCCCGACGCCAGCGCGGCACGCACCGCCCTGCTGCGCCACGCCAGCCGCACCCTAATCAAGCAGGGCCATGGGCCGACGCTGGCGGCCTGGGGACTGGGCAAGCCGCTGAAAGGCCAGGCCGAACTGGCGTTATCGGCGTCGCGGGTGGCGATCGGCGACACGCTGGGCCTGCACGTCACTCTGCGCTCCGGCAGCCGGCGGGCGCAGACGCTGGCCATCGACTACGCGGTGTATCACGTGCGCGCCAACGGCGGCACCTCGGTCAAGGTATTCAAGGGCTGGGCGCTGACACTGGCCCCCTGCGAAACCCGCTTGCTGGACAAACGCCACAGCCTGCGCCCGGTGACCACACGCCGGCAGCACCCCGGCCCGCACCGGATTGACCTGCGCATCAACGGTCAGGTGGCGGCCAGCGCGGGGTTCGAGTTGCTGGACTGAACCCGATCGCGCCCAAGCCGCGGGCCATGGCGCGGCGGGTGTCCCGGCTCACTGCGCGGGAGCCACCGCGTTCACGACAAACAGCCTGGCAAACGTGCCCGTGGCCTGGTTGAGCACGGCATTGGCCGCCGCCATGTAGCTGTCGTTGGTGGTTTTGGCCGCGAGGATGGATTTGCTGCTGTTGCTGCCCAGCGCGCCCAGCAGGCTCATGACCGACCCGCTTTTGTTCTCTTCCACCTTCTGCAGGTCGGCAAACTCGACGTCAGTGTCGAGCCGGCGCGTGAGGCTCAGTGCGCCATCGTCGCCCTTGAACACAATGCCGCCGTAGCGGTTTTCCTCGGAGCGCACCACCCGCGTGTAGAAGGTGGACACGCTCATCGACAGGCTGGCGCCGACCTCGGCACCGCTGGAGACCAGGCTGCTGCGGTTGCCGCTGGACTGCATGCGTGCGAAGTCGATGACCAGGCCGGGCGCGATGGCGATGGCATTGGCGCTCTTGGACAACTCGTTGAAGGCGCGCATGTTGGTCTGGCTCAGACCCGAATCGCCCCAGGCGTCGCCCACCTGCCACCACAAGGGCAAACCGGCCGGCGTGAACGCGCGCCCGCGCAGCTCGCCCCGGCTCACGTCCATCGGCACGGGGGTGGCCAGCTTGAAGGCGGCAAACGAGTCCTGAAATTGCTCCGGCGCCAGCACTTCGCGCCCGGCCGCCTTCAGTTGCGCCACGAAACGGGCATAGGCGGCATCGGTGATCGCCTGCAAGGTGGCATCGTCCACGCCCTTCAAGTCCACGATCATCGTGGCCTTGGCCGAGCCCTTGTCCCGACCCGGCAGGTAGCTGCCGCGGGTGATGGCCGACGTCTCGTTGTGGGTCACGAAGACCACCCGGAAACCGGCGATGGCCACACGCTTGCTGCGCGTGAAGGCATTCACGGTTTTCTCGCCAAAGGTGCCGCCCGTCTTGCCGTCGAACCATTCGGCGGGGTTGAGGTCCGGCAGGACCATGGACTGAGGGTCGGGCGCACCGGATGCAGAGACCGGCGCAGCGGTCTGTGCCTGCCCTGGCGTCGTCATCGCCGCCAGAAACACACCGAGCATCAGGAGGCTCGCAAAGGTTCTGCCGGCGCCGTTCGGGTGGCTCGAAAGGCGGCCGGTCTGTTGGCCAAAGGTCAGGGCGAAGGCGTCTTCCAGGTGCGTGGTCATGGTGTGGCCCTTGTGTCTGTGCGCAGGAAATTCCATGGAATGCCGGTCGCGCTGCGGCGTCCATCCACTGTAGGCGTGAAACCAGGACGGCGCCACCCCCCCATTCAGGGGTGTTCGCGTCAACGTGCGGGGCTGATGCGCGCCAAAACCGATTCAACAGTGACCGCCACGTACCAGCTCAAACCCTGACCAGGTGCGCCTCCAGCCCTCGACGCGGCGCTGCCCCCACCGGCGGCGCGTAACCCAGCCGCGCCCACATCTGCACCGTCTGGCCCGGAGTCTGCGCCCCCACCAGCCGGTGGATCGCGGCATACGGCCCAGCCTGCTCCGGGTATTCCTGCAGCGCCTGTTGCAGCGGGTGCATGGACAAGCCCTGCGCCGTAGCGGCCAGCTGGGCGCGCACATAGGCGCGGCCGGCGTTGACCTGGGTGCGGCGGTCATTGCCGTCGGTCACCATCCAGAAGAAAGCGGGCGTGGCCTCGATCTTCGCGTTGAAGTCCTTGACCTGCTGGGTGGTGGCCATATCGTCCGGGCCAGGCGCCTTGCTGCGGTCGAACAGGCCCACCGTGGCCAGCGCGCGCACCATCGGCTCGTTGATCGAGATGCCGTCACGGTGCTGTGCGATTTCGGTCGGTCCGACACGCAGCACCTTCATCGACTCCATCACCGTGCGCGGCGTGACCAGTTCGATGCGCCAGGCGTCGCGCGCGATGGCACGGTGTTCGGCGATGCGGGCGTCCTGCGCTCCGGCGAGGCCCACGCGCAGTTTGAGCGCATCGCCCAGGCCCATCGCGGCGGTCGCGATGGCCTGCAGGGCGGCGGCGTCCGGCGGCTTCATGTCATAGGCGCTGCGGTTGGTGTGCCGCTGGAACACCTGGGCAAACAGCGGATCCGGCTTGACGCTGGCGTCGGGCACCAGGCGGATCAGCGCCGTCAGGCCGTTGGCCGGCGCCGCCTTCGGATCAAACTCGCCTTGGGGGAACAGCTGAATGTCGGCGCGAAGGCCCTGCTGGCGCGCGGCCAGGTCCAGCACTTCGAGGAAGGTGCCTTGGCTCATCATGATCTGGCGCGAGAACGGATCGGTCTCCGGCAGCAGGCGGGTGCGGTCGCAGTACAGCGCGATCTCGCCCGGCTGGCGCAGGTCCACCAGCCACGACTGCAGGTTGTGCGAATGTGGCGCCAGGATGGCGTGCGCCAGGATCCAGCGCCGCACATCACTGCCGGGAGCCGGCGGTGCCGGGGGCTGCCACGCGGCCACGGCCTCCGGCGGCAGCGCGGACGAACAGGCGACCAGCGCCGGTGCGGCGGCCAACACCACACCACCGCCCATGACACGAATAAAGCTTCTGCGTTCCATGATTCAGACTCCTTGTGTGATTGGGCGGCCGGCACCGGGGCCGGGCGAATTCGCTGCGCGCGGGGCCAGATCCAGCTGTGTGATGGCGGCGCGCACCGCATCAAGGAAGGGCGTGTGGGGCTCGGCGCCGATGCGCCGCGCCAACGCCGCGCCATCCAGCGCGTGGGGCACGTCCCAGAGGTAACGCATTTCCAGCAGCGAGGCCACCGTGGCGTTGAAGGGCGACAGCAGCCGCATCATCCCCCAGGGCAGCGTGCCTGTGCGCAGCGCGCCGTCGGCCGGCAGCCAGCCCTGCTCCCAGGCGACCTCGGTCAGTGCGGCCAGCCAGTCGTGGCCGGTCACCGTATGACCGGCGAAATGCAGGCATTCGAAGCGGGCGCCCATCTGTTCCGGGGTGGTCTCGGCCACGCGGACGAAAGCCCGGGCCAGATCGGGCAGGTAGGCCCAGGCGTGCGGGGCGTCCAGAGTGCCAGGCCAGGTCACATGGCCCTGCGGCAGTTTCTTCACGATCACCTGATCCAGCCAGGAGCCGTTGCCGGCGCCAAAGAAGTCCCCAGCGCGTATCACCACCGCCCGAATCCCGCGCGAGCGCGTCGCCTGCGCCAGTTGCTGCTCCAGGTCGACGCGGATGCGGCCTTTTTCAGTGCCGGGCCGCTGTGGCGTGTCAGGTGCCAGCACCGTGGGCATATCCTTGCCGAAGTTGTAGACATTGCCCGGGAACAGCAGGACCGCCCCCAGCCCTGCCGCCACATCGATGGCGGCCTGCATCAGGCCCGACGCCTGTGCGCGCCAGGCGGCGGCCGTGTAGGCCGGATTCATCGCATGCACGACCACCCGGGCGCCGGCAGCCGCACGCTGCAGCGTGGCCGTGTCGGTGGCCTCGGCCAACACCCACTCGATGCCGGCCACCGGCGCCGGTGCCGCGCCGCCCGCGCGCCGTTGCGCCAGCACGCGCCAGCCCGCCGCCGCGAATGCCTGCGCCACCGCGCCGCCCAATCGACCGCGTGCCCCCAGAACCAGAACCGTGTTTGTCATGATCGCTCTCCTTGAAGTGAACCGCCTCTCAGCCATGGGGGCATTGTGGAAAGCCTGAGAGAGTTACACAATTAGCCATCCACAAACATCTGTCTTTCAATAATGAATAGCTCGTTCGACTGGAGCCTGCTGCCGACCTTCCTGGCCGCGCTGGAGCGCGGCAGCCTGCTGGGCGCGTCCCGGCAGCTCGGCATCAGCCAGCCGACCGCCGGGCGGCACATCGCGGACCTTGAAGCGCAACTGGGTAAGGTGCTGTTCGAGCGCACCGGGCGCGGCCTGCGACCCACCGCGCTGGCGCTGGAACTGGCCGGGCCGGCGCGCGCGATGCAGTCCGGCGCACTGGCGCTGGCCGAGCGATTGCTCGACACGCAGGCCCAGCAGGCCGGCACCGTGCGCCTGAGCGCCAGCCAGCCGGTGGCCTGCTATCTGCTGCCCCCGGTTCTGGCCCGGATGCGCGAGGCACTGCCGGCCATCCAGATCGAGCTGGTGGTGAGCAACCAGGTCAGCAACCTGCTGCAGCGCGAGGCCGACATCGCGCTGCGCATGGTGCAGCCCGCCCAGGCCAGCCTGGTGGCCAAGCGCATCGCCGAGGTCAGCCTGTCGGCCTGCGCCAGCACGGCCTACCTGGCACGGCGCGGCAGACCGGCGCAGCCCCCCGACCTGTTGCAGCACGAGCTGATCGGCTACGACCAGCAGGACGATCTGCTGCGCGGCTTCGCAGCGATGGGATTTCCGGTCACGAGGGAACATTTCGCCCTGCGCACCGACGACCTGATCGCCGCCTGGGAGGCGGTGCGCGCCGGCCTGGGCGTGGGCTTCGCGGCCGACTACACGATCGACACCGACCCCGCCGTGCAACGCATCCTGCCGATGCTGCCGCTGCCCCGCCTGCCGATCTGGCTCACCGTGCACCGCGAAATCCGCAACAACGGACGGATCCGCGCGGTGTACGATTTCCTGGCGCAAGCCATTCCCCTGGCGCTCTGAAAGGCTCCCATGCATCCGAACGCCGACACGATCACGAAGTTCTACGCAGCCTTCGCGCAGTTGGACCCCGAGGGCATGGCCGCGTGTTATGCCGACGACGTGTGCTTTGACGACGAGGTGTTCTCCTTGCGCGGCAAGGCGCAGGTCATGGGCATGTGGCGCATGCTGTGCGAGGCCACCCGGGCCAAGGGCCGGGACGACTGGAAGCTGGAAGCCAGCGGCATCGTGGCCGACGACCTGACCGGCCGCGCCCACTGGGACGCCCACTACCGCTTCAGCGCCACCGGGCGCCTGGTACTCAACCGCATCGACGCCAGCTTCACCTTCAATGCGCAGGGCCTGATCGTCACGCACCGCGACCGCTTCGACTTCTGGGCCTGGTCGCGCCAGGCGCTCGGCGCGCCGGGCCTGCTGCTGGGCTGGACGCCCATGTTGCGCAACAAGGTGAAACAGCAGGCGGCCCACAACCTGCGCAAGTTCATGGAAAGAAAAACGCAATGACTGGCTGGTTCAAGGACTTTGAGGAACGCCGCTTTGCTGTGAACGGCGCGGAAATCGCCTTGCGCCTCGGCGGAGACCGCAGCAAGCCGGCGCTGCTCCTTCTGCACGGCTTCCCCCAGACCCACGCGATGTGGCACCGCGTGGCGCAGCGCCTGAGGCACGACTTCTTCCTGGTCCTGCCCGACCTGCGCGGCTACGGGGATTCGTCGCACGCGCCGGGCTTGCCGGACCACAGCAACTACAGCAAACGCGCCTTGGCGCAGGACCTCATTGAGGTGATGGACACGCTGGGCATCGCCGCGTTCGCCCTGTGCGGCCACGACCGGGGCGGGCGCGTGGCGCACCGCCTGGCGCTGGACCACCCGGCGCGGGTGACCAAGCTCTGCGTGATCGACATCGCGCCGACGCTGGACATGTACGCGCGCACCGACTTCGATTTCGCGCGCGCCTACTACCACTGGTTCCACCTGATCCAGCCTGCGCCGCTGCCCGAGCTGATGATCGGCGGCAACCCGCAGGCCTACCTGCACGCCAAGCTGGGCGGCTGGGGCAGCGGCGGGCTGGGCCACATCGAGCCGCGCGCGCTGGCCGAGTACGAACGCTGCTTCTGCCGCGCCGAGGCGATCCACACCGCCTGCGAGGACTACCGCGCCAGCGCCGGCATTGACCTGACACACGACCGCGAGAGTCGCGCGCGCGGCCACAAGATCGCCTGCGACACCCTGGTGCTGTGGGGCGCCCACGGCGTGGTGCAGCGCCTGTTCGAGCCGCTGGCGCTCTGGCAGGCCCAGTGTGCCGGCGCAGTGACCGGCTGGGCCATGCCAGCGGGGCATTTCATCCCCGAGCAGCTTCCCGACGAGACCGTCATGGCATTGCGGGCGTTCATGGATTGACAGGAGGCACAAAAAGACGTTTCGACATAAGGCTCGACTAAGAAAAGGTCCAGGAAATACCTTGGCATTCACCGATGGCAGCACTTCCGTGCGGCGCATCGTCGTCTAGTGCAGTGTTGCATTCTGTTTAAGATTTAAGCGGCTATTGGCGCAAATGACCTTTTGCAGGATGTCGCGAACGCTCTTGATCCAGATGAACGGCTTGGGATTGATGTTGTGATGCTCGACGTATTCATCGATGGCAGTCACCAGTTCCGGCACGCTGTTGAACATGCCTTGGCGTAGCGGTTCGGTAGTGATGTGGCGCAAGAGACGCTCGACCATGTTCAGCCACGAGGCCGAGGTTGGAGTGAAGTGCATGTGGAATCGTGGATGCTTGTCCAGCCACGCCTGCACAGTGGGGTGCTTATGGGTGGCGTAATTGTCGGCAATCAGGTGCAGCGCCTTGCCCTTGGGGGCCTGGCGATCAATCTGGGGCAGCAACTTCAGCCATTCGACGTGCGTGTGGCGCTGCTGGCATTGCCGATGACCCGAGCATCCAGCACGTTGAACGCAGCAAACCGAGTGGTCGTGCCGTTGCGCTTGTAGTTATGTGCATGTTGGCCGCGCCCATCGTGCGCGTGCTCCAGTGCGTGGCGGCCTCGGGCGTCGTTTGAGTGGTCAGCTCCACCAGCCGGGCCACATCTACCTTCACCGGTGGCGCACCGCGCGGCAGGTCGCGCTCAATCCCTTGCAACCCCCAATCCAGGTAGCGTTGGCGCCAGCGCGCAACCTGCACGCGCCCGATGCCCAATGGCTCGGTGATGTCCTTGTTCTGCAGGCCCTTCGCGCCAGCAGCACGATCTGCGCGCGTTGCGCCAACCTCACGCTGGTGGCCTGGAGCGGACAAGCCGAATCCGCTCGCGCTCTTGTTCATTTGTCAGAGAAATGACCGGTGCAACTCTCGATTGATCACTCCAATGCAAACCGTAGCAGCGCGTTGGATGCAGGGATATCAATTTACGTCCACTATAGAATCAAATACTACATTAGAGGGACAGTCTCCCTACAATCCCCCGATGATCTCCCGCGAACCCACCCTCGAACGCCTGGCCACGGCCCAGTCCCTGCTGCTCGCGCCTTTTGGCCTGAATGAATCGCACCTCACGCGTGCGCTGGCTCAGATCACGGCGCACCGCGTAGACGACGCCGACCTGTATTTCCAGTACACCCGCTCCGAGGGCTGGAGCCTGGAAGAGGGCATCGTCAAGACCGGCTCGTTCAGCATCGACCAGGGCGTGGGCGTGCGCGCGGTAGCGGGTGAGAAGACGGCGTTTGCCTACTCGGACGATATTTCCGAAGCCTCGCTGATGGATGCGGCGCTCACGGTGCGCTCGATTGCGGCGTCGGGGCAGAACCGGCGCGTGAAGACGCCTGCCCGCAAGGTGGCCGGCAGCCGCTCGCTGTACGGCGGTCAGGATCCGATTGCGTCCCTGGACAGCACCGCCAAGGTCGAACTGCTGGGCCGCGTCGAGAAGCTGGCCCGCGCCAAGGACCCGCGCGTGGTGCAGGTGATGGCCGGGCTGGCCAGTGAATACGACGTGGTGATGGTGGCGCGCGCCGATGGCACGCTGGCGGCCGACGTGCGGCCGCTGGTGCGCCTGTCGGTCACGGTGATCGCCGAGCACGAAGGCCGTCGCGAAGTGGGCTCCGGCGGCGGTGGCGGGCGCTTCGGGCTGGCGTATTTCACCGACGACCAGATCGCCGAATACGTGAACGATGCTGTCAAGGCCGCGCTGACCAACCTCGACGCGCGGCCCGCGCCGGCCGGCGAGATGATGGTGGTGCTGGGCCCGGGCTGGCCGGGCGTGTTGCTGCACGAGGCCATCGGTCATGGTCTCGAAGGCGATTTCAACCGCAAGGGCTCCAGCGCCTTCAGCGGGCGCATCGGCCAGCGCGTGGCCGCCAAGGGCGTCACGGTGCTGGACGACGGCACCATCGCGGATCGTCGCGGTTCGCTCAACGTGGACGACGAAGGCCACGCTAGCCAGCGCAACGTGCTGATCGAGGATGGCATCCTGAAAGGCTACATCCAGGATGCGATGAACGCGCGGCTCATGGGCGTCAAGCCCACCGGCAACGGCCGTCGCGAAAGCTACGCCCATGTGCCGATGCCGCGCATGACCAACACTTACATGTTGGGCGGCAACAAGGATCCGAAGGAAATCGTTGCGAGCATCAAGAAGGGCCTGTATGCCACCAACTTCGGCGGCGGGCAGGTGGACATCACTTCGGGCAAGTTCGTCTTCAGCGCCAGCGAGGCCTTCTGGGTGGAAAACGGCAAGATCCAGTACCCGGTGAAGGGTGCCACCATCGTCGGCAGCGGCCCCGAGTCGCTCAAGAAAGTCACCATGATCGGCAACGACATGAAGCTCGACAGCGGTGTGGGCACCTGCGGCAAGGAAGGCCAGAGCGTGCCCGTGGGCGTCGGTCAACCGACGCTGCGCATCGAAGGCCTGACCGTGGGTGGCACCGCCTGAGACCGGCCCGTAAGCCACGGGTCAACGAGCCTGTGCTACATTCACGCCTTATGCAAACGCGCATCGCTTTTTATTTTTACTTTTGGTTCTCGGTCCCCGGCGGACGAGAGGCGAGCGCGTAAGCACCCCAACCCCTCACTGAAAACCGCCGCAGCTTCACAGCCCGGCGGTTTTTTCATGCCCCCGAATACCCTGATCAACTTTCCAAGGAGCCCGTGATGTCCCCCAAAGCCACCTCGTCCAGCGATGCCTGGGCGCAGCGTCCCGCCGATCGAACCAGCCAGACCGACGACGCCCGCATCAAGGACATCACCGTGTTGCCACCTCCCGAACATCTGATCCGCTTCTTCCCGATCAAGGGCACGCCCGTGGAATCGCTGATCACCCACACCCGCAAGACGATCCACAACATCATGGCCGGCAAGGACGATCGCCTGCTGGTGGTGGTGGGCCCGTGCTCCATCCACGACCCGGCCGCCGCGCTGGACTACGCCCGGCGCCTGAAACCCTTGCGCGACCGCTATGCCGACACGCTGGAGATCGTGATGCGCGTCTATTTCGAGAAGCCGCGCACCACGGTGGGCTGGAAAGGCCTGATCAACGACCCGTACCTTGACGAGAGCTATCGCATCGACGAGGGCTTGCGCATCGCGCGCCAGCTGCTGATCGAGATCAACCGCCTCGGCCTGCCGGCCGGCAGCGAGTTCCTGGACGTGATCTCGCCCCAGTACATCGGTGACTTGATCGCCTGGGGCGCCATCGGTGCGCGCACCACCGAGAGCCAAGTGCACCGCGAGCTGGCCTCGGGCCTGTCGGCGCCGATCGGCTTCAAGAACGGCACCGACGGCAACCTGAAGATCGCGCTCGACGCGATCCAGGCGGCGGCGCGCGGCCACCACTTTTTGTCGGTGCACAAAAACGGCCAGGTGGCCATCGTGCAGACCAACGGCAACAAGGACTGCCACGTCATCCTGCGCGGCGGCAAGGCGCCCAACTATGACGCCGCTAGTGTCGCCGCCGCCTGCAAGGAACTGGAGGCCGCCAAGCTGCCCGCCACGCTAATGGTGGACTGCAGCCATGCCAACAGCTCGAAGCAGCACGAGCGCCAGGTGGACGTGGCGCGCGACATCGGCGCGCAGATCGCCGGTGGCTCCCGCCACATCTTCGGTCTGATGATCGAAAGTCACATCAGCGCCGGCGCGCAGAAGTTCACTCCCGGCAAGGACGACGTGCACAAGCTGGAATACGGCAAGAGCATCACCGACGCCTGCCTGGGCTGGGACGACACCTTGACGGCGCTGCAGGTGCTGGCGGATGCGGTGAAAGCGCGGCGGGAGAGCTGAAACTCGTCGAAACCGGTTTACAGTAACGGGATTGCAGATTCATCACAGTTCCCGAGGTAAACCATGCGTCACGAAGTCAGGGTGTTGATCGACGAGCGGCAGGAATTCACGTTTGAGCTGGTGGGCGTGGAGCCCATGGCGCCTGATGTGGCGCGCCAGTGGCTGGACGAGCAGTTCACCCAGTTGGAGTGTGAGCCACTGCGCGCAAGCGGCAAGCTGTTGCTGGCCGACAAGGTGCTCGTGGTGGCCCAGGCCGGTGGCGCCGAACTGCTGGCCGACCCCACCTGGGGTCAGACCTTCGCGCGCGCGGCCAGTGCGGCACTGGCCAAGCCGGTGATCACGGTGGATCTGGCCACCATGAGCGTCTCCTACTGATCCTCAGCCCCGCGTGGCGGCCTCGGGCCGTGATTCAAGAAAAAAATGACCAGTCCCCAGCGTGGGATGGTCATTGTTCGCTACTTATTTTGTAGTGACTGCAGCAGGCGCGCGTGCACGCCGCCAAAACCCCCATTGCTCATGCACAGGATGTGGTCGCCGGGCAGTGCGGCCGCGGTGACCTGCGCCACCAGCGCGTCGATGGTGTCGGCCACTTGGACGCGTTCGCCCATCGGGGTCAGCGCCGCGCGCGCGTCCCAGTCGAGCCCGCCGCTGTGGCAGAAGGCCAGGTCGGCATCGATCAGGCTGGCGGGCAACTGGGCTTTCATGGTGCCGAGCTTCATGGTGTTGCTGCGCGGTTCGAACACCGCCAGGATGCGCGCGTTCGGGCCCACTTGGCGCCGCAGGCCATCCAGCGTGGTGCGAATCGCCGTGGGGTGGTGGGCGAAATCGTCGTAGACGGTGATGCAGTTGACCGTGCCACGCACTTCCATGCGGCGCTTGACGTTCTGAAAGCTGCCCAGGGCCTGCGCGGCGATGGCAGGCGACACGCCCACGTGCTGGGCGGCGACGATGGCGGCCAGAGCATTGAGCTGGTTGTGTACCCCGCCCAACGGCCAGTCCACGGAGGCGACCCGCACCCCGCGCTCCAGCACGTCGAAGTGGCTGGGTTCGCCCTCGGCCGTGAAGTCGCACACCGCGCTGCCAAAGCTGCGCACCTCGCTCCAGCAGCCGGCGTGCAGCACACGGGTCAGGCTTTCCTCCAGCCCGTTGACGACCACCCGTCCCGTTGAGGGGACCGTGCGCACCAGGTGGTGGAATTGCCGCTCGATGCCGGCCAGGTCGTCGAAGATGTCGGCGTGGTCGAACTCCAGGTTGTTCAGGATGGCCGTGCGCGGGCGGTAGTGGACGAATTTGCTGCGCTTGTCGAAGAAGGCGGTGTCGTATTCGTCGGCTTCGATCACAAAGAACGGGCGGTGGGGCGGCTGCGCGCCCGGCTCCGTGTCCCCCGCCTGCTGCGCAGGCTCCTCCTTGACCTGCGCCGGGCGCACAGCCGCCCCACCTCCGAGGCGCGCTGAAACCCCGAAATTCACGGGTATGCCGCCCACCAGAAAACCCGGCTGCAATCCGGCTGCTTCCAGAATCCAGGCCAACATCGACGTGGTGGTGGTCTTGCCATGGGTGCCGGCCACGGCCAGCACGTGGCGTCCTTGCAGCACATGCTCGGCCAGCCACTGGGGGCCGCTCGTGTACGGCGCGCCGGCGTCGAGAATGGCTTCCATGAGCGGGAACTTCGGCGTTCCGTCGGGCTTGCGGGCGCGGCTGACCACGTTGCCGATCACGAACATGTCGGGTTTGAGCGCCATCTGGCTGGCGTCGAAGCCCTCGATCAGCTCGATGCCGAGCGCGCGCAACTGGTCGCTCATCGGGGGATAGACGCCGGCGTCGCAGCCGGTCACGGTGTGGCCGGCTTCACGGGCCAGGGCGGCCAGCCCGCCCATGAAGGTGCCGCAAATGCCGAGTATGTGGAGGTGCATCGGTCGATTCTAGGCAGTTTTCAAGCTTTTTTTGCCTGATCCCGGCGTCGAATGGTCATGATCAGCTATTGAAAAGATAGCTTCCGGCTTGGTGAGGGATCAGGACGGAAAACGCTCGCGCAGCTTGAGCTTCCAGAACTTGCCGGTGGAAGTGCGGGGCACGGCGTCGATGGTCTCGTAGCGCTCCGGCAGCTGCCATTTGGCAAAGTGCTTCTGCAGCAGCAGCGTGTTCAGTTCGTCGGGCGTGGCCGTCTGTCCCGGCTTGAAAACGACGCAGGCCAGCGGGCGTTCGCTCCATTTTTCGTCGGGGATGGCGATCACGGCGGCTTCGGCCACCGCCGGGTGCGCCATCAGGGCGTTTTCGAGGTCCACCGAGCTGATCCACTCGCCGCCGGATTTGATCAGGTCCTTGGTGCGGTCGCTGATCTTCACGAAACCCAGTTCATCCACGCTGGCCACGTCGCCGGTGCGCAGCCAGCCGTCGGCAGTGAACTTGTCATCTGTCACCGGAACCTCGTGGTAGCTGCCCGTGATGAAGGGCCCGCGCACCTGCATCTCGCCCACACTCCTTCCGTCCCACGGCTGGTCGGTGCCATCATTGCCGCGCACGCGCAGGTCCACCAGCGGCACCGGCACGCCGGCCATGGCGGCGCGGCGGTAGCGTTCATCCATCGGCACATCGCGCAATTCGGCCTTCGGGTAGGAGATGGTGCAGACGGGCGAGGTCTCGGTCATGCCCCAACCCTGCAGGATCCAGATGCCGTGACGGTCAAAGGCGCGAATCAGCGATTCCGGCACGGCGGCGCCACCCACCAGCGAGCGCATGCCGGCCGGCAATTTCCAGCGGCCGTGGTTGGGCGAAGCCGGGTCCTGCGCCGCGTCATAGGCCTGGATCAGGCTCATCCAGATGGTCGGCACGCCGAGCGACAACGTGGGCGGCTCTTGGGTGATGAGGTCCAACAGGTCGTCCGGGTGCAGGTGCGGGCCGGGGAAGACCAGTTTCACCCCCATCATCACCGCGCCGTAGGGCATGCCCCAGCTGTTGGCGTGGAACATCGGCGTCACGGGCAGCACTACATCGGTGCCGCGCAGACCCCAGAAGTCGCCCAGGCTGGCCACCAAGGTGTGCAGGACGGTGGAGCGGTGCGAGTAGGCCACGCCCTTGGGCCGGCCGGTGGTGCCGGAGGTGTAGCACAGGGCCACCGGGTCGTCTTCAGCATGGGACACATATCGGAAGCCCACCGGATCGCCCGTGGCCAGCAAGGCCTCGTAGTTGGTGAATTCGGCCGGCACCGGGGCGCCGGAGAAGGGAAAGACGATGACCTTCTCGAAGGTGTGCAGGTGCGCGAACTGGCGGTATAGCGGCAGCAGCACGTCGTCGATGACCAGGAAACGGTCTTTCGCGTCGGCGGCGATCCAGCCGATCTCGTCCGGCGACAGGCGCAGGTTCAGCGTGTGCATCACCCCGCCGGCGGCCGGGATGCCGAAATAACACTCCAGGTGCGCATGGTGGTTCCAGCACAAGGTGGCTACGCGATCACCCTTTTGCAGCCCCAGGCCCTGCAGCGCCGAGGCCAGCGCGCGCGTGCGGCGGTAATACGCGCCGAAGGTGTGGCGTACCAGGGACTTGTCGGGCCGCCGCGAGACGATCTCGGTCGACGGGAACAGGGTGCCGGCGCGCTCAAGCAGGTGGTTGAGCGACAGGGGTACGTTCATCATGGTGCTTTTCACGGTGCATCTCCTCGGTGGGAACGGGTGAAAACTGTAGAGGTACGGCGCTGGCCGGGCAATGCAGAATATCCCTCGATGGATGACACTTCGTTTGAGATTGCCCAGACTGCGGCGCGCCTGGTGGTGGAGGAGGGCCTGGAATACGGGCCGGCCAAGCGCCGTGCGCTCAAAGCGCTGGGCCTGCCTGTGCGTACCGGGTTACCGGACAACGACGCGGTGGAAGATGCGGTGCGGGACTACATCGCACTGTTCTGCGCCGATACCCAGCCGGGCGAACTGGCGGCCTTGCGCCGCCTGGCCGTGGTCTGGATGGCGCGGCTGGCTGACTTTCGCCCCCATCTGGGCGGGGCCGTCTGGCGTGGAACGGCGACGCTGTGGTCGGACATTTACATCCAGTTGTTTTGCGATGACCCCAAATCGGCTGAGATCGCGTTGATCGATCACCAGGTGGACTACGACGTGCGGTCCGTCACCGGCTTCAATGGCGAGACGGTTGATGCGCTGAGCCTGCAAAGCCGCTGCCCGGAACTGGGCGAAAGCGTGGGCGTGCACCTGCTGATCTACGACCATGACGACCTGCGCGGGGCGCTCAAGCCCGATCGCCGGGGGCGAAAGCCGCGTGGGGACCTGCCGGCGGTGCGGGCCTTGATTGAGGCATGATCCGGCCATGAGTTCGAACGCGCAGACCCCGGCCGAACCGTCCGGTGAGCGGGTGGCGAAGCGTCGTCGCCTGGTTCTGGCCGGTGCCGGTGCCCTGGCCGCCGTGGGTGGCGCCGGGTTGGCCTGGTGGCGCCTGCAGCCCCATGCGGCGGCGCCGGGTGCCTTGGCGGTGGTTGGGGGTCTCTGGAGCCGGGCATTTGAGACCCCCGAGGGTGGACGTCTGGTGATGGAGTCCTTTCGGGGCAAGCCCCTGTTGATCAATTTCTGGGCCACCTGGTGCCCGCCTTGTGTCGAGGAATTGCCGCTACTTGATCGCTTTTATCGCGAAAATTCGGGTAAAGGTTTTCAAGTTGTGGGCATCGCGATCGATCAGGCGGCTGCGGTGCGCGGTTTTCTGGCGCGGATGCCGCTGGGATTTCCGGTTGCACTGGCCGGTGCGGACGGGCTGGAGATGGTCAAATCTCTTGGCAACCTGGCAGGCGGACTGCCGTATTCGGTGGTCCTGGGGTCGGATGGCGACCTGCTGCATCGTAAAATGGGCAAGGTTTCAGCATCGGACCTGGCGCAGTGGGCCTTGCTCAAATGAGGCGCGCGGGGTCGCCGATGTCATGTATTCGTATGGGGGTTGGCTCGGTTTAAGAGGAAAAGACAATAAATAAACCGAAATAAATGAATGATGAGTGAATTTGCGGTAAATTCCGCAACCTCACGTTGTCCAATGCAGGAGACCCCATGGATTTGCGCAAACTCAAGACCCTGATCGACCTCGTGTCCGAATCGAACGTGTCTGAACTCGAAATCACCGAAGCCGAAGGCAAGGTCCGCATCGTCAAGAGCAGCGGTGCGGTTCTCCAGGCACCCATGGCGGCGCCGGTTGCGCAGGTCGTTCCGGTTGCGGCCGCGCTGTCGCCCGCCGTTGCACCGCAACCCGTGCCTGAAACACCCGTGCCGGCCGGGCATGTGGTCAAGTCGCCCATGGTGGGCACGTTCTACCGTGCTGCCAGCCCGGGCGCCAAGTCCTTTGTGGAGATTGGCAGCCAGGTCAAGGAAGGCGAGACGATCTGCATCATCGAAGCCATGAAGATCCTCAACGAGATCGAATCCGACAAGACCGGAACGGTCACGCAGATCCTGGGTGAAAACGGGCAGGCGGTCGAATATGGCCAGCCCCTGTTCGTGATCGAATAAGCCCGCAGCGCCGGCCCGTCCCATTTCATCGTCCAGCATGTTCAAGAAAATATTGGTCGCCAACCGCGGGGAAATTGCCCTGCGAATCCAGCGCGCCTGCCGCGAGCTGGGCGTCAAGGCCGTCATGGTCTATTCCGAGGCCGACCGCGAGGCCAAGTACGTCAAGCTGGCCGAAGAGGCGGTCTGCATCGGGCCGGCGGCCTCGCCACTGAGTTACCTCAACATGCCGGCCATCATTTCGGCGGCCGAGGTGACCGACGCAGAGGCCATCCACCCCGGCTACGGTTTTCTGAGCGAGAACGCGGATTTCGCCGAACGGGTGGAAAAAAGCGGCTTCCAGTTCATCGGGCCGACGCCCGAGTCGATCCGGATTATGGGCGACAAGGTCGCCGCCAAGCAGGCCATGATCCGGGCCGGCGTACCCTGCGTGCCGGGCTCGGACGGCGAATTGCCCGACGATCCGGTGCAGATCCGGCGCATCGCCAAGACGGTCGGCTACCCGGTGATCATCAAGGCGGCTGGCGGCGGCGGCGGCCGCGGCATGCGCGTGGTGCATACCGAGGCCGCCCTGATCAATGCCGTGCAGATGACCAAGGCCGAAGCCGGGGCGGCGTTTGGCAACCCGGCGGTCTATATGGAGAAGTTCCTGCAGAACCCGCGCCATATCGAGATCCAGATCCTGGCCGACAAGTACAAGAACGCGGTCTATCTGGGCGAGCGCGATTGCTCCATGCAGCGGCGCCACCAGAAGATCATCGAGGAGGCGCCGGCGCCGGGGATTCCGCGGCGTCT
>Ga0075163_10001661_pt1 | contig 30060 bp, 38 predicted proteins | sample JI1023141ADNA_FD_71478 | JGI IMG/M metagenome (GOLD analysis project Ga0075163, IMG submission 71478) | Wastewater effluent complex algal communities from Wisconsin, to seasonally profile nutrient transformation and Carbon sequestration -... | ecosystem: Engineered > WWTP > Effluent > Algae...
CCTCTGCATACTTTCTGTTTGGGGTGAAATATGCGCCGGGGAGCATCTCGACTTGCTTGGTCAGTGGTCCTTGACGTTGAGTATCAAAGATTTGGAACGGAAAACCTTGAACTTGGTCACTCTTTTTGCCCCGCCCACGAGGCAGCTTGGTCACAGCTTGGTCACTCGTTCCGTGAAACACCGGCCCCACGTTATACCCCGACGCCTTCGCCCGCTCATCCACCAACCGCTGCGCCTCCGCAGTCTCTTCGGGCGTGATTGTTCCAGCGTTGAACTTGGCCTCCAACTCGGCGTGACGGCGTGACTCGGGCGTCTCCTGCTGTGCCCCGCTCTGCACCGCGCTCAACTTCTCCAGCTTGCCAATGTCCAACGTGCGGTGCGGAGTCTCGAACAGCGCGAGCACGGTCGTCATGGCCTGCTCCATCGTGCTGCCTCTGGCAACCGGCTCGCCTTTGATCAACTCTGCGATGAGGCGGAACACTTCAGAAAGCGCCGAGCGGAACCTGCCGACAGAGACGCCGGGGGCAAAGCTGTCAGGGATGGACGCAAGGAAGTTTTGGAAGTCGGGACGTGTAAAGATGGCGGAGATGAACTCCTCGTTGGTGCCAATCTCGTAGTCCAGCTTCTTGTCGAGACCCTGCTGCTTGGCATACTCGACCACCCGTTGACGGATCTGGTCGAGCGTCTGCACGACATCGTTCTCGAAAGCTCCTTGGGGGTTGCGCACCTTCGCCAGCGTGATGTGGTGAAGCGCCTCGTGGAGGATGGTGCCGAGGGCGTCCACCTTGCCGCGTGCCACCTGCCGCAGGTTGACCGCGATGGCCGACTTGCCGTTGCTGTGTGAGTATTCACCCGCGTAACCTATGTCGCCGTCAGCGACGATGTGCAGGTCTATGTTGGCGAAGGCGTCCATCTTCGACATCACCTTGGCGATCTGGCGGTAGATGCGTGACAGGGAGGTGTCCTCTGCCATGGAAGCGAAAGACTTGCGGAAGTCGTGGTTTGCGTGAACGCCGGGGGCGGTGGGGAAGTGCTTCCCAGCTTTGCGGGTGTTCTGCTCCTGCGTGTATTGGTAGCTCGGCGGCTCGGTCAACGAGGCGACCGGGCGGGAGAGTTGCGACACCGGCACCGCCTGTGTGATCTCCTTGCCGTTCCACGGGAAGCGCACGATGGCTTTGCCGCCTGCGACCGACTGCACCGTGCCGACGAGCTTCTGCCCGTTGGCGGCGGTGAAGGAGGCAGGCTCGTTGACGGTGGGAGACCACTCGGCCACCGAAGCAGCGCCAGATCGGCGAACCTCATCTGCTGAGACTTCTATCCCGCCACTTCGCATCTGCCCCATCATACGGTCGGCGGCTGCTTTATTGGCTGCGTCTCGGGCTGCCTTTTGCGCTTGGAACCGCCGCTCAGCCTCGCCGCTGCCCGTGGACGGACCTACCGTGCCGACGACCTTCTGCCCATTGATGTTGGCGGTGGCAGGTTGACCGGGGGTGGGTGTCCACTCGGCCTGCGGATCAGAGATGATTGGAGACTCTTCACCCGGAGTGGTGCGGATGCTGGACTCTTCGCCGGGTTCGAGCACCTGAGCGGAAAGGTTCTTTGCCTCTGAAGCCGACAAAGGTATCTCCCTCTTATCTGGATGCACAAGGAAGTTTTCCGTCTGGGTAATGTCTCCACCGCCCTCCGCAGCTTTCTTCCGGCCCACCACTTTCTTGCGGGTTTGCACAACGGCTCCCTCAACCACGAACTTTTTGATGGTTTCTTCCCGACGCTTCGGAGCCTCAACCTTCTCCCGAGCTTCCTCCTCCTCGGCCTGTTTGGTTCGACGGGACAACTCAGTTTCAACCTCTTTGGTGGGCAGCTTACCGAACGGCTCGTCCTTCGTTTCCGCTGTTGACGGTATATCGGATATAGATACTGTATCCTCGGTAACGGTAGGGATCGACCCCTCTGCCGGTTCAGTCTGAACACTCTGGCTACCCCCAGCAGCGTTAGCCGCGTTGCTGGGGGTTTCGTTTGTGGTGGTAACGGGGGCGGCTTTTTGTTTCGCAAGCAACTCATCCTGTTGACGTGAGTATTCTGGGTCGGGCTTGAAAGCAGGAGCCGTGCGAACCCGACCGTTCTCCACGGTGTAGAGGGTGCCGTTTTTGGATTGCCGAATCGGTTGGCCGTTAATGTCCTCCCCAACGACGGCATCATTGGCAGCGTCAACCGTTTCAAAAAGGAAGCGGCGAAGTTTAGCCCCGAGTTCTTGAAAGCGGGCTTCGTCTTTCTTGGAGAAAGTAGCCCCCTTCACTTTATTTTGCGCCTGCCCGCGCCTCTCCATCAAAGAGTCCAACTCTTCGAGTTCTGCTTTCTCCTCAGGAGTGGGGTTTTCCCTCACCTCCGGCTGAATCTCTGCGGTTGACGGTATATCGGATATAGGTACTGTATCCTCGGTAACGGTAGGGACCGACCCCTCTGCCGGTTCAGTCTGAACACCCTGGCTACCCCCAGCAGCATTAGCCGTGCTGCTGGGGGTTTCTGTTTCGGTGGTAACGGCTGGAGGAGATTGGAGAAAGCCGATGCGCGGACCTTGCTCGGTGCCTGCCGCACGGGCAGCAGCTTGACGCAGCATCTCGGCATTGCGTGCCGCGCCTTCAGAAGCCTCCAAGGTAGGAGCGGGCGGCGGGGTGACACCGAGGGTTTCGGCAGTGGGTTTTTTACCTGTAAGAGTGGCTGCGACTTGATCGGCTTTGCTGTAAAGCTCGACGATGATGTCGGGGCGAATAGCATGAATGGCTTTTCTGATCGCATCAAGTTGTCCGGCGTTTGCCTCGTTCACCAACACAGCCTGAACCGTGTCCATGGTGCGAATGCCGACATCCGAACGGGACGCCGCCGCACTGTTCACAAGAATGAAAGGTCCGTCTCGATAGGAAGTACCGCCTGAAGTGGTCCCAGCATGGACTGCCGCTGAATCTCTCTCAACGGCTAGAGGAGCGGTGTGTAAGCGAGCACCATCCGCATCCCTGCCCCGGCTTTGATCAAGCCCGTTCTTAAGCAGGTCTGTAAGCGCCTTGATTGCCCCGCTGAGAGTAGCTACTTTAGCCATGCCGTGCGTTGCAAGGTCGGCCCCTCCATTAGTTGCTGCGCGGTTAAACGCCTCGTTCACGGCCAGATTGGCGCGACCACCTTCAAACCACTCGTTACTTTGCTGATGACGGTTAGCCCGATCCCATGCTTCCGGCGTTTCGGTGTCCGTTGAAATGTCCACTTCCTGCGCGGCTTTCGACATTCTCCTGCTGATACGTCCCTGCTCATCCCGTATTGCCGGAACCCGGTCTGTAGCACCGGCTTCAGTGGCGGCAAGAGCGCGATCCTCCAAACGTTGCCATTGCTTCCGCAGAGAATCTTCTGACTCTGCTTCGGCTGCCCCTGCTCCCTCAGTCTCGATTGGTTCTGCGGCTTCCTCTTGAACCTCTGGGGCTGGGGCAGCCTTCAACGCTTCCAAAGTTTGGTCTGCCAAATGGGACGCCTCGCCCACTGCAAGCCGGGCGTTTATATCGTCAGTATCGACCCCTTCGATTGGGGCGACCACCTCGGGCAACGTGATTATCTTGTTGCGGGCCAACGTCGCCATGTCCTCGGGACTGTTGGCGAAGTCGAGCACGTCTTCGGGCGTCCAGCCTGACTCGGGGTTGATGGTGGCGATGGTGACGCCTTCCACTTCGACGGGTATAGGTTCCGTCGAGGTCGCACCTTCCATAGCGGCACGCTGGGTGAAGTCGTCGGCGGGGGTTGGTTCCGCAGGTTTCCCACGGAGAAGACTACCCGCCTTCACGGCGGCTGGCGCTACCCCCATCAAGCCCATAGTGGCAAGGGTTGCTGGGGCCACTTCCTTGAAGGACTCAACGTACTCGTCTGCGGTTCGGGGGGCCAATTCCGAAGGGTCTCGCCCTTCGAGAAGGTCTTTCTTCTGCGAGTCGATGCGGTTCTGCTCGACCCCTGTGATGGTCTCGCCCGCAAGCTCGGTGCCAAGTGCTCCTGCGGCAGCTCCGGTTTTGCCGAGGGCGCTCGCTGCCAGTTTTTCGATGGTCTTACGTCCGAGCCCAAACACATATTTGCCTGCCCCTGCCATGGCTAGATTGCCGATAGCTTCTGGACCGGCTTCCGCGTGACCGAACGCCTGCGCCAACGGCAGGAGTTCTTGGTACGCTTCTTCCTGCTGCTGTTCGTTCGGGAGTTCTCCCGTCACTTTCAGGAACTTGGCGTCGATCTCTTTACGAGCATCGTCGAGGAATTGTGCCCCGGCCATACGGTAGGCAGCGCCATAACCCGAAGCGAGTGCTCCAGCGCCACGGCCAATGATCTCGCCTGCAACCGCTCCTTCAGGACCGGCCAAAGCTCCCAACGACCTGCCTGCCGCCGCAGAAGGGGTGCTGGCAACGAGTCCTGCACCCATGGCTCCGGCAGAGAACCCGAGGGACTGCCCTGCTTGGCGCATGCCTCGGGACATGGTGGAAATGTCGCCCGACTTCTCGGCTTCCAAATTGGCGGCTTCCAACTCCTGCTGGTAAGCGTCCACAGATTTCTGAGATTCTTTGTATCCTTCGCTGCGCGTCCACGGGTTCTCTAGTCCTGAGTAGAGTTGCCTGAACGCATGAGGGGTCGTCGTCGGGATGCCTTTGACGGCTTGCCCTGCGGCGCTCAAAGTGTCGGAGATGTCGAAAAACGGCTCCTCTTTCTCGGCGGTCTCTTCAACAACAGGGAAGTCTCCCCACGGATCACGCGTGTTTTTCGCTTCGCCTACAACTGGAAAATCGTCCCAAGAGGCCATGGTTATTTGGTGGGTACTGTGCGGACTTTGCCGTCAGGAGTTACAAACTGAGTGCCTGGAGAGAGCTTGGCTGCTTCCTCAGGCGTCGATACCTTCGGCAATTCGGGGGCAACCACTGCCGCCGTTCGCGGAGCGCCCATAGCTTTTTCCTGTGCCAGTGCTTGAAGCACCTTTGAATTGGTGGGCACGTCAAACTCGCCAAACAATCCTCGGTAGAACGCCTGAACGGGTTTCGCTTGAAAAGTCTGGTTGTCCCACTTTCGGACAGGTTTTTCAAGATGAGGGTTTCGCTTCTCCACATCCGTCCCGAGGATGCTGGTGAAGATGGAAGAAGGGTCGCTTGCCTGTGATCTTGGGTCGTCGTTCTCGGTAAGAGACTGCCCCGCAGCGATGGTGTTATAGATCACCCGCTCTGGGATATTGACTTTTTTGGAAAATGCCGCCACGCGGGACTCCATGTCTTTTTTAGCGGTGTCCCACGCAGGAAGCACTTCCTGCCTCACTACTTTTTGTTCGGCCCGCATGCCCTCGGCATCTTTGATTTTGGACTCTACGTCTTTCTGGCGAAGCATCCACTGCGAATAGGTTTCCATGCCAGTCGGGGCGCTGGCGTATTCGCGGAATCGCCCCACCGCCGCAGAGAAGTCCTCGTCGGACAGGTCTTTTTTGCCCAAGTTGTCCAAAGACACATGGGGAGGAGCGGCACTTTCGGGGAAAGGCTCGGGCTTATCGGTTACGGGAGCTTCCTCTGCGGGAAGTTCCGAAGGAGGAGGAGCGGCTTGGGGAGCGCCCGCCGCCATGACTTCTTTGAAGCCTTGCGGTGGGGTGGCGGCACCAGCTTTAGGACGCAACACCGTGCCCGTGCCTACCGGCACTATGGGTGCAGCCGCAGCAGGAGGCTCGGCAATCATCTTGTATTTGCTCCCAAGTAGGGAGGACACCCGGAGCATTTCTGCCTCCGTCTCACCAGAAACAACTCCATCCCTGTTCTCTTCTGTTCGAGCACGATCCTTCAATATGCGGTAGTAATTTTCTGCCGCCCGTGCTTGAGGGTCTTTCGGGAACGACGATTCGTTCTCCCGCTGTGCGACATGGTAGTTGATGACTTCGGGAGAATACCCCTCCTCATCAGCGATGCGGTTGGCCTCTGTTGGATGAACACCAACTTTGGTGAGCGCCGCCACCGCACCACGCCTCATCCTGAAACGGTCTGCCTCTTCACGAGCGGCAAGCGTGCCTGCCCCTTTCGCCACCGCGCCAAGGAACACGTTCCGCTCGTCGGGGTCGTCGATTTTGTTGGCAAGGTTTTTGGCAAGGACGTTATCGGCGAAGCTGGGCTGACGCTGACGCATCTCGGCAAGAGCGTTGTATCGCCTCGACCCGACAAGGGTCGCCTCGTTTTCGTCGAAGAACTTCTCACGGGCGCTCGGTTCCTTGATGCGGGCAAACTCGTCAGCCGCAGCTTCGGCTTCACGCTCCCTTTCGCGGGCGATGCGTTGATCTTCCAGTGACGCCCGTTCTTCCGCAATGGCGGCTTCTTCGTCGAGAGCGGCTTGGTGCTCTTCAACGCCGCGACGAGCAGCCATGCCCCAACCAGGGCCGGACACGTCGGGGGTGCCTAACATGTCGAACGCGAACGAGCGTTTGGGTCGCGGAGCTTCTCCAAACAGCTCGCTAGCTGGACGACGGGAGAGGCCGAATCGAGTGAGGGAGTCGCCCATATTAAGTCATGTTCTGACTCAGTGTGGCTGTCCACGGAGTCGAGTTGGTGTTGAGGGTGGCTCGACCACCGGCTCGGAAGGTTTTGGCCTCGTCGTTGAGGAAACTGATGCCGCGAGCGAACGAAGCGTTGGCGGAGTCCATGTCCGAGGCGTCCTCGAACAGGCGGGACTGGATACCTGCCCGCAGCGCGGAGAGATTGCCTGGAATAATCCAGTCGGTCTCGGCCACCGTGGGGATGAACCGGCGATGGCAGATGAGACGAATCTCCTGCTCCGCCACTCCGGTCTGGTAGCGCCGGTAGCACGGTCTCGTCTCATTCGGTTGGTAAGTGCCCACCAGCGTCTCGGTGGTGCCATCCCAGCTTTTGGCGTACACCCGTGCCGTGGTGAGCGGCTTGGAGAAGCCGGTGATCTCGGTGAACTGGTTAGTGGTGGCGACGAACGGGGCGGCGAGCGTGACCGCTTCACCTTCATTGCCGTCCGCGTCATACAGCGTGACACCATTGAGGTTTCCGTACACGCGCACCACGTCGCCGTTGTCGAGTGCCGACGAGTAGATGCGGACGAACCCGGCTGCGGGGATGTCGGCTTGGGTGCAATAGCCGTCGCCAAGGTCAATGAGAATGCCCGGCCAGTTGAGCGTGTCGTCCACCTTGCCCGGTCCTTCCTCAACATACTGGTGGAACTGCGTGAAGATGGGGTAGGGGCAGCGGTCGTACGTCATCGCCAGCACGGCGGCGTAGTTGTAGGGCATCGTGACAAACCTGGTGGAAGACGCGAACCGCAGAGTGACGATGCTACCCTTCCACTTGCCGCTGTTGATGTACCGCTCCTGCACCTCGTTGAGGATTTGCAGGAACAACGGGTCATTCAGGTCCGATGAATTGATCATCGGTGCTAGGATGGCGCGAACGTCGGCGAGTGTGAGCCGGGTGTCCATTTATGCCGACCTCCCCCTATTCCGACGGAATTTCTTTGGGTCAAAGTAGTCGTCGCCAGTTTTGCTGCCCGGCTCTTTGGTCGTCTGCACCGCCGATTGGTCGGCGAGAGCGCCTGTCGTGGGAACAGACTTGCCAGTGAGAGGATCGACCATGGTACCGCCGCCCTGACCGGGAGTGCGGGTGACGTTCGAGCCTGTGCCATACTTGCTGGTGATTTCGCGGCGGAAGTTCGACGCTTGCATGGGTCTGCCGCCTCCGGTGTCAGGGGTCATCCCGTCGGCGTTTGGACCGTTGATGCCAGAGGACAGCCCTGCCGTGCCGGAGGTGGTCGTGGACTTGTTGGTGGCGAAGTCGCGCTTGGCGCGGATGTCCTCGACCGCAGGACCAAACTTCTCGCGGGCATAGTCAGTTAGCCCGTCAGAGCCTACTTTGGTTTTGTCCTTCGCCTGGATGCTGCCGTTGTCGTCCATCTCCATGCCGGTCTGGGCTGCGGCAGACTGCTTGTTGAAGCCTTCACGGGTTTTGATAAAATCGCCGGACTTCTTGGCTCCTTCGATAAGGGCCGAGCGGGAGAAATTCAAGGGCTTCTCTGGAGTGGGTGTGGAGGAGGAAGGCATGCCGACCGCCGTCCTGAAGTTCCGTGCGGCTGCACCGAGGAAACTGCCTCCGCCCGAAGAAGGTGTTGAGGACTTCTGCGGCGTCCGAGGTTGGCTGTCGCGGAAACTCTTCGCCCATTTGCGCTGGTCGTCGGTAGGGCCGGTGGGTGCGGAAGACTGGTTCTTGTCCAACCCCAGTTGACGACGTTCCCGAGGGGACAGGTTGCGATTGGGTTCCACCCCCTTCCCTCCGAAGCCGGTCCGCGTTCCTCGCGCCCTCAGATCGGCTGCCGCATACTCCGCCTCGTCGCGAGAAAGACCGCGCTCGTTCATGAGGTTGAACACGTCCTGATTGCTGCCCGGTTCAGGACGCTTCTCACGCGGTCCTTCTAATTTGTGCTCCGCCACTTTGTAGTTAGGGTTTCGCCTCATAAACCCTGGGGAGGGCAATTTGCCGTATGTAGGTTCGTTGGGAGGCATAAGAGTGTTTCCAGAATAAGGGTTTCTGCGTCAGAGTCTATCTGAATTTTGGGCCGATGAACCATGTGACGAAGGAGTAGCGCACTCCCAGCTTCACAGGTGTCACCCGATGGCGGTTAAAGGACGGGAAGAAAATCGCGTCTCCTTGGTTCTCAAAGGTGCCTGCGGGCAGCGGGTCGTGGGTGAGTTCGAGCTTGCCTCCGGTGTAGGCTTCTTTGTCGGAGAGCTGGATGACCATGCTCATCTTGCGGTCGTATGGGGTGTTCTTCGTCCAGTTGTTGTCCTCGTGCCACCCATAAGTGCCGTTGTCCTCCGCGTTGTATTCGGTGAACTGAACTTCGTGGAACCCGGCGATGTCGAACCCGAAGGCGTTGGCATTGGCCTTGAGAGCCATGCACTCGATACGGTCGTAGAACGTCGCCAGAAGTGGGTCGGTGCGAGAAAGCCACCGGACCTTTGACCGGCGCAGGTGGTCATCCACAACACTCTTGCCCCCATGACCGACAGTCGCGGTGACGGGTTGATGCGTCAGACCGTACTCGACGATCCACTGGCACTCTTCGGGAGTGAAGGCGCTGTTAAATGATTGCCAAAAAAATCTCATGCGTTGTGAAGATGCCTCCAAGTAAATCCCTTTGCCACGTTGCGGAGAGTACTCCGAGCGACACCCATTTCCAGAGCGAGACCTCGAACAGTCGCGCCGCTCTCGACCTGTTCAATAATGTGGCGGCACTGCGCTTCAGTAAGGACGGCGACAGGGCTTTTCTCCCCGTGAGCGTGGCGCTTTCGAGCAACCATGTCTTGCATGTTGCGGGCGTGGGTGGTCACTATAAGGTGGGCGGGGTTGACGCACATAGGAGTGTCGCAAGAGTGGGTGACAAGTTTGCCAGGAGGTATTTCCCCTCCTGCTCTGATCACCGCAGCTTTATGAGCGGCAAGGTTTTTTCCTTTTGCCCAAAACCTACCGTACCCATCCCCTCCTTTGCCCCCCTCCCATATCCAGCATTTGGAGGGGTCGCGGTTGGCGGGGAGGTAGCTGTCGAAGCGGTCGCAGTCTTTTAGGTCCATGCCATTAGCATGGGCCAACAGGCTCACTAGGTCAAGCAGTTTCAAAATGCTTGCCCCCAGAAAGTGTTGGCTTTGCGTTTCTGCTCGGCGGTTTTATTAGGCATTCTCCAGTTGGGGTAGTCTGCTTGCACGCCGAGGAAGAGGTCGAACCTGCCGCACTTGCTGGCAAAACGTACCACCTCCCCAGTAATGGCGGACATGAACTTAGGCTCAGGCGTTGCTCCAGCAGGAACTACGTCGATGAACCAAGGTTGCGCACCCTCGGTGACGGCGAAGGCGTAGATGCCTTCTGCGGTGCTCACCACGCTGTCCTTGGGACCGGGCGGTCCGTCCGGTCCTGGTCCTCCGGGTGGTCCTGGTCCTCCGGGTGGTCCTGGAGTGGTGGAAGGGTCTCCGGGCAGCCCCGGACTGCCGGTCGGCCCTGAACCGCCATCGACACCCGGCGTCCCATCGACCCCGGGACTCCCGGGAGTCCCGTCAGTTCCGGGAGTCCCATCGACCCCGGGACTCCCGGGAGTCCCATCGACCCCGGGACTCCCGTCAGTTCCGTCAGTTCCGGGAGTCCCGTCAGTTCCGGGAGTCCCATCGACCCCGGGACTCCCGGGAGTCCCATCGACCCCGGGACTCCCGGGAGTCCCGTCAGTTCCGGGAGTCCCGTCCTTCCCTGTTGGCCCGGTGATAACTCGCGGTCCAACCGTGGGCGACTCATTGCGCCCGATGACTGTGGTGCCTCCCTGAAGGACGCGAGTGTCAGGCATCCCCACCGTCTGGGATCGACGCTGGAAAGGACTGTCAGACTCGAAGTTGCCTTGGGGGGTCGCAATCATGTGATGACCACATCGGGCTGGGTTGGCGGATAAATGGTTTTCTTCTGGCGGAGGTACATACCGTCCACAGGTTCTTGCTCGTCGTCAATGACGAACGGTGCCCAGTCGGGAAAGTTGGTGGCGGGGAAGATCATTTTCGCCGGGTTGCGTCCTGGGGGCGGATTCGCCATCCCCACGCCCGATACTACCTGCGCTCCGGCCAAGGCTTCGGGGAAAGTCACGGTGCCATGCAGACAACGAGGGAAGCTGACATCCTGGCCTCCAAAGCTGCCCTGAACGTCGGTGGGTATAGGCTGCTCATGCCTAAACTTCGCTTTGTCCCAAGGGACTTCAGCCAAATAAAGGTCCACTCGGACTAAACTGTTCACCGTGACTGCGGGGCGGTATTTATAGCGGAGCGAATACACCGGCTCCATAGTGCTATAAGTTTTTTTATAAATACCGCTGCCATAGTCCTTGATGACGTACTCCAGCTTCTTGACCGGGTACAAGTCTTCGAGCACGGCGTCCCACGGGTGGTTCTGTTTGGTGTAGTAGGTGCGGAAAGGGGTGTCGCGCTCCGCCTGCGTCCGGCTCTTGCCGAAGTAGAACCACATGTTCTCCTTGTCCCTTCGGCACATGACATAGACATAGCTGCCGTATCCCTGAAGCTGCACCGCCGATTTTACCGAGAGGATGTCGCACTGGTTGAAGGGCGTGCCGATGGTCGGCATCTGCGTGGACTTGAAAATCGCCCCAGGTTGCTTCACCCGGAACATGACCTCGTTCGGGTTGGGCGTCGGCAGGAGATTAAAATAATCCCCTGCTGGTTGTTGCGGCGATCTGGCGGGAGGGGGCATTACACGGTCTCCGGTGGGTTGTTGGCGACAATGTCTCCGTCCATGACGAAAGCATAGCCGTATCGCGGAGTCGCTGCCACGCCGTAGTCGAACTTCCAGCAGGTGCGCTTCAAAGCGGTTTGTCGAAGCGGCTCGTGAGCCGTCTCGTCGCTCGCAGTGCCCGCAGTGACCGCTATCAGGTTCCTCTCCACCTGCGGCGGAGCCGATGTGTACAAAGTAAGTTCGGTGGTCGCCCCTGTGTAAGTTCCTGGGCCGCTGAGAGAGCTTGGGTTGAGATTCCCCGCAACCGTGACGGCGGATGAAAAGATGTCGCGGAACTCGCCGCTCCACACCAGCAACTCATCTATCGACACGAGCAACGTTCCAGCCGTGATGTCCGTCGTAAAGTCGATTGCCGCGCCTCCTTGGCTCGTCGCCAGTTGAGCCGTGGAGCCAGAGGAGCTGACAAGGTAGTATTTGACGTTGGCACTTAGTCCAGCGCCTCCAGTAAGGCTCGTGAACGTAACACCCATGCCGTCAACGGCTGCCAAGCCGGGGATGGTTACGACATTCGTAGCCTCGACCCCTGTTATAGACCCGTAAGCAGTGGTTTGGCCGGTGACAGTGACATCGGTAACAGCGGAGAACTTAACCCACTGCTGGTTTTTGCGGATGAGATATAGGTCGGTGGCAGCCATAATGGTTTAGAGGGTGAAGCGGATGCGGGAACGAACAAGGTCGATGTGGCGGGAGGGTGTGCAGACCATTCCTCCGGTTCTGCTGCCACGAGCGTTCGAGTTGCCGTCCACGGTTTGGACCATGCCTTTGGCGTCGGGCGTCCCGAGAGCGATGGAGATGTGGGAGAAAGACCAGATGATCAAGTCGCCGCGCTGGATGTCTTTGCCACAGGGTTTGCGGGTCTGTGTGGATGAGTCCTGTGCGAGAGACCAGCGTTCAAAGTCGAACGCGCCTGCTGTCTGCGGACGCTTGAAGCCTTTGGTTTCTTTGACGCCTTGAGCCTTCATTGCCTCACGGATCACCCAGCAGACGAAAGAAGCGCACCATGCGCCCCAGTCTTTCTCTTCGAGCCATGTTGCACGTTGGTACTGGTCGACGCGGGGTCCACGGTTGGACGAGCCAACTTCTCTGACGCCGACTTCGGCGAGAGCGGTGGTGACGAGTTGTTCGGTGAAGGCGCTCATTCGACAGGGGGTCGGGGATTGATGAGTATGAACATGCCAATGACGGTCCCGAGGACCGCCGCGAGGGCGATCAATATCTTCAGGGCTATCGAGAAGAATTCCATCATGGCAGTTTGGCCTTTCGTTTGAACCAGCTTGAAGGACGCATCCTGCCACCAGGGCCGAAATTGCGAACACCTTCCCACATGACACGAGCTTTGCCGGGACGCATTCCCCACAGCACGAGTTTATCGTAGAAGTGACGGTGGATCACCTGTGCTGGCGGAGATTCTGGCATCTTGCCGAGTTGCTCTTGCAGCCACTCAGACCCGCCCGAGTATATGTCGCAGAGGAAGTCGTGCTCCAGGGCGGGCACCGTGCAAAGACCGTCCGGCGTGAAGCCGAAACTCCAAAAGTAAGACGGCACACTGGCTTTATCGAAGCGGTATCCCTCTGGAATAAGGTAGTCCGCTTTGAACCCGCCATTGTCCACGGTGAAAGCCCAAGGCTCCTGCAACTCCCACATCGGACCACGCGCCCACGGCCAGACACCGAACAAGAAGTCGGCATCCTTAATCGGTTCGATGTCCGGGGTGTTGAGAAGGCTTTTCATGCGGTCCTCCATTCTTCACCCGCGTCATTAGGCGGGTCGATAGCCTTTGAGATCTCCCGCGCATCCGTGCGTGCTTTGTCTTGGCGGATAAAGTCGTGAGCCATTCCTTGACGGGCGAACCAGTTGCCGCCGCCCATGAACACGTTTGAAGTGCCATCAAGATCGGCGGAAGTCGCCATTATTTGCACGGCGTCGAAGTGCTCCATCAGCGCGTCAATGTGGCGCTGAACCAGTTTCTCTTGGTCTTTGGGTTGGAGGTCGGAAATCATTTGGACTCCGGCCCCTCCAGTGTTATCTCAACAGGCACTCCGTATAGCCCTGCCGCGACGCCATAGAGCGCCAAACGCTCGTTGCGAGACAGCCCCGCGATGTTGCCAGCGCAGGACGGAAGCAGGAGGGCGGAGAGCAAGAGGAGCGTTTTCATGGTTCCGTGAGTGTGATTTTACCAATCCACCCCACGACTTCATCCGTGTTGGTGCGCAGGCAGGAGGCGAGGCCGAACACGGGTATCTCTTCTCCGGCGCTAGTGACAAGGCGGTAGGAAAGAGCGAAGTCTCGTCTGTCGCGCACGGCGGCGTTCCATTGCTGTTCCACCATGTTTCGGTCATCAGAGTGGATGACTGAGCGCCAGTTCTCCCCAGTGATCTCGTGCTTTTGGCGAACGAGCAGGCGGACGTAGAAATCGTTGCAGCCGACACAGTGTCCTGCGGCGTCCGAGAACCACACCGGACGGTCGATCAGATCAGGCATCGCAAGGCCAACGGCCTTGGCGTAGGCCACCTCCCCTTGAAGTTTTTGGAGCATCTGAAGAATGGCCTCAATCTTCTGCGGGGCGGTGATGCCATGCCACAACCATTTGAAAAAGCCGCCTAGGCTGTGCCGCCAGAGCCAAGAAGCTAAAGCCGTCGCCGCAGCGCCAAGACCCAGCCATGCGTTCCACTCGTTGGGGTCGATGGACTCCGACGCATGTTTCAACGGGCTTGCGGACGGGGCCGCGAAGTGGGGTTCGGCGAGGGAGAGCAGGGTCATAGCATCACTTCAGGTAAGGCAAAAGTTGCTCCAAAACGTCTGGCGAGAACTGGTTGTCATCACTGACAAACTCAGATTCCGGCAGGTCGGGAAGGTCCACAGAGGGGAACTCAGCATCGGCAATTTCGCCAATCTCCTTTACCACTTGCACAAAGTTCGGATGCGTCGGCTCCACGTTGCCCCCCTGTACCGCGATGATGGCATTGCGAGCTTCATCCACAGCGGCAAGGTGCGGGGCAAGAGCGGCTTTAGCCTTGGCGATTTTAAGGCGTGTCAGCCCGGTCAGACGAGCAGAGACTACCGTTGGCTTGCCATTCACCAGCACAGTGACCGGTTGCGAGATGGCAGAGAGCGCGACATTGAGTTTGGAGGCGGTGGCGTTGGTCATGGGGGGCGTTGTGCTTCCTTGGGTGGTCATGGGTGAATGGTTTTAAGGGCTGCGCTAATGGCCGCTTCTTGTTTTTCTGGCGAAGCGGCAAGGATTTCGTCTGCGACTGGAATCATGGCAGCGCGACGAAAAGCTAAGTCTTCGGCTTCCCACGCTGCCACTTGCCGCATAGCGATACCATCGAGTATTGTTTCAACGGTGAGTTGTTCCGCTGGATTGGCGGCATTATGGGCGTCCACTTTGGCCTGGACGATGGCGCGTTGTTCTGGGGTTAGGTTCATAAGATTTTATGCTGCTGCGGTGAGTCCGAGAGTGGCCTGCCAAGCGAGAATTGAGTTGATGGCTGTGCGCGCTTCTGCATCGATGATAGCGCCGCCAGACGGGTCAGCGATATGAGCAGGCTGCACAACCGGGGTGACATTGAAAAAGCTAAGCAAATCGGCGGCATTACTGGCAATATAGATCGCACCTCTTGTGCCGCTGCCCGTGGGCGCTCCACCCGTGAGGGTGATATTGCCGCCATTGTTGTTACCGCTGCCTCCAGCGGCACCACCACGAAGGTCAAGCAGGCCGCCAGCGGCTCCAGTGCTAGTGGTTTGAGCTAGTCCACCAGCGAGAAGAAGTGTGTGACCGGGGCCAGTGTAAGCACCGGCGGCTTGACGCGGGTTGGCTTCGACCTTGAACACGCCGACTGTCGTGTTCAATCTAATATCAGAGGATAGATAGGCGGCATTAAAACTACTATTAGCGATGACTAAACCATAGTCACCAACCGATCCAGCCATGACTAGCACATTGTAGACGCCCGCGGCAAAGACAAGCTTGCACCTCTCGGTGCCACCATATTTCACGATATAGTTCCCATGCTCCGTCTCGTGAGTAAACAGGCTTGGGTCGCCGGATTTTACGAAGCCGCTTTTATCCACGGCGAACCTCTCTGAGGTAGCGGATGTGCCACCTAATAGGCGAAAAAGTGTCGATCCAGCCGCGCTGTTAGTATCGGTGATAGCAATCTCAACACCTCTACAAGTCACGCCCGCATTGTTCCACGTCTGAGTCAGTGTAAGCGCCGCAGTGGTGAGCGTGCCAGCGGTGATAGTCTGTGCCGCCGTAAACACATTCGCAATCTGCAACCCTGCCACCGTCACCGCCGCCGCATTCGGAAATGTGATTGTCCCGGCTGTCGTGCCGAGGGCGATTGTGTGAGCAACATTACCCACGTCAATCGTCAGTGCCCGTGCGGCGTCGAGGACGACGGAACTGGTGAAGCCGAGGGTGACATCAAAGACTGCCGAGGTGTCGCGGAAACCAGCGCCGGTCAGGCCAGTGAATGCGCCGCCAGCTTTGTTGAGCTTGGCGTCCAGGGCGGTTTGGAGATCGGTCTGTGCAGAAAGAGTTCCGGTGATAGCGCCCCACGCGGCACCGCTGGTGCCTCCCGTCCGGTTCGCCGTCGCCACGAGGATCTGTTTGAGCAGATCGTTGCGGTTGTAGCCAAGGGTGGTGCCGCCGACCAGTGCGCGGGCGGCCTGTGCTTCAGCAGAGCCGAAGAGAGTGGTGGTGCTCATGGTGCGTTGGCGATGGCGACGAGGAGCTGCTGGAGAAGCCCGACTTCCGTTTCAGCGAAGGCAGTGCCGCCGAGGACCGCCAGCGCGGCAGCGTCCTCGGCGGTGCCTGTGGTTGTGGTGATCGTCATGGTATTATGCCTCCATCATTGGGGCGCGGCCCATGGCTGCCTCCAGCCCGGCTTCGTCCAGTTCGGTTTCAGCGGCTTCCTCTCCGAGCGGTTCTCCGGCTTCGACCGGCATACCGTCGATGGCTTGAAGCTCCATCCCTTTGTCGGTCAGGATGACCGTGGCGGTGACTTCAATGGGGACGCCCATCTCGTAGGCGGTGGTGTCAAACTCAGCAGGGATGGGGATCGTGATCATAAGGGAGGGGGTAAAAAGAGAAGGCGGGGAGCCTGCGTGAACAGGTTCCCCGCCGTAGATGAGGTGTCAACCCCTGCTATCAATAGGCGGGGCAGGCGGTCGTGGCGACGTTCGGGCAACGCTTGAAGCGGACGACGTAGCCGTATTGCACCTTGCGGGGCTTCCAGGCTGCGTAGAGGCGGGCGGCGAAGAAGCCGATGTCGCTGAACGGGTTGAGTTCCTTGTCGGGGATGTTGAGCCACACGACTTCACCGTTGAAGCTGATCGCCTTGGCGCTGGAGCCGGAACCAAAGGAGGTCGCGGGCTTCGGCACCTGACGGGTCATCACGTCGGGGCTGAAGATGTAGAGGTCTTCAAACTCGGCGGCGGTGTAGGCGGCACTCACGTCAGCGGCATCGCCGATGGTGGTGGCGGCACTGGAGTAGAACGGACGTTCCACCCAGGCACCGTCCACGAAGTCCCAGCGGGGCATACGTTGGTCGATGATGTGATGGAAGCCGCCGTACTCGCGGTCGATGCCCCAGCTCTGGAGCAGGACAGCGCCGTCGCCCTTGCCGCTGTCAGCCCAGCGGAAGTCGTTGCGGATGCTGTCGTCGCCCTTGATGATGGTGCGGTGCGCCTCTTGGGAGAGGATCAGCGACAGGATCGGAGCGCCCTGACGTTTGGCGTAGGCGGACTCTTCACCAGCGGCGTCCTGAGTGGCACGGTTGTAGAGCGCGTCCAGGAGACCCTGGTTGATCGTGCTCGTGGCGATGGTCGCGGGCATTGTGGTGCCGTTGGTCGTCTCCGTGAGCGAGGCGTTGAAGATGATCTTGTGACCGGCCCAGTAGGTGAACTGAGCCTTGTCTTGGATGTCCCACAGATCGACCACGTTGGCGACGAAGTTGTCGCGGTCGGTGGCAAGCTGGTCGCGGGCGTCGTAGGCGGCGGCAAGATCGCGGAAGCAGATGTCTTCCGAGAACTGCACCGTCTGCGATGCGGAGTAGTTGATCTGCGTACGGGCAGGAGAGACGACCGTGGGGGTCGGCACACAGTTGTTGCCCGTGCCGTTGGGAGTGGCAACAGCAACCCAGCCACCGCCCACGCCCACAGAGCGTTTGGTGATGACAGTAGAGAAGTTGAAGCCCATGCCATCGGGCAGGACATCCTTCTTGAGAAGGGGGGAGAGACGGCCTTTCACACGCATGATCTTGTCGATCTTGCCTTGGATACGGGTCGCGTCGGAGATGAAATATTCGTTGAGTGCGGCAGCAGCCATAACGGTAGGGTAAGTTGAGGGGTGGTTGCCTGCTCAACGTGACCGTTTTATCCCGATGACGAAAGCAAGGCGAGTTGCTTGAGTCAGGGGAGGTGCCTGCGTGTTTACGCTCCGGTTTGCTAAATGCCTGTGAAGGACAGGCGATTTTACGCTTCAATGACGAATACTATATATTCTGCATGTGGATGTCAAACAGAAAAATAGCCGCCTCTGGTGAGAGGCGGCTATTCGGATGTTAATCTGGTAGGGCTAGATCGGTTAGAGCGGGGTGGCGGTTCCAACGGTTTCACCTGCCACGACGTGCTCAGCGTGGATTTCCCAGTCGGTCGCCAGCGCGTCAGAGCCGGAGGGTTGCCAGCCATGCAGCGAGTTGTCGGGATACACGATGCAGAACTGATTCTGGTAGGTGATCGGAGCGCCCGATTTCACGAGCACATCCTTCACCGCCTGCGGGAGGCTGGTCATTTTTGGGATGATCTCGGCAGGCACCGACGAGGGCACTTGCCGGAAAACGAACATTCCTTTGCCGTTCCAGCCTGCGCGGCTGACGATTTTGCCCTCTTTGAGAGCTTCGATTGCTTGCCCGAATGTCTGATTTGTTGTCATGTGTCTTTAGCGTTTTGGTTTGGTGTTTGAGGGAAAAAAAATCAACCTTTCACCCCACGCAGGGCGGCGGTAAGACCTTCTTCGTCGAGTTCCACGTCTTCCGGGCTTGCCGGTTTCTGGGTGGGGGTGCTGGAAGGTTTGACCCCCGTGCGAGTGCTGAGGAGGGCGAGCTTGGCGTCCCGCTCCTTCTTCACCTCCTGCCGCAATTTTAGGAGTTCGCCGACGATGGAAGGTAGAGCGGCGGCGGCTTGCGCCTGGAATGCCTTGTCTGCCGGATCGGTGGCCGGGCGGGCCGACTTGATCTCCTCGGCGACCTCGGGATTGCTGAAGACGGACGGCAGCTTCGCCGCCATCTGCTCATAGATGTGGTCGTGATGCTTCAGGTAAGCGGCTTCCTCCGCCTTCGCGGCGGCGGCTTTCTGCTGCTCGGTCTGATGGTTGAGGCTGTTGAGGGTCTGCTCGGCTTCCTTCTCCATCTTCGCCGCTTTCTCGTAGAGCGGGTGAAGTTTGTCCGCCTCGTTGACGGCAGCCGTGATGAGCGTGTCGGACACTGGCTCTTCTGCCGCCTCGAAGACTTTGCGGATGGCAAGAATACGCTCGAACTGAATCGGTTCATCGGTGGCGTCGATCAGCGCATTGGCGTCAATCTTGGCGTGCCCGGCGATACGGTCCAACAGGCTAAGGCTTTGCTGGATGGGAGCTTCCACGGCAGCCCTCCACTCGGGGGTGCCCTTCAAATCTTGGGCGCGTTTCCACGTTTCCAGTTCTGCGAGTTTCTTGGCGGTCTCTTCGCTGTCCTTCGGAGTCGCCTTATATGTTTCATGCTCCTTCTGGAGTTTCTCGTAGCGGATCTGAGCGTCTTTGGCTTGCTCCTTGGCACGTTTCGTCTCCGCACGCATGGCGGCGAACGCCTGCTGCTGGGGTTTGGCCCACTTGCTGGTGTCCACCTCCGGTTCCTCGGCGGCAGGATCTTCCTTCTTGGACTCCTCCTTTTTCTCCTCGACTTCTTCGCCGGGCAGCGCGTCGAGACCCTTCTTGGGTTTCTCGTCAGCGGGCTTGGCGTCAGCAGGTTTCGCTACCTCCGTAGAAGCATCGGGGGTTGGGGCAGGCGGTTCGGCAGGTTTCGGCTGCTCGGCAGGAGCAGTCGGGTTTGCCGGGTTGAAGGCGGCAAGGGCGCTATCGAGACCGCCCATGTCGAGATCAACGGATTCCGGGGCGGCAGGTGTGTTTAGGGGGGTGGACATAAAAGGTCATTTCTTCCTCTCGCTGGGGGGAAGCGGGTCGGCAAACTCGGGCGGCAGGTTGGTGGTGAAGGCGTCCACTTCGGGCATCTGCTCCAGCGTGTGCTTACCGGGAGAGACTGTCATCGCCTCCAACGTGGAGAGTACCTGCTGAACACCAAACATGCGGAAGAACTGATGCGCGATGGCGGTGTCGGGGTGATTACCGGGAACACTGCCGGGGATGCTTCGCGGCAGCACGGTGCTGGCGATGGCGGCGATGGCGGCAGAGATGCCGGGCAGCTTCAACTCGGTCTTCAGAGCTTCCTGCAACGGGGCAGACGCTCTGAACCGACTGATCTCGGGGCTGGACAGGATGGGGGTGTTCATGCTTGAGGGGAAGTCTTCTGAGGTGCCCGCGCTTTAACCTGCTGCTGGGCTTCCATGTGCTTGAGCTTTTGCGCAGCAAGCGCATCGTTGATGAGGAGTTTCTGGTCGGCTTCCCGTTTCTGGAGTTCGAGCTTGGTGAGTCCTTGCTTGGTGAGCAGTTCGAGCTTGGCGGCGGCATCCACCGCCTGCCCGTACACGCCGGGAGGCGTACCGTCCTCGGTAGCTTGCTGACCCTGCATCTTGGCCTGCTCCTTTTCAGCTTTGCGCCGTTCGGCTTCCAAGTGTTTCGCGCCGTTGGTGATGACCTCGCCAAGCTGTTGAAGCTGCTGCTTGAACTGGCGATAGGGAGGGCTCATTGGGTCGAGGTACTCCATGTGCAGGCCGCAATGCTCGGAAGCCTTCTGCATGATAGGGATGGCTTCTTCCAACTCCATCTCCACGTTGGAGAGCGCGTCGTTGAGCGCCTGGAGCAGTTCGAGGTGAGTGCTGATGTGAACCTCGTGATTCTGGTTCGGCACGATGATGGCGTTGCCGCCGACCTGGAGAAGCTGGTTCTCGTTGTTGGCGATCTGTTTATCGACAGGCGGACGTTGACCCGCCATGCGTGGTACAAGCGCGAGGGCGTAGCGGTAGTCGGTCTGCGAGGCGATGGTATCACGGGTGAGTATCTGCTGCCCCTCGGGGTCGAGGCGTCCGTAGATGGTCTCGTTGAGGTTGGAGAGCACCGACCGGCGCTCGGCGCTCGACCCGCGACCGATGCCCGCGTTGAGGGTGATCCGGTCATAGTCGAGCATGAGCAACGCCTGCTCGGGGACGCCGCGTTCGATGCAGCGTTTACGGAACTCGAACGCCTGGGCACCGCCCGGATGGTCCGGGTGAAGCTCGGGGTTGATAACGCGCTTGACCACCTCACGGTAGTCCCACTTCCATGCGTCGAGAAACATGTCCATCGAGTCGCTGGTGAGGGAGGAGTCGATCTCGTCCCGGCGCTGAAGCTCATACTTGGTCTTCTGCCCCTCCTCGGACTGACTGGTGGAGCGCGGAGCCATGCCGGAGGACTGCGTGCGGAACACTTCGTTCATCGCGGAGATGGCAGGAACCAGACTCCCGGCCACCGGGGGTGTCGTGCGCTCGACAAAGGTGGTGCCTGTGGAGAGCTGGAAGTAAGGCCCACGAGGCACCATCATGTTGTCGATGGTCGCGTCCTCGGTCTCAGTGGAGAGGAAAGTGTTGGCCTCGTCGTTGGCTTTATCCACCAGCTTGCACCGCAGCTTATTGAGGGCACTGGCGGCGGGGAACAGGTTGAAGGCGTTGCCCCGGATGCTGTGCAGGTCGCCATTGGTGCCGACGCCGAAAAGGTAGGCATTGATGAACTCGGACACGCTGCCGTACTCACCTTTCTTCTCATAGAGGAACTCGGCGTCGTCGGTGTTGAGCAGGTAGTCCACGATGTAGTGGCTGACCGTGCCGTCCACTTCTTTGACGAACCCGTGGACCGCCTGAATGACGACGTTGGTGTTGCCCGCGTAGAAAGCGTTATCCTTCCACATGGCCTCCATGGCCTCGGGAGACTGCGTTTCGAGAGGTTTGGGCTGGGCGTTGATGCAGGACCGGCGAATCGCTTTTTCGTTCCACCCGGCAAGCCTGCCTGCCTCGGGATCTTTGACCTTGGAGAAAAGGTCGGACGGTGACATGTCCACCTTCATGAAGATGCGATCTGCCTCGTTCACGCTCGCCTTGATGCCACGAGGTATTTTTACTTCTTGCAGAGAGGCCGCCTTCCAGCGCCAGTCGAGGTTGTCATCGCGGTAAGTGAACCCGACACCCCACATGGAGAAGTAGTGAGCCAGCAACTTCCACCAAAAGCGGAAGTCCCGCCATTCGGTGATCATGAGATGAAGCTCTTCTGCCACCACCATCTGGAGGTCGTTGGCGTCTGACTCGGCGATGATGCCTTTGAGGATGGTCTCGCGTTTGAAAGGCACGATGCCGAAGTGCGACATCGACATGAGCACCGAGTTGTACGGCTTCTCTGCCTCCGCTTGGGCAACGCCCAAGTCGCCCCAGTTGACGTTGGTGATGCCAGAAATACCCAACTTACGCAACGCGCCGTCGCTGTAAGGGGCTTGGCGGTCGGCCATGGACTGCACAATCGAACGGTCGCGGCTGGCGATGTAGTCCTCGTTGAAGAGCGTCTGGAACTGACTGACTACGTCGCTCGCCTTCTTGACGCGGGTGGCGGCGGTAGCGTCGGGGACCGGGGGAGTCTCCGTTGGCAGCTTGGCGAGAGATGTGGGTAGTTCGGGCATGGTGCCGGAATAGGAGCCTACATTCCCGACAGGTGCAATAGACTATTGACCGCATGCTGCCACCAAGTATATATCAGGTCAATGGCAAAGTTGGACCTCGACAAACTTTCAAAGCAGCAGCGATGGGCGCTCATGCGCAAAGGCATGAACCTATGCCCCATCTGCGGCGACAAACCTTCCATCCGCTGTCCGAAGGGTAAGCTGTGCGAGAGGCACGCTGAGATGAAAGCCGCTTACCAGCGCAAACGCATCAAGGCCAAACGGCGGTTCATCCCGCTGTCCTCGTGGGCTCAAGTTGACTGGACGCTCGGCTGCAAGAAGATCTCCCAACTGCTGGGGGTGAGCAGGCTGACCGTGCAGCGGAACTACCGGAAGGTCGTGCGACTGCTACTGGTGAAGCCGGTGAAGGGGTTTATCGGGGAGGTGGGGAAGCCGGGGAAGAAATAGCCTCAGTCAGTACAAATTCTCACTGTAAAGAGTTCCCGGCGAGGACACTTCTCGGACGATCTGGTGCTGATCGGCGGCAACCTTCCAAGCCTCCTCCCGGTTCATCCAATCGCCGAATTGATCTACAAACCCTTGATCCCAGCCGATGGGCTTTTCCCCCATGGCCTTGACTTGTCCTCGCATGAGTTTGTCCCAATGCCTCGCTCCGCAGATAATAATGCCTTTGGTCTTGTGGCGGTTCGCCGCACACACCACCCGTCGAGGAGTGACCGAGTAGTCCGGTCTCCAGTTGCTTTCGTCTGCACTCATCTCCAAAACGCCTCCTCGCTGAACGGATCAAGGCTGCGACCGCGTTTCTTCGAGCAACCACACGACTTGGTGCGTCCGGTCGAGAGATGCTGGTAGCGCACGGTGGTCTCGTTGCCGCAGTCGCACTTGCACAGCCATTGCGTGTTACCGCTGTTGTCCGGCTTCGCCAGACGCAGCACGGTGAGCCTGCTGCCAGGGATTCGACCTTTGAGCTTTTTACGAGGGTTGGGCATCGGGCGGAAAGTTGGTGGCAACGGCGGTCTTGGTGAACCTCTCGACCAGCGGCCAGTTCAGCCCGCCGAGCTTGACCTCGTGGTCGGTGATGAAGTCCCATGCTGCCTCCCAGTTGCGCCGGGTGGGGTTTTTGCAGAAGCGCAGCATGTGCCGTTGCGCCTCCAAGGCGATGCGCTTTTCCCTGGTGTAGCGGAACGCCTCGTAAACGTGTCGTCCTACCAAGATGGAGGCGATGACAAGAAAGGTGATGGTGAAGGCAATCCAGGTTTCAGGAGTTATCATGGGGGTGTCAACGGGTTTTGGGGACAATCTTGTTTCGCTATTTGCTGCGCTGCTTGAGCTACTTTTCCGCCTGCATCCCAGTTGGCGTAGAAAGCCACATGTCCGCAATATTGGCACGCGATGGCTCCTTTATAGGTCGTAGGACCAACATTGGGGAACTCGACAAATTTGTGAGGTCTGACAACGGGAGGGTTCATGGGAGCGGGCGTTTGGCGAGGAAATTTTTGCGGGCGTCAGAAGCAACTTTCCTCATTGTCAGATCGAAGATGTCGCCGAGTTCAATCTCCAGCAGAGCGAGGATCAACGGCACCACGTCATCCATCGGCACCACGTCATCCATCGGCACCATCCGGCGTCGGCGTTTGAACGGGTTGAACTTCTGGACGTAGTAACGCCACCACGGCGTCAGGTCGATGGAGTAGCCGTCCTCGATCATGGAGGCGGGCGGATGACCGCAGGCAGGGCATGGGGGTTTGGGTTTCATAGATGTTTGGCGATGTCTTGAGCAGTCACGTTATATATCCGCATCGGCGTGCCACACTCCGGGCACTCCGGCTTTGCTGCCGTCTGAGGGTCCAGCCGGAACCAGCAGTTGGGGCAACCCAAGAAAGAGTCCCCCTCCTTCAGACCTGCCACGTCAAAAGCGTGTGGTATGTTCTCATCAGGAATCATACGGGTTGCAGTTGTTTGCTGAGTTCCTTGAGCTGCTTCTTGGCGTCGAGCATCTCCGCCATCCAGCCGGGTTTCTGGATGGCCGGGTGGACGCACTCGATCACGGGAGGCAGGTCCAGCTTGTCGCGCTTGGCTTGGCGCACGTCGCTGATCGCCCGGCGTGAGGACGTGCCGAACGCGATGATGGCGTCGGGCTGCACGCGGCGGATGGTCTCGCGGACGTGGTTGGCGTTGTAGGGCGGGTTGCCCTTGGCTGAGGACGTGACCACGGTGGACGCTTCGTCGAAGATGAACGCGTGCTGCTCCATCAGGTCGCCAAACACCGCCTCAATGCGTTTGCCGGTCAGAGATCCACGGAAGAGGAGACGAGAGATGATCTCATTGCGTTTGCCCGGATACCTGGCGTGCAGGGCGAGAACCTGATCAGGGTTGTTGGCCCATTGGTTTTGGAGGATGCAGAGGATCTTCATTGTGTGTCGGTGGTAAGTTCTTGGTCTTCGTCGGGAAACATGCCTTTGCTGATGTCGGTCAACTGCGCTCGGAGCAGCGGCACGGCTTGCTCCAGCGACGGGCGTGAGTGGTGCAGCCCTTTCTTCAAAGTGGCTTCGATCACGCCGATGGCTACTCGCGCCACCTCGGAAGCCCCTATGTAGGCGGAGAACGCCTGCATGGCGGGAGAAGGAGCTTCGATTGCTGTGGGTTCGTTCATGTGATAGATGTGTAAGGTTGAATGGTGTGGATGTCAACCGGGTTTGTGGCAAGGTTCCCATGCGCCCACCAGGGATTGGAGTGTGTCGATCTTTTGGAATGCGCGCTTGCAACACCCGTGGCAAATCCATCGCGGTTTTCCGAGGTCTCCCAGATTCAGCAAAGACACGTTTGTCCAGTTGCATTCGGAGCATGTAACCGAGTCTGCGCGTGGGACATCCTCCGGCCCAAGATCGACCGTCTTGGGTTCGTCGGCGTAGCGCCAGCCGATGATGTCGGAACTATTGTCAGTGTCGCTGCTGCTCCAACGCATACGCTGGGCCTTTTCAGAGCATCGGCTCGCCAACCGTGCATCATCCCGAACCATTAGCCAGTAAACACGTCGCCCCCCATCGCACGGCATCGGGTCGCCGGGACGATGCCACGTCCAGGTTTTGTCCTCGTGTGTGAAGACGAGAGGACGGGTGGTGCGGTACCTATACTGAGGATACATCACTTCGTTGCCGCCAGAAAATGTCATGAACCCGTCGCCATAATCTCCTTGATCGTCAGGTTTCAGTTTTTCTCCCTCAACCAACGGCCTGTAACCCTGCGGTAGCATCTCCGCCGTCCACCCGTCTGTGCGGTGCCAGGACATGCCTGGAGGCGGTGGCGGGAGCTGGAAGTTTAGGGAGGAGGGCTTAATGCGCCACTCGCGATACCCGCCATGGCTGTCAATTGGCATCGGGGCAGCCATGTCTTTGCCGCCATCGTAGTCGTGCCATCCTGACCACGCGCCGGATGAGTTAGCGTTGCGAAACTGAATCCTCTTTCCCGCCGCATGTGCTGCTTTCAGCTCGGCGTAGGAGTCTGGTTTTGAGGCTTCGGGCGAGGGAAATGCAGGGCCGCCGTCGTTGACAGGTGTGTTCATAGAATTAGCGTTCGTAAATGGTGAAATCGTTTCCTTGCCCGTCTTGGAACAGTGTGATTTCAGGCGGCTCGTTGTCCGCTGGTCGCGTTTGGACACGCAAGTATCCATAGCGCACCTCGCCGTCGATGAACTTCTGGCCTGGCGGGATGGTGTACTCGTGCGGCACGGCGCAGGCGGTAAGGAGCAGGGTCATCAAGGTTCTCACAGAAGTTCTTCAGGCCAAAGATTGATAATCTTATGCAGGTCGCACTTGGCGGAACTGCTTTCAGGGTGCGAACCTTTGTCGGCGATCCGCCGCAGTCCTTCGATGGCGACGACGACAGAGGTGAAAGCGTGGCTGGGGACGATCAAATCTGCCAGCAGTTGGCAACGCGCCACAATCTTGTCGAGATGCTCGTCGGTGGTCATGGCAGCACGATCCTCCTCCAATGGGTTGCAGCTTTATCCTCGTTTGCATCCTCGAACGAGGACTCCCAGATGTCCTTGCCATCCGACCAGTCCACATCGCCATACTCGTTGGCGTCCTCCTCGGTTGGTCTGCGCTCGGTGACGGAGATCCACGAGAGTTCGTCACGCTCTTTGATGAAGCGAAGCACCGTGTCGCTGACGTTGTGTCCGACGACGGCGTCTGGGTGTTTGCGCACCGCAGCGTCAACCGCGTCCCACTTTTTCCAGACGACAAGCATCTCCTCCTTCCAACGTTGAAGCTGGTTGCGCTCACGTTCGAGTTTGCGGGTGAGGTGGGGCAGGTCGTTACCGTCTCTCAAGGGATCCACCATCACCGCGTCGGTCTCAGGTGTTGGGGAAGTGCTCATGGCTTGAGTCCGTAGAGGCTGACGCCCTCGCCGATGTCGTGACGGACGTTGGTGTTGCAGCGGTAGGAGAACGCGCCGGACTGCTTGGGATCACGCCTGAGCGTGATCTGGAACGTGACGAAAGGCTCGGGGCCGAACCCACCTTCAAAGGCGGCGGCGGCTTGGCGCTGAAAGTTCCCGCTTTGCAGGTGACGGATGGTGCCTTCGACGGCGTCTTCAATGGTGTCCACGCGGCGACCGCGTTTGGCGAACAGGGATGGTGGTGCGATTTGATCGTTCATGGTTTGTAGGGTGTCACGGATTGACGTGGCGTCAAGGGGAAAGTGTAAGGTTCATTGGTGTGGGCGGTGAAAAACCTCGTCCACTGTTCTGCCATTGCTCTCGCTATGCCGGAAAAGGTCCGGCTTCTTTCCTTCCACCTGTCTGCGCTCGGAGGCATGCGGTGGATTCTCTGTTCACGTCCTTTGACAGGGTCGCTGGGCACAATCTTCGGCAGTCCTTTGAGCCACAAGCACGTTGCTTTGGTCTCGCCATGCCCGTGCTGCCACGGCTGGATCACTTGATCTGGTTTGCGGATCTTGGAGCTGATGATGCTGACAGGGTTCTCCAAGGCGATGTGCGGCACGGGCGCGTCGAGAAGCAGACGCACGAAGTCGAGGGCGGCTTGCTGCTCTCCGCTTTGCCGCTTTGCCGGGAACCACCGTGCTCCGCTGACAGCCAGGTGGGTGCATGGCGGATGCGCGATGAGGAGGTTCCATCCGTCTTCGAGAATGTCTCGCACGTCGCCTTGGTAGTGGTTGCCGGGTTTCTCGCTGGGCAGGATGTCGCACGACCAGGCGTCCCAGCCCAAAGCGGCAAAAGCGTCCCGAACAGTGCCAGAGTACTCGCAGGCAACGAGGACTCTGTACTTGGCGGGTACGCCCCAAAAACCTTCTTCCGAAAAATCGTTCATACTGTGATTGTTTTTCTGTTCCTCTTCTCATCGGTCTTGTTCGTCCGCGTGCAGCCCTTCTCCGCTGACCGCTCGTAGAAGACTTGCCCCTGCGCCCGCAGGATGGAGATTGCCGTCTGCAAGGGTCGTCCTCTCTGGATGACGTGGTAGCGCAAGCTCATGTAGTCCACGTTCTCCATGCGTGCCACGTCGATGAGGTTGCACTGGACGGTGTTCCACTCGACCACGAGGTTCCTGCGGGTGTTGCCTGCCTGCTCACAGCGGGTGCCCTCGCCAGCGCTCGCACCCCACTTGCAGTTCTCGGGCGAATAGTCGGCGTTGTTGTCCTTGCGTTCGATGGTCAGACCCTTGGGGCGCGGACCCATGTCCTTGAGAAACTGGTCGAAGTCGTCCTGCCATTGCGGGCAGATGGCGATCCCTCGCGCCCCGTAGCGGCGGTGGGAAGGGTGCATGACATTGTAGCAGCGTGTCCGCATGCCCTGCCACACGCGGTAAGTGGGGTTGCGCTGACCGTGGACTTGGTGAGCGGGTTTCACCAGACCCTCCATGCGGAGACAGCCGCACGATTCTGAGTGCCCGCGAGTGAGGCTGCCATAGAGGACAGCGGGTTTCTCCTTGCCGCAGTCACAGCGGCAATGCCAGCGTGTCTGGCCTTTCCTGGGTTTGGGTGATTCGTGGAGAACCGTCCACCGTCCATATCGGTTGCCCGTGAGGTCTATGAACGTGGTTCTGCTGGGCTTCCTCTCCTTGGCTTTGGGGCGGTTCTCCTTCTTCTGCCTCTGCTGGGGGAACGGTGTGAAGTTGATTTCCATGGAGAGTGTCTAGCAGACTCTCAGGTAATGTAAAGACGAGATTCTCGAATGCTGTGAAAAATTTGGGTGTGAGCGGAGGACGGGGGTAGGGGTTGCCGGGATGAGCGGTGGCGGGGTGGTGATCTTTACCCTTTGAGCCGATTTGAAGTGCAAAACGTGTACAGGGCTGAGTACGAGGATCGAGGATCGCGGACAAGCTGCCACCGGCACGGGCGCGGTGTCTCCCTGCCACCGTGACACCGGGCACCTCGTCACCTCCTGCCCTGCTACTACGTCACGAGGCACCATGTGCTGGTTGCCTCTCTACCTCCGACACCTGGACACATCGCTAGCAGACTCCCGCATAATGCAATACTACAAGCAACGCCGGTAATGCTGAGTGGTAATCCTCTAACCTCCACACTTATCCCCAGAAATCCGCATCCTCTGACACTGGCTGTAATGGCTCCAGGTCAATCGGTTGAGCCCCCATAATTGCAGGGCCGGAAAGGTCGGCATTTGCGAACAAGGAGAGTTGGATCTGTGGTGCGTCGGTGTCGAGCACTCCAGTCGCTTGCCTCGCCACATAGACGGCGTGCTTCAGGTCACTGGCAGACTCGATGACGATCTTGCCGGAGCTATCCTCGATCGCTTGAATTGCAGCCTCGTAGGCGACGGTACGAACGTGTTCGGCCTTGTCTTGCCAGGTCTCAACCAAGAGGGAATGCGAAAATTCCGAGGAGGACTTTCCCCCTAAAAGCGGGTCGGAACCGCTTTTCCGGTTAGCTTGTTCAAGTTTACCCTTGAGCCTTTTGGGTATGAGCCAATCCTCAGACCAACACTTGTTATATAGAGTTTTAGCGTTCACCTTGAACCGTTCTGCTAGGTCAGTGAGAGGTACGCCAAGCTCTGCAAGTCGTTGAATCTCCGGCCAGTACTCTGTGGATAGGATGTTTGCCATATATAGCCGCCACAATCCCACACTCGTTCACCGCGTCAACCCCTCAAATCTTGGCGCTGGCGCTCGCGGCAAGGCACGAAAAAGCCGTCACCCTTTGACAGAGTGACGGCTTGAACGTGTGGCACCGCCTAGTCCAATTGCAGGAACCGGTTAGCGGCAGCGGTGTACAAAGCATAGTGCTTCATGCCTATGTCATGGAAGCGCCAGGCAGCACGTTCCGCCAATTGCTGAGCGCGTACCGGACGCAGAGAACGCCAGATTGCAGCGTCGCCATCCGCAGGCATGATGCGAGCCGCACGAAGCCGGGCGATGAGGTAGCGGCGATAATGGTATCGCGCTTGAGGACAAACGCGGCACAAGATTTTACGGTCGTCGGAACGGGAGGGGTCGAGTTTGAACGGGTAGGGATTCATAGGCCGCCACCTTTCACCACGAATATTCACCCGTCAACATATAATTTATATACTTCTACGGCACGAAAAAGGGCGACACGCCGAAAACGTGCCGCCCCTCCAATATTTTCGCGTTCTAGCGCGTGTGACGTTTGATCAGCTCCCTGCCCTTGCTGAGTTCATCATCGCCCCAAAAATCGGCGTCAGAAGCGGCAGCGGGGGCAACCTCCAGTTGTTTCACGGGAGCGGGCGGAGCTTCAACGGCTTGCACGATGGGAGCGGCTACCGCTCCAATGGTTTCTGGTTGCTCCCTGTCCAGCTTCTCTTGAATCGCTTGATTGATCCATTTCGTAATCGTCATGCCAAGCGGGATGCGAGCAAGTTCAAGCCGTGCG
>Ga0075163_10001662_pt1 | contig 30056 bp, 21 predicted proteins | sample JI1023141ADNA_FD_71478 | JGI IMG/M metagenome (GOLD analysis project Ga0075163, IMG submission 71478) | Wastewater effluent complex algal communities from Wisconsin, to seasonally profile nutrient transformation and Carbon sequestration -... | ecosystem: Engineered > WWTP > Effluent > Algae...
GTGAAGAGCGGATCGTAGCCGGCGCGGAACGCGTACCACTCGTCGACGGTGTCGCGCAGCTCGTGCACACGCCGCGCCGCGCGGCGGGCGTGCACGGGATCGTTGTCCGCGCTGCCGTTCCAGGCCTTGCGCGACTCCTCGACGCGCGCGCGCAGCGCTTCCAGCGCCGTCGCCGTGGCGCTGGGGTCGATCGCCTCCTGTCGACGCATCGCGTACAGGAGCTCGGCCACCGGCTCGGTGAAGGGGACGATCTTGGCGGTCTCCACGTCGCGCTCGTGCTCGAGGCGCGCGCGGCGTCGTTCGCTCAGCACCTCGCGCCGCAGGAGCAACGCGTCGATGCCGTCCTCGAGGTCGAGCGCCGCGTCGTCGAGCGCGTCCAGTGCGTTCAACGTCTCGCCCGCGAAGAGCTCGAACCGCGTCTCTCTCGCGCGTGAGCCCGGCAACGAGTAGTAGCGCTCGAGCGAGCGTCGATCCGCTTCGTGCCGCACGCACAGGTCGCGCACGCTCACCGCCGGTCGGCTGACCGCGGCGCGCGCGGACGTCGCGTTCGCGTCGCCGCCCGTGGCCGCGAGGCAACCCGAGGAGCCGACGAGGACGACGGTCGCCGTGGCCAACGCCAGGAACGTCGAACGCGCGGACGCTCGACGATCGAGCCCATCGCGCACGTCGAGCCTGTCGCGCCCGTCGCGCCGCGACAGCGATGACAGCGATGACGACGGCGGCGCGACGCAGACGTTGCGGTCGGCGGGAGCAGGAAGGCGCGGCCGGGGACGGTTCGCGCTCGGGCGCGGCGTGGGGGAGCTCATGCGCGGAGCATACGCCGCGGAATTCTCGACTTCCCGTTCCACACCGGCCCCCTCCGCGTCACGGGGCGGGTGAAGGAGAGCCGCGCGCTCTCCCCGTCTTCTCCTCGCGCCCCCAAACGGAGTCCCCACGATGGAATCGCACTCGAACACCCCGCGTCGCTCGTTCGTCCCGCAGCCCTCACGCCGATCGCTGGCCGCCTTGGCCGGCGTCCTGGCGTTCGGCGGCGCCGCCTCGGCCCAAGTCACGACCTTCTCGGTCGACTGGCACAGCCCCTCGCTGGCCGTGCCGAACTCCTTCACCGGCACGCCGATCACGGAAGCCGACATCCTGGCTCCCGTGACGTTGGCGCCGGCCTTGGGCCCGTTGCCGGCTCCGGGCATCCTGGAAACCGGCGGCTTCCTCGCGCCGGTCGGTCTGGGCCTCGGACTGTACGGTCCGTGCGTCGGTCACCCGGCCAACACGCCCTGCGGCATCGAAGTCGACGCGATCAGCCACGCGATGGACGCGCCCATCCTGCCGACCACGTCGGGCACCACCGCGGCCGGCAAGACCTACGCGTTCTCCGTGCGTCCGCGCGGCTTGGGCATCCCGTTCTCGCCGGTCCCGCCGAACGTGTGGAGCGAGAGCCCGTGCCAGGACGAGGGCGCCGACGTCTTCGTCGACATCGGTCTGCCGTTCTCGCCGGCTCCGCCCGTCGCGGGCGGCATCGGCAACACGGGCATCGTCGACGGCAACGGCCTGCCGAGCTGCTCGGGCGCCGTCTACCCGGGCACCGGTCTGATCGAGAATTCTCCGGGCACGCCGCCGGGTGACAACCTCGACGGTCTCGACACCGACGTTCCCGACCGCGTGTTCCCGAGCACGTGCTGCACGTACTTCTCGCTCGACAGCGGCTTCATCGACCCGATCACGGGCGTTCCCAACAGCAACTCGGCCGCGGCGCACGGCGTGCGCGGGGGCGACGTTCTGCTCACGATCCCGTTCGGTCTGCCCGCCGTGTACGCGCCCGCCAACTTGCTCGGCCTCGACCTGACGCCGGCCGGTCCGAACAGCGACGACCTCGACGCGCTCGCGCTGTACGAGAACGGCGTGCCCGGATACCAGCGCTCGTTCGCGCCGTACGACTGGGTCACCGGTCAGACGGACATGCTCCTCTTCTCGGTGCGCCGTGGCTCGGCGATCATCGGCATGCCCGACGCGTTCTTCGGTCTGCCGATCGAACCGGGCGACATCCTGACGCCGACCGGCAACGTGGGCTCGATGCCCGGCATCTGGGTCGCGGCCGAGAACCTGGGCCTCTCGACTGGTCGTTCGACCGCCGCGGGCATCCGCGACGACCTCGACGCGCTCGACACGCTGGAACCGGCGGCCACCGGCACGCCCTTCTGCGCGGGCGACGGCAGCGGCACGGCCTGCCCGTGCGGCAACAACGGCACGGCCGGTCGCGGCTGTGGCAACTCGGCGGTCGCGCAAGGCGCTCTGCTGTGGGCCAACGGCACGTCCTCGCTGTCCAACGACACCGTGCAGCTGCACGTGAGCGGTCTGCCGGCCACCTCGCCGATGCTCTTCTACCAAGGCACGGTTCCGATCTTCGCCGGCGCCGTCTTCGGTGACGGTCTGCGCTGTGTCGCCGGCAACGTCGTGCGACTCGGTCAACGCATCGCGATGTGCGGCAACCGCAACTTCGGCTACGGCGTCGGTGGCGATCCGACTGTGTCGGTCGCGGGCGGCATCGGAGCCCCCGGCAACTACGTGTATCAGGTCTGGTACCGCGACGGCGCTGCGTTCTGCACGCCGAACGTCTTCAACCTCTCCAACGGGTACCGCATCGCGTGGACCCCGTGAAGCCGAGGGCCGCAAGGGCCTCATGAGGCGCCCTCGCGCGGGACCCAGACAGCCGGCCGTCGGACGAACCACGTCCGACGGCCGGTTCCTTTTCGTTTCCGCGTCGCGGCGGTGGGGGCCTTCGACGTCGAGCCGGCCGGCGGCCGCGAGAGCGCGCTCGGGCTCCCGCCGAGTTCCGCGCGCCGGATCGGAGCGGATTTCCTCGAATCCTGTCCGCCGCAGCGGATGCGGGGCCACCCACCCATGTCGGAATGCCTCGCGAGCGCCCGGACCCACACCTCGAACCCCACCTCGAAGCCCAACTCTCCGCCATGAAACTCCATCTCCGCTCTCCGATCCGCGTCGAACCGCGCGCCGTCCGCGTGCTCGGTCTGTCGCTCGTCGCCTCCGCCGCGGCCGCGAGCGCTCACGCTCAAGCCACGAACGGCATCACCGTGTTCTCGATCGACTACCGGAGCATCACGGTCTCCGTGCCCGACACGTTCACCGGCGCGCCGATCACCGAAGGCGACGTCCTCGCGGCCGCGGCGCTGATCCCGCAACTCGGTCCGCTGCCCGTGCCCGGAACCCTCGAGACCGGAGGCGTCGCCGCGCCGCAAGGACTCGCGTTGGGCTTGCACGGCCCGTGCGTCGGTCACTTGCCCGGCACGCCGTGCGGCGTCGACGTGGACGCGCTGAGTCACGGCATGGACCGCATCCTGGGCCCGACGATCCCGGGCACCGCCGGCGCGGCGCACATCGCGTTTTCGGTCGGCTTGCGCTCGATCGGCGTGAGCGGTTTCCCGCCGGACGTGTGGGACGAAGGTCAGTGCCTCGAGAACTCGGCCGACGTGTACGTCGCCGGGTTCCTGCCGCCCGCGCCCGTCGCGCCGTTCCCGGGGATCAACTTCGGCATCATCGACGGCAACGGCCTGGCGAACTGCACCGGAACCGGTGCGTTCCCGGGAGTCGGCCTCGTCGAGCCGAATTTGGCCTCGAACCCCGGCGACAACATCGACGCGCTGGACATGGACGTGCCCGACGCGGCGTTCCCGCGCACGACGTGCTCGTTCTTCTCGCTCGATGGTCTGATCTTCGACCCGGTCACGCTGGTCCCGGGTTCCGGATCGGCGCAAGCGCACGGCTTCTTGCCCGGTGACGTGCTCGTGACGAACCCCGGTGGCGTGCCGCAGCTGTACGCCGGCGCGATGCAACTCGGTCTCGACCTGCCGCCGCTCCTGCCGGGCAGCGACGACCTCGACGCGTTGATCCTGTGCGAGAACGGCATCAACGGCTACCAGCGCTCCACCGTTCCCTACGACTGGACCACCGGCGCGAGCGACATGTTGCTGTTCTCGGTGCGCCGCGGTTCGGCGCTGATCGGCACGCCCGACTCGTTCTTCGGCCTGCCGATCCAACCCGGCGACATCCTCACGCCCACGGGCGCGCTCGGCACGCCGCCGGGCATCTGGATCGCAGCCGAGGCGTTGGGGCTCGTGACGTTCCGCCCCAATCCGTCGATCTCGAACGGCGACGAAGTGGACGGTCTCGATTCGCTGCAAGAGCCGGACGCGGGCACGCCGTTCTGCGGCACCGCGGGGACGATCGGCACGTGCCCGTGCGGCAACAACGGATTCCCGGGGCGCGGCTGCGGCAACTCCGTCAACGCGGCCGGCGCGATCCTGTGGGGCAACGGATTCCCGTCGATCTCGAACGACACGGTGATCCTCCACGCGTCGGGCATGCCCGCGACCGCGACGTGTCTCTTGTACCAAGGCACCACCGCGCTCGGATCGGGCGTCGTCTTCGGCGACGGTCTGCGTTGCGTGGGCGGCGTGCAACAACGATTCCCGCTGCGCACCGCGTGGTGCGGCAACCGCAGCTTCGGCAACGGCGTGCCCGGCGATCCGTCGCTGTCGGTGTACTTCGGCATCACGTCGCCGACGACACTCCACTATCAGGTCTGGTACCGGGACTCGGCCGTGTTCTGCACGCCGAACGTCTTCAACCTGAGCAACGGGTATCGGATCACGTGGGTCCCGTGATTCGTTCGAGTGAGAGATAGAGTCGATCGGGGTGCTCGCCGTGCCTGGAGAGGACACGGCGAGGGACCGACCCCGCGTCGCGCGTGAGCGCTCACGCACGACGGATCGGAGAGAGGGACCGCCCACGGCCGCACCGTGGGCGGTTCTTTTGCTTCCGAGCGTGACCCGAAACCCGCGGCGACGCGAGCGGCGCGGCGTACGACGGTTCCTGGTAAGGTCTCCGCGCGCGAACGTCGCACGAACTCTCGACGCGCGCCCTCACCGCATGGAACGTCCTCGCACGCGCGCCTCACGCGCGTCCCTCTTCACCGTGGCCGCCGGCGCGCTCGCGATCGTGGGGTGCGTCGCGGCGACCACGAGCGAAGCGCCCGAAACTGCACGCACGTCGCACGCTCCACGTCCGATTCCCGTGACGCCCACGGTGCCCGAACCGCCGCCGCCGATCGCCGTGGAGTCCGTCGTCGGCGCGGGTGACGTCGGTGGCGCGGTCGACGCGACACGTGCGTTGTTCGTGCAGAACTGCGCGCCCTGTCACGGCGCGAGCGGCGACGGGCGAGGCACGACGAAGCTCGAGCGCCCCGCCCGCAGCTTCCTGGCCGGCGGATTCTCGTACGGCAACACGCCCGAGGCGATCACGCGTTCGATCACGCACGGCATCCCCGGCACGCCGATGCCGAGCTTCGGCGCGACGTTGAAGGACGACCAACGCGCCGCGTTGGCGACGTACGTGATCTCGCTCGGCCCGCCGCAGCTCGAAGTCGGCGCGAAGGAGACGATGCTGGTCGTGCGCGACGAGCCCGTGTTCGCGCGCGGCAAGCTGCCGCCGCTCGTCGACGGCGGTCCTGAGATCGTGCGCGGATTGTTGGTCGGCACTCCCGACGGCCTGACGTTCGAGTACGACCTCGACGACGTGCGCCTCGTCGCCGTGCGCACCGGCGAGTTCGCCGATCGCCGCGACTGGCTCGGTCGCGGTGGCGACGCTCTGCGACCGCTGGGCACGATGATCCGTGACGAAGTGTCGCGCACGTCCCTGCCGACCTTTCGCCTGCGCGGCGAAGGGGACACCGCGACGCCGTTGCGTGCCGTGTTGCGCTCGACTGCCGTCCGCGATCACCGCCCCGTGCTGACGTACGACCTCGTGTCGAAGGCGGGTGATCGCGTCGCCAACGTCGAGGAGACGCCGTCGATCCTGCAAGGACCACGCGGACCGGGTTTCGTACGGACGTACCAGATTCGCGGCATCGCCGCGGCCGTGGTCGACGTCGAGATTCCGTTGCAACAGTCCACGACGGAAGACTCGCGCGGCTTCTCGCAGTCCGATGGCCAACCGGGTTGGATCATGAGCATCGCCGTCCGACACCTCGAGGACGGCCGGAAGGACGCCACGGGTGTGAGGGCCTACTACCCCGACAGTCGCTACGGAATCGGGAACGAGCCCCCGTGGAACCCGCATCGCGTACTCCGGTCCGGTGAGACGTGGCGTGTGCAGTGCTTCGGTCTCCTGCTTCCGAAGAGCGACGTCCCCGTGTCCGTCGAAGGCTACCAATGGCCCTGATCCACGCCATGTTCGTCACCCTCGCGCAAGGCACTCCGCACTCGACGCCGGTGGTCGCGCCGCCGAGTGAAGCCGCCTACCACGCCGTCGATCGACTCGAGGCGCCGGACGGGGCCATCTTGGAAGTCGGCGGCCTCGGATTCCTCTCCGACGGACGACTCGTCGCGAGCACGCGCCGCGGACAAGTGTGGATCGTCGAGAATCCGCTCGCGAAGGACCCGCGCGACGCGCGCTTCCGCCTGTTCTGCGAGGGACTGCAGGAAGGACTCGGTCTCTCCGTCGAGGGCGACGACGTGTACGTCCTGCAGCGCGCCGAGCTGTCGCGCCTGCGCGACACCGATCACGACGGTCGCTGCGACGCGATCGACACGATCTGCGACACGTGGGGTGTCTCGGGCAACTACCACGAGTTCGCGTTCGGCCTGCCGCGCGACGCGCAGGGGAACTTCTACGTCTCGCTCAACTTGGGGTTCACCGAACCCAAGTGGTGGCACGGACGCTCGCTCGCGCCGTGGCGTGGCTGGGTCGTGAAGATCGCCCCGAACGGCACGTTGACGCCGTTCGCGAGCGGCTTCCGCTCGCCGTGCGGCATCGGCACGAATGCGTTGGGGGACGTGTTCGTCACCGACAACCAAGGCGATTGGATGCCCGTTTGTCCGCTGGAACACGTGCGCGAAGGGCGGTTCTACGGCGCACCGGCGTCGCTCGTGTGGACCGACGCGTACCAGAAGACCCGGACCGAGCCGAGCCTCACGAACCCCGTCGACGTGCCGCGCACGCCGCCCGCGTGTTGGATCCCGTACGGTTGGTCGCGCTCGACCGGCGACATGCGCGCCGCGCCGCGGGACGGCTCGTTCGGGCCCTACGAGGATCAGCTGATCCTGGCGGAGCTCACGAACGGGCTCGTGATGCGCGCCGACCTCGAGAAGGTCCGCGGCGAGTACCAGGGCGCCGTGATGATCGTTCGTCGCGACGTCGGCTCCGCGATCCGCGGTCTGTTCGCACCGGACGGAACGCTGTTCCTCGGTCTCACGAACCGCGGTTGGGGCGGACTCGCGCCGGGGCACGGGATCGCGCGCGTGCGCTGGACCGGTCGCACGCCCTTCGAGATGCGCCACGTGCGGCTGCAGCAGGACGGGTTCGCGATCGAGTTGACCGAACCGTTGGCGGTCGCCGCGGCCGTGTCTCCCGACGACGTCGCGATCACGCAGTACCACTACGACTGGTGGTGGGAGTACGGATCGCCCGAGCGCGTCGACGGCGTCGTTCCGGTCGCGCGCGTCGACGTGTCGCCCGATCGGCGCACCTTGCGGATCGTCGCGCCGGTCGAAGCGGGACACTGCGCGCGCGTGATCGTCCGCGGCCTCGTCTCCGCGACGGGGCAGGCGCTGCTGCACGACGAGTTCTCGTACACGATCAACCAACTCCCCGAGGGACCCTTGTGCACGACGCCGATCGCGCGCGTCGCGCCGCCGCCGCCGCCGCGCGAGAACCAGTCGGAGGGTTGGCTGCGGTTGACCCACGGCGACGCGCTCGACCTGTGGGAAGGCGCGGACACGTGGCAGCTCGTCGACGCCGAGGTCGACACGCGCGATCCGTCGCGGTTCTCGATCCGAGCGGGCAACAACGCGCTCGTGGACGTGGGCGACGCGCACTCGCCGCTCGTCAGTCGCGTCACGTTCGGTGACGCGCGCCTGCACATGGGTTTCATGCTGCCGGCCGGCGGCGAGACCGAGGTGTTGGTGCACGGACGCTACGGCATCGTGTTGCGCGACGACGGCGCGGGAGCGCTGACGACCCGCAGCTGCGGTGCGGCCGAATCCGGTCCGAGCTCGGATCCCGACGCGTTCCCGGGCGCCGTGCCCTCGGCGCGCGTGTTCCGCGGTCCGGGGCAGTGGCACGAACTCGACCTCGTGTTCCACGCGCCCGTGTTCGACGGCCAGGGCGTGAAGGTCTCGAATGCGCGCTTCGAGAGCGTGACGGTCGACGGCGCGCGGATCCACGAACGCGTGGAGTGGACCGGCGTCAGCGCCGGTCGCCTCGACGCTTCGCCCGAGAGCGCGCGCGGGCCGCTCGTGGTGCGCGCCGACCGCGGCACGTGCGCTGTGGGAGGCGTACGCATCCGACCGATGCCGGCCCCGCGCGACTCGAGCCGTGCCACGCCGCTCCTGGGCGACGACGACACGGACGGATGGATCGCGACCGACGGCACGTCGTGGAAGCGCGACGATGGCGAGCTCACGAGCGGCGGCGTGCGTGGTTGGCTCGTCACGCGTCGCGAGGACTGGCGCGACGTGCACGTGCACGCGCGTTGCCGACTGGGGAGCGGCGCGCAGTCGGCGCTGTGGTTGCGCGCGCGACTCGTCGAAGGGAACATGAGCGGCGTTGCCGTGGCGTTGAACGCGGACCATCCCGATCCCGAGCGCACCGGATCGGTGCGCGTGGTCTCGCGCGATGCCGCGGCGGTCGTGTCGCAGCGCACGCCGCGCACGGTGGGGCTCGTGGGCGAGGGGACCTGGTTCGATCTCGACGTGCGCGTCGCGGACGATGTCGACGGAGTGACGACGGTCGTGACGGTGGACGTGAACGGCGTCACGGTGCAGACGGCCCGCGTGACCGGGATGCACGGACTCGCGGGCGCGTTGGCGCTGGAACAGCACCACGAAGGTTCGCTGGTGCAGTTCGGAACGATCGAGACGGTGACGTCGGACGCGCGCTGAGCGTCGCGTCAGCGGCCGTTCGTCTCGCCGGACCCGACTCCGCGTCCCGGCGCGGGGTTCTCGTGCGCGAGGTCCTCGGGTGCCAACGCCTTCAGCGGTTCGCCGGCGGCGCCGGCCTTGAGCTCGAGCGCGCCTCCGCCGGTCTGATTGAACCAGTCGACCTCGATGCGGTGCCACCCGGCCGCCAAGGCCGCGTGACCGCGCTTCTCGAGCATCGAGTGCGGACCGTCGTTGTCGCACACGACGCGTCCGTTGACGCGCAGCACGGATCCGTCGTCCGACGAGAGCGCGAACGTGTACACGTCGTCGTGCGGCACGCGCACGTAGCCGTCGAACGACACGCGCACGTTCTCGGACTTCCGATCGGCGGGCGTCAGGGTCACGATGGGCACGACGTCGCCCTGTCCCGTGATCTTCGCGGCGGCTTCGACCGGCTTCGACGCGCCGCTCGCGCGGTCGCGTCCGCGCGCGAGACCGGGGATCAAGTCGCGCGGCGCGCGCGCCGGCGCCGGATCGACCTTGACGAAGCGACGTTCGACGACGTCCGTCACGGCCCGGCCCTGGTGGAATCCGCACGCTCGCAGCGTGGTCGACTCCGACACGACGATCTCCGGTCCCGCGAGGGGCGAGTCGATCGTGGGCCGACTCCCGTCCAGCGTGTAGTGGACGACCACGTCGTCGGATGCGCTCTCGACCCGCACACGCGTCGACCGCACGAACTCGTCGGTCGCGGCGCTCACGCGCGGCGGCGCGTAGACGATCGGTCGACCGCGCACGACGACCTCGACGACCGACGCGTCCGCGTCCGGCGCGCGCGTCGGCACGTCGATCACGATCGAGCGATCGTCGCGCCGAACCACCAGCGGCCGCGAGGCGTCCGCGAGCAGATGGGCCTCGCTCACGTCGTTCCCGATGCCGTCGAGCACGAGGCGTCCGTCGGCGGGCCAGTCGAACACGAGCAAGTACAAGTGCGTGCGCGCGCCGTCCCCCTTCATCGTCACGCGTCCCCACGCCGGCGTGTTCAGCGGGCTGGCTTGCGTGCCGTGGATCGCACCGCCGTTCACGCGCATCCACGCGCCGATCTGCTGCAAGCGCTCGAGGCACTCGGGCGGGAACTCGCCCGTCGCGGTCGGTCCCACGTTGAGCAGGAAGTTGCCGCCCTTCGAGGCGATGTCGATCAACGTGCGCACGAGCACCCGCGTCGACTTGAAGTCCTTGTCGGCCGCGTTGTAGCCCCACTGACCGTTCATGGTCATGCACGACTCCCAGTCCACTCCCGGGAGACCGGTCGGGGGCACTTCCTGTTCGGGCGTGCCGAAGTCGCCGACGAAATCACCTCGGGCCGTGAGCCCGGCCATGCCGCTGCGACCGACGTCGACGCGGTTGTTCACGATGACGTCGGGCTGCAGGCTCCGGCACAACTCGTAGAGTCGCCGACCGCGCTCGTGGTTCCAGTTCTGTTCCCATTCGCCGTCGAACCACATCACGCCGACGCGTCCGTAGTTCGTGAGGAGTTCCGTCACTTGCGCCCGCAGGTAGCGCTCGAAGCGGTCGAAGTCCGCGCCCTCGGTCGGACGGTTCTCCCAGTCGCGGCGCGGGAGGTAGTCGGGATGGTGCCAGTCCATGATCGAGTGGTACCAACCCGTCACGATCCCCGCGCGCGCGTTGGCCGCGGCGATCTCCTTCATCGCGTCGCGCTTCCACGGCGTGGACATGACGTCCCAAGTCGTCTCGCGCGAATCGAACAGGCAGAACCCGTCGTGGTGCTTGGTCGTGACGACCATGTACTCCATGCCCGCGCCGCGCGCCGTGCGAGCCCACGCGTCGGCGTCGAACTTCGTCGGGTTCCATTGCTCGCGCAACGCGTCGTAGCGCTCGAGCGGGATCTTCGCCGTCGTGCGGATCCACTCCCCGTGGGTGTTGCGATCGCCCCACGCGCCGGCGGGGATCGCGTAGAGCCCCCAGTGGACGAACAGCCCGAAACGGGCCTCGCGCCACCAGGCCATCCGCGCGTCGTCGGGGGTCGCCGCGCGGGCGGGGGCTTTCGGGGTCACGGAAGGCTGGACCGTGGCACACGCGCCCACCACGGACAAGGCCGCGGCCGCGGCCAGGAAGCGGATCGACGTCCGCGGAAGGAGTCCGAGCACGGAGGGATGAGGCATGACGCTCCATCGAAGATACGGCCCGCCCGGCGAGAACGGACCGCGCAAGCGGGTGCCTCATGGGGGCATGTCTCTACGGGAGAGGGTCCTCACGAGCACAGAGAGAACGATTGCCCCAAGGGGCAATCTCGGCTAACCTCTCGTTCACGTCATGCCTCAAAACCTCCGCCATCTCGCCCACGGGTACATTCGCACGAAGCTCCTCGAGGGTGGGCTCGAGCCGGGAACACGCCTTTCTTCCAGAGCTTTGGCTCGTGAGATCGGCGTGTCGTTCATCCCCGTGCGCGAGGCGATCGCGCAACTCGCGTCGGAAGGGCTGGTCCGGCACGAACCCGGGGTGGGCACGTTCGCCACGCGCGTCGACGACCGCGACCTGCGAGAGCTCTACGACTTGCGCGAGGCGCTCGAGATCCACGCGCTGGGGGCCGCGCTGCCGCGGCTCGACGCGGACGCCCTCGCACGCATGGTCAGCCTCAACGCGCGGCTGTCGGACCTCGTCCAAACCCGTACGAAGTCGACGCTGGATCCGCTCGGCGCGGGCGCGCGGACGACGCGGCGCGGCGAATGGGAAGAAGCGGACCGCGAGTTCCACTCCGTGTTGCTGCAGGCGGCCGGCAACCAGCGTCTGGTGGCGGACGTCGACGCGGTGCGGATGCGCACGCGCGTCTTCTGCGCGCGCCTGGTCCCGACGAGCCGCGTGCACGAGGAGCACGTGTGCCGCGAGCACGAGGAACTCGTCGTGGCGCTGACGCGCGGCGATCTCGCGGCGGCCCGCGCCGTCCTGGCCGATCACTTGCGGCGCGAGTGCGCGTCCGCGCTCGAACGCGCCGCGGCGCGCGACGTCGGCTGATCGGCCGCGTCCCTGGTGCGCGCGCGACGACGCGCGTACGCTTCCGCGTCGATGAAGACCTCGACGCTCCGAGCTCGTGCGGCGCTCTTCTGGGCCGCGGCCGCGGTCACCGCTCACGCCGACGTGCGCGTGTCGCCGATCGTCTCCGACGGGGTCGTGCTCCAACGCGAGCGCTTCGTCGCCATCTTCGGTTCCGCCGATCCCGGTGAATCGGTCCGCGTGCGGGCGTCCTGGGGCGCCGAGGGCGACGCCACGATCGCCGACGCGGAGGGACGCTGGAGCACCTCGTTGCGCACGCCCGCGGCGGGCGGACCGCACACGATCGACGTCGTGGGCAAGACGACGCGGACGATCCGCGACGTGTGGATCGGCGAGGTGTGGCTGTGCTCGGGTCAGTCGAACATGGAGATGCCCGTGGCTCCCTCGACCGCGGGCTTCGGCGGCGTCGACAATTGGGCCGACGAAGTCGCGGCGGGCGACGTGCCGCTCGTGCACCTCTTCACGGTGAAGAACCGCGTGGCGATCGCGCCGCTCGACGAGGCGGAAGGATCGTGGACGCGCGCGTCGCGCACCTCGGTCGCGCAGTTCAGCGCGACCGCCTGGTTCTTCGGGGCTCGCGTGGCGCAGGAACTCTCGATCCCGATCGGTCTGGTCGCCGCCGATTGGAGCGGGACGCCGGCCGAGTCGTGGACGAGCGGGGTCACGCTGCGCACCCAGGCCGATTTCGCGGCCAGGATCGAAGGACTCGAACGCGAAGCACGTTCTCCGCGCGCGGCGGCCGAGGCGCGCGCGAGATCGGTCCGCGCGTGGAGCGACGCGATCGAGGAGAGCGATCACGGCCTGCGCGACGGTTGCGAGCGCGCCGACTTCGACGACTCGCGTTGGACCCAGGTGTCGGTGCCCGGGACGTTCTCGGGGCCGCTGCTGCGCGCGTCCGGAGCGAGCGCGCGTGCCGGCGACGTCGCGGACACCGTCGACGCCTCCGCGTTCGACGGCGTCGTGTGGCTGCGGCGTGCCTTCGACGTCCCACCGGATTGGGCCGGTCGCGATCTCACGCTCGAGTTCGGCGCGATCGACGACTTCGACCGCGTGTTCGTGGACGGCGTGTTCGTGGGCGGTTGCGACGACCTCGACGGACCGTGGCGCGCGCGCTCGTATCCGCTGCCGCGTTCGGTTTCGAATCCCGGTCGACACACGGTCGCCGTGCGGGTGCTCGACACGGGAGGGCCGGGCGGGATCACCGCCGCGTCCGCCGCGAGTCCCTCCGCCGCGGCGCGCGTCGTCGCGGGCGATCGCGAGCTCTCGTTGACCGGCGAGTGGCGCGCGCGCGCGGGTGCGCCCATCTCGCGCCTCGCTCCGCGCCCGGCGACGGCGGAGTTGGGACCGCACACGCCCAGTGCTCTCTACAACGGCATGATCGCGCCGCTCGCGCGGTTCTCGTTCCGCGGCGTGATCTGGTACCAGGGCGAGTCGAATCGCACCCAGGCGTGGCGCTACCGCGAGCTCTTCCCGGCGCTGATCCGCGACTGGCGCGCGCGCTTCTCGAACGAGGACATGCCCTTCTACTTCGTGCAGATCGCGCCCTTCGCCTACTCGGGCGACCGCGGCGAGACGGCGGAACTGCGCGAGGCGCAACGATCGGCCACGGAGGTGCCCGGCACGGGCATGGTCGTCACGACGGACGTCGGCGACGAACGCGACATCCATCCGCGCAACAAGCGCGACGTGGGCGCGCGCTTGGCGCGGCTCGCCTTGCGCCGCACGTACGGCCGCGACGTCGAGGACTCGGGGCCGACCTTGCGCGCGGTGACGTCCCTGGCGCCGGACGCGTCGGGGCGCGGCGGGCTCGCGCTGAGCTTCGGTCACGCGTCGGGACTGCGTCGGATCTTCGATTCCAACGCGACGTTCGAGCTGGGCGACGCGAGCGGCGCGTACCAGCCCGCGACGGCCGTGATCGTGGGGGATCGCGTCGAGTTGCGTGCCACGAAGAGGCTCGCTCCCGATCGCGCTCGTTTCGGCGTCGGAGCGACCGATCGCGCGCTGCTCGTCAACGGAGAAGGGTTGCCCGCGTCGCCGTTGCGCTGCGTCACGCTCCCGTCGGCGACCGAGGATCCGTGGATCACGCGACGCGAGCCGCCGCCGTCGCGCTGGCGTCGTGCGGGAGACGTCCTCACGCTGGCCGGGCCGATCACGAGCTGGGACGAGGCGATTCCGCTGGGCAATGGACTTCTGGGCGCGCTCGTGTGGGGCGAGCCGGGCCGGTTGCGCGTGTCGCTCGACCGCACGGACCTGTGGGACTTGCGACGTCCCGACGTGCTCGAGCGACCCGAATGGAATTGGCGCACGATGCGCCGCCTGGTCGAGGCGCGCGACGCGCGCACCTTGCGCGAGCTGTTCGACGCACCGTACGACGAGATCGCGTTCCCGACCAAGCTGCCACTGGCCCGGTTCGAGTTGCCCTTGTCGGACGCGGCACCCTTGGCGTTCACGCTCGACTTGACCTCGGCCGAGTCGCGCGTGGCGTTGTCGAGCGGTTCGGTGCGCGCGTTCGCGAGCAGCGTGCGCCCGCTCGTGATGATGCGGGTCGAAGGCGTCGCGCTCGACGCGAACTGGGATCCGGACTCGGCGTTCGTCGCCGGTGGAGCCGCTCCGCTCGGCTTCGCGGTCGTCGAACGCGCGAGCGGTGAACGGCGCGCGGGCCTGCGCTTCGAGGGACCGGGACACGTCACGTGGGCCGTCGCGGCGGTGGGCGTCGAGCGCGCGAACGGAATCGAGATCGCCGTGAGCGTCGTCACGGGCGCCGAGAGCTCGGCGCCGCTCGACGAGGCACTCGCGCGCGCGGATCGCGCGAACACGATCGGCTACGCGCGACTGCTGGGCGAGCACATGCCGGCCTACTCGGCCGTCCGCGGTCGTTCGCGCGTGCACGTGGGCGATCCCGCCGTTCAGACGCAGTACGACCTGAGTGCGCACTTGCTCGCGTCGGGCTCACGTCGCGGCGCGCCGCCGCTCGCGCTGCAGGGGCCGTGGACGCGCGACGGCGGGCTGCCGCCGTGGAAGGGCGACTACCACAACGACCTCAACACGCAGACCACGTACCTGCCGTACGCGACGGCCGGGATGTTCGAGAGCGGGCTCTCGTTCCTGGACTTCCACGCCGAGCTCTTGCCGCGCTTCCGCGAGTTCGCGCGGCGGTTCTACGGCGTGGGCGGAGCCGTCGTGCCGGGCGTGATGGCGCTCGACGGAGCTCCCTTGGGCGGATGGTGCATGTACTCGCTCTCGCCCACGAACGGTGCGTGGACCGCGCAGCTGTTCGCGCGACACGTGCGCTACACGGGCGATGCGGCGTTCGAGTCCGAGCGCGCCTGGCCCTTCGTGTCCGCCGTGGCCGACGCGTTGATCGAGCTCGCGCCGCCCGACGCGCGAGGACGACGACGATTGCCGCTGTCCTCGAGTCCCGAGATCCACGACGACTCGCTACGAGCTTGGTTGCAGCCCAACTCGAACTACGACGCGGCGTTGATGCGTTCCGTCTTCGCCGACGCGGCCGCGCTGGCGCGGGCCACGAATCACGGGGCGGACGCGACGCGGTACGAGGACGTCGCGCGCGCGCTGGAGGACTTCGACCTCGACCCGCGCGGTGCCTTGACGTTCGCTCGCGGCGAACCCTACGTCGAGTCGCACCGCCACTTCAGTCACGCGTTGGCCATCCATCCGCTCGGCCTGATCTCGATCGAAGGCGGCGAGCGCGAGCGGGCGATCGTCGACGCCACGTTGGACAGCATCTTGGACGCCGGCACGAGCGCGTGGTGCGGCTACAGCTTCGCGTGGTTCTCGTGCCTGGCCGCGCGCGCCGGCCGTCCCGAGACGGCGTTGCGGTTCCTGGTCGACTACGAGCGTGCGTTCACCCTGCGCAACGGCTTCCACGCGAACGGGGACTGGACCGGGACGGGGCTCTCGAACTTCACGTACCGACCGTTCACCTTGGAGGGGAACTTCCTGGGCATGGAGGCGGTGCACGAAATGCTCTTGCAGTCGTGGGGCGGCACGGTGCGCGTCTTCCCGGCCGTCAGTCGCACGTGGCCCGACGTCTCGTTCGAGTCGTTGCGGGCCGAAGGCGGCTTCGTCGTGTCCGCGCGACGCTCCGGCGGACGTACCGTCGACGTGCGCGTCGAGGCCACGCGTGGCGGGACGTTGCGCCTGCGCGATCCGTTCGCCGGCGAATCGCCGACGTGGAACCGGCCGAACGTGGGACGCGTGGGCGCCGACTGGGTGCTGACGCTGGCCGCGGGCGAGGAGCTCGTGGGTGGTGTGTCGACCGCGCGCGGGAACGAACGCTAGAGTGCGAACCATGAAGCTCCCCGTCCTCGTCGGCGCGTCGTCGTTGCTCTCGCTCGTCGCGTGTGTCGCTTCGGATCCGCGCCCGACCGAGCGCATCGTGCCCGTGCGCTTGCCGCCGCCGGCCACCATCGACGATCAAGCCCGCGAGGCGGCGCAGAACAGTCGGCCGCGCGACGAGCACCGCGCGCTGTCGCCGTTGGCCGGGCGCTGGAAGACGTCGGTGGTCCAAGTCGACGCGACGGGCGCCGAGTCCGATCCGCACGAGGGGAGTGCCACGATCGAGTGGATCCTGGGTGGCCGGTACCTGCAGTGGGGCGCGGTGCTCGGGATCGGCGGTCAGGACTACGCGACGACAGGGTTCTTGGGTTTCGACGCGAACCAGTCGGAGTACCAGATGCTGATGATCAGCGACCTCGCGACCGGCATGGGCGTCGCCCGCGGTCGTGGTGACGTCGCCGAGCGCGGCATCCGACTCACGTTGGAGGTGGTCGATCCCTCGAACGGCGCGATCCGGCGCGCGCAGAGCGTCTTGCGTCTCGTCGACGCGAATCACTTCGTGCTCGATCAGGTCGGCGTCGACGAACGCGGCGTCGAGCGCGTCGTGAGGCGCACGCACTACCGCCGATTCGGTCCTCGACCCTGACGCGCGACGCGCGATTCAGGACGTGAGCTCGAACTGCCTCCGCGCGAGTCGCCACGCCCCCAGCGCGATCACGACGACCAGGATCACGGCCAACACCGCGTGCGCGCGGCCCGCCGGGTCGAAGGCGGTGGACGAGAAGCCCTCGACGCCGCGCCACGACGGCGAAGGACTCTGCGCGATGAGGCTGCGCAAGTAGAACTGCACGGTCAGCGCCTGGTTCTTGCCGGGCAGATTGGCCAGGAAGCCCTCGATCGCGAAGGCGTAGCCGATTCCGATCAGCATGGGATGTCGGAAGAAGGCACCCAAGCTGGCGAAGATCGCCGAGTACACGACGACGCCCCACGCGACCGCGGTGACGAAGGGCCAGGCCAAGCCCGCGTCGACGGGTGCGCCCTCGCCGCGTGCGCGACCGCACGCCAGGTAGAGCAGCAACACACCGACCAGGAGCACGGTCGAGACGACCACGCCCGTGGACAGGAACCGTCCGAACATCAACGCGGGGCGCGGAATCGGTCGCGTGAACAGGTAGGTGATCGTGCGGTCCTCGACTTCCTCGGCCACGATCGCCGAGCCCGCGATCAGCGTCACGAGCGGCACCACGATCTGGAGCATCATGATCCAGCCCAGGTTCGCGAACAGCGGCGCGGCCGAAGCGCGCGCCGAGATGCCCGTCACGAGGAACGCCGCCAGCGCGGGCAAGAACGACAGCGCCACGCACGACAGCGTGCGTCGACTGGTCAAGGCACGCAGGAAGTGCGTCCGGGCGATCAAGGCGGTCGCGCGCACGAAGCTCTTCACGTGGAGCTCTCCACCAAGTAGTCGAACACCGCTTCCAGTCCCGAGTCCGGCGTTTCGACGCTGCGGATCCCCGCGGCCGTGTCGACGGCCACGCGCGGCAGCGACGATTGGAACAAGTCCAGGTCCGTGGTCTCCACGCGCACGACACCCGGTCCGTCGCCGCGCGCCGGATCGACGCGCACCGAAGCCACGCCGTCGAGCGCCAGCAACGCGCGCGCCAGTCTCCGCGGCTCGCGAGCGTGGATCTCGACCTTGCGCGGGTGCGAGGAGAGCAGGTCGCGCACGTCGCGGACGCTGCCTTGTGCCAGCAACCGACCGCGGTGCAGGAGCACGATGTCCTGCGTCAGCGCCTCCACCTCGTGCAGCACGTGACTCGACATGACGATCGACGCACCCTCGCGCGCCAACTCGGCGAAGAGCTGCACCGCGTCGCGTCGCGCGATCGGATCGAGCCCGGTCATCGGTTCGTCGAGGACGATCACCTCGGGGCCGTGGGCGATCGCTTGCGCGATCTTGGCGCGCTGGCGCATGCCCTTGCTGTAACCGCGCGTGCGCTGGTGCATGGCTCCGTCGAGCTGCACGCGCTCGAGCGCGCGCACGGCGAGGCGGCGCGCGTCCGCGCGCGAGAATCCCGAGAGCCCCAGGAGGAACGACACGAACTCGAGTCCGGTCATCTCGCCGTACAGGGCGTCTTGCTGCGGGCAGAACCCCAGACGCGCGAACAAGCGACGGTTGGCGAACGGCGTCTCGCCCAGGACCGTCAGCGTGCCACGCGACGGCGCCAATTCGCCCACGAACAACTTCAAGAACGTCGACTTGCCCGCGCCGTTCGGGCCCAAGAGCCCCACGACGCCCTTCGGCACCGACAGGGTCACGTCCGAGAGGCCCACGACCTCGCCGTAGAAGCGGCCCACCGATCGAGCCTCGACCAGACGCGTCACGCGACGACCTCGAGGCGCTTCACGCGCGACCACACGATCCACAGCGACAGGACGAGCGTCACGCCGACCGAGACCAGCGCCAGCGTCAGACTGAAGCGCGGGAAGCCGCGTGGGATGTCGAACATCCACGCGGCGACGCGCGCGCACGACTGGAGGATGCCGATCGCGCGGAAGTCCCGTTCGCGCTGCAGCGCGGCCAGGATCCCGCCCAACGCGCCGCTCAACATCACGTGCGCGAACACGCCGATCAAGGCGAACGTGCGCCGCGAGGCCAGGCTGGACACGGCCAGCACGACGCACGACATCACCAGCGTCGAGAACAGGCCGAAGCCGATCGTGGCCAGGATGACGTCCCACTGTTGCTTGAGGAACGACCACTCGGGCGACGCGAACGTGGCCACGACGCAGATGACGAGACCCGGCACCACGGCGCTCAGCGAGCCGAAGAACGCCACGGTCAAGAGCTTCGCCAACACGTAGTCGAGTCGCGTCAGAGGACGCGCGAAGTACAGGAGGTGAGCGCCCAAGCGCCGGTCCTCGGCGATCTGCCCGGCGCCGTACCAAGCCATCAAGAGCAACGAGAACACGTTCGTCGCCAAGTGGAAGTTCACGATCGTGTCGCGAACCTGGATCAGCTGACGCGCCGTGTTGTTCACCATCTTGGAGGCCAGGAACGTCAACACGTTCCCGCCTTCGCCCAGCGCTTGCGGCGGCGCGCCCTGTTCGATCGCGAAGCCCATGTAGACGACGAACGCGTAGATGATCGTGGCGATCGCGGGAGGCGCCAGGAGCAGCACCAGCGGCAACTTGCGGCGCGCGGCCGTGCGGATGCACGAGCGCGCCAAGGCCAGGAACTGGAACCGGCTCGGCGCCGACGAGCCCGTGTAGGGGCGGTAGACCTCCGTGTGCGTCTCGGCTCTCACGTCGAGGCCTCGCTCGTCGAGTGAGCGCGCGCGCGCGCGTCGGGCTCGAAGGTGGCCAGGAACACGTCCTCCAACGACGATCGGACCGGTTCGACCGACAAGAGTCGCACGCCGCGCTCGAGCGCCACGGCGAAGATCGGGTCGCAGTCGGTGTCGCGCGTCTCCACGGACCAAGCTCCGTCGGCCCGCATCGTGCCGTGCATCCCGCGCGCCGCGAGGCCCGCTTCGAACGCCGCGCCGTCACCGGCGATCTTGACCGTCACGCGCAGGCCTTCGGTGCGCGTCAGCTCCGCGATCGATCCCTGCGAGACCACGCGGCCCTTCTGGAGCACCACGACGTCGCGACAGCAGCGCTCGACGTCCGGCAAGAGGTGCGAGCACAAGAGCAAGCTCTTCCCCTGGTTCCAGCCCAGGTCGTGCACCAAGTCGAGCATGTGGCGTCGGCCGCGCGGATCGAGTCCGTTCGTCGGTTCGTCGAGCAAGAGCACCGGCGGATCGTGGACGAGCGCCTGCGCCAACTTGAGGCGCTGCTTCATGCCGGTCGAGTACCCGTCGCAGTCGCGGTAGCGTGATTCGTCGAGCCCCACGTAGTCGAGCACTTCGTGGGCACGCGAGCGCGCGTCGTCGCGCGACAGCCCCGACAACCGCGCCAGCGTCGCCACGAGTTCCACGGCCGACGTGCCCGGGATCAAGCAATCGCCCTCGGGCATGTAGCCCACGCTGCCGCGCACCCGCATGCGCCCCGCGCTCGTCGCGGGATCGTGGCCCGCGATGCGCGCGGTGCCCGCGTCGGGAGCGAGCAAGCCGAGCAGGAGCTTGATCAGCGTCGTCTTGCCCGCTCCGTTCGGCCCGAGCAGTCCCACGGGACCGGGCTCGAGCTCGAACGTGAGTCCGTCGAGCGCCCGCACGTCGCCGTAGCTCTTCTCGAGTCCGCGGATGGAGACGATCGGTGCGGTCATGGGGGCGGGGAGCGTGGAGGAGTTCCGCGGGCGGCGTCGGGAGCGGCGCGCGTTGCGGACGCGGACGCGCGGCATTCTCGCGACCGCGAGCCCGTTTCAACCGGCCTTGCGCAGCTTCGCCCGGACGAAGGACGAGAACAAGTCAGCGCACAACACGATTCCCGCGCCGAAGCCCACGAAGAGGACCATCTGGTCGTAGAACTGCCGGCTGCGCGCGTCCTGGATCCAGTATCCCAGCGACACCACGCCCAACATCCCGAGCACCGTCGCTTCGCGCACGCACGTCTCGAACCGGTAGAAGACGTACAGGAGATAGCGCGACAAGGAGAGAGGGAAGATGGCCGCGATCGCGATGCGTCCGCGCGTCGCACCCAGCCCGCGCAAGGCGCGCAGGCTGCGCGGGTCGAGGTTCTCGACGGTCTCGGCGCCGAGCTTGCCCAGGATCCCCGAGTTGTGGATCGCCAACGCCAGGATCGCCGGCCAGGCGGTCGCGCCCAGCATGGCGAGCAACAGGAACGCCCACACGTACTCGGGGATCGCCCGCAGGAACACGAGCAGTCCCCGCACCGTGGACGCCACCGCGCGCCAGGCCCACTCGCGGCCGCGCACGGCGTTCGACGCCGTGCGGTCTCGAGCCTCGAACGGCCGCGCCGTGGCCGCCGTGCGCGACGCGAAGAGCGCGAGACCCGCGGCCGCCAGGGCCGCCAACGTGATCGCCAGGATCGACATGCCGAGCGTGGCGACCGCGCCTTGGAAGCCGCGGTCGAGTCCCAGGTCCCAGGCCCAGCGCGCGTACGATCCGATCGTCCACTCCGCGTCCCGCAGCTCGTACGGACGCACGTCGACGGTCAGGAAGCGCTCCAGGTTCTCCCGTCGGCGCGCCGTGAAGAGGTCGTCGACCTGGATGTCGCCCGCGAACCACGAGTACGCGACCAGGAGCGCCAAGGCGAGCAGGGTGAAGCGCACGAATCGGCTGCGCGGGCGTTCGCGCCACAGCTCCTCGGGCGAGCGGCGCAGCGGCACGTCCGCGAACGAGTTGCGCGGTGCGTCGCCGTCGCGGAGCACCGCGTGAGGTTCGCGAGGGGACGTCACGCGACGAACCTCGACCGCACGGCGCCGCTCCACACCTCGATCAGCACCACGAGCGCCATCAACGCGTACAGGTAGGTCCACACTTCGCGGTAGTGCAGGTTCTCGAACGACTGCGCGATCGCGTAGCCCAACGTGGGGAAGCCGAAGAAGCCCAACACCGCCGAGCTGCGCACCGCGCACTCGAACCGGTAGAAGGTGTAGGCGCACATGTCCGGCAGTGCGCGCGGCAGGAGACCGAAGAAGAACACGACCGTGGGACGTGCTCCGATGCCGCGCAAGGCGAGTCCCGCGTCGCGCGGCGCCTCGTCGACCATCTCGCTGAAGATCTTGGCCAACGTGCCGCCGTAGGGGATCGCGATCGCGATCACGGCGCCGAACGTGTTCAAGCCGAACGCCGCCAGGAACAACACGGCCCACAAGAGCTCGTGCACGCTGCGCATGCCGACGATCAGCGTCCGCGCGACGAACCACACGCCGGGCCACACGAAACGACGCAGGAAACGGCTCGCGCGCGTGGCGCCGCCCGCGGGGTCGCCGGTCCACCACGCGGAGGAACCGAAGAAACCCAACACGATGCCCAACACCACCGCCAAGCTCATGCCGGCCGTCGCGAACACGACGGTGCGTCGCGCGCCGGCCAGCGTGTTCCACAGGATCGAGGGCGTGCCCTCCGGCACGTCGCTCTCGTAGTCGAGCGCCGGCCGCAGCGCCCCGGCGAAGAACTCGCGCACGATGCGCACGCCGCCGCGCTGCGGCACGAGTCCGCCCACCGACAGGTCGAGCAGGAACCACGATGCGATCGCCGCCGCGCCCAGCGCCACGAGCACGATGCCGCGCGCTCCCAGGAAGAACGGGCGCTTCGGTGCACTCGCGATCGTGGCGGGCGACGCGTTCATCGATCCGAGCCGTCCTCGCCGCGTTCGGGAATGCGCTCGAGCCCCTCCAGCGCGTAGAGCTCGTCGAGGGCTCCGCGCGTGACGGCTCCGGCCGGCGCGTCGAACACGACCGCGCCGTCGCGCAAGCCCACGAGTCGCGGGAAGAACTCGGTCGCGAGCCGGATGTCGTGCAGGCTCACGATCAACGTGAGGCCGCGCTCCCGCGCCACGTCGCACAAGAGCTCCACGGTGTCGCGCGCGCGCGCCGGATCCACGGCGGACACGGGCTCGTCCGCCAAGATGCCCAGCGGATCCTGGAACAACGCACGCGCGATCGCGACGCGTTGGCGTTGGCCACCGGAGAGCGTGTCGGTGCGCTGGTAGAGCTTGTCGCCGATGCCGACGCGCGCGAGGATCCGCGCGGCACGGTCGACGTCCTCGCGTCGCGGCCAGAGCATCGCGCGCGCCGCGCCGACGAGCGAACGCCGGCCCAGTTGGCCCGCGATCACGTTCTGCGAGACGCGCAGGTTCGGAACGAGGCACAGGTCCTGGTGCACGAAGCCGATCGTCGAACGCACGTGGCGCAGCTCGTCCGGGGACAACGTCGCGAGATCACGACCGCCCACGAGCACGGCGCCCGAGGTGGGGCGCACGCCCGCGTTCAGCACCCGCAGCAACGTCGTCTTGCCCGCGCCGCTCGGACCGACCAAGGCGACGCGCTCGCCCGGTCGGATCACGAGGTCGGCGGGACGCAACGCGGCGCGACCGTCGTACACGACGCTCGCGCCGCGCAACTCGAAGGCCGCGGGCGACGAGCGCGTGCTCGTCGACTCCGCGCTCGTCGAGGCCATCTCAGCGAACCAGGCCGATCTCGACGGCCGTCTTGCGCAGCGTCTCGAAGTCCTCGTTCTTGCAGGCGATCAGGCCGCCTTCGTTGCGGTCCATGGCCGACAGGAGCTTCAAGTCGTCGCCCGAGATCGAGACCAGGACGGACTGGAGCTTGTCGGTGAAGCCCTTGCCGTACGTCGTCTCGAGGATCGGGTGCGCCGTGAACTGGTAGTCGCAGTACTCCGGGCTCTCCCAGATCACGACCACGACCTTCGGATCGACCTTGCCTTCCTTGACGCGCTTCTCGTAGACGGTGTAGTCGACGACGCCGGCCTCGAACGTGCCCGCGGCGACGAGCTCCATCGTCTGGTCGTGGCTCTTCGAGAAAGCCGGCTCGGCGCCGAAGAACTCCTTGGGCGACGCGCCGCCGAGCTTGCGCACGAAGTACTCGGGCATCAGGCGACCGGAGGTCGACTGCGCCGAGCCGAAGGTGAACTTCTTGCCCTTGAGGCTCATCGGGAAGTCGGCGCTCTTCGTGAGCCCGAGGCTCGCGTTGGCCACGAAGTAGCTCCTGAACTTCATGTCGCGCGGTCCGCAGGCGATCGCGCGCGCGTCCTTGACTGCGGCGCGCGCCTGCACGCCGGTGAATCCGCCGAACCAGCACAGCTGCAGGTCGCCGTTCTTGAATCCGTCGACCGAGGCGTTGTAGTCGGCCGAGGGCACGTACTCGACCGGGATGCCGAGCTTGGCCGACAAGTAGGCCGCGAGCGGCTTGTACTTCTCGCTCAGCTCCGTCGTGTTCTGATTCGGGATGCCGCTGAAGCGCAGCGTCTTCGGCAAGCTGTCCTTGGCGGACGCCAGCGCGGACTGGGCGCCGGCTTGCGCCTTGTCGAGCGCGTCCTTCGCGGCCGCGCCGGAGTCCTGCACGACGCCCTTCGCGGCGTCACCGGCCGCCTTGGTCGCGTCGAGCAGCTTCTGGTCGACGGGCACCGGCTTCGACGCCGTCTGGGCGGGTGCGGCGGACGAGTCGGACGGTCCGCAGCCGCTCACGACGAACGGAGCGGCGACGACGGCGGCGAACGAGAGGAACCAAGCGCCGAGCACGGCGCGACGGGGGACGATCTTCACGGCATTCCTTTCAGCGGAGAGTCGCGTCGGAACAGACGACGGTCGTCTCCTCGGGTGGGGAGAATCGGGGGCGAATGCGCCGGCGATGCTAGCAGTTCACGTCACGAGGATCACGCGGATGCGTGGCGTACCCCGCGACACGCACCTACAATCCGCCCGCCCTCGCCACGCGATCGCGTGGAGCGAGCGCCGAACGAACCGCACCGAAGTCGAGGCGTGACCATGACGCGACCGGATGATCCCCGTTCCGAGGCAGAACACGACCGCGCGTTGTCGCGCCGACGCTTCTTGCGTGGCGCGGGTGAGGTCGCGGCGGGCGGCGTGTTGGCCGGCGGCATCCTCTCGGCCGCGAGCCCCAAGGCGCGCGCCGCCGCGTCCGCCGCGGGTCCCGAGGGCGACGTCGAAGTCCTCTCGGGCGAAGTCGACATCGAGCTCTCGATCAACGGCGCGAAGCACAAGGTGCGCGTGGAACCGCGCACGACGCTCCTGAACGCGCTGCGCAATCACACGAACCCCACGTTGACGGGCACGAAGCTCGTGTGCGACCGCGGCAACTGCGGCGCCTGCACGGTGCTCGTCGACGGCGCGCCGCGCTACGCGTGCTTGCAACTGGCCGTCGAGATGCGCGGTCACGAGATCCGCACGATCGAGGGACTCGCGCAAGGGGACGCCCTGACGCCGCTGCAGGACGAGTTCTGCAAGCACGACGCGCTGATGTGCGGCTTCTGCACGCCCGGCTTCCTCATGTCGCTCACGGGTGCGTTGGAGAAGAACCCGCGCGCCACTCTGGACGAGATCAAGGGCGCGTGCGCCGGCAACGTGTGTCGCTGCGGCACCTATCCGCACATCTTCGACGCCGCGGTCGCCGCCGGCAAACGCATGGCGGGAGGCTGATCATGACCCTCGATCCCACGAACGTCCCCGCGTCGCAGGACGACGACAAGAAGCCCGACCGCGGCCGCGGCGCGACGGCTGCCTGGCCGCCGCGTGCCGAGCTGCGCGTCTTGAACCACGACCTCGTGCGCGTCGACGCACGCGCCAAGGTGACGGGCGCGGCGCGCTACACGCACGACGTGCGCGTGGAGGGGATGGCGCACGCCGCGTTGCTCCTCGCGCCGCTGCCGGCGATGAAGATCACGCGCCTCGACGTCGCGCCGGCGTTGAAGGTGCCGGGCGTCCTGGGCGCCATCGTGATCGAGGACCGCCGCACGCGTTGGCTGGGTCAACCGGTCGCGGCCGTCGCGGCGGTGACGCCCGAGCGCGCGCAGGACGGCTTGCGCGCGATCGTCTTGACCTACGAACCGGAACGCTGGGTCGTCGACGCCGCGCAAGCGGCCGCGCCCGACGCGCCGCAGCTGCGCAAGTCGCCGGTGAAGCCCTCGATCAAGGACGACGAGGCCAAGGCCGACGCGGCGATGGCCGGCGCGGCCGCCGTCGTGGACGCGACCTACAGCGTGCCCGTGCAACACCACGCGTGCCTCGAGACGCACGGTGTCGTCGTCGACTATCGCGGCGGCGACGAGGCGACGGTGTGGTGCTCGACGCAGGGCACGTTCTCGTTCGCCGAGGAGGCCGCGCAGGCCCTCGACTTGAAGGCCAGTCGTGTCACGGGCCTCGTCGAGTACATGGGCGGAGGGTTCGGCTCCAAGTTCGGTCTCGGTGCCGAGGGTCAGGCCGCGTGCCTGCTCTCGAAGCAGATCGGCAAGCCGGTCCACTTGATGATGTCGCGACGCGACGAGTTCCTCGCGGCCGGCAACCGCAGCGGTGGACGCGCCAGCGTGCGCCTGGGCGCCGCGGCCGACGGCACGTTGGTCGCGATGAAGTCCGTGCGCCAGAAGTTCGGCGGCATGGGCGACGGATCGATGGTGGGGCACCCGTACATCTACAAGGTCGGCACGAGCTGGTCCTCCACGGTGCCGGTGCCGATGAACCTCGACTCGAACCGCGCGATGCGCGCGCCCGGGCATCCGCAGGGCGCGTTCGCGATGGAATCGGCGCTCGACGAGCTGGCCTACGCGTTGGGCCTCGATCCGCTCGAGATGCGCAAGAAGAACCTGCGCGACGAGGTCTACCGCCGCCAACTCGATCGCGTCGCCAAGGAGATCGGATGGTTCGAGCATCCGAATCGCACGAAGCCCGGCGATCCCAAGGCCGCGCGCTGCGTGGGCATCGGCTTCGCGGTGGCGACGTGGGGCGGCGGCGGTCACAAGGAGACCGAGTGCGAGGTCGGCATCGAACGCGACGGCAGCGTGACGTCGTCCACGGGCGTGCAGGACCTCGGCACGGGCTCGCGCACGTACGTCGCGGCGATCGCGGCCGAGGAACTCGGCCTGCGGCTCGAGGACGTCACCGCGCGCATCGGCAGCACGCGCTTGCCGCAAGCCAGCGCCTCGGGTGGCAGCGTGACCACCGCGTGCGTCGCGACCGCCGTCAAGTCGGCGTCGTTCGACGCCGCGCGCAAGTTCGCCGCGCACCTAGCGCAGGTGATGGGCATCGAGGCGGACCGCATCGTGTTCCGCGACGGGAAGGTGCTCGACTCGAAGGGCGAGAAGCCGGCGATGTCGTGGAAGCAGGCCTGCGCCACGTTGCCGTCCGACGGACTGCGCGGGCGCGGGCAGTTCGAGAAAGGGCTCGCGTCGAGCGGCATCCACGGCGCGCAAGCGGCGCGCGTCGAAGTCGAAACCGACACGGGTCGCGTGCGCGTGCTCGACATGATCGCGATGCAGGACTGCGGCCTGCCGCTGAATCGTCTGGCGGTCGTGAGCCAGACGAACGGTGGCATGATCCAAGCTCTGTCGTACGCGCTCCTCGAGGAGCGCATCGTCGACCCGGCCCTGGGGATGATGCTCAACCCCTCGTTCGAGGGCTACAAGCTGGCGGCGTCGCTGGAGATGCCGCGCATGCGCACGATCCTCGACGACGAGGACACGCGCGGCGTGATCGGCGTGGCCGAGGCCACGTGCATTCCGGGACACAGCGCCATCGCGAACGCGGTGTTCAACGCGTGCGGGGCGCGCGTGCGCGATCTGCCCCTGACGCCCGACAAGGTGCTCGCGGCACTGGGAAAGGTGGTGTGACGTGAAGGCCTTCTCGTACTCGTCTCCGCGCTCGCTCGAGGGCGCGTTGGCGCTGCTCGCGACACCGGGCCAGGACGGGCGCACGATGCCCATCGCCGGTGGTCAAGATCTGCTGACCGAGATGAAGGAGCACCTGGCCGAGCCCGATCGGCTCGTGAACCTGAAACACGTGACCGGACTCGACGCGATCGAGACGGGCGCGGACCGGTGGAAGGTGGGCGCGCTGGTGACGCTCTCGCAACTCGAGTCCCACGCCGACGTGACGTCGCGCGCGCGCGTCCTCGCCGAAGCCGCGAACTCGATCGCCAGCCCGCAGATCCGCTCGACCGGCACTGTGGGCGGCAACCTCAATCAGCGCCCGCGCTGCTTCTACTACCGCTTGGAAGGCGCCAAGTGCCTCAAGAAGGGCGGTACGGAGTGCTTCAGCTACGGAGGCAACAACAAGTACAACGCGATCCTCGGCGGAGGTCCGTCGTACATCGTGCATCCGAGCGATCTCGCGCCGGCGCTCGTCGCGCTGGACGCCGAAGTCGAGCTGGTCTCCGCCGCGTCGGGCGCGCGTCGCCTGTCGTTGGAGTCGTTCTACACGCTGCCGAGCCAAGGGGACGTGACGCGCGAGACCGTGTTGCGTCCGGACGAGCTCTTGACGCACGTGTCGATCCCGGCTCCCGCCGCGGGAACGCGCTCGACGTACGTGAAGTTCAAGGAGCGCGGCTCCTACGACTTCGCGCTGGCGTCCGTCGCGCTCGTCGTCACCGTGGAGGGCGGCGTCGTGCGCCGCGCGCGGCTCGTGTTGGGCGGCGTCGCGCCGACGCCGTGGCGCGTGCCCGCGGCCGAGGCGGCGCTCGTGGGGTCGCGGCTCGACGACGAGACGGCGCGCAAGGTCGCCGACCTGGCGTTGCGCGGCGCCGAGCCGTTGGAGGGGAATGCGTACAAGGTTCCGCTCACCAAGGCCCTCGTCGTGCGCGCCGTGCGCGCCTTGACCTGATCGCCATGACCGCACCGCAAGGAAACGCCGCCGCGCCGCGAGGAAACATGCCGACACCGCGAGACATCGCCACGACCTCGGGGACGTCCACGTTCGGAGCCGACCCGTCGTCGATCGAGTCGACTCGTCGCGGACCGTCACCCGGCGGATCCGAGGTCCTGAGCTCGACCTCGTCCGGGGAGGGATCGACATCGGATTCGCCGACCGCGCACCCCGGCGACGAGTTCGCGCCCTTCTGCATCCACCTCCAGAGCAAGAAGAGCTACTTCCGCACGCTGCCGCCGCGCGAGGAGTCCGACATCCTCGACGCGAGCCGCCACTGCTGGTGCCGCAAGACCATGCAGATCCTGGGTCCGGACGGGGAGATCGTCGCGCCCGAGGACTGCCGCCGCTCCCGCGGCTGCTTCCAAGGGATCTTCTGACGCCCGTAGGCCGGCCCCGCGACGTCACGCGAGCCCGAGGGCTTGCCTGGGAACCGAATGGCGGGGGACAGGGGGCAGGGATGGTGGGACCGTGGGACCATGGAACCATGGAACCGTGGGACTGAGGGACTGAGGGACTGAGGGACTTAGGGACCGAGGGACCGAGGAAAAGAGCCCCGCGCTCGCGGTCTCGCGGACCCCGTGCCGACCCCGACCCGCTCGGACCTGCTAGAGTACGTCGGTCGCTGACCCGGAGAGCCGCGTGCTCGTCCGGTCAGCGTCCACGGTCCGGTGCGCCGCGCGCGCACGGCACCACGAGTCACGATCCCGAGCCGACACGATGATCCACGCTCCGTTCCTGGTCCCGCTCGTCGCGTCCCTGTGCGCCCCGGCTCCGGCTCCCGAGCCGAGCGGCACCTACGTCGAGGCTCGGACGTTGAGCGTCTTCGCCGGCGCGTGCCACTACTCGGGCGAACAGACGACCGCCGGGCGCGAGGCCGTGATGGCTTGGTCGATCGAGAGTGGCTCGTACGACGACGTCGACTTGAGCGGGGCCCGAGTGGCGCTCGCGGTGATCGACGACGTGAATCTGGTCGACGAACCCGTCGCGCGTCGAGCGGTGGTGTACGTCGACACCGGCGAGACGGACGCGCGCGCGGCGGCGTTGCTCGACTTCGTGCGCGCGAACGTGCCCGCGCTCGCGCGCGACGTGCGCGAGGTCCGACGTCAACCCGTCGACGTGCAGGTCGACGACTCGGGCTACCGCTTGAGCGTCGGCCGGATCGTCGAACTCACGGGAGGCGCGCTGCCCGACCGCGCGTGCTGCAAGATGCCCTTCCAAGTCTGGTACGAGCCGTTCGCGCCCGTGTCCGCGCGCCTCGTCGGACGCGACGAGACCTTCCGCTTCGACGAGCCGGCCTTGGGCCGCTCGTGGTCGCGCCCCGGGGAGAACTCGGCGTTCTTCGGTCGCTTCGGCGACCAGGAACGAGTCGCGGCTCGCTGATTCCGACGGCGACCCGCGCCCCGCGCGCGGTCCGCGGATCCTCCGCGGCGCCCGGCATCCGAGCCCGGATCCTCT
>Ga0075163_10001663_pt1 | contig 30011 bp, 29 predicted proteins | sample JI1023141ADNA_FD_71478 | JGI IMG/M metagenome (GOLD analysis project Ga0075163, IMG submission 71478) | Wastewater effluent complex algal communities from Wisconsin, to seasonally profile nutrient transformation and Carbon sequestration -... | ecosystem: Engineered > WWTP > Effluent > Algae...
TCGACGCATGGCGCCGGACGGGGGCGGTGTCGTTCGGCTTCCTCGGACAGCACGAACACCTCTGGGACCGCGAGCGTCGATTCGTCCGCATCCGCTGGGGCGGGCGCGAGGCGCAGCTCCCGCTCGAGGGTGGCCGCGCGGTCCTGCGCGTCGACGGTCACGACGTCGTCGCGACCGACGAGCGACGCGCGATGCGCGAGAAGGCGTTCGCGATGTTCTACAACGACGCCTTCTGGCTCGTCCCGTTCGAGAAGCTCCGCGACGAAGGCGTCACCCGATCCGTCGTCACGCGTCACGGTCGTCCTGCGTTGCTGGTCGAATACGCCTCGGGCGGTACGACGCCCGGCGACGCGTACGTATGGATGCCCGCGCGCGACGGTCACGATCTCCGTTGGGCGATGTTCGTGAAGGTGCTCCCGATCGGCGGGATCGAGGTCGGCTGGACGGGATGGCGCACGCTCTCGACCGGCGCCCGCGTCGCGACGCGGAGACGCAACGCCGCGTTCGACGTCGCGATGATCGACCATCCTCGCGGAGCCGCGACGCTCCGCGAGCTCGTCGGCGACGAGGATCCGTTCGCCGACCTCGTCCGTGCCAACGCATCGCGGTGATCGGCGCGTCGATGGAGACTCCTACGAAGCCTGCGATCGAGACCCTCGTTTCGGACGGGATCGCGGCCTACGGACGCGGCGACCATCTCGGGGCCCACGAGTCGTTCGAACACGCGTGGCTGCAGAGCGGTTCGCCGCGGTCGCTCGAGCTCCACGCGCTCGCGCAGCTCGCGGCCGCGGTCCACAAGCACATCGCTTCGCACAAGCCCGACGCCGCACGCGCGATCATGGCGCGCGCGAGGACGAAGCTCGGAGCGATCGAGGGGTCCGCGTACGCGATCGACCTCGAGCGGCTCAGGCGCGAGGTCGACGCATGGCTCGACGGATCCGGATCGACACCTCCGGCGCTCGTCCGCGAGGGATGACCCGGGTCGAGGTCGCTCGGGTTCGCCGCGTGATCGCCCACGCCGCGATCGACGCGACGATGGCGAGGGCCGACGACCCTCCCGTCCGTCGCGCGACGCCGCAGCCGAAGCCGACCGGGACGTCTTCACGACCTGGAGCGAGATTGGGGTCCGTCCCGGATTGGAGTTCGACCACGTCTTCGACTCCGTCGAGATCGCTGTCGATCCGGTCGTCCGCGAGGATCGCGAGCGCACGACGGAGCGCGGCGCCGTCCTCCGCGGTGACGCCCCGCGCGCGCAGGGCGAGCCCGAACGGCGTCCGCACCGAGTCGAACGTCGTCACGTCGCCGAGGTGGCAGACGGAACAATCGGGCCGCGTCGGGAGCATCAGCTCGTCCCGCAGCGCATCCCGGAGCTCCGGCGTCGCGTGCGCGAGCGACGGGATGCAGACGAAGAGACCGATCCACCAGGTCTTCATGGATCGCCTCATAGGTAGAAGTGGAGTTGGACGACGAGGGCCTCGGCCCGGACGCGCGCGTACGGGACGGCGATGCTCTGGAGCACGCCGTCGATCCGGAGATCCGCGTGCGGCGCGAAGAACCACGCGACGCTCGTCCACCCCGCGTACGAATACGGGAGGTTCTTCGTGTCGCTGTCGTCGCATTCGAGCGTCCCGATGAGGTGGAGCCCCTCGGTGACCTGGAAGTCCGCCTGCGCGTAGGCGGCGAGCCCGTGGGTATGGCGATGCGGCTCCGCCCGTCGCAGGTAGTCGGCCTCGGCGGAGAGGACGAGCCATTCGGCCGGTGAGTACCGGACGAATCCACCGTGTGCCTGACGGAGGACGGGATTCTGGGTCGTGAGATCCGCCGCCGCATGCGTGAGCAGACTGCTCGCTCCGAACGCCACGTGCTCGGTCGGCGCGTACTCGAGGAACGCCGAGTAGCCTCGCTCTCGATACCGATCTGGTCGGAGCTGATAGTTGCCGAGGATCGCCATGACCTCTCCCCGGACCTTCTGACCCGTGTACGCGATCGCGACGCCGTGCTGCTGCGAGACGTTCACGTCGGTGTGCGTCTCGCGGCGTGCGAAGAGCGTGTGCTCGATCGATCGGATGCCGAACGGTACGTTCATCCGACCGAGTCGGAGAAGCACGCGTCGGTCTGCGCCGAGATCGACGCCGACCCAATGCGTGCGCGAGACGAGTCGCGCGTTGTCACCGCCCACGATCGCCGCGGCGAAGGCCCCGCTGCTCGCGAATCCGAGCGTCGCCTGGGATCGGAACCTGCCCGTGTTCACGGCGATCCCCACGTCCGCTTGCATCAGGAGCACACGGCCGGTCGCGGCCTGGCCGTCGACCGAGGTCACGAGCGCCGCTGCCCGGAAGTCGCCACCGAGCGAGACGCTCGACGGGAGCGGCGCGGCGCCGAAGAGGAACTGACCGAGGTTCGCGGTGTCCTCGTCGTCGAGGGTGCCCCAGCGTTCCGACATCAAGAGCGTTCCCTGGGCTCGTCCGTACGGCGTCAGGAGCCCACCGCCGGACGGATCGAGATGGCATGCCGCGCATCCGGTGTATCCGTGACGGATCATCCACGCGTGGGCGGAGGCCTGCGACGGATGGAGGAATTCCACCGCGAGCAGCGCGAGGACGAACAAGAGGGGTGCATGGTGACGACCGGCGGATCGAGCGCCCCACGGAGAACGACGCGGCGTGATCATGGATCGCGGACCTCGAAGACGACTGCGACGGAGACGCGTCGCGCGACCTCGATGCCGAGGTACGACGGCACCTCGATCCCGTAGTGACCCATGTCGATCGTCGTCGTCGCGTCGACCCTCACTCCGCTGCCCGTGGGCCGCGCCCGATAGTGGAACCGCACGTCGTGGGAGCGGCCGTGGAGGGTCATCGTCCCTTGCGCGTCGCCCGAAGTCGCAGCGCCGGACGGGAAGCTGAGCGCGGCGCGTGGCACGGAGAGGACCGCGTCGGGGTGGTGGGCGACGTCCAGGTAGTTCCGCATGTGCTCGTCGCGGAGATCGATCCCGGTTCCCACGCGCGCCAGCGGCACGGTGACGGTGAGCGTCGTCCCGTCGTCCCCGACGTCGAGCGCGTGCGAGGTGCCCACGATGCGCATGCCCATCGAGCCCGAGGCCTCGAATCGGACGTCGGGGGAACCGACGCGATGGAGCGCGGCCTGCGCCGACGTGACGAACGCTCCGAGCAAGAGCGCCGACGTGGCGGCGAAGACGAGCGGATGTCTGGGTGTCTTCATGGCGAACGAGAACTCCCTTTTCGCGATCGCATCGCGAGGACGAGGACGAGGACGATCTGCGTCTGCGCGGAGCGTCGTCGTTCGTCGTCTCTTGGCCGCTCGCGCGTGAATCCTTCACGGCGTCGTGACGATCGGTCCCGACGCTGCGTCTGCGCGGAGCCGGATGACCTCGACACGCCGGAACCCGTTCGGATGCCGTCTCAGGTACTCGTCCGCCGCGCGAACCGTGGCGCTTCGATCGTCGCGTCCGTACGCGCCGAGGACGCGCAGATACGCCGAGTCCTCGGCCGCCTCATCGTCGTCGGCCGCCTCCGCAGCGGGCAGCGTCCCGTCCGCGAGCGCGACCTCCCGGCGCTCGTGAGCGACGCCTGTGCGTCGTGGATCCGTCTGTGCAGAGCTGCGGTGCGAGATCGTCGCCCGGCTCTCGTCCGGGGTCGATCCGGTCGCGGTGGTCGGCCCGTCGTCCGAGGCGCCCGTCGCCACGACGTCACGGATCGCGATCCGTCGATAGGTCTCGCCGGCGTGCAATTCGATCGTCGGCGCTCCGTCTCGCGCGAAGGCGACGATTCCCTCGAAGACCTCGATCGATTCGGTGTGTCCGCCGGCGACGCGTACCCGGAATCGCGTCCCGAGGTCCTCGATCGTACCGTCCGGGACGCGGACGAGGAGGCGACGAGGCGGAGCTTCGGGGCGGACCCGGAACTCGACCGTTCCGTCGTCGAGCGCCACGACTTCACGATTCGATCGCTCCGCCCGCGAGAAGTGCGCGACGCCGACCGCGCGGGCCTCGACGAGCTGCGTCGGTCCGTGGAGTACGCTCGTGTTCGTGCCGATGCCGAAGAGCGCGACGCATGCCGCCGCTCCCGCGAACGCGAGCGCGACGCGAGGCCGGGAGGTCGGACGCGGATCCCCGGCGGCGTCTCGGGCAACTGCGTCCACGATTCGACGTCGGAGCCGCGCCGACCTCAGTTCGTCGATCCGGACCGTAGCGTCCCGGAGCGCCGACCCGAGCGAGTCGAGGCGCTCGTGCTCGCGGCGACAGACGAGGCAATCGCCGAAGTGGACGTCGAACGATGTCCTCTCTGCGCCGAGGAGCCGGCCGTCCCGCGCGGCTTCGACGTCGACGAGGCGATGGCATCCGGGCTTCGTCATGACCCACCTCCGAGCGCTCGTCGGAGCTCGCGTCTCGCGTGATGGAGTCGGGTGTAGACCGTCCCGACCGGGACCCCGAGCATCTCCGCGATCTCGTCGCAGCGGAAGCCCTCGACCTCGGCGAGGATGACCACGGTCCGCTTCGCGGTCGAAAGTCCGTCGAGCGCGATCCGGAGGTCGCGGCGGACGTCCGCGAGGTTCGCCGGGTTCGGCCGACTCTGTTCTCCGAAGCGGCGGAGCGCGAGCGCGAAGCGGCCGAACGACCTCCGCCGCTCGCGGACGACGTTCGACGCGATGCCGAAGAGCCACGGCTTCGCGGACGGCGTGGCGGCGTCGTACGAGGACGCGATCCGCGTCGCGCGCACGAACGTGTCCTGGACGACGTCCTCGGCCTCGGCAGGACCCGCGATCCGCGTCGCGAACGCGAGGAGAGACGCTCCGTACGCGTCGTAGAGAGCGCTCACGGCGCCGACGTCGCCGGCCGCGATCCGGGCCACGACCTCGGCGTCGCTCGGCGGCGTCGGGCTCTTCACGATCCGAAGGGGATCCCGATTCATCGCGTCCCCCAGGCGACGCCGGTCGAGAGTCCGAACGAATATCCGGGGAGCGGCGGGAGATCCGGCTCGAGTCTCCGCGGACGAATCGTGCGTTCGGGCGAGAGCTCTGCGTCGAGCGTGACGAGGTACGCCCATCGACCGCGTCCGACGAGCATCCTCGCGATCGCGCCGACGCGCGCGTCGGTGTCGCTGTGGAGCACTTCTCCCGATGCGCGGTCGTAGTGCTGCGAGAGCGAGACGATCTGCGCGCCCCCGCCGACGTCGAAGGCGAGCCGAGTATTCGGACGAAATCGTCTCGTCGCCGCGAAGCCGATCGCGAACGACGACATCTCGAAGGCCGACGCGTCGAGGTCGATCGGCCGCACGATCGGCTCCCAGCGCATCGTGAACGCGAGCCCGATCGCGCCCACCCGCAGCATCGCGTATCCCCCGAGAGCGGCACCCACGTACGGACGAGGCCCGTACCCTCGGACTCCGCCGTAACCCCCGAGCTCGACGCCGAGGGACGCGGCGGCCGACGAGGGCGGCGTCGCACCGTCGACGTCGGCGACCGGGACCTCCTCCTCCTCCGAAGGCGCAGGCGCCGGCTGCGGAGGCGGCGACCCGTGGATGGGGAGGAGCGTCAGCGCCTCGAGGGTGGGCAACAGGCCGTCCGGACTGGCGACGTGACGGGCCGCGTGTCGCCCGTCGGGGAGAAACGCCTCGATGAGGAGCAGCTCCCCGTCGGGTGTGACGTGCAAGGAGATCTCGGGATCGGCATCTTCTGCACCCTCGAGCGCGCGACACGCTTCGTCGATCGCCTGGGACCAGCGCTCGTCGAGTTCGTTCGCGAACGTCAGTCGACCGCCGAAGCAGGCGTGCTCCTGCGCTCGAGCGCGACCGGGCCCGAGCGAGAGCACGACGACGGCGAACGTGAGCTGCCGCAGATGTCGGGGATCGGTGGACGCATGGGTGGAAGACGGCACCGCTCGATCCCTACTTGGCCGCGACGAGGAGGAACCTTCAGAGCGATTCCCGGATTCGGGGCGCGGCGTACCGATCGGCGTACGCAAGAAGTGAGCGAAGTCCGGAGTGCGCCTCCACCGTCCGATGCGAGGCGTCTCACCTCCGCGGGCGGCGTCCGATTTTCGTCTCGCCGGAGACGTTGTCGAAAGCGAACATCAACTTCGCGAAGCCGCGACCACCGCTCTCGATCGCGCTCGTCGAACCACGACGCGCACGTTCGCCGGGATTCCGTGCGACCATGAGAACGTCTCTTCCAGGGTGGAACGCGTGGTGGTGGCGCAAGACTCCGAGGCGGTCGTCGCCGAGCTGGACCTCCTGCGACAGGTCGTCCACATCGCACCGGGCATGCTCGCGTACTGGGATCGGGAGCAGCGCTGCCGGTTCGCGAACCACGCGTACGAGCGATGGTTCGGCGTCGATCCCGAGGCGATGATCGGAACGACGCTCGAGCAGCTCCTCGGTCCGATCTATCCGCTGAACCGCCCCCACGTCGAAGCGGCACTCCGGGGCGAACCGCAGACGTTCGACCGCGAGATCCCCGACCCGTTCGGAGGGCCGGCACGGTTCAGCAAGGTCGAGTACCGACCCCACTTCGTCGACGGAGAGGTGCAGGGGTTCGTCGTGATGGTCACGGACATCACCGATCGGCGACTGCTCGAGGCCGAGCTCGTCGATCGCACCGTGGAGATCGAGGATCTCTACGATCACGCGCCGTGTGGCTACCACTCGCTCGACGCCGATTTCGTCCTCCGCCGCATCAACACGACCGAGCTGCGCTGGCTCGGTTACGAGGCGCGTGACGTGCTCGGGCGACCGTACGCGGACTTCGTCGACGAGCCGTCGCTCGCGCACTATCGCGAGGCCGTGCACGCCGTCCGCGGTGGCGTGGGCTGCGACGTAGAGCTCGATCTCCGTCGGAAGGACGGGACGATCGTACGCGTCCTCGCGAGCTGTACGGCGTACCGGACGAAGGACGCCGCGACGAGCCGGATCCGGATGGCGCTCGTCGACATCTCCGAGATCGCGAGCGCCCGTGCCGAACGTGAGCGCGTCATCGACGAGCTCCAGGACGCGCTCCGCCGCGTGAAGACGCTCTCCGGTCTCGTGCCGATCTGCGCGTGGTGCCGGAAGGTCCGCGCGGACGAGGGCTTCTACCAGCAGCTCGAGCACTACATCAGCGAACACACCGACGCGAAATTCACGCACGGGATCTGCCCGGAATGTGCGAAGAGGATCTCGACGTGAGCGTGATGCCGACCGACTCCTTCGACCTCCCCCGGTTCGATCGCCCGGTCGACGTGGACGGGCACGTCGCGCTCCTCCCGGCCGACGCGACCTGCAAGGGGATGTTCTTCCGCGACCTCCTCGACCTGGCTTCGAAGACCGGATCGTCCGAGGAGATCGCGACGGCGGCGGGCATCCCGCATCGTCGCTACGTCCCGTTCCTCGACTATCCGATGGCGGACAATCTACGGCTCACCGTCGAGATCGCGCGACGCGTGCATCTGGGCGTGCCGCTCGGCGAGGGGCTCCGCCGACTCGGGAGGAGCGGCTTCTCGACCTTCCTCTCGAGTCATATCGGACGCGTGCTCGTGCTCGCCGCGAGTCATGACGTCGGTGCCGTGTTGATGCTCGCGCCGCGCGCGTTCCGCGTGATCATGAACTTCGGCAACGTCACGACCGAACGACCTTCGGAGCGCCACGTCGTCGCGCGCTGTCGCGCGCTTCCGGCCTTCGTCGAGACGTATCAGGTCGGCGCGCTCGAAGGCATCTTCGATCACTTCGGGATCGACGGTCGCGTGCGCGTCGCGATGAACGGCCTCGCCGACGGAACGATCGAAGCGCGTTGGTGATTCGTCAGCTTCGGCGCCCGTGGGCGATCGCTTGCTCGAGCGCGGTGTCGAACGAGAGGACGTCTGCGTGCTGCGTGATCTTGCCGCCGAGCGCGATGTTCGCGACCGCGACGCCCATCTTCACGAGACTCGAGGTCGCGATCGCGTGGACCGACTTCACGCGGCCCGAATTGTGGAGGATCACGTCGGTCGCCTGCGCGCGGACGTCGCTCTGGTACCCGACCATGTCGGCGATGTCGAAGAAGACGTCCGCCTCCGAGCGCCGCAGCGCTTCGCCCGCGACTCGGTAGATCACGGGACCCGCCGGTGAGTCGACGCGGCCCCGCATGACGATGACGACGACCGACGGCGTCGGGACGACGATGAAGGTGCTTCCCGACGGCCCGGTCCACGTAGCGTCGGCCGAAGGCGATAGACGCAGTCGTTCGACGGCACGACTCGGACTGGACGGGGATGCGGACATCGCTGCGACTCCTAGGACGACGCCCGATCGTCGAGGCGAACGCTCGCGAAGTCAACGACGGCGGAGGTCACGAAGCGACGCTTCGAACGTCTTCAGCGCGACAAATCCCATCGGGTTCGCAGCGCCCGGTCAGTCGGAGTCGGTTCCTCGCGAACGCGCGATAGCCCACGTCGAGGAGCTCGCGGAGCCCCGGGAGCCGGGTGATCGCCACGAGCGGTGAGAATCCGACGGCCGCGTAGAGCCGTCGGAATACTTCGACACCTTCGATGGGCTCCCCCGAGGGAAGCAGCCGACCGCGGATCGTCGCCATGAGTTCGTCGTGGCTGAACCCCGTCGACGCGGAGGCGAACTCGCTCGCGGTGAGGTCGGTGAAGCGGATGCGACCACGGCGGTCCAGCGTCCGGAGGAAGCGGATCTCGCGCATGCAGAGCGGGCACTGTCCGTCGTAGTAGACCTCGACGACTTCCATCGTGTGCTGATCGTAGGGCGCGGTACGGTCGATCGGTAGTCCCGGCAGGACTTGTTCGCGCTGGACCGATTCGGAGATCAGCTACCGAGGACCGCGGCGAGGACGAGTCCGAGTACGAGGAGTACGACGACGGTGCCGAAGATCGCGGCCGCGCGAAGGACCGGATCTCCGCTCGCGGGATCGGGGAGGGAGATGCCGTGCCGCCCGGCCATCGCTCGGATCGCCGCGGAGGCGTCGGCTGGGGGAAGGCGAGTCACCCACTGATGGAGCGCGATCGCGGCGAGCTTCTCGAACGCGCTCCCGCGCATACGAGCGACCAAGTAGCTCTCGAATGCCGGCGAGTCGCTCGAGAACGAGACGTAGTCGAAGCGACACGCGGCGCACACGACGTCGCTGCCCTCGCGCAGGATGAGGGTCGAACCGTTGCACTTCGGGCAATGGATGTAGAGCGTACTGGCGTTCGGGTTCATCGGCGGTCCGTCCTAACCGTAGCCCGACTCCGGGTCTCGCGTGGTCGCCGTGAGTTCGAGGATTCAGCCCGGCGAGGAGAGCTTCGGCGCGACGATCCATGCGAGCGCTGCGCAGACCACCATTCCGGCGCCGGTCGTCGCGATCCCGGTCGCTAGCGTCGGCGCAAGGGCCTGTGTGCCGATCGCGGCCGCCGCCTGGGAGCCGAGCATGATCAGCGCCGACGCGGTGCCGACGCGGGCGTGCGGGACGTCGAGCGCTGCGGCGAAGACGACGGGGCCGCGGATCCCCATCCCGGCGCAGAAGAGGACCCATCCGGCGAGCATCACAACGTAGGTCGTGGACGGGACCCATCCGGAAGCCGCGATCCCGAGGCCTCCGACGATCTGAAGGCTCGCGCCGAGCACGAGCGAGGCGTGCGCACCGCGACGTGCGACGCGACGCCCGTTCGAAGAGGCCGCGAGCGCGAAGCCGGCGACGCCCGCGAGTTGCATCGCCGCGAATCGGTCCGCGCCGAGCGAGAGGTGGATCTCGAGGAGCTGCGGAGCGCTCCCGACGAACGCGATCAACGCGCCGAGCGCGAGCGAATGGCTCGCGGCCAGACGAACGAAACGAAGGCCGAGACCGCCCCCTTCGTGGTGCTCGATCGGCTGCGCCGCGGCGGTGCCGTTCCGGAGCATCAGCGCCGTGAGGATCGCGCCGAGCACGGCGACGACGAGGAACGAGGCGCGGTAGTCGGCGACGAGCAGGAGAGTCGCCCCGAGCACCGGGCCGAGTCCGGGCGCGAGCGACTCGGCGATGCCGACCGACGAGAGCGCGACGACCGCCTCGCTCGCGAGGAAATCACGTCGGATCATCACCGGGACGATCACGGTCGTCGCACCGGCGCCGATCCCCTGGATCGCACGGAGCGCGACGAGCTCGGGCATCGTGCGCGCGAGCGCCGCGAGTAGGCTCGCCGCGACGAAGGTGACGAGTCCGACGAGCAGGCTCGCGCGCGGGCCGAATCGATCGCAAGCGCGTCCCCATGGGAGCTGCGACGCCGCGAGGCCGATGAGGAACGCCGACACCGACGCCTGCGTCGCGACGACCGTCGCGCCGAGCGCACGTCCCACGGACGGGAGCGCAGGGAGGTAGAGATCGGTCGCGAGCATGCCGACGGCGGTGATCGCCGCGTAGGGAAGGGCCCGACGTCCCACCGATCCGGCCTTGCGCATCGGCGGAGTCTCGCTGCTCGTCCCGTGCGTGTCGACGTGCCGCCCTCAGAGTTCGAGGGTCAGCTGCAGGTAGAACGCGCGGCCCGCGCGCTGGACGCCGAAGAAGTCGAAGACGCGTGCATTCGTGAGGTTCCGCGCCTCGAGTGACGCGGTCGCTCGGAGATGGTCGACTCGGAATCCATAGGCGACGTTCGCCGTGGCGACGAACTGCATCGGGATGCTCTGCTTCGACGCGCGCGTTCCGAGGCTCTCCCAGCTCCGGTAGTACGCGCTCACGACGCGAGCCGTTGCGCCGAAGGAGAGTTCGTCGCTCTGGCCGAGGTCCCGGACTACGCCGCGGAATTCGAAGTTCGCGAGGATGCCTGGTTGGTTCGGGATCCGGTCGCCGTCGAACGAACCGAACGTGCCCTGGTCCGAGACGTTCCGGAAGTCCTGGTACGTGAGGTTCGCAGAGACGAATCCGTGCTCGTGCGGGAACGAATACCGACCGTCGACCTCGATGCCGAGCGACCGCGCGGAGTAGACGTTCTGGTACGAGAACTCGCGGTCGTTGCCGAGGAGGAGGATCAGGTGATCGGTGAACCGGCCGAACCCGCCCCCTTCGAATCGGAGCGCGCCGAAGCGCGGGAGCGCTCGGATGACGGTCGCGCCGACGTTCACGTTGTGGCTGACCTCGGGCGCGAGCCCGAGGTTGTGGGTCACGAGTACGCCGTCTCCGAAGGTCTCGTCAGGGGAGGGGAGTCGCGTCGCGTACTCGTAGGACGCCTTGAGGTAAGTGTCCGGATCGAACGCGTAGCGCGCGGATGCGCCTCCGCCGAACCGGAGCGTGTCGCGCGCGAGGTGACGCACGATGTCGCCGGCCGTGACCTCGTCGCTCCGCGAGCGCGAGACGTAGTTCTTCACGAATCCGATCATCTCGAGACGGTCGCCGAAGAGAGCCCCGACGAGTTCCGTCGACGTGACGAGGTTCAGCATGCGTCGCTCTGCGTCGAGTGGATCGCGCGCGCCGGGCGACGTCGTCCGATCGGTCCCGTTGCGGTTCACGTAGGTCGGTGCGATCGCGCCCCGGAGTCGCCAGCTCGATCCGAGCTGACCTTCGAGCTGGAGTCGCGCGAATCCCGCGTCCTGCCAGAGGGTCTGGTCGTAGCCTTCGGCCTCGATCTCGCCGGGTTGGCGTCGCATGCGGACGCAGTCGCCGTACCAGTTGTAGATGCAGTACGACTGATCGAGGAAGTCCGTCCGCTGTCTCGAGTATCCGGCCGTGCCAGAGACCGAGAGACGGTCGGTGAGGTCGATCGTCGCGCGCGCGGTGCCGCCGTAGGACTCCTCTCCGTACGTCACGTCGCCGTAGGGGACGCTCATGATCGTATTGTGTTGGAGGTCTTTGTCGTACTGCGTCGCGAAGCCCCGGACCGAGAGCAGCCGGACGCGGCGATGATCCGAGATCCCGACCTCGACCGCGCCTCCATAGGCCCGATAGGCGTCGTGGAACCTGCGCACCGTGTCCCAGACCTGTCGACCCGTGTCGTCGGCGATCTCCACCCTCACCGGGTAGTCGTTGCGCGCTGAATCGAGGAACCCCATGCCGCGTGCGAAGAGGCCGCTCCGCTCTCGTCGACCCGCGACCGTTCCCGAGAGTCGGTGCGTACCGAACGATCCGACCTGGTACGAGAGATTCGCTTCGAACCGGTCGACGTGCTCGCTGGTCACGAGGTTGACCGCGCCTCCGAGCGCGTCCGCGCCGAAGCGGATCGGGACGACGCCGCGGAAGATCTCCACGCGATCGAGGATCGTCACCGGCATGTTCCCGAAGCTCATCGGGAAGCCGGCGAACTCGAGCGGAACTCCGTCGAGGAAGACGCGGATCCGCTCGTCTCCGAGGCCGTTCAGGCTGAAGCGCATCAGCCCGCCGAGGCCGGTGCTACGACGCAGGGAGACGCCTTCGGAGCGGGCGAGGACGTCGCCGAGATCCGCCGAGCTCGATCGAGCCGCGTCGAGCTCGACGACGTCGACGGCTTCCGCGCTCCGTTCGGCGCGCTCTGCGGTCCGCTCGACCGTCGCGACGACGTCGATCGTCGTCGGTTCGGACCGCGATTCCTGGCGCGGCGCTTCGAGGATGGGCGCCGACGCCGGAGCTTCGGCGGGAACGGGCGCGAGCGCGTGGACGACGACGGACAGCCGGATACGCGCCGGCATCGCGATTCCGTCGCGCCGCGCCGGCTCGAATCGAGAACGGCGGGCGGCATCCGCGGCGACCGACTCGAACGTCGAGCCCGTCGGCTCGAGGATCTCGGCGTCGACCACCGCGCCGTCGACACCGATGGTGATCCGAAGGAGCACGGTGACGTCCGCGTCGGGCCGCGACACGCCCTCAGGGAGCACGATCTCGGCGAGTTCGAGGAGCCGCGGCGGCTCGATGCGCGGCTGTGCGGCCGGCGCGGGCTCGGTCGGCGCAGGTTCGTACGGCGCGGGCGCGTCCTGCGCGTGCGCCGGGAACGATGTCAACGTCGCGATCGCTAGGCCCGAGACAATCGCGAGGATCCAGACGACGGTCCGGCGACGCGCGACGAACGCGAAGCACATCCCCGTCACCCAGATCGGCAGCGGGACGAGGAGACCGATCGCGAAGCGGAGGTCGCGAGCGAGCGGGAGGAATCGGGCCGCGAGCATGCCGACGACGACGGCGAGGGGCAGCGTCGCGAGCAGCGCCCCGGCGAGGTGGACCACGTACGAGAGTCGTTCTCCCCACGTACGAGCGGATGGCGACGCTCGCTCCCGGAGCGACGGAATCGTGCGTCGATCCCTCGAACGAGAGCCGCGCTCTCGGACGAGCGGCGCGACGATCGCGATCGCGGTCGCGAGCGCGCTCACGACGAACGCGACCGCGAGCGTGCCGTCGACGGCGCCGAATCGCGCGACGAAGAGCGCGAGCGAGAGCGGCAGCGCGAAGCCCGAGACCATCGCCGCGAACCGTAGGCGCGACGGCATCGTGCTTCGTCGGAACGTGCGGAGCGGGAGCCACGCGACCGCGAGGATCGCGACGAGGACTGCGACGAACTCACGCATGATTCGGCTCCGAGTCGCCCGTGGGGACCGCGTCGTCCGCCTCGACCCCGGTCGCGTCCGATGCGCGGGGGCGGACGCGGAGGACGGCTGCGAGGACGAGAGCGACGACTCCGACGACCAGACCGAAGGCGTCGACTCCGACGACCGAGGCACCGGACGAGGCCGAGCCGGCGAAGATCGCGAAGAGCCCGCGCGAGCCCATGGAGGCCGTCGCGATCGGGAAGAGGAGGAAGGCGATCCCGATGAGCGCGAGGTGTCGGACGAGCGCAGTGCGCGTCGAGCGTGCGAACCATGCGTCGACGTGCACCGCGGCGAACGTCGCGAGAAAGGTCAGGTCGAGCGCGACGTCGCGTGAATCCATCGCGTGTGGAAGCCATCGCGACGCGAGGAGGATCATCGCCGCTGCCAGGACCGCGCCCGCACCGGTCGCCTCGGTCGAGGCCCGGAGCAGGCGCGTGCTCGCCGCGTCCTTGCGGGCGATCCAGATGAGGTTCCCCGTGAGCACCGTCGCCGCCGCCGCGAGCGCGAGGAGCGCATAGAAGACGCGGAGCAACGGCCCGCCGAAGCGGGCGTAGTGGAGCCCGAAGACCCATCGCGTCACCGCAGCGGACGCGGGCTCGTTCGCGGGCTCGGCGACGGCGTGGAGCGGCATGCCGAGCCCACGGAACACGAGCGAGACCTCGCCGGCGAAGCGACCCGGACGTCGTCCCTCGAGTTCGAGCGCCTCGTTCCGCGTACCGCGGTCCGTGATCGAGAACGACTCGACCTCGAGGCCCGGGTATCGGCGTTCGGCGAACGCGATCCGATCGTCGAGATCGCCCTCGACCGTGACCGTCGGTTCGATCGGCGCGGGTTCGCCCCAGACCATGCGCTCGGCTCGCTCTCGGTCCCCTCCGAACACCGGACCTACGTACGAACCGACGAGGACCGGGCCGAGGACGATGAACGCACCCGTGACCGCGAAGACGAGTTGAAACGGGATCCCGAAGACGCCGAGCACCTTGTGGAGATCCGTCATCGCGACCCTCGGCGTCGTCCCGGGTCGGTAGAGGCCGAGCTGAGGGAACAGCAACTTCAGGTGGAACACGACGCCCGTGACGATCGCGAGGAGGAACCCTACGGAGACGAGCCCGGCGACGTAGTAGAGGAGCGGCGTCGTCTCGTGCCAGAGGAAGTGGACGTTGAAGAGGAACCTCGACGCATGGACGGAGCTCGACCGGACCGCTCCGCGCGCGGCGTCGACGACGAGCGGTCGCCACGTCTCTCGGCCCTGCACCGGATGCCAGACGAAGTGGACCGGCACCCCGTCGTGAGGTCGTTCGACGTAGAGGCGCGGGACGCTGCGTGGAACGAAGCGATCGAGCGCGGCGAGCGCTTCGGCGTCCGAACCGGCGGGACCCACGACGTGCTGCGCCGGGTCTTCCCAGCGACCGAGCTCTTCGCGGTACAGCGCGACCGCGCCGAAGAGGAGCATGACGTAGAGCACCGATCCCAGGACGAGACCGGTCCACGTATGGACCTCGAGAAGTACTGCACGCATGTGCTTTCCGAACATCGAGCACTCCGGACGCGCGCGTCACGCGCGACGCTTGGCGGCCCGGGGGTTCGCGAGTCTCGGGCCGAATCCATCGAGCGTCGCTGGGACGTCTGGAGTCGGTCGAGCCGATCGAGTCCGCGATCTAGCAGTCGGACGAGTCGTCGCAAGGGTCGTCGCGCGACGTCAACGACGCGTGAGAGCGACGCGGAGGAGCGGCAGGGTGGACGGGACCGCATCGCCGTTCTCGTCACGCGCCGCCTCGAAGCGCGTGCGTCTCGCGCAGGCGGCGGCGGCGCTCCCGATCGACGACGAGGGGGCGTCGGCCACCGCGACGCTCGTGGCCCGGCCCGATGCGTCGAGGTCGACGCGGAGAACCACCGTCGCGCGCGCTTCGAACGCTTCGCCGCTGTCGAGATCGCAGCGCCAGTGGCCCGGAGGAAGCCGTCCCGGACGCGCGCGCCTCGCGGACGAGGGAGCCGTACCGTCGCCGCCCGAGCCCACGGACCCGGCCCGGACCGCGGTCGCGCTCGCGCCGTCCGAGCGCGTCGTTCCGCCTGCATACGAGGTCGATTCTCCGGTGACGATGTCGTTCGAGAAGTCGAGCGTCTCGGCGTCCGCCGACGCAGTCATGACGTCTGCGGCGGTCGCGGCCGAAGGCGCCGCTTCTTGCGGTTCTTCCGCCGGCGCGACGCGATCGGTCTCGTTCGAACGTGCCACCGGCGTCTCTCGTTCGGGTGGCGGAGCCCGAGGCGCGGGCGGTGTCGGAGGAACGAGCGCGACCTCGTTCGCGACGACGAGCATCGGGGCCGTCGCGACGGGGATGTCCCGGTGACGGTCGAGCGAACGCGTCGCCAGAAGAAGGACGGCATGCGCCGCGACCGCGACGCCGAGCGAGATCGCGTTCGCCGACGTCGGCGACGTCGTCTCTTTCGCGCGTCCGATCAGCGCGCCGAGCGAGGGGGCCGCGACGTCATCGTGCATCGGCCGGATCCCTGGGCACGGTCGCGAACGCGACGCGCGTGATCCCGGCCTCTGCGAGCGCGTCGAGGATCGCGATCACGCGGCGATGAGCGACGGATCCGTCGGCCTGGACCACCGCGCGGAGCTCCCGGTTCGCCGAGAGCGCGGTGCGGGCCCGCGCGACGAGGGCGTCGTCGTCGTGCGGTCGACCGTCGACGATCGCCTCGCCGGACGGTGGGAGCGTCACCACGAAGACCGTCTGCACGGCCGACGGAGCTGCCGCGGTCGGGAGGTCGAGCGGGATCGCCGGCGTGACCAGGATCTTCGCCGTCACCATGAGCACGACGAGGAGGACGAGAGTGATGTCGACGAGCGGCGTCACGTTGATGCCGTCGATGACTCCGTCGTCCGAGTGCGAGCCCCCGGCCATCGTCAGCGCGCTCCCTGGGTCGCGCGCCGCGCGACGTGAGCGAGGAGAACGCTCCCGAGCGCTTCGGCGTCCGTCAGGATCCCGGAGATCTTCCGCCGGATCGCGTTGTTCGCGGCGACCGCGGGCAGCGCGACGCCGATGCCGACCGCGGTCGCGACCAGCGCCTCGGCGATCGCCGACATCACTCCCGCGGACGCGACCGACGAAGCGGCCGCGGCGGTAGACGCGCGCCCGAGCTCGTCGAACGCCGAGACGACCCCGATCACCGTGCCGAAGAGACCGATGAACGGCGCGTTGTTGCCGAGCGTCCCGAGGAACGTGACGCGCGCTTCGAGCGCGGAGCGCTCCGACGTGGTGGCCGCGTTCATCGCGTGCGTCACCGCGTCGACTCCGCCGTCCGCGAAGGCGAGGCCCGCGCGCAGTACGATCGCGCCGCTGGAGTCGTCTCCGTCCAGCGATCGACGGGCGTCTTCGAGCGTCGCGTCTCCATGGAGGGCTGCTTCGAGACGTTCGGCGAGCCGCTTCGCGTCGCCGTGCTTGCGCCGGAGGACGATTCCGCGTTCGGTCGCGATCGCGACGCTCGCGATCGAGAGGAGCACCAGGACCCAGAGCACCCACGCGGTGCCGGCATGGAGGAGAAGGACTTCGGCGAGATCGACGATGTTCATGGGGCCTCGGAGGTCGAGCACGCGCGGGGGCCGCGCGTGGTTTCCGGGCGCTGGACGTGTCGGTCTCCGGCCTCTTCGATCGCGCGGCGCTGGGCGCCGCATCGCGTCGTCGGTCGAACCGATCTCGACGCGCATCTAGCACGCCGGGGTCGCCCGGCAACGCATCTGGCCAGTGGCGACCCGCGACGATGCGAGCGGGCGAGCCGTCAGCGAAGGCCGAAGGCCGAGAGCGCCTCGTAGAAGTTCGCGCGCCGCTCGTCGCCGCCGTCGAGCGGCCCGGTCCCGCACGCCGGAGGATTGTGGCAGCCGCGGTTCACGATGCCGGAGACTCCGTCGATGAACGAGTCGTCGGTCATGCCGCCGTCGACGAAGGCCCGAAGGCGCGCGACGTACTCGAAGCCTCCGGCGCCGTAGGTCTGCACAGAGCTCATCCAATAGAAGAGGCCGGCGATCCACTTCAGCTCCGGATGCGCCGTGCTCGAGCAGATGCTCTCGGGATCGCGGCAGAAGTTCACGTCCGGATAGAGGATGTTCGAGGGACGCGGATGCGCATTCGCGTCGAGGTGTCCCGCGCCGAGGTAGTGGTTGAGCATGCCGAAGTTGCAGCGGCCGGTCGTCTGGATGACGCCGCGTCCCCACCAGCAACAGCCTTCGACCGATCCTCCGGATCCGTCCCATGCGTAGTGGCCCGCCTTCTGGCCGGCGTAGACCTCGCAATCGGCGCGCTGCCACGCCGGCGTCATCGGCTCGCTGAAGTTGGGGTTCGTCGCAGGGTAGGGCCAGCAATCGCTCGCGTAGTCCCAATGGCCGGTGCGGCCGTTCTGCATCTTCCCGGCGGCGGTGAGCGTCGCGTCGGGCGCGCAGAACATCGGGCCGGGGGCGCCGTACCACGACGCGTGCGTCATCGCGGTGATCGCGAGCGTCCTGTCCTCCGGGCAGGCCATCTCGCAATCGTAGTTCGCGTAGTCCTGGCCGAGTTGGCCGCACGAATTCGAGATCTGGTAGCCGTTCGTCTGGTCCCAATTGTTCTCGTCGCACGCGTCGTAGCGGATCGTCTCCTTCATGCTCTGGGCGAGGAAGGCCGCGAGGTTCACGAGCGCGTAGCGCGTCGCCGCGGCGTCCGTGTCGGACGGCGAGCCGAGGTAGAGCCGCATCGAGCCCACGCCGTCTTCGGACATCGAGTCCACGCCCGCGATCAGATCCACCGCGTGGTAGATGCGCGAGGGACGCCACGTCAGGTCAGGCTGCTGCGAGACCAAGAGGTCCGCGTCGATGTTCGCGCTCCGCGCCGCGAGCGCGGCGTGCAGCCGGCGGCTCGCGGCCGCTGCGTCGTCGGGATCGAGTCCCGGGCCGGCGTCGACCGGCGTCGTCGACGCGTCGGGAACCGCCGTTGCGGCGTCGTGGGCGACCGAGCCGTCCCGGTCGTCCTGGCCGAGCGGGATCGCCCCGTCGGTCGAGGGAGCGATCGACGCGTCTCGTACGAGCGACGTCGACCCGTCTGAACCCATCGAAGGATCGGCCACGCGGCAGCCGCACAGGAGGACGAGGAAGAGCAGGACACGCCGTCGATCGAGGGACATGCCCCGAGAGAGGGACCGCACGGCCGGATCGGGTCAAGCGATCGTCCGGTCGGCTCGGCCACCGCGAACTCCCGGCGCGATCGGACGCGTCGATCGTGGCGTATCGCCTCGATGGGGCGGCCGTGCTGTGCGCGTCGCGCGTTCGGCGCCGACTGCAGCGCGTTGCCGTGCGGGATTCCGTGCAGGTTCGCGTGGCACGCGAGCTGCAAGGCATTCGTTCGCGTCGCACCCGTGCCGAATCCACGGACACGGGGCGACTCGACGTGAACGAAGGAAGAACTCCATGAATTGGACGCAGATCGAAGGTCAGTGGCGGCAGATCAAAGGCCAGGTCAAGTCGGAGTGGGCGAAGCTCACGGACGACGACCTCGAGAACGTCGCCGGAAAGCGCGATCAACTCATCGGAAGGGTGCAGGAACGCTACGGCGTCGCGAAGGAAGACGCCGAGACGCAGGTGAACTCCTGGATCGGCAAGTTCGGTGCGGCCCACGCGAAGCTCGAGCGCGCCGCGACCCCGAAGATCTCAGGGTCGTGAGCGAATGCGCTCCGTCGGGCGCTGCGCGATCGGCTCCTTCGTCGCCTGCCTCGCCCTCCTAGCTCCGACTTCGCGGGCGCAGCCAGCCGATCCGGATCCGTCGAGCGACGCGATCGAACGAAGGAGCACCCTCTCGCTCACCGTGGGCGGCGGCGCCGCGCTCGGGGCGTACGAGGCCGGGTACCTCTACTATCTCGTCGAGACGTTGAAGTCGAATCCGGACGCTGCACGGCTCCGTGTGGCCACCGGTACCTCGGCGGGGAGTCTGAATGCTCTCCTCGCGCTGCTCGCGAGTTGTGAGCCCGAGCGGACCGCGCCGGAATCATCCGCGTTCTACGACGCGTGGACGCACACGACGCTCGACGGGCTCCACGACGAAGACGGAGCCGACCGAACGGCGTGGTGGTCGCGTCGACCGATGATTCGATTCATGGCGGTGCTCGAGCGTCGATTCCGCGAAGGATTCCCCGAGTCGTGTGACGTCGTGCTCGGCGTTCCCGTGACCCGCCGCCATGCCTACGCGGTCTCGCTCCACGCCGACCAGCGGAGGCTGCCACGGACCGAAGAGCGATTCGTCCTCCGGATCCGGGGCCGAGGCCTCGGTCGGCCGCCGTCCGTCGAGAACTATCAGGACATGGAACGGGGATTCGCGCTTGCGCTCCTCCCGATCGACGGAGATCCTCCCGAAGAGTTCCGCTCGCTCCGCGACCTCTTGTTCGCCTCGGGCGCGTTCCCGTTCGTGTTCGCGCCCGTGCCCCTCGCCCACTGCATGGCGAACGTCGGCTACGGCGACGTGACCGGGTGCGTGCCCGAATCGGCCGAGACCGCGCCGTTCGTCGACGGCGGCATCTTCGAGAACCAGCCGCTCCGCCTCGCGGTGACGATCGCGCGCTCCGGCCTCGAGTTCGTCGGCGCCGCGGACCGACTCCATGCCTTCCGCGACGCACCGGACATCCGCATTCGCGACCTGCCGCGGCGGACGTTCTTCCTGGAGCTCGATCCTCAGTCGTTTGCGTTCCCCGATGAGGGCGCGGTCGACGAGGAGTCCGAGGCCGACGTCGTCGGATCCGCGGTCGCGCTCGCATCGCACGTCTTCGACGGAATCGGATCGAGGGAGATCCAGACTCTCCTCGAGTCGTATCCGGAGATCCGCGAGGTCGTGCGGCCGTCGTCGACCTACTACCCGCCCGTTTCGAGCCTGCTCTCGAACTTCTTCGGATTCGTCGATCGCAAGTTGGCCGACTTCGACTTCGTCCTCGGGATGCACGACGCCCGGAAGCAGCTCGAAGACGAGCTTTTCCCGGCGCTCGGACGTGGGCGTCAGGAGGGCGGCGAGCTCGACGTCGCGTTCCCGGTTCTGGAGGCGTCGTCGGGCATCGCCCGGCGATTCGCGTGCATGCGCGCGTTCCTCGACGCCGCCGGAGACGTCGACGCGCTCTGCGCCGGGAACGAGCTCCTCAGTTTCCGAGCCGTCCTCCAGCTCACGACCGAACGCCTCTATTCGAACTGCGCCGAATACGCGGATCACGTGACCGAGACTCCGCACCTCCATTGCCGCGCCGCCATCGCGGGCGAGGCACCTCCGCGCGTCGTCCCGCTCCCTCGCGGAGAGCGATGGCGGCTCCCGGGCGCCGCGGAGTCGGGGGCGTCGCGCGCCGCGATCCTCCGGCTCGCCGCGTACGGATTCCACTTCGCGGATCTCGGACTCGACTCCGACGAGAGCGATCGCGTCCTCGTGCGGCTCCGCGATCGGCTCGGTGCGGTGGCGCACGACTTCGTCGGAGGCCAGCGCTTCAACCATCAGCTCGTCGACATCGCGGTCCGCGGGGCGCTCAACTCCCTCGAGTACGCGCCCCCGCACGTGATCGCCCATGCCGCGGTCGGCGCGAGCAGCGAGCTCGGCGTCAGCGTAGGGAGGCCCTACGGGCGTGTTCCGTTCCTCCGCGCGTCGTTCGCGCTCGAACTCGGAGGGCTCGACTCGATGCTCGGCGCGGAACGCTATTCGTTCCGCGTCGCACCGACCGCGGGGCTCGAGTTCGAGCCGACCGGCCTCAGCTCGGCGGTCCTCCAGGTCCGCGTCGGCGGTCGCGTGGGCTACTCGTTCACGACGGCGGATCGATTCGGGCGACGACGGTGCGATCCGGTCGCGTCGGACCAGGCCGCATGCTCACGGATGGTCGTGACCACCCACGTCGCAGTCTCGATCCTCGAGTTCATCCGACTCCAGCTCTCGTTCGCCTTCCGGCCCGCGGTCGGCGAAGGGCGCCGGTTCGGATGGTCGTTCGGCCCGTCGTTCGGCCTTCAGCTCCGCAGTCGTCGCTGATCCCGGACGTTCCCGTTCGCGTGACTCAGGGCACGACGTTCGTGCACATCGCGCCGCATTGGAAGGTCGCCGACGCGCACGACTCGTCGTCGATGCACGTCTCGCACGCATCGACGTTGTTCTGGTAGGCGGCGTCGGCGTTCGCGGTGCTGCGGCATCGACTCTCGCACGCGCTCACGTCGTAGTTCGCGTCGAAGCACGACTCGTAGCGCGCGCAGATACGGTGGCAGTCGACCGTGTTCTCGATCGGTCCGTCGCAGCCCGTCATGGTGATGAGCGCTCCGAAGAAGAATGGGATCATGGGTTGAATGTTCATCTTGCTCTCTCGTCTCGTCGTTGGGTTCGCGGACGCCTACGCAAGGAACGAGCCATGATCTCTTCTTCCGCACATGTGCATGAGATCGCTTCTGGAATTGCGGCATTGATGTTGCATTGAAATTCGCTCGGACTCGCCGCGAGTCATCCGCTCGTTCGCCAGAGACGATCTGTTCGTCCAGGTCGAAGTCGGAGGCGCGCGTAGCTGAAGTTCAGCCGGAAACGACAGGACATCCATCATGACGAAGAACTACTGCCTGGCCATCGGTCTGGCCGCATCCCTGCACGGATGTGACATGAATCGAACCGATGATCTCGGAGCTCAACAGAGGGAGAGAGCCGAACTCTCTCGCGATCAGCAGCAGGAACGCTCGCGACAGGCGACCGAGCAGGCTGCGGAGCGAGTCGAACTCCGACAGGAGGCTCAGCAGGAGATCGTCGCTCAGACCGCCGACGTCCGTGACGAGAGGGCGGACCTGAACGAGGCGAGCCGGGCGCTCGCGCAGACGATCTCGCTCGCGTGCGGCGGCGTCGCGACGCCGGACGAGTGTCCCCTCGACGACCCGATGATCCAGTCGTCCACCGACACCGAGCACGGGCTCGTCGTCCATCTCCGCCCCGATTCGGGGACTCCCGCGCAGGTCCGGAGTCGCATCGAGTGCTACCGCGCTCGCGTGAGTGTCCGACCGGTGCAACTCGGCGGGAAGTGCATCGTCGATCTCACCAACGCCGAGGTCGCTGTGGACGTCCGACAGACCGGCGACCATGTCGTCGTCGACTTCGCGAGCACGGACGAGACCGTCCTCGGCCGGATCCGCGCGCAGGTGCGAGGACTCGTGTCCCGCGCGACGCCGCGCCGTGAAACCTCGGCGAGGAACTGAGCCATGCGATCCACTCTCCAGAGGTTCATCGTCCTCGCGGCGATCGTCTTCTCCACGTTCGGCGGCGCTGTGGCGTCCGCACAACCGCCACGGGGTAGATCGCCCCAGCTCCGATGGGGCGTCGAAGCCGGCGGCGGAGGCGCATGGGGGACGCCTCGTGGTCCCGCGATCGGCGCGTTCGGTCAGATCGGACTCCAGTTCGATCGACGATTCGCGCTCTTCTATCAGCCGTCGCTCCTCGCCCACGCGCTGGGGACCTCGGACGACGCCGACGTCTTCCTCGCGTTCGGCAATCTCGCGATGGCGGACGTGACGATCGACATCCTCCAGTTGGGTCTCGGCGGCGGATTCGACGTCGGTCGATTCGCGGAATGCACGAACTCGGAGTGCGTGAGTGGCGAACGGAGCCTCCATCCGGCGATCGGAGGCCGGATCGCGATCCTCCTCCCGCTCCACACCTACCGCCGCCGCTTGGCCATTCCCTTCGCCTTCCACGTGCATTCGACCTTCCTCGACGGCGACCAGCGCCTCACGGCGTTGATGTTCACGATCGGTGTCGAGCGCTACTGAGCGGGACCGTCGGCGCCGGCTCCGCGACGCACGCGGGGCCGGCGTCTCCCCGTCGCCGCGTCGTGGCACGCGGAATGCTCTCTGATCTTCGGATCGCCACTGGAGGACGTCATGCAACCACGGATCGAATCGGACGAGACCCGGGTCGTCGCGCGCCGCGCGCCCCGATCGAGCGCGCTGGCGCGCGCGACACAGATCGTCGACTACGGCTTCGGCGTGCTCTACACGCTCATCGGCTTCGAGTTCGTCCTCGAGGTCTTCGCGGCCCGTGATCGAAACGCGTTCAAGCGATTCCTCGACGCGGCCACGGATCCGTTCCTCGGGCCGTTCCGAACGCTGCTGCCCACCTTCGCGATCGGCGGGAGCGAGCTCATCGCTTCGTACCTCGTCGCGCTCGTCGCGTACGTGATGCTCCACGTCGGCATCCACCGCATAGCGAGGATGGTGTCGGAGCCGCCGCCCAGTCCCTGACCGCGCGTCCTCTGCGCTCGGGGGTCACTCCACGTCGAGCGCTCGACGGATGGCGCGCGCCAGCGTCGCGAAACTGACGGGCTTGTTGAGCAGCTCGCGCAGACCGAGCGCCTTGATCGTCTCCGTGTTCCAGATGTCGCTGTAGCCGCTCATCAGGATCACCGGGATGTCCGGGCGGAGCGCGAGGATCCCTCGCGCGAGGTCGAGACCGGTGATGTGCGGCATCGCGAAGTCGGTCACGACGACGTCGAACGAGCCGGGCGCCGCGGTGAAGCGCTCGAGCGCCGCGGTCGGGTCGTTCTCGGTCGTGACCCGGAAGCCGAGTCGTTCGAGTCCGAGCCGAGACGCGTCGGCGATCGCGACCTCGTCGTCGACGAGGAGCACGTGCTCCCCGTTCCCGCGGGGCATCTCCGATTCGCGCTTCTTCGGTTCGACGAACTCCGAGGTGTGTTCGGGAAGGTAGACACGGAACGTCGTGCCGACGCCGACGGTGCTCTCGACTTCGATCGTTCCGTCGTGATCCGTGACGATCCCGTGCACGACCGAGAGACCGAGGCCGGTGCCTTCGCCGGGACCCTTCGTCGTGAAGAAGGGATCGAAGATCTTCCGGAGCGTCTCTTCGTCCATCCCCGATCCGTCGTCCGAGACGAGGAGGCGCGCGTACTGCCGCTTCCGCTCCATTCCCGGTGTCGTCATCTCGCTCGCCTTCGCGCGCTCCACGCGGACGACGATCGTCCCTGCGGCGTTCCCGATCGCGTGCGACGCGTTCGTGCAGAGGTTCATCACGACCTGGTGGATCTGCGTCGCGTCCGCGAGCACCCGCGGCGCGTCGGCGGCCAGGTAGGTCTCGAAGCGGACGAGTTTGGGGAGGGTCGATTCGAGCAGCCGTAGCGCCTCGGCGACGACGTCGACCAGCGAGGTCGGGCGGCGCTCCTGCTGCTGGCGACGACTGAACGCGAGGATCTGCCTCACCAGGTCCTGCGCCCGAGAATTGGCCAGGTTCACGTGCGTGAGGAGCTCTCGGACCGCGCGTGGATCGTTGGCCTGAGCGATCGCGAGATCGGTGAAGTTCAAGCTCGCCGTGAGGATGTTGTTGAAGTCGTGGGCGATGCCGCCGGCGAGCGTACCCAGCGCCTCGAGCTTCTGGGCCTGGCGGAGCTGTCCTTCCAGCTGGAGACGCTGTGTCTCGGCGAGGATCCGCGCGGTCACGTCGCGGCTCACTCGCAGGATGCAGATCCGTCCGCCGATCCGGACGAGCTCGGCGCTCCGCGCGACCGTGACGTTGGTCCCGTCGCGTCGTCGCGCGACGATCTGTGTGTCGTGGAATCTGCCGACGCTCCGGAGGATGCTCATCAGACGCTTCGCGTCTTCCGGGTCCGCGAGCTCGCCGACCTCGGTGGGCGTCCGCCCGATGACGTCTTCGCGCGGGTATCCGTAGAGCTCGAAGTGCGCGTCGTTGATCTCGAGGTAGCGGCTCGTCTCGAAGTCGAGGATCGACATCTCGTTCGGGCTCGCGCGGAATGCGGTCGCGACGAGGTCTTGCGATTCCCGGAGGGCCTGCTCCGCGCTGCGACGCTCGTTCGCGTCCTCGATCATGCAGAGCACGAGCGACGCGCCGTCGGTCGCGCCCCGCGTCGAGGAGAGGGTGAGCGTTCCCCACGTCGTGCTCCCGTCCGAGCGGAGAAAGCGCTTCTCCCCTCGCACCTCGGCCGTCCGACCTTCGAGCAACGACTCGAAGCTCGCGCGATCGACCGCGGCGTCGTCCGGGTGCTCGAGGTCGGCCATCGTGCAGCCGCGGAGTTCGTCCGGAGAACGTCCGAAGAATCGCTGGAACGACGGGTTGCTCCGGATCGGATGGCCCGCGGCGTCGAGGAGGGCGAGGCCGATCGGCGAACTCTCGAAGACGAGGCGGAACTCCTCGGCGGCGGTCCGACGGGCTTCCTCCGACGCGCGCAGCTCGGCGTTCACGCGGAGTCGCTCGGAGACGTCCTCGAACGTGTTCAGGAGACAGGGCACGCCGCCGACCTGGATGACGTCGCAGTGGCAGAGGGCGACGACGACGCGGCCACCCTTCGCTCGGAAGCGGATCTCGAGGTCGCGGACCCGTCCGTCCTCGGTCATCCGTCGCACGAGCTCGTTCCGGTCGGCCGGGTCGATCCAGAGATTCAGATCGAAGGAGGTCCGTCCGATCACTTCGTCCCGTCGGTATCCGGACACTCGCTCGAACGCGTCGTTGCAGTCGACGTATCGTCCGGTCGCGAGCTCGGAGACGCTGATCGAATACGGCATCGCGCGGAACGTGGCCGCGAAGCGTTGTTCCGATTCGCGGAGGGCGTTCTCCGCCTCTACGTCGTCCACGTGGAACGACGCGCGATCCTTCGCCTCGACGAGACGCACGAGGAGCGCCGTCTCACCCCGCTCTTCGATGCGCCGGACGTAGAGCTCGAAGACGACGTCCTTACCGTCGCTCCGGGGTCCGACGAACGTGCGCGGCGGAACGAACGACGGCTCGGCGAGCGAGCGGACGGCGGCGCGGATCGCGGATCCGAGGGGCTCGGCCGTGACGAGTTCGCTCGGTCGCCCGATGTACGACGACCTGGGCTCTGCGCAGAACGTCGCGGCGGCCGCGTTCATGGCGCGGATCGACGCGTCGACCCCCACGACGACCGACGGCTCGTCGAGAGCATCGAGTACCGCCGAAATGGTGAATTCCCCGTCGCGCACGTCGTGGCCGACCTCGGCGACGATTGGACCACGATTCGTCACCGAGCGGAGCGATTCGTGATCCCTGCCGTGCGGGTGACCCGCTCACGACGATGTCGACGCGGGATGACACCGCGACGACGCGCGCGTTCCTACATCGGCCCCTTGTGCATCGGACGTCTGCCCGTACCGTTGTGTCGATGTCTCCCGACGCCAGTTCGTCGTCGCACGACGCGATCGTCGTCGGCCGCGACTACGCACTCACGTGCCACCATCAGATCCTGCTCTCGTACTTCCCCGCGAAGGTGTCGGTCGAGGCGCTCCGCGCGGTCCACGCGGCCCACATGACGCTCCGGACGAAGCATCCGGAAGGGACGGTCACCCTCGCGATCGTCGCGTCGGGCATCGCGATGCCCGAGCGGGACGTCCGGATCGTGGCCGCGCAGATCGGGCGCGAGGCGTCGGTCGGTCTCCTCGGAGAGGGCCTCGTGCTCCAGGGACACGCGTTCTGGGTGGCGATGGCGCGCTCGACGCTCCGCGCGATCCAGATCGTGTCGCACTCGTTCCATTCCCGCTCGTACTTCAGCGCGGTGCCCGAGGCCGCGGGCTGGGCGCTCGAGCGCTCGGGGCGGTCGCAGTCGGAGCACGCGGAGCTCGTCCGGACCCTCGACGCGTTGGTCGCCGCGGTGGATCGCGCGGCGCCGCGCTGACCCGGGCACCCGGGATCGGGATGTGGCATAGCGGCGCCGGCAGAACGCGATGGTCCCGAACACCGATGCAACCACGGGTCACGAGCCGCTGCGAGGCGCTGCGTTGGTCGTGCTCGGCGCGGTGGCGTACGGACTGCTCGCGACCGTCGTCCGGCTCGCGTACGCGCGCGGATTCTCCCCCGGTCAGGTGGTCGGCGCGCAGATGGGATTCGGCTGCGTCGGACTCTGGATGCTCGCGTTCGGGCTCCGCACCGTGAAGCGGCTCGAAGCGCGGGTCGTCCTCGGGCTGCTGATCGCGGGGATCCCGACCGGCCTCACCGGTGCCTTCTACTACGGCGCGGTACACGAGCTCGGCAGCGCGTCGCTCGCGATCGTCCTGCTCTTCCAGTTCACCTGGATGGGCGTGCTCCTCGACGCCGCGCTCGCGCGTCGCCGGCCGACGTCCGACGAGGTCGCGTCGCTGACGGTGCTCTTCGTCGGGACGATCCTCGCCACCGGCGTCGTCGAGGGATCGCTCCGCGCGCTCGCGCCGATCGGCTTCGTCCTCGGTCTCGCGTCCGCGGCTTCGTACGCCGCCGTGATCTTCGTCTCGGGACGCGTCGCGCTCGAGGTCGACGCCTGGTATCGGAGCGCGCTGCTCGGAACCGGCTCGATGCTCACGGTCTTCGCGCTCCATCCACCGCGGTTCCTCGTGGACGGCTCGCTCGCGCACGGCCTTCTCGGCCCGAGCTTCGCGACCGCGCTCCTCGGTCCGATCGTGCCGACGATCTGCTTCGCGATCGGCGTCCCGCGGATCGGCGCCTCGCTCGCGAGCATCCTCGGCGCAGTCGAGCTGCCGGCTGCGATGATCGCCGCACGACTCATACTCGGTGAGCCGACGTCCGCGCTGCAATGGCTCGGGATGCTCGTGATCCTCGCCGGGATCGCGCTTCCTCGTCTCCGCTCGCTCCGCGCCGCTCCGCGCTAGTCGGGACGGCGTCCCGCCGGGAGATCCGGAGCCGGTCGATCGGTGGTAGCACTCGGGCCGTGACCGAACTCCACACGACCCGAGTCGACCTCTCCGGGCTGATGCGCGTGCTGGGAGAGGCCCTCTACTCCACACCACAGGTCGCGCTCCGCGAGCTCGTCCAGAACGCGCACGACTCGATCGAACGTCGCCGACTCGAGTCGCAGGAGACGTTCGACGCGCGGATCGACGTGCGCGTCGATCCCGAGAACAAGACGCTCGAGGTGCGCGACACCGGCGCGGGCCTCACCGTGGACGAGATCCACGACTACCTCGCGACGGTCGGTCGCGGATACACCCGAGAGCTACGCGATCGCGGCGAGGGCGAGGGTCTGATCGGATACTTCGGCCTCGGGTTCCTCTCGGCGTTCGTCGTCGCGTCGCGCGTCGTCGTCGAGACGACCTCGCATCGCGTACCCGGCGAGACGCACCGATTCCTCAGCCGATCCGGGGAGACGTATTCGGTGACCCGGGTCGAACCCCGCGAAGCCGGTACGACGGTGACCCTGCACCTCCGCGACGAACACGAGGGCCTCGCGGACGGCGGACACATCACCGATCTGCTCGCACGGTTCGCTGCGCTCGTCCGGATTCCCGTCTTCGGTCCCGGTGGCGCCAGGATCAACGCGGAGGAGCCGCCGTGGCGCACCGATTCCTCGCTCTCCTCACTCGACTCGAAGCGGAGGGCGCTCACCTTCGCCGCTCGCTACGACTTCGAGCACGAGCCGCTCGCCGTCTTCCCGATCGTGAGCGATCACGCGTCGGGCGTCGTCTACGTGCGCGGAGGCATGAGCTACGCGACGACGGACTTGCGACGGGTCTCCACGTTCGTGCGAGGGATGTTCATCGGGGACGAAGACCGTGAGCTCCTCCCGACGTGGGCGGGCTTCGCGGGCGCGATCGTCGAGAGCGACGGTCTCCGCCCGACCGCGAGCCGCGAGACGCTCCAGCGCGACGAGACCTACGCCCGTGTGTCGCACGACGTCTCGGAGTCGCTCGTCCGCGGTCTGGCCGACGCGGCGAGCCGCGATCGCGCGACCTTCCGCCGGATCCTCCTTCGCCACAACGACGGTCTCCTCGGCGCGGCGATCGACGATCCACGACTCTTCGAGCTCCTCGCGGAGGAGGCCGTGCTGCCGACGACGGAGGGAGACCTCACCGTGTCCCGCATCCTCGAGCGCTCGGGGGGCGCATTCCACGTCTCGCACGACGAAAAGGGTGGATTCGAGCTCGTCCTCTTCCGCGCGCAGCGCGTTCCCGTGCTCCTCGGGAGCCGCTTCGCGGTGGAGGCATTCGCCCGCACCTACGCCGAGCGTCGTCGCGGCAGGGTCGACGTCCTCGGTTCCAACGACGACACGAAGCTCTTCCGCCCCGCGACGCTCGACGAGGTCGACGAGGCGCGGCTCGTCGCGATCTTCGACACCCCCGACCACGCGGTCCTGGTACGTGGCTTCGATCCGTCGACCGTTCCTTTCGTCGTCGTGCCGGACCGAGAGGCCGAGCTGAAGCAGCGGCTCGAGGCCGATGCGGCGGATCGCCGAGTCTCGCGCGGCGTGCTCGCGCTCGCGAGGAGCTTCACCGCCACGATCGCGGCGCGGCCGACGCGTCGGCTCTACGTGAACGTCGAGAACGAGCTCGTCCGGGGGCTCCTCCGTGTCCGCGGCGAATCCGCCGAGCGCGTGCTCGGGATCGTCCGGCCGCTGCTCGTGCTCCTCTCTCATTCGGACGTCGAGGCGGACGTCGCCGGCGCTCTCTCGGCGCTCACCAGCGCCCTCACGGCGCTCCTCGTGGAGGACCGGTAGATGGATCTCTGGAGATGGGTCGGCGAGACGCAGCGATCCCTCGAAGAG